>Ga0214479_100328_pt1 | contig 29957 bp, 25 predicted proteins | sample M1_20Mar14CPVII9_5_FD_165054 | JGI IMG/M metagenome (GOLD analysis project Ga0214479, IMG submission 165054) | Marine eukaryotic communities from Monterey Bay, California, United States - M1_20Mar14CPVII9sort6BwellE14 | ecosystem: Environmental > Aquatic > Marine > Unclassified | place: USA...
GTGATCGATCATCATTGTTTGGGCACATAACATGGTGATGAGCACTCACAGCACACTTGTAGAGATGAAGGCTGCACTTTTACAGCCATGTGTTTGCAGGCTTCTTGCCTCAGATCAAGTCGAAATTTCGAATTTAAGTAGAGCCAACTTCACAGCAACACATGGCCATCAAGTGGTGTTGATTGCAGTGCCAGCCTACATCAAAAGAGTGATTGATCATCATTGTTTGGGCACATAACATGGTGATGAGCACTCACAGCACACTTGTAGAGATGTCTAGGCTGCACTTTTACAGCCATGTGTTTGCAGGCTTCTTGCCTCAGATCAAGTTGAAATTCGGAAATCAAGAGCCAACTTCACAGCAACTGGCCATCCATCAAGTGGCGTTCCAAAGAATCATAGCAAGACAATTGAGGATGAAGTTTTACTTTCCTTTTTGGCATAGTAGGCTATTACACTAGCTACATCAGCAAGTAGATATTCACCACTACACATAAATAAACTAGATACGAGTTGTAGCTAACCTAATACCTAATATTTATCAGAACTTCTACTAAGCTCCTTTAATTGGTTTCACTTCTCATCGACTTCTACCCAGTTCAACAATCCATGGATGTGCTAATGCCTCTTCTGTAGTAAATCTCTTCCGCGGATCTTTTCTCAACAACCCCTTAATGAAATCCTTTACTACATCACTTTTATCAACCCAGGCCTGGCCAGGAAAGTCGAACTGATCGTTCTTGATGGATTCAAAAATTTCAGGATCGTCCCCACCACTGGAAGATGCGCGTTAGCAATATTCAAGAAGATAAAGAGAGATGATACTTCTGTTAGTAAATGTGGGTTGCAAAAAGCAAACGAATAAAGACAAAAAATACTGACGCGGACTTTCTTATAGGGCGGATAACCGCAGAGCAATATGTATGTAATTGTCCCAATAGACCATAGATCGCATGATCTATCATACTTGCCCTTGAGGAGCTCAGGCGACATGTAGTATGCAGTACCAACAGGATTGCTCATCGGCTTCTCGCCTTCTTCATGTCGTCGTGAAAGACCAAAGTCAATAAGCTTGATAACATCTTCTTGATCCGTTTCAAAGAGAAGGTTCTCTGGCTTGATATCGCGATGGACAATCCCCTTATCATGAAGATAGGCTACTGCTTCAAGTAGTGATTTGATAATACCCGTAGTCTTTTGCTCAGAGTAACAACCACTGTCGGATGTATTATCTATGATCTTATCGAATAGTTCACCTCCAGTATACTTCTCTGAAATGATATGTACGTAGTCTACATCTTCGTAGCAATCGATCATCTTCATGATGTTATTGTGCTCGACATTAGACAAGAGATCAATCTCACGCTTAAGATGATCGAGCCTTGATATCTTACTCTTCTCTACACTCTTTATTGCAAGTTCTTGACCAGTAGATCGATTGATACACTCACGAACTATACCGTAGTGTCCCTCACCAAGCGTCTTTGGAAATACAACATAATCGTCCAACACATTGGAGAGGCGGCCGGTGATTGGGCACAGAGTTGACGACGTATCGATATCGCCACCATAGTAGTTGGTGGCACTGTAACTACTGTTGCTACTACCGATGGACACTGTTTGCGGTAGATCTTCTTCATGCAACGCACGATGTTTGAAGGAGGCGTAACTACAACTATCATCTATAGAAGATTGCCTATAACTGCTATCATCGTCGCTAACTTTTATGCCGCCGCCGCCATCGACGTTGGTTGGTGTCATCGTTCGTCTAGAGCACAACGATCCGGTAGGACTACTCATATTATAAATAGTATATTATGATTTGTATAGAAGAGAGATGTGTTATATATATGAATAATGCCATACACATGGTCAATCAACTGGTCAAGTGAGAAAGACTGCCCTGCAATACTGCCCGTTTGTGGCAGTTCAATTCTAACCCTATTTAGGGTTATCTGGATCTGCCCTTTGACGACTCTGGTATTCATACCGGTCATTTACGATTAAAGTGGTTCTGGGATGACTCTTTTGATAAAAACAGATCACCCCCTTCTCTTTCATCATGAGCCTGATTATAGCGTGAATAATCATCTTATCACTAAAGGAAATCCTAATAGAAGAAGGCAGATCAATAAAATATAGGCCGGTCAATTCAAGAGGCATAGTCGAACGATACGCCTCAGCCCTGTTCACGTATTGCAACAAGTAAGAGAACTCCTCCATATCTCTTATTGTGTCATACACATAAAAAACTTTTCGAATCACCTACCACTACTAATTGCAACCTACAATGACAACAGCTACACTAGATCACCTATCTGCACTAGATAACTCTTCACGAAGAATCAATAGACGTAATCGTCCTGGTAAAGAATCACCATCTTGTTCTGCCACTGTACTTACTGAATCCACATCAACTTCCTCATCGACGACATCATCCTTTAGAGACACTTTGCTTCGCCAATCATCATCATCCGTTGATACCGAGTTACACCGTAGGTTATGCCCAGTAACGGGTGTTATGCGTGATATATATGCCGACTATCACATCTATTCTGATAAGATTATCGGGAAAGGACATTATGGTATGGTAAGGGAGTGCACACATCTTAGAAATCGAGATGGAGAAGTTCTTGCTGTGAAGAGTATTGACAAATCTAGAGTATCTAGACTTGACCATATTAGACGTGAGGTCTTCTTCTTATATCAGATGGAGCATGATAACATCATGAAGATGATTGATTGCTACGAGGATGCGGAGTTTGTTCACATTGTTACAGAGAAGTATACCGGCGGCGAATTATTTGATAAGATTAGTGAAGTCACTAAACCTACTGGATGCTTCTCGGAAGATAAGGCAGCTAATATCATCAAGTCTCTCTTAGAGGCTATTGCTTATCTTCATGATAATGGAGTAGTCCATCGTGATATCAAGCCAGAGAACCTTCTCTTTGAAACTGACCACGAAGACTCTGCCATCAAGTTGATTGATTTTGGCCTAGCCAGAAAGCATGATAGAGGAGATACTCTCATGAGTAATCCTGTTGGAACGGCATACTATATGTCACCTGAACTCCTCAAGGGCAAGTACGACAGGTCATGTGATGTTTGGTCCGTCGGTACCATTGCATATATATTGCTATGTGGATATCCACCGTTTAAGTAAGTAGTATTGATACGAAGTCGTTTGACCTTTAAACTGCTTTATGTTATTGCTTTTGCAACCCACTATATACTAACATAAGTTATATCATCTATCTTCATTTTCTTATTTAAATCTTGACAACTTGCACTTCCAGTGGACACAACGACCCAGAAATTTTCAAAGCCATCAAGAGAGGCCACTTTGATTTCCCCAACCCAGGAAAGTCCGCTTTTGTATTGTTTTATGATGTGAATTCGTGTGCTCATTACGAAGTCTCGGTAATTTGGCTACTCGTTTGACCTTTAACTGCTTTATATTATTGTTTTGCAAACCACATTTACTAACAGAAGTGACAATCTCTCTCTTTCGTCTTTATAAAATGTGATAACGCGCAACATTCCAGCCTGGTCCGACAAGAGTGATACAGTGAAGGATTTCATCAAGTGTTTATTGAAGAGAGATCCCAAGAAGCGATGCTCCGCGAAGCAAGCCTTGTCACATCCCTGGATTATAGACAACTGCGTCACTCAAGTTGTTACCGATGACGAAGAAGAAGATACATCTGCTACCGCAAAGCATGATGATATCATGGCGAGAATACACCTCCTTAGAAATTCAATCCACAGATTAAAGAAATCTGTTGGTTCATCTCAGCGTTAGATGCTGCGAGTCATATAGACGGAAGAGGAGCTTTATGTTTGTATGTAGACGTATTAAGACGAAAATAGATGTATACTTACCTAGGTTTAGATATATAGATTATTTCTGTAGAAGACGTGATTGAATAAATAGATGCTATACTTTAAAGTCATGTGAGGTTGCGTGTGGTAAAGGTATCTTCTCCTTTGCTATATACTATTGCGACGAAGAAGGAAGTAGACAGAAGTTGTGGTTAAGCTTTCTCTAATATTTAATCTAATTTACAAATAGACTGTTCTATTCTGCAGTATGTTTTCTAATCCATGGATGCGCTAATGCTTCCTTGGCAGTAAATCTCTTCTTAGGATCTCTCCTCAGCAAGCATTTAACAAAATCTATTGCCTGATCACTCTTGTACAACCAATTTCCAGAGAAAGTAAGCTTTCCTTTTCTAATAGTTTTTTGGATAATCTCATCGCTGCTCCCGTTCCATGGTGGATATCCACATAGCAGTATATATGTGACAACACCAACTGCCCAGAGATCGCAAGATTTATCATACTTGCCCTTGAGTAGCTCAGGTGACATGTAGTATGCCGTTCCAACAGGATTGCTCATTGGATCATCACCCTTTTCATGTCGTCGTGAGAGGCCAAAGTCTATGAGCTTGATAACATCTTCTTGATCCGTTTCAAAGAGAAGGTTCTCTGGCTTGATGTCACGATGAACAATCCCTTTATCATGGAGATAAGCTACTGCCTCTAAGAGAGATTGGATGATATTGATAGTCTTGCTTTCTGAGAGGCATCCATTAGATGATACATTGTCGAGAATTGTATCAAATAACTCGCCACCGGTATACTTCTCTGTAACTATATGAACACACTCAGCATCCTCATAGCAATCGACCATCTTCATTATATGTTCATGATCGATATTGGCTAGTAGGTATATCTCACGTTGGAGATGATCTAATCGTCCAATATTACACTTCTCTATACTTTTTACTGCAAGAACTTGACGTGTCGTTCTGTGCATACATTCACGAACTATACCGTAGTGCCCCTTGCCGAGCACCTTGGGTAGAATGTAGTAATCATTCTTGATATTTGCATAAAGTCCTGTTACTGAGCAAAGCTTAGATTTAGATGATGATTTAGACGATATTGTTGTTGGTGTAATGGACGAGGAAGCATGGCTAGTAGTAGACGAATACATGCTTCTTGAAGACGTAACAGTGGCGGCGGTGCCTACTGATACCATCTTGGGGAGAGAAGAGCATTGCTGTTTCTTCATTGCAGAGCTGTTCTTCTTCGATTGTGTTGGCTTTGCAGGTTGACATGGATAGCAAATTGGTGTAGAGGACAATGACGATGTGAAATCGGAAGATGCAGTATCCTTGCTGCTGCTGCTACGCCTCTTCTCTTTGAGCATGGTCATGATAATATTGATTGATAATAAGTTTGATAGATTGTTGTGATTTGATTTGATTTGATTAGGGCTGCTCTCTTGAAACGACTATCTTTCGCACCCAACAAGATTCATCAACAAATGTCAAGCCAAAGGCGAGCAAATTGGGTGCGTGGGTTGAGCTTCCTATGCACTGCAAAATAGGATACCAGCATATCCTTCATCAGCTAGGTACTCTAAGTATGAGTCCTGTGAGATTTGAATGAGTTGACTATGCTTAGGACACCACTTATTATATACTATTACGCATACACATACTTTACAAAACTTCTATCTTTTTTAACAACTATCAACAACCTCAAAACATATAAAATACTTGAATTACCTCTGCAAAATTCCTATGGACATATAACAGTATCTTCGGGGATTGCGGCAAAGAAACTACCGTCTTGAAATGAATCTTGCATCCCACTAACAATCGCTTCGTTTACAACAGCTGGATCATCCCCTTCTTCCAATAGTAAAGTTATGGTCGATATAACCAATAGACAATTCGCTCCCGGTGCACAACCAGTTTCAATGTCCAATATACGATCGATAATTATAGGATATTCATCGGTATAGTACACCAAGTTTCTACTTTGCTGCTGCTGCAACGATGAGGATCCAGCACTTTCTTTGAGATGAACAAGTTTTCTTCTTACCCTAACTTTTCTATTTCTTCTTCTCATTGGTTCATCTTCTTCTACCGCTTCGTCATCTGATCTCGGAAAAGTCTCATTCAATATACCAATGGTTACATTAGCCGTAGCTTCAATTAAACCATCCGACAGTGTATTATCCGTACCACTCATAATAGCTTCTGCATCTAAACCACAATCATTCGATATATCATATGTGATTGATACCTCCAATTGAGTTAGTGTTGAGTTTTGTATGGATGATGATGTACTTGTTGGCATTGTTGATGCTGTTTCATTGCTTATCGTCGGAGCTAGTGTGTCGCTAGTACTTGGAGACACTGAAAGCGTTGTCGGGCTTGTTGTTGTTGTTTCATTACTACTGTCGCCGATTGTCGGACTTGATGTTTCGATATCGCTGACTGGAGGAAGAGTTCCACTACTACTTGGAGACGTTGATGACAGGATTGTTGTCGGACTTATCGTTGTTTTAGAGCCACCATCCGGAGAAGCAGTTCCTGTGCTCGGTGATAATGATGACGAGAGTGTAGTAGGACTTGTTGTTGTAACATTACCAACACTTGGAGAAGGAGTACCACCACTTGAAATCGGCGAGAGTGATACTGTTGGGTTACCGGTCACTGAAATAGGCGATAATGTACCCTCACTCGTCACTGGAGAAAGTGTTGGACTGACTGTTGTCGCTGCAATAGGTGACAACGTACCCTCTGAAAGAGTTGGACTGCTCGATGATACTGTCTCGTTTCCAGTAGTGGGAGGCCAGGTTAATGATGGAGATGGGTATGCAGTTACTGTCGGTGAATATGTAGGCCATTCATAAAATGTCGATGGGGGAGAACTGCCAGGAATTTCAGCTATAGGAGGCAGTGTTGGAGAGCTTGTTCCTTCGCTAACGACGGGTGACAACGTACTAATGACAGGAGACAATGTCATTCCAGCTTGGGTTGGGGATCCAGTTGTCGCGATGGGTGACATGGTCGTGGGAGGTAGACTTGATGGCATATCAACTGGGGATAGTGAGGGAGGGGAACTGATTACTTTTCCAAGTGAAGGAGACGAAGTTGGCTCGCTTGTTGTTCCAGGAACCGAGATAGGAGAGGCTGAAGGATCGGGCGGACAAAACACTGTATCTGCTGGAATCGCCTGGAAGAAACTTGCATCTTGCAAACTGTCTTGAAATCCATTACGAATAGTCTCTGAAATCTCTGCAGCATCATCTCCTTCTTCTAATGTAACATATATTGTGCTTACAACTCTCATACAATTGATACCCTCGGGACAAGCCTGATCAAGCACATCTTCCACATCAGTAATAACGACTGGGTTTAGTGGAGTGTAGTAAACTAATGATCGTCGAGCATCTTGTTCACGTTGTTGTTGTTGCTTCTTCTGAAGAGTATGCTGTTGTTTACTTCTTCCTCCAATGGTATTCATCATGACTAATTGTCGATTTGAACCACTTGGTAGTCCATCAACACGAATACGCACACCATTCATGGTATTCTTGGGATCCTTACTATGACCCGCAGACATGGAATTCTCAACCATATCCATGTTTGGTGTCGGGGGCATGAAAGGGTCATTAGTCTCCTCAATCAAGTTTGGTGACATGGTAGGGAAAGTATCAGTCTCATTCCCAGTTTCAGTAGTCTCCACAGGAGTAGGAGGCAAGAAAGGATCGCTTGCAGTCGAAGTAGGTGGATCACTAGGGCCTTCAATCATCATCCCCTCCTCGGGCACACTTGTCATTCCATCAGTAGGGGGCATGGTAGGAAGAAGAATATCATTTGCATCATCATTCTCCGAAGTGGAGAATACCTCACGAGGGTATGTAGTATTCAATATATCTACTACAACTACCTCTGTGGCATCAATCAATCCTTCCTTGATTGTAATACCGTATGAGCCGTTCATGACATCGAATGCCGTCATACCACAATTAGAGGATATACCATATTGGATGCCAACTGAAATTATACTTGATATAGGTGAATTAGTTGGACTTGATGTTGATGGTTTTAAACTTGGGCTCATAGTTGGAGAGGAAGTTGCTGTCGAGATAGGACTTGATGTTGGAGAAGTGGATGTAGGACTAACGCTTGTTGGTGACATTGTAGTTCCATCAGGAATTGGCGATGGAGTCACTGGTGGTTGAGTAGGTGAAGAGGTTGTAATAACATCTGCATCGGTAGGAGACATCGTTGTCATCGTCACAGGAGGCGGTGTCACAATACTACTACTACCAGTTGGTGACTTCGAAGGCATGAATGTGGCAGAATATGAATTCAAAGCCTCTGTACAAAACAAGTTTGTGTATGCCTCTTGTTCCGCTGTCATATCATCAGTTGGGTATACAATAACATGTTCATTATCACCTGCACAGCAATCAAAGTCAACAGTGCCCGCTGGTTGATTATAGGCACACATACATGCCGTACTATGGAATAGCATTGGAAATTCAAGTGGCAAATCACCCAAAGCAATCTGCCCCCCGGCGAATCCCCATCTATATCCGTAATGTTCTGAGTTGAGTGATAGGAAGCGTAGGAATTCATTCTTATCAATTTCACCATCGGAGTTAACATCTGCTATGAACATGTCTGTTTTACATTGCTCGAATTGTTCATCAGTTAGTTGTAGAAGACTGTTGTCAGATTGAAGCTGTCGATTGTCATTTATTGCTGATAGGAGAAGTTTGTTATGCTTTTGTTCTGCTGCCGCAATGATTGATGATTTAGAACCATCCGCGGCATTGACGGCAGAGATGTTGAAGAGAGCATTGCTCCATACTAGATACATTGCAACGATTGATGACGCTGATGATGATAATCGATGACTACTCATGTTGTTAGATTATATCAATTTCTCCAATACAAGCGTCGTCGTGCTTTTGATTGTATATAATAATATACTTGTGAACTAAAGCACAGTCTTCGTATATTATTCTCTGATTAGCTGTATATGCAATGTAGTGTAAGATTGACGATTTTAGTAAATCGATGATGCAATGATCTGACTGATAGATTAATGTGAGGCACCAGTTGAGAGTGATTGTGGCTAGCAAACTTCATACCATAAATAAAAGGCCACACTACAATCGCCATTCTATTATTAACCGCTCTTAGGTGAATGCTATATTGTGCTCATTCTATCTCTATTATTGGTAGGCTATTGTATTTGACATGATATACTTAGTTGTGCCTTAGGCCTTTTTTCGCCATTTTTTCTCTTTTGAAAGATACCAAATGCGACTCAAGATACCGATAAGGATACCACAGAAAAGATACCTACTTACAAATCTCACCTCATTTTTGTGCAAACAGAGGGAGGAACGAAATGCACGTGCTTCAGATGAGGACGACAGTGGACTCCCAATTAAAGAATTAGACGCTCAAACCAACTTTTAATACATAAAGGTATCTCACTTCAATATATAGTATATATTACTAAAGTACCTTTCGATACTAAATATGTAAGATACCTGGTCTGGGGGCGGACAAAATTGCCCATGGACGAAAGAGGCGAGAAGAAAAACTCAGAAGGTTTTGTCTTTGCCGCATAAATATTTATTGCAGAAGTAGCATCAGCATAAGCAGCTTTGCCGATCTTAATTGAGGTAATAGAAGCAGTATAAAATAAGATATAGCACCCCTCAGCTTAAATAGAGGTGCTGTTACATAGTTCAGTTGAAAAGGTCTAAATTTGAACTCATAATACAAAAATGTAAGTACCCTACAAACATCACAAAAAGCATAGCAACATCAAGCAAAGAAGCATGATAATATTTGAGTACATGTACGGAGCATATGATATCTCAATGAGGATTTGATTACCATGCTAATTCCTAGGATAAAATCCATTATATTGCCATGAGGGAGGAAACAGTCCTATCTTTCTGAGAGATATTATATATATTGCAAATGCATGTGATGCAGGTGTTCTATGTTATTGATATATATATATATATATATATGTTATGTTAATATTGCGAGTATATTTTACTGTGGCGGGCTTGGTTACTCTTGACTATCTCCCTGCTTGGGACGCTACTTTTTGTTTGCAAAAATGATACACTGAAATAGTTGTACTGACAACTCTATTCTCTCATTTCCTACCAACTATTAATAATTATGCACAGATACAATACAGATAAAATGAGTGAGGAGAAAAAATATCCCAATAAACCAAGACTTCAATTCGATTATGATAAGATTGAGCCGAAGCCTGCGATAGAACCACCTCTTCCCGTATCAGATGTGGCAAGGAATCATGTGCCCAACTCATATGTCAATTCAAAGCTAACTCATGAGAAGATTGCTGCCTTCCGTGCCAAGGCCACTAACCCTACCAAACCAAATCTTGATTATGCCCAACCAAATGATAAATACCCAGAGTCGTTTCCCCACTTCGTTCGAGGCCGTGACAGTCTTCGTGAGTATATAACTTCACTGTTTACAAGTCGTATTGCACTTTATGACGGAGCTATGGGTACAATGATTCAGAACTATGCCAAGAGGAATAGACTCGAGGAAGAGGAGTACAGAGGTGATAGATTTGCCAATTGGAAGTGCAATATGAAGGGTAATAATGATCAGCTATCAATTACACAGCCTCACATTATCAGTGGTATTTACAAGGAGTATCTGGAGGTTGGCGGATCTGATTTGATTGGTACGAATACTTTCTCCTCCACGACAATTGCCATGGCAGATTATGAGATGGAGGATTATGTGTATGAGCTGAACTACGAGGGTGCACGTTTGGCTCGTGAGGCTTGTGATGAGGTAACTGCCAAGGATCCAAGCAAGCCTCGTTTCGTAGTGGGTGCCATTGGGCCTACCAATCGTACTGGTTCGATCTCTCCCTCAGTAGAGGATCCCTCCGCTCGTAATGTAACATTTGATGAGCTCGTGGAGGCCTACCTTGAACAGATTGTTGCTCTGATGGACGGAGGAGCTGATATCCTTATGGTTGAGACCATCTTTGACACTTTGAATGCCAAGGCAGCTTTGTATGCCGTTGGGGAGTATTTGGAGTTCACTGGTTTGGACATTCCTGTGTTTGTATCTGGTACTCTAGTAGATCAATCAGGACGTACATTGTCAGGGCAGACAGGAGAAGCTTTCTATGCATCTATCCGTCACGCCAAGCCCATGTGTGTTGGTTTGAACTGTGCGCTTGGAGCGAAGCACATGACACCATTTGTGGAGAAGCTAGCCAACTGTGTCGAATGCTTCTTGCATGTGTATTCGAATGCTGGACTGCCTAATGCCATGGGAGGGTACGACGAGACACCAGAGGACATGGCCGGGCAGAACGAGGTATTCTTTAAGAATGGCTGGTTAAATATGGTTGGTGGGTGCTGTGGATCCACGCCGCAACATATTAAGGCTATCAGGGAGATGTCTGAAAAGTACTCACCCCGCAAGCTCCCAGATGTCGGCCGTCCTAAGATGTGGCTCTCAGGATTGGAAGACTTGGTGGTAGACGATGTGCACAACCATCTTGGAATGCCTTTCTTAAATGTTGGGGAGCGCTGTAATATCTCTGGCTCAATCCGATTCAAAAAGTTGATGATGGCTGGAGATTATGCTACCGCTATGGACATTGCCAAGAAGCAGGTTGAGGACGGAGCTCATGTAATCGATATTAATGTGGACGACGGTATGTTGGACGGCCTCGCTGCGATGCAGAAGTTTGTGAAGATTGCTGTGACGGAGCCTGAAGTGTCAAAGGTTCCATTCATGCTTGATGCGTCCAAGTTTGAGATTGTCATGGCTGGTTTGAAGTGGTGCCAGGGCAAGTGCATCGTGAACTCTATTTCTCTTAAGGTTGGCGAAGAGCTGTTCAAAGAGCAGGCTACACTGTTGAGGAAGCACGGCTGTGCTGTAGTTGTTATGGCATTTGATGAAGAAGGCCAAGCCGCCACCGAAAGCGAAAAAGTCAGAATATGCAAGCGTTCGTATGACATCTTGGTGAATGAGGTTCGTTTCCCTCCCGAAGATATCGTTTTTGACCCCAATGTTTTGACAATCGGTACCGGAATGGAAGAGCATGCCGCTTATGGTATTGATTTTATCAATGCCACAAAGACGATTAAGGAGATCTGTCCTTATGTAAAGATCAGCGGAGGTATTTCCAACTTGTCATTTGGCTTCCGAGGAGTGATGAAAATTCGTGAATCTATCCACTCTGTGTTTCTGCAGCATGCTATTTTAGAATCTGGCATGGATGTGGGTATTGTCAACCCACATGAGATGATTGCTTACTCCGAGCTTGAAGATGACATGAAACTACTCTGTGAGAATTTAGTGTTCAATAAGAACGAAGATGCAACCGATGATATGCTGGAGAGAACTTCCTATGAAAGGGCTTGTATTGATGCAAGGAAGAAGGGCCTTCCACCTCCTCGCAAACCCAGAGGAAAGATGCCTAATAAACCAAGACTTCAATTCGATTATGATAAGATTGAGCCGAAGCCTGCGATAGAACCACCTCTTCCCGTATCAGATGTGGCAAGGAATCATGTGCCCAACTCATATGTCAATTCAAAGCTAACTCATGAGAAGATTGCTGCCTTCCGTGCCAAGGCCACTAACCCTACCAAACCAAATCTTGATTATGCCCAACCAAATGATAAATACCCAGAGTCGTTTCCCCACTTCGTTCGAGGCCGTGACAGTCTTCGTGAGTATATAACTTCACTGTTTACAAGTCGTATTGCACTTTATGACGGAGCTATGGGTACAATGATTCAGAACTATGCCAAGAGGAATAGACTCGAGGAAGAGGAGTACAGAGGTGATAGATTTGCCAATTGGAAGTGCAATATGAAGGGTAATAATGATCAGCTATCAATTACACAGCCTCACATTATCAGTGGTATTTACAAGGAGTATCTGGAGGTTGGCGGATCTGATTTGATTGGTACGAATACTTTCTCCTCCACGACAATTGCCATGGCAGATTATGAGATGGAGGATTATGTGTATGAGCTGAACTACGAGGGTGCACGTTTGGCTCGTGAGGCTTGTGATGAGGTAACTGCCAAGGATCCAAGCAAGCCTCGTTTCGTAGTGGGTGCCATTGGGCCTACCAATCGTACTGGTTCGATCTCTCCCTCAGTAGAGGATCCCTCCGCTCGTAATGTAACATTTGATGAGCTCGTGGAGGCCTACCTTGAACAGATTGTTGCTCTGATGGACGGAGGAGCTGATATCCTTATGGTTGAGACCATCTTTGACACTTTGAATGCCAAGGCAGCTTTGTATGCCGTTGGGGAGTATTTGGAGTTCACTGGTTTGGACATTCCTGTGTTTGTATCTGGTACTCTAGTAGATCAATCAGGACGTACATTGTCAGGGCAGACAGGAGAAGCTTTCTATGCATCTATCCGTCACGCCAAGCCCATGTGTGTTGGTTTGAACTGTGCGCTTGGAGCGAAGCACATGACACCATTTGTGGAGAAGCTAGCCAACTGTGTCGAATGCTTCTTGCATGTGTATTCGAATGCTGGACTGCCTAATGCCATGGGAGGGTACGACGAGACACCAGAGGACATGGCCGGGCAGAACGAGGTATTCTTTAAGAATGGCTGGTTAAATATGGTTGGTGGGTGCTGTGGATCCACGCCGCAACATATTAAGGCTATCAGGGAGATGTCTGAAAAGTACTCACCCCGCAAGCTCCCAGATGTCGGCCGTCCTAAGATGTGGCTCTCAGGATTGGAAGACTTGGTGGTAGACGATGTGCACAACCATCTTGGAATGCCTTTCTTAAATGTTGGGGAGCGCTGTAATATCTCTGGCTCAATCCGATTCAAAAAGTTGATGATGGCTGGAGATTATGCTACCGCTATGGACATTGCCAAGAAGCAGGTTGAGGACGGAGCTCATGTAATCGATATTAATGTGGACGACGGTATGTTGGACGGCCTCGCTGCGATGCAGAAGTTTGTGAAGATTGCTGTGACGGAGCCTGAAGTGTCAAAGGTTCCATTCATGCTTGATGCGTCCAAGTTTGAGATTGTCATGGCTGGTTTGAAGTGGTGCCAGGGCAAGTGCATCGTGAACTCTATTTCTCTTAAGGTTGGCGAAGAGCTGTTCAAAGAGCAGGCTACACTGTTGAGGAAGCACGGCTGTGCTGTAGTTGTTATGGCATTTGATGAAGAAGGCCAAGCCGCCACCGAAAGCGAAAAAGTCAGAATATGCAAGCGTTCGTATGACATCTTGGTGAATGAGGTTCGTTTCCCTCCCGAAGATATCGTTTTTGACCCCAATGTTTTGACAATCGGTACCGGAATGGAAGAGCATGCCGCTTATGGTATTGATTTTATCAATGCCACAAAGACGATTAAGGAGATCTGTCCTTATGTAAAGATCAGCGGAGGTATTTCCAACTTGTCATTTGGCTTCCGAGGAGTGATGAAAATTCGTGAATCTATCCACTCTGTGTTTCTGCAGCATGCTATTTTAGAATCTGGCATGGATGTGGGTATTGTCAACCCACATGAGATGTTAGCGCTTTCCGAAGTCGAGCCCGACATAAAGATTGCTTGTGAGAATTTAGTGTTTAATAAGAGTGAAGATGCAACTGATGTTATGCTTGAATTGACCAAGAGAGAACGAGCACGCCGTGAGGCCTTGAAGAATGGTGGAGGTGCTGCCGAAGTCAAGAAGGACTCCTGGCGTGATCTTGAAATTACCAAGAGACTGGAACACGCCCTCATTAATGGCATCTCTCAATATATTGATAAGGATGTTGAGGAAGCTAGACAAGAGGCCGAGAAACCTCTTCATATCATTGAAGGACCGCTCATGGATGGCATGAATATCATTGGAGACTTGTTTGGGGCCGGAAAAATGTTCCTACCTCAAGTTATCAAGTCTGCTCGTGTTATGAAGAAAGCGGTTGCTTATTTGCTTCCCTTTATGGACCAAGAGAAAAGGGACAACATGATTGCACAGGGTCTGGATCCCGAGGATATTGACGAGAATGATGATTCAAACTTTGCTGGTAAGTGCCTATACACCATTGTGTGTCTTCTTTCACAAACATTTTACACTGTTTAACATAAAAATGCTAACCACACTATGCAACTTTAGGTAAAGTTCTTATGGCCACTGTCAAGGGTGATGTACATGACATTGGGAAGAATATTGTCGCGGTCGTACTTGGCTGTAACAACTACAAGGTGTATGATATTGGTGTCATGTGTTCATGTGAGATGATTCTTGAGAAAGCCAAGGAATATGATGTTGATGTTATTGGTCTCTCTGGTTTGATTACTCCGTCGTTAGATGAGATGGTTGTTGTTGCCAAGGAAATGTCCAAGGCTGGCTTTAAACAACCACTTCTAATCGGAGGTGCCACCACATCCAAAATGCACACGGCCGTAAAAGTTTCACCCAACTACTTTACTCTTGAACATCCAGTTATTCATGTCCTGGATGCATCAAGATCTGTTACAGTTGTGTCATCACTCTTGAGTGAAGATAATAAGGAAGAATATGTCACTGACATTATGGAAGAATATGATGAGATGAGAGAGGATTACTATGCTGGTTTAGAAGATAGATATTTCCTTACATTTGATCAGGCTAAGGAGCAGAAGCTCTCCATAGACTTCGATGCCACTCCTCCTGCCCCTGCACCAAACAAGCTAGGCGTACATGTTATTGATGATGTATCTCTTGAAGATGTTGTTCCATATATTGATTGGGTAAGTGAATCTAGTGTGTGGTCGTCGATTTGCTTTATGGTGCTTTTAAGCTCTTTTGAATTCTCATCTGACAATCTGATACTCTTGTAATTTCAAAACAATAGAATCCCTTCTTCCAAACTTGGGAACTCAGAGGTCGTTACCCCAACCGTGGCTATCCCAAAATCTTCAATGATGAAGCTGTGGGTTCAGAAGCGAAGAAGTTGTTCGATGACGCTCAAAGTCTAATGAAAGAGATCATTGCTAATAAGAGCATGAACTTGAAGGGTGTAGTCGGCTTATTTCCTGCCAATCGTACTGATGATGGCGAAGATGTTATTGTCTATGCCTCCGAAGAAGATCGTGAAGCAGGCAATCCTCTCGATAAATTCTGTGGTCTACGACAGCAGGCCGAGAAGGAGAGTGACGATCCTTATCTGAACCAGTCGGACTTTATCGCTCCTGCTGGTTACAAGGACCATATTGGTATGTTTGCGGTGTCTTGCTTCGGCTGTGACGCACTTGTTAAGAAGTATGAGAGTGAGCATGATGATTACAACAAGATTATGGCCCAGGCCCTAGCTGATAGGTTTGTCGAAGCTTTTGCTGAATATCTCCACAGAGTCATTCGTACAGACATGTGGGGATATGCCAACGACGAGAGTCTGAATGAAGAGGATCTTCTTAAGATTAAGTATGTTGGAATCCGTCCTGCTCCTGGGTACCCATCACAGCCTGATCATACAGAGAAGAGTAATATGTGGAAGGTTATCAAGGCAAAAGAGCTGGCAGGTATCGACCTCTCGGAATCATTATCCATGATGCCTGCTGCCTCAGTGTCAGCACTAGTCTTTGCTCATCCAGAATCTCAATACTTCGCCGTGGGGCAAGTTGGTAAGGATCAGGTAGAAAGTTATGCAGGCCGTAAAGGCATGGAATTGCCTCTTTGTGAAAGATGGTTATCGCCCATACTGAATTATGAGAGAGATTAGGTTGACAGCAGAAGATAGAAAGATGTAAATAAGAATTTGTTTCTAAATGCGTACTATCTCTTTAATTATACTTGCATCGCTGCCGTTGTAAAACTACAAACCATGGTCTTCATGCAGGTTAGATGTTGCATAGCGATGTCAATAATAATGCTACGACCACAATCGATAGGTGCAATCGATAGCCAAGAAGCTGTTCTACGCAATTGTATCAAGAAATGTATGCAAACTTTACTTTTTGAGTGAGATAGGATAGGTAAAGCTTAAGGTAAAATTTTAAGTGCCTTAGCATCACACCAATGAATGATCGACCTACAATCCATAGTCATTATGCAAATTATTTAACACATCTGTGAACGCAGCAGCGAGTATATCATAATTCCTCGTGGTTTCTTTGTGCTCAACTCCAATAGCCTCTATCACAGTGGTTGTATACTGCATACCAGTTGATCGACTTTTGCCAGAACTTTGAAAGCGCACCATTTTTGGTTTATATCTTGTACCATGAGGATGACTTGTCCCAGTGTCATCATCATCTTTGTCACCATTTGCAAGAGTTTCAACTTCTTCTCGTGGATCAGCTCCATAACCCTCAATCCATTCGATCCCACCCTTTGGTCGGTGAGTCACCTTGATAGTATCTAATGCATTATTCTTAGGGTTGCTAATTTGTTCTTTCGACGAAAGAGTAGACATAGCTCTTCTAGCATGAAGGAGCCAAGTATGAGCCCACATCAAGGATATGTAAGGTATAGTACCATCACCGCTATGATGAAGCCACGTTGGAGTTTCACCATTCTCCATCTTTAGTGGGCGGCGTGTATCTTTCTTTTTGCGTAGTATAGTCTCAGTAAACGAGGATTTCGTTTGATTCAACGATTCTCTTACCAATTTGCCATTTTGTTCTTCCACTATTACTTGACTTATAAATGGTACACCGTCAAACGATTCTTTATCTTCTGTTGTATTCAATTCTTTTGTAGATTTTCTATAAACATAGCCTACTTCTGTTCTTACATCAGTTCCATATGCCATTATTACATGCTTGATATGTGGTCTGTCCGGTGTAGTCTCCAGCATATTTGGCACACCATTGGTATTCCACCACGAAGTCGAAAGCTGATCTAGCTTAACTTTTAGAGGACTGCCCTTTTCATTCCATATTGTGGCGAACTCGTTAAATATGTGCCCATTCATCACTTCACGAGGCCCAAATTTGATTGTAGTCTGGTTATTGCATGGAGGAGTTTCATCATGTTCACAGTATTCTGTCTCAACACGAACTGTTGGAAACAACGAATCAAAGTCCACTCTATCCTTCAATATCAATCTACCGTACAGTCAGTAAGAAAGGGAAGTCAAGAGTTAAGATAGTTGTTGTTAGTGAAGATGCATAACCATATCATATTCAGGTTCCTGCTTACCTAAGAGCTGGAAACTCTTTCCAGGGATCCTTACTTTTACTTGATTCAATTCCACTAACCATCTCTTCCAAGCATGCTAAATTACCACTCCCTACTTTCCCAACAGTATCATTTTCATCTCCATCACAGAATCTATTCAAGGGTAAGAAATGTTAGATGTGTCACTAAGATTGATATCAATGTGTATACATGCAAACTTACCCCATCTTTGTTGATATAGGATTAACAGTTGACGTTGATCCAAATGCTGTACAAAACAAGGATAGTCATAAGTATGAGCAACTTGTACTGGATCGTTTAACACAAAAAAAGAAATAATACTCACACAGCTCCAATTCTCTTGCCTCTTCATCTGAAAATGGTAGGCCCATATTCTCTCCTGATAGTACAGATCTCAAAGGCCCTGGTGCCCCTAGTAAGGGCGCTGCCAAGCCAACATAAGTCCATATATGATTGCCGAGCCACTCTAACCATTGTTTATCTCCTTCAACCTTAGCTATTTCATACAGCTGGGGAAACTTTCTAACGTTGTTCTCTTGTACATTTTGCCCGTTTTCTTGTTTGGTAGCCGAATTAACATCTTCATCATGGATCGTCTCAGGAATGTTGTCGTCGTTGTCCTCGGATATATCTTCTGCTTCTCCAGGTTTATTGATATTTATAAACCGCTTCGATAATGCCCCTCTTCGCCAGAATGCAGCACCCCCGCTTGCTCCAGTTTGTGTTGAAGAAGATTGTTCTGCTTGTTCCACATAGCGCATATATGTTTCCTCTCTCATTTGTACTCGTAGCCATTTGAGAAAGTATCTAAAAACACTGTTCCCCATCTATAAAAGACAGAGACGGATAAAGGATATGATTGGTTTAAGGATAAACAACTCTAGTAAAATCCAATACATATAAATCACTCACACTATGTGCCACCATCTTCAATAAAAGAGAGTTGATGATGTTGAGATGTTGTTGTTGAGTTAGATGATGATGTTGTTGTTGTTAGTAATTGACACGAAAAGTATGATACATATTCAACTCACTACTCCAGGTCGTCCATTGGACTCCACTGCTGCTTCAATCCTCCTCCTTGTCATTGTGAGAAATCCATCTCTTGATTCCATAACATCCGGTGACAATCTCCAGTCATAGGGAAGTGCCAAAATACTACTGACATCATACCCCAAGTTGTCAGCTAACCATTGTATTAACCACGCATAGACTGTGTTAGTCCCCCCAACAAAGAGGGAAGATACAGTTGAACCAGGAGCAAGCGAACTAATGGCATCCAGACCTTCATCAGGTCTGAGTTTGCAGCCCGATTCATCGTCATCTCCATCATAATCTGTTTGGTGCTTGCCTAGTGTCATACATTCAGTCCAACACCTTGCATCTATAGTAGCCATTTGTATCAAAAGATTCATATTCATCCAAACATTATCTAGCATTTTTATAGGCGACAATAATGCACTCTGAGGACATGGTTTGTGTTTCCATGATACTAAACGTGTCGACGCAAGGCCTGGAAGCAAGAAAACTGGAGGACGCTTATCGTTGGTTGGCGGCTTCCCTTCTTTGGACGTTACAGAATTCTGCTGCACTTCAGTTGTATTTTCTTCAGTCTCCCAATACTTTCCTCGACGTCCTCGTAATTGATCTCTCATCTTTAATATGTTTATATCACTTCCCCAATGTTTGTCAATGAATTTCTTCTTCTTTGGTGCTATACATTGTGCATTGTCATCTTTGTTAGAACCAGGTCCCCTTTTATTTGCACGTGTTTTGTATTTCTTTGTACAATCATCACTGCCATCTTCACTCTCAGTTTCCCCATCTACTTCTATACACTCTACTTCTTCTTCTTCTTCTTCTTCTTCTTCATGCTCATCTTGATTATCATCCGGATCAGCTCCACCATATCCCCAGGGTAAAGTTTCTAATCTCGGAGATTTGGAATCATCATCACATTCTTGGACTATTTCCTCTTCTATTGTACTATCTGGTGGACTCCAACATTCTCCACCATCACTATCATCATTAATTTCTTCAATGCACGATGGATCTTAAATATGTATAAGATAAATAAAGAGTTTAGTACACATTATATCATAAGAGACATATGAACAATTAGAAAAATAGCTGTACAAACCTGGAGATAATGGATTGCTATTTATACCGTCATCTATCATATCTCGGGGAATATCATTCGTTCCATGAATATTCCCTAAACCGAATATATCACTCTTCTCTAGATTCAACAAATCCTCTATATTGAGGATAGTTATTCTCTTCTTATTCTTTACATCATGTTCATTTGAATTATCACTATCACCTTCATTGTCTAGTTCTGTTGAAGATTCAACTATCAGTATAATTGTCAATACTGTTATCAATATTGATCGAACCATTCTTAATATTATCAAGAGGAAAGCTTATGCTACTGTCAATTGTGTTAATCCTGATAGAACCATACTATATATTCTCCTGCCTTACATACATCACCTTCAACATTTGCTGAGAAAAAACAAGTGATAAATAAATGATGTCTATCGGTATCCTTTTTGAGATGATCAGGGCATAGCCCCGCCCGGACCACAAGAGTCAATAACTACTCGATTGGATTGCCAGTTCATTCAGTTCAGTTCAGTTTTCATCCTTAGTTGAATAAACTTTCTAGGCCTAGGTCGACTAGGGGTCATTGGATTACAGATTCCCGTAAGGGTCCGGCTCCACTGATAAATTGCTAAGATTTCACAATTCATCTTTTTGTAGTGTGCTAGTTTATTAAGTTGTTGTTAGCCGTAGCTGATACAATATAATGTAGTGGTGGTTGCTTAGTTTAGCCACAGAGTTATAATACACAAACTCATTTGTATGTTTTTAGTAATAACCTCCCTTGCTAGCCTCATGACTTGAATCTTTCTTCATTGCATGCAAGTAGTCTCCAATCACCTTTTGTGCAGTATAAATCGATGTTGCCACCGTATGCCTAATCATTTCCGCGTTCCTTGCTAGTATACAGTGACATAAATGAGAATAATTTTGGTCAACGAGAGGACGTGTATAGTGATTGATTCGCTTCTCATTGCCAGTGCTGTTGCTATTTGTTTCAGTGGCGGATAACCGATCATCATTCAACTTTCTCTTCTTCGCAGGAGCCTCGTCGTCTCCATCTCCTCCTTCATCTCCTTTACCATCTCGAATGATTTCAATCTTTCCAATCAACACATCAACAGCTGGGCATAATACATTGCTCAACCGTGGACTAACAACGTTTGAAATGACTTCCTGACATTGCTGTAGTTCAGCATTCATTACAGATAAATTCTGTTGACTAGCACCTGAACGATCAACTCCCCATTTATAGGTAGCTGCTGCAACTAACGAAAGTAATATATTGTATTCTTCAACAATTACCTGGATTGTGTTGGCCCATTTTTTGATGGGTGCAAATGATTCATATAAAGTCTTGTCGGTAGTATCATTATCATAATCGGGTGGAGCTTCTGGTAAATCTCTTGGTAATTTATCTATCAATTGACTTAAACGGAGTTTAATCTGTTGCAATGATAATGGTTTAAAGTTGGATGTTGTTGTTTCTGATAGAGAAGTTATATTAGTTTCTTCTTCCGCAGCCGACGACATATTATCAGCAGATGATCCACCACCTCCCGATGACATACTACCTTTTTTAGTAGGACCTCGTTTCTTGGTTCGTTTAGTTGGGGGAGCAGCTTTTGTAGTTGATGTGGTCGATGTGGAAGCAACATCAGGCTTTTTTGATGTTGCAATTGATGAACTATTGCTCTTTGAGACAGCCCCCGATAAAGCTGCTATACCACCACTGCCACCCCTGGCACCCTCCCCTGATGCCGCGGCAAATCCTTTTACTTCATTTGTCTTATCTTTGTTCATAGTTATATACCTTTATCAACATGAACTCAAGCTTGATTATATCTGAACCTTTTTACACAAAATATAACTAAAAAGGAGTGGCGGAGATGTAAAAACGGATATCTATCTATCTATATGGCTGCTCAAGATGACGGCTGGCTATATTATGATTATATGGTTAGCTGAGATGACGGCTGGCTATATTATGATTATATGGTTAGTTGAGATGACGGCTGGCTATATTATGATTATATGGTTAGTTGAGATGACAGCAGAGATGTTGAGGTACATAGATAGCAAGATGGTTGGATGGAAAGAATGATGCTTTTTTTTTATTCGTAAATTTCTCTGCCATCCACTCATCATTGTTTTTAGCAGCCAAGAAGAGTAATCAATATGACGGATGATCAAATAGAAAAGCTGGCGGATATCGAAGTAGCAGATAATAGCGGAGATGAGGAAGAGGGAGATGACGGCGTAGTTGATAATAGCGCCGCCGACGCACCCAAGAAAAAGAAAAGTAAGATATGATTATTCTCCCCTTGACATCTCTTTTGCAATACATCTCTTTTGCAATACATCATCTCACCTATTATATCCCACGCCTTCCATATCCCCCATTGCAGAAAAGAAGAAGAAAAAGAAGAAGAAGAAATCTGCAGCTAATGGTCTGACGAAGGGTACTCCATCAAACAAGGCCGAAGGTCGAATGCTCTCTGAGGGTAGTTTTACAGATTATTATGTTGCACATGGTCAAACAGAACCACCCTCTATACCCGTTGTTAATCTATTCCGTGGCGATGATGATGATGGCAACACTACCAACACAAACTTACCACCCTTCCCCGAGGGTGAAATTCAAGAACATCCATTAGAATCCAATGTTCATCGTATCTCCTCAGAAGAATTACGTGCACAGGAACGAATACAATCAAACTTATATTCCAAGTTACGTCATGCATCCGAGGTACATCGTCAAGTTCGTCATTATTCACAATCGTTTATCAAACCTGGTATTAAATTAGTTGATATGTGTGAACGTCTTGAGGAGATGAATCGTAAGTTGGTAGTAGAACACGGATTAGAACGGGGTATTGGTTTCCCCACAGGATGTTCTTTAAATCATGTAGCAGCACATTATACACCCAACGTAGGTGATGATACGGTATTATCATATGATGATGTAATGAAGGTTGACTTTGGTACTCAAATTGATGGACGGATTATAGATTGTGCGTGGACGGTATCATTCAATCCCAAGTATGATCCATTGTTGGAGGCTGTAAAGGAAGCGACTAATGCGGGCATTAAAGCTGCTGGGATTGATGTTCGATTATGTGATGTCGGTGAAGCCGTTCAGGAGGTTATGGAAAATTATGAAGTGGAGTTGGATGGGAAGACATATCCTGTCAAGTGTATACGCAATCTCAATGGTCATTCCATTGGACCATACCAAATTCATGCTGGTAAATCTGTCCCAATTGTTAAAAGTGACGATGTTACCAAGATGGAGGAGAATGAAATCTTTGCTATTGAAACCTTTGGAACTACAGGACGTGGATATATTGTGGAGGATATGGAATGTTCGCATTATATGAAGAACTTCCACGCACCACATGTACCACTACGTATGCCCCGTTCTAAAAAGTTATTGGCACATATCAATAAAACATTCGGTACATTGGCATTCTGCCGTCGTTGGCTGGAGCGTGAGGATGGAGGGTCGTTCACCGTGAATGGTAACAAGGGACAGCAGGAGAAGTACATGGGAGCATTGAAGAATCTTTGTGATGTCGGAATTGTACAGGCATATCCACCACTAGTAGATGTCAAGGGGAGTTATACTGCACAGTATGAACACACATTGATATTGAGACCTACCTGTAAGGAAATATTGAGTAAGGGTGATGATTACTAATTAGAATTGGGTGGGTGCTGTTCGAGAGAGAGAAGAGAGAGAGAATGGCACACTTCACCTAAATTTGGTGGAGAGAGTCGATACCTAATTGAAATATCTGTATCTCGCATAATTAAGTGAGGTCACTGTGGGGAAGGTTAAAGCACTCTAACTATATAACCAAATGAAAGTAAGAACGTGTGACTCTAGTAGTAGTAATACAAGGCCAAGTAAGCCTATTGAGCGCCCATATATGACTATTGTCATAATGGACTTAGATTATATAAATGATATATATTTTGTCATCTAACCAGCTCAATAGAGCCAGCCGTCATCTCGGTCGTCATCACAACCAACCATATAGTCATAATTAGTCAGCCGTCATCTCCCCGTCATCTTTATCATGTCAAAGTAGTTGTCAAGTGTACAAGTCGAGCAAGCAGTATTTCTATTTCTTGGCTCGGTATCTTTTCGCCCCCACCCACCCCAAATTTACACTTGCCGCCACTTCTCGAGGCTTACTATTGCAATAGATAGTAGAGGTTGCGCTGACATCATATAATCAATCATACCGTGTACTTACAGTATTAACAAATAGTTTGAAAGTATGCCATTGTCTCGAGAAAGAGATCGGTGTGGCTCAGAGTCTCCATATCTGACAAATGCAAATTCATCTCCATTATCAACTCTCGGATCTCATCAATCTTCCTTCGATAGTAATGATGCCACCATGCTTGGTGTCAAGTATAGTTGGAGTGGTGGTTTGGGTACGCCATCTAATATTAGTAATGAAAGTGAAGAAAGTGGTGTAGTGGCCATTCTTAGCGGTGAGACAACTGAGGAGATTGCAGTAGACGGCAGCACAAACTCGGAAGGTTCGGCAGGTCAGGAAGTAACACTTCTTGCTGTAGACACTCGTGGTAATATTGACAACAAAGAGATGATTGCTCCTAAAGTTGGTACTCCTAATAGAAAGAAGAAGAAAGTCGGCAGCAGTGGTGCAACTGCTAGTAGGAATGAGAAGAGAATATCATCAGATACAAAAACAACAGTCCATAATCAGAATCTATCACAAACATCATCTTGGGATATACAACGAGAATGGAAATCAACATTCAGTAAGAAGAAGGTCAATAAGGAGAGCAGTAGTAAAAAGAGTCGTACGCCGTCATCGTATCATCATCAACAGGGGAAAGAGTTACAGCACCCTTACCATCGTCCAAGAGTTCCTACACTAAACCAATCATCAAAAGGTTCAGGGATATGGGATTTAATGCATGCAAGTATTGGAGGATTGTCTAGGAGTGATAGTATGTCAACAACCGCTAACAATATATACGATGATATGAAGAGCAAACATGGAATGAAGGATGTTGAAGGTTGTCCTCCGCCTTTATCTGAATCACAAGAGAACTCACTATTTGCAATGGAAGTTGGACTGATGTACTCGAATGACGATGGCGATACAATCCATCATGATCCAAGTGTTCTCTACTCACAAACTCTATCAGCAAGCTATACAATCGAATCAGAAGTAGAATGTCATGATTCGCCTAGTACATACGATCTATCAAAGTACTTAAAGTATCAACATGAGAACAATGGAACTACTAATACAAATAACGATATTGGATGGGCTCAATCACATGATAGTGAATCAGTTTACACAAATGCACAAAGTATCTTAACTGTCCGAGACGATTTTGGGAATCGCGTGCCTGAGAACTGTAAGACAATCATGGGATATGATATGGCAAAACGTCGTAAGACTGGTAACAACGATAATTGTTCAGTCTTCAGCCGCAAGAAGAAACCAACTGAAGCAATCTTCCCCACTATGCAAAGTGGCGGCAATTCAAATGCTGCAGCTGTCCCACCAGAGGAGATGGAACGTCGGTTGCGTGAATTGGCTGGACAAATCTCATCTGATTGGAGAGATACCGATCCTGATAATATGACAGCACCGGCATTAGCACGTCGACTAAGGGATTTTCAATTTGCCAGAGAGAAAAGGAGAAGTAAATATGGTAATGCTAGATTGTGGGGTATCTTGGGATTATATGATCATCTATCTGGAGTGAAACTTGACGTTGAATGGGCAGAAGACGCGGCTTGGAGGAGAACTAACAAAGAACCGTATTTGAAGTGGGCAGATTATGAATCAATGAAGAATGATGGGTGAGTACATATACTATTTGTTTGTGGTCTTCTGTATACTTTTTCTTACAGATATATGGGCACTTTATATATTACAGGTTCAACCGGCCATTCTTTACCTTCCTGGTTGTATCAGCGTGTACTGCAATGATGGTAACATCAATATACTTAAACGGTTGGAAATTTGAGCCTCTATCAGTCAACCCAATGATTGGCCCAAGTGCCGAGACCTTACTTAAACTCGGTGCCAAGGACTCCTACTTGATCGTTGTACAGCAAGAGATATGGCGTATTGCTTCACCAATGGTATTGCATGCTGGTGAGTATAGACTTATGCAGTTATCTATGCGTTTTCCCTGTGTTCTTTCGTATACCTAACCTTATCTGCTTCTATCTGATAAAACTCTATCCATATATAGGTCTGATTCACTTCTTTCTTAACATGTTTGCCTTGTGGTTTGTAGGAAAGGCAATCGAACAGATACATGGCTTCTTCCCGGCTGTTGTCCAATTCGTCGTAAGTGCCGTGGGAGGAACTATATTATCGGCAATCTTCCTCCCCGAGTATATCACGGTCGGAGCCTCGGGAGGCATATTCGGCTTGATTGGTGGTTGTATTGCTGGTGAGTTGTGTGTGCCAGAGAGTATAATATCATATATCACTTGCTCATAGTTTATCGTTAATGTCTCAATACTCTTTAGATATCATCATGAACTGGGGACTGCTCTTCAATGAGTTTGTCAATGAACGAGGGGCACGCCTGAGCCATGCTAAAGTATTGATAGTACTCCTCCTCGACATCGTACTCAACTGTCTTATTGGTCTTACACCTTTTGTTGATAACTTCACTCATTTAGGTTAGTATGGGAACAGTTTGTAGATATTGTTGCTATGGTTTATTAAACACATCGAATAACACTGACAATATCACATTACTCTCAACAAATGATAATCCAATGTTACTACATACTGTATATCACTTTATTCATTAAGGCGGTATGATCTACGGCTTCCTATGTGGGCTGAGTACTATTCAATTAGTATCTCCTAAATTCTTTGGAGATGAAAGACAGTGCTTTCACAAGTTTAAGATTCTCTTCTTTCGCTCGGTTGGTCTTCTAGTTTGCATGTCAGGAATCATTGCATCCAGCGTCTTTTTATTCTCTGGTGATGGAGAGACTAATCCATGTACTACTTGTACATACATGTCATGTATGACATTCCCTCCATGGAAAGAAAAGACTGACAAGTGGTGGTACTGCGATAGCTGCGAGCTTGCTACAGCAGAGGGAACACTAGATACTACAACTGGCAAATTTACCAAGCTTTCTATAAACTGCCCGAGCTCAAATTTTACTGTGGATATAGATGTAGATACTTCATGGCCACAACAGGAAAAAGGACTAGAGGAAATGCTACCATCTCTGTGTCGTTCGCATTGCTAAGCTGCTGCTATGTATACTTACATGATTTATAGAGTAAAAGTTGTAATAGATAGATGTGTGTTAGATAACGATCTTTTCTTATTACTTTTATTATTTCTGATAGAGACCAATGAGGCTTCGTGCTTGTTATGCATACGTCGGTCTTGATATCGAACCATTTTCGTATGTCTAGAAACCTGCCTTGAGAACAAGTCGTAATACTTTATCATCCTTCTCGATTGAGTAGGTAACTTGAACAAATTATCAACTGTTTTCTCATTAGTAAGACTCTTGACTTGAGGAGAGTATTGAGAATACAATATAGGCATGCTCTTGAGTGTAACATGCAAGAGAGTAGTGCTGCCTGACTTGCCCACAAACGCCAAGATGTACGGCATGAGCTCGAGGTCATACTCCTCAAGAGCCACGCCACACTGTGCATTCTTCAAATAATAGTCTGATACTTTTAATCGAATAACCCCATTTTCGGTACTGAGCAACTTGCTCTGGGCAGAGAGCCGCTTTACTTGATTGAGCAAATTGCTTGAAATGTTGCATCCCTCGAGATTAAGGGACTTCAGAACATGATTGCTGCCAACAATCATATTGACTGAAGTAGCCTTGTGAATTCCCAATGATGAAAGTACACTTGATGCACCTAAATCTGTTATCTCGGTATTGTTCTGGAGAGATAATGTATGTAAGGACCTGTTTGACTTCAACACATTTCCGAGTATCCTCGCCCCGTCATCACAAACAGTGTTATTACTCAATTCCAATACAGTTAGATTTCTTCCATTCCCTTTTGTGATAAAGGTCGACAAAGATGATAACCCTTTATAACCTACACTGCAATTATTTAATGCAAGTACTTGCAATTTGTTCTTTTTCTTCGTATTGGATTCGAGAGAAGATACGATACTCTTTAGCCCGTCATCTCCCAAGCACTGGTTATCTCCTAAATTCAATACCTCAAGTGATGAATTACGTCTGAAGAAACGTTGGATTTCGTTAACCGCGGTACCATTAAATGAGGCACCAGATAAATCCAGGACCCTTAAACGTTTGGATGAATTAAGAAAAGGTGCAAGGGCTAGTAATTCAACATTACCGAAAGCAGGTATATTGGATATGGTCAAGGCCTTGATATTCTTAACTTTTCGCAATTTCTTTCCTAGCATTTGAAATACAGTCCGTGTACCTTCATTAAATGTTGATCCAATGAATGATAAATGATTGATATTTCTTCTCCTTTTCTTTGCAGATGCTAAATGTTTTGCAATGTCGGCCACCTTGATGGGAGATTCAGACCCATATACGAGCTGGATTGGACCAGGGTAGAAGAAGATTTGTTCATCATCTTGACTTCGTCTATTTCCCATACAGGGATTAACTGATGCTTGGCGTTCCATTGTATTTGTGAGGTGTAAATTATGTAATCACTCTCGTTTGTATTTTTAATTAATGCTTGTAGACTTAGCTTGATGTATTTGTTCTTTTTTAACACCACCACCACCACCACCACCACCACCTCAATAATCTACTGAGTTGGTATTACTGATGGCTATGGCTATATCACCAGTAAGTCTTTATTGCAATGGCTGCCAATGTTATTGTGTGGTAGTCAGAGTAAAGGTGCACGATCGAGTTTACATGGTGAAAACTCTTTTCAAAAAGGAAAGCAAGCTATGAGTGCTTACCTAGAAGAAGCAGAAGTAGAGTCTAACTGCACTTTGCTCTAAGCACTTCAGAGGTTTACATTTAGTATTCTTCTCATTACATAGTTATTTTATTTGCTTTATCACTCTCTTTTTTGCTATCTTTAGATTATGCTGGCCATTTCTCTCAGCCGATACAATCTGTCTTTCCATCCCCGACTATTTTGTGTATCTCTTCAACAAATGCAGATCGAGAAACAAAACCCACTCTTTCATCTCATTTGTATGGATGTCACATTTAGACAACCCCCCATTGATTCTCGATTGCCCCCAAAATCCTATTGATAGCTGTTGCACCACTCAATGGATATTCTGATATACTAAACATCTTTTCAATATACGGATGATCATCGACAGTTACGTGTCCAGCAGCCATGGCCCCAATAATGAAGCAAACTTGATTTGTACCTTCATCATTAGGATTGATTGGTACTAACGCCTTTGTCAACCCTGCCGGTGTGTAGAGTAATCCCTGACATGACATACCATATACATGTGTTCCAACAGGTAAATGCTGTGAGAATGGATTCTTAATAACCTTCATTAATGTCGTACCATTCTCAGCTGCCTTGATTTTCATCTTGTGTAATAATTGTACCATTAACCCAGCGAAACGTTTATATGTCCGAGGTATACGTACCGAGGGATGTAATTCAATTAATACATTGCGACTTGTACGGATATATATTTGTAAATGTCCACTCTTGTTTAGTGGACTGTCTAATAAGGCAAGTAATTCTTGATGACAAATATCCGGACGGAATTCCTTGGGATCCTTCTTGAGTTTCTTTTTACATAAATCTCTATGATCATCACAGTTTAGTATATCAGAATATCCATTGAGTGGTGCAACAGCTATCAATAGGA
>Ga0214479_100329_pt1 | contig 29948 bp, 24 predicted proteins | sample M1_20Mar14CPVII9_5_FD_165054 | JGI IMG/M metagenome (GOLD analysis project Ga0214479, IMG submission 165054) | Marine eukaryotic communities from Monterey Bay, California, United States - M1_20Mar14CPVII9sort6BwellE14 | ecosystem: Environmental > Aquatic > Marine > Unclassified | place: USA...
CTAATGTATAGAAGTTGATTAAGGTTGTAATATATAACAAATAGTCCCTACTACTTTACATTTAATTAGACAACACAAACTCTACTACAAGCTATTGACTTGATCTCTCGGGCGATACTGATACCAGAGAAACACATATGTCCGGCGTTACATTCGGCAGCGGTGACGAAAGTCCAGCAAGAAAGTTTAATAAATTTGCTGCTGATATCCATAGTGCCGCTGACAGGGTACTACCAAAAGGGGGAACGCCACTTAGTATCCATTCTGAGCATACTGCTGATGGTACAAGAAAGATTAAACGAGACGACGTCAGGTAAGCATTTGTTATTATGGGGGGGGGAGAATACGTTTTCTCTCACTAAATACTCATATTATTCAATATCCCTACCTCATACTCATACCCTATGCACAAATAGAAAAATATTCAAAACATCAGCTACGATGGGAACAGTCACATGGGAGCAGCTTGAAAGAATAGCCAACATGCATGATAAGCTTGCAGCTGGAGTCGATATGGATTTCAACTACTTAACGCTATTGTTGGTAGCTTCTGTTGTGGCCGGACTTGGACTTGCCTTAGACTCGTCAACAACTGTCATCTCGAGTATGCTTCTATCCCCTATCATGGGTCCTGTTTTAGGGATGAGTTACGGTCTCGTAATTTGGGATTGGACTCTCATCAAACGTTCAATGAGGAATGAGACTGTGTCAATAGTTATCTGTGTCCTCTTTGGAGTGTTGATAGGTAAGTTGTTGATATGGTTATTATAGTATATTTCTATCTAATAAATGATACTATATCGACTCACATATCTGGAACACATACACATTTCTTCACAACCAGGTTTGTGTACTTTCTGGACTGATATGGCTAAAGAATGGCCCACAAGCGAGATGTTAAGCCGAGGAACAAGGACTACATTTCTCGCTGGATTCCCCATTGCCTTCTTCTCAGGCTTGGGAGTAGCCGTTTCTGTACTTGATGATCAGACCTCTAGTCTTGTTGGTGTGGCGATTAGTGCATCCCTACTTCCTCCTGCGGTCAATTGTGGTAAGTATCTTCTATGCTTTACTCTCAGAAGTAAAAATACGACACATATGCTCATTTGTTGCTTTTATTTCATAGGCATGATGTTCATTGTGGCCGCAATGAAAGACAACCAGTGGGACGACTTCTCTATGAAGTTCCAACCCCTTTATCCGGAACGATTTGATGAGGCAGCTGGTGAGATAGTTGCCTACATGAGTCAGAAGTATCCTTCCTTTAGCTCGATGGGAATTCTTTCATTGATGCTTACAGTTGCCAATGTAATCATGGTAGCTGCGGGCAGTGCTTTGATGTTTAGAGCAAAGGAGGTGTTGCCTGTGAAGAAGAAGGTCTTCTGGTAAGTCACAGTTACAACCATATGACACTGAAACTTATAGTTCACATCTCATGCCACTCAATCTCTAACTTTATATTCATCACTCCTTAGGGATGATTTGAAGATTGCTCGCCGTATTTATCAGGGTCGGACAGTGGATCCATTAACCGGTCAACCACTCACGATCGATGATTTGCTTGCTGCATATATTGAACGTAAGAAGAGCGAGAGTAACGGAGATGAACTAGCTTCAGCAAAGCGACCAGAAGTGGATGTTGTTTCACATGCTCATAGTCTACAGGACGAGAATGCAGTGGAACTTGAACGAATGCACTTAGATCACAAAGTTGGCGAGTAATCCCCTCCTTCTTCTTACCCATTCACATAATGATTCACGAGAGAGATCAAGTCAATAGCTTGTAGTAGAGTTTGTGTTGTCTAATTAAATGTAAAGTAGTAGGGACTATTTGTTATATATTACAACCTTAATCAACTTCTATACATTAGGTACAGCAAGGCAAGATACATAGATAGATCTGATTTCATCTAAACATCCTCCTCTTCTTCACCATCACTCTCGTCTACAATACCCAAATTCTTCAACCCACTTGAACTGACATCTCGAATCATTACCGATTGCCGTTTGATCAAATCTTGATACTTGGACGACTTATCTAACAAGGCATCGTGCTGCCCAACATCTACTATTTTGTGCTTATCCATAACTACTATCTGATCTGCTTGTCTTATAGTGGATAGTCGATGTGCTACAATCTGAAAGATGCGCATTTCAAAGTTTATGAAGATGAGGAGAGATAAACATAGCATATGTTAGTACATGTGGGTTGCAAGGGCAAGCAAATGAATGCAATAGAGGGACAAATGAAGTAGCCAAATCACCAAGACTTCACATTGAACACACAAATTCATATGATAAAACAATACGAACGCGGACTTTCAATAACAGTTCTTCCTACAACTGCCTTGTCTATCGCTTGCTGGACCAAATGTTCTGACTCAGCGTCTAAAGCACTTGTAGCTTCGTCCTGGATTTTGGAGATGAGAGAGATGAATATAAGATTTGTTAGTACATTTGGTTTGCGAAGAGGTTCAAATGAAGGAACCAATATCATCCAGACTTCATATTGAACACAAGCAATCACAAGATGAATCAACACAAACGCGAACTTTCCAATAGGAGAATCTTGCAATTAGTAAGAAGAGCTCGAGCAATTGCTACTCGTTGACGTTGTCCTCCTGAAAGTTGTATACCTCTCTCACCGACGAGAGTATCATAACCGTCAGTCATTTGTTCTATGAACTCGTGGGCATGTGCGTCCCGAGATGCAGCCTCAAGTTCATCTTGTGATACGTCCCTGTCAACTCCGTAGAGCATGTTTTCTCTAATGGTAAGACCGAACAAGTTTGGTTCCTGTTGCACATAGCCAATCTGTTTTCTAAGCCATGTTAAATCTAAACTCTTTAGATCATTGCCGTCAATTGTGATTGAACCCTGATTGATATCATAGAACCGCTGCAGAAGAGAGACAATAGTACTTTTTCCCGCCCCGGAGCTTCCTACTAAAGCAGTAACACTACCAGAAGGAATAGATAGACTTATATCATCTAATATTGGTTGGTCTGGTCGAGTAGGGTAGCTGAACGTGACGCCTTTGAGTTCGATTTGCCCAAACATCCGCTCTGGCTTGATTGTTTCCTTTTCCTTTGTATCCGGATCTGGAATCTTGGGGATACGCTCAAGTAGGTAAAAGACTCGTCCACTAGCTCCAAGACCTTCAAACACCTTGGCTACACTGTTTGCAACTTGTCCCATAGCGAACCCGATACTAATAATGTATGAATTGAAGGCAGTCAAATCACCCAACGATAGCTCATCCTGCAACACAAGATAAAAGCCGTACCAAAGAGTGACATTTAGAAAGCCAAATCCCAAACCAAACACAAAGGTAAAGAAACCGGACTGTGCAACAGATTTAAAGAAACCCACTTGATATGTTGTTACTTGCTTGGGAGGCCACCACCATGGAATATCATCAGGGTTTCCAATTTTGCTATTATATCTATGTTGCTCTTTCTTCTCGGCAGCGAAAGCTTGCACGGTTCTCATGCTACCGATGGCTTCTGTAGAAACAGTTTGTGCTTGACCTAGCACGTCTTGATACTTCTTACTAAGTCTTCCCAATACAAATCCCCTACAATAGGGTTGGTTCGGATAGAGAGAAGATATATGGATTAGACTTGAAATGCACAACTTATATGCACACTTTGACACATACAACATACATTGGACTGCTCATCATAAAAATCAGGATTACACCGCCTAATGCTAAGCCTGCAAGCTTGACGGAGATGTAAAACATTAATACCATCGCACTTATTGCTTTTATGAATTGTGTCAGAAAGTCAGGTAAACTCTGTGATACTACAGATTGTAATAATGTTGTATCACTCCCCAATCTAGAAACAAGCTCTCCACTCTTGTGTTCATCGAAGAATGCAATCTCTTGTCCAAGTATTTGTTTATATAATCTACACCTTAATCTTGCTACTACTCTCTCACCAATAACACCTTGAATAATGGCTCGAATAAACCCTGCAACTATACCGGCGATTGTAATGATAACTGCAAGTAACATATAGTAATTAATCTGACTCATCTTCTCTCCCTCATCAGCAATTGTGGGGTCTACTAGTATGTCATATGCATTTGCCACAATTAGCGGCGTGATCATGTTTGTAGCTTCTGCGCCAATCATTAAGATGAATGATACAATTAACATCGGCATTTCGGGGGTTGCTAGTTTGAATAGTTTGTATAGTGATGGTTTAGTAGATGCAGGAGCATCATTATTATCTGTAGGTTTTGTGGATGACAGATCAACATCATCATCATCTTCTTGCTTTTGAGGTGAAGCACTACGGACTTTCATCTTCATTGTGTGTTGTGTTCTGCGTCGTTGTTGTGTGTTGTTGTGTATACGATTGTTGTGTAAAATGTAATGATGTAGTGTTTGTGTATGTGATGTGTTTACTTTTTTTATGAGCTTGCAACAACTCGAGACGTGCTCTCTGTCGTGCTGCGATATCGTGAGAGGCTTGCCTTTCTACTGATGGTCGAGCTTATGATTTAGGAAACTACTCCCAAGCTTTCATCATTGTTCTTCTGCAAAAGGTACCGTTTGATCGCTAAAAACGCTGAAACAATCCCGCAATGCAGATCGAGTGATGCCATGATGATCAGTGATCGATTGAGTTAGTCTACCTACTAGAATTAAGAGGCCATGGCGAGAACACAACTACGCTCATCTCTTACAAAGGTATCACGTCGATGTATAGCGGCTTATCGACATTGTGGTCGCCTTCCTCCTGCATTTAGTACCGCCGCTGTTGTACAAAGATACTCTATACAAAATATCCTTCATAATTTTTCTTCTACAGCAATCGATACTCGAAAAGATGCATTAACAAGTTCTGATGGAGTGGTTGGTGTACCAATTGATTTCGATTTAGCCAGTTCTATTGAAGGTAAAGAAAGTCAGGTACGATACATGTGTGTGGTTTTGCAACTTATAAATGTGTGTATCTCATAATTTGATATCATATCTTTGCAATACATACAAATACATCATATATCAGATTGTTACTGTGCGTTTAGAGAAAGATCAAGTTCTTAGAGCAGAATCGGGTGCTATGATGTACATGACAGATGGAGGTGAGATATTTATATGTGCGTGGGTTATGTAAGATTTACACTATGATCTAATATGTTTATGTATCTTTTTGCATATATCCAAACACACACAGTCAATATGAATACAACTACTGGTGGGGGTGTTTCTGCCGGATTTCAAAGAATGCTAACTGGTCAAAATATCTTTATATCTGACTATACTTATGATGGTTCAAGCGGAACACATGGTTATGTCGCTCTCGGAACTGACTTCCCGTCAAAAATAGTTAGACTCAACTTAGAGGAATACGGTGGGAGGATTATATGTCAAAAGGGGGCATTATTATGCGCGTCGCATACAGTAGATATTACTGTCGAATTCACAAAGAAGTTTAGTACAGGGTTCTTTGGAGGAGAAGGATTTGTATTGCAGGGATTGACAGGTACCGGAGACGTGATGGTAAAGGCAGGAGGTACGTTGATAAGGAAGGATTTAAAGGAAGGCGAAGTGTTGAGAGTGTCAAGTGGATGTCTTGTTGGATTTCAAGAGGGAATTGAGTTCGATGTAGAAATGGTAGCAGGGTTCAAAAACGTTGTGTTTGGCGGTGAAGGCTTATTCATGACTTCCCTCACAGGACCTGGCGTTGTTTGGTTACAAGGTCAACCTCCCAGTAGAATGATATCAGAAATTGCAAGAAGGGTTCCAAGTGGTGGAGGAATTGGGTTGGCTATACCATTGCCTGGAATAGGAGGTAGCTCAGAAGGAGGCGAGGGTGACGGTGGTGGCGATTCTACTCCAACAGCATAGACTAAATCGTCAAATGCAACATTGAAAACCTTATTGTACACTAAACCTACAAAACATATCTTAATCTCTATACTACCAAACTGTGCCATTTATGGAAATACCTCATCTAGCTTCCCAATGGCCAAGAGCACAAGCCATATGACGCCGACACATACAGAGAGGAGTGAACTCCCTACCTCAACCATCAGGACTCGTGCGCTGCTTGATCCTCGACCGCCGCGTCTACTACCACCAGCCATCCAGTCACTCAATGATCCATAAAATGTGGCAAATCCTGCCATGATAAATGTTGATGTCAGGCAGAATGTACCTAGATATATGATTGCCACTGTGATGATAAGTAAAACGAGATAGGAAATATAGTTCATAGTTAGAAAACATAAGCCGAAAAAAGTTACAAGTGCCACAAATATCAAGGACTTACACTTTGCATCTCTCAGCTCTACGGCAGGTATGACCCCAAGTACACCGCCTGGTCCGGCTACGCCATGTAATATCCCTGCTGCTATTGCCAACATTCCAGATGAGAATGAGAAGAATTTTCTACCACAATCTCCACAACATGGATATAGATATTTATCATATAACCCCTCAGTCTCTATTCCCGATGATCGTCCCCATTCATGTTTTGATACAAGACTTGCAGCCGTCATCAATGTATTAGATTTCTTAGTATTTGATGCAGTCGGTGTTTTATCCATTTCAACCTCCATCTCCATTGGCGTTGGCGAGCTTCGTTTCGACATTTTATGTGTCTGGGGTAGCTCAGACGAGTCGTTTGGTCTTTCTATTTGTAAATGAGGCATGTCTATAGTTTCCATGGTACCACGCCTGTTTCTTGTATCCAGGATCGTAACCATGCTTTGCTCACCCAAGGTTCTTGTCTCATAGTAATCATCATCTTGATAATCGCTGTCTGACAATCCACCGTAACTACTTCCGCGGTAATTATTATTTGCAGAGCGTCCGGATCTTTCACTTATATCATCCATTCTCAGGACTCCTTCCATTTTCCTTACAAGCGATCCATGTATATCAATAGGTTCCCCACCCACGACCATACATTCTACCATTTCGTTCTTCTCAGCATCTGATAATTCTTTTAAACTTTGCATCTGTCTTGTATTTGGATGATGGTCACTCAGATCATCGATGACACCTTCTTTATGATTCCGATCTGCTTTAAACAATCCATATATTCCTAAACATAGCATGAATGCTCCAACAAATGATTCTAATATCTTAGATAATTGGCTATCCATCCCCTGGAAGATGCGCGTTGTCACGGTTTATGAGGTGAAGAGAGAGATGATACAACTTCAGTTAGTACATGTAGTTTGTAAAGGCAATCAAATAAAAGCAAATGAAGTTCAAATGAAGTAGCTAAATCATTGAGGCTTCATATTGAACACATGAATTCATATGATAAAACAATACAAACGCGGACTTTCTATCCAATCCCCACTACTTTCCTCTAACCCTATCAATATTCCTCCAACTAATAACAAACCAAAGGAATGTCCTAATCCCCATTTAACACCCAGCATGAATGATGAACGTCTTGTATTCCTTTCAATGTTGGTACCACTTAATGTTGCTATGGCTGATAAGTGATCAGGTCCAGTTAGGACATGAATAATACCCATTAATATTCCGGTGTTTATTAGTTCAGCTGTTGACATGATTATATGGTATGTGTTATTTAGTTTGTTATTTAATGCGCCAGTCCTTTTTTTGATATATGATAAATAACCCCTTATCAGACTAAATGTGCTAATATACCGCCTCTCTATAATATATCTTCTGATGAATGCTATAATGTAGGCTACTACTGCCTCTATTAATACTTTGACTTGTCGGAGAATAAGCGAAACGTGGGCCCTCTTATAAAAGCTTATCTCGCCGTACCTAATACTCCCAAGCCAATTGCAATCAATAAATATACCAAGCACTCGATAATAATATACGATTAGGTATATTAGGTCGGTTTGTATTGCAATTGATATTGTATTATTAAGATTAAATGCTGAGGTATGTCGTACCTATAAATTATACGATGGACATCACTACTATCTCTCAATCTCGATACTAAATCTTACCGACCAACAACTATACTACCTCTACAGCAAATTGGGCTTGCTAGTGATATATATATATATATATATATATATATATTTATAACTACATCAAGTGACATAGATAGAGCCGCCGTGGGTCATCATAGTATTTCCCCTAACAGTGGCTAACTTAGCCATACGACATTGCTAACTTAGCAGAACCACCACTTTTTACTCTAGAATTAGCTACCTACTTCTTAGTTAGTAGTCTTCAGTCAATGCTATCAAATACTACCATGACATTCAATCCAAAAGATCTACTACCAAAATCTAGTACTACAAGTACTACAGCTACCAAACTTAGTGGTGTAGGCAGCAGTAGAACAAAAACACAACAACAAAATAACATATCTGAGGACTGGACGAAGTTTGGTAAGCGTCAGATATTATCAATTGGTAATAAGAAACGTCATCATAATCAACAAGTTGATATTGAAGAAGATGATAATATAGATGTAGGAGAATCAAGTAGTGATGAGGAAGAAGGACGTACTTCTGCTGTTCGAGAGAAGAAGAAACGAAAGGTTGTTGCAAAGGTATCTTCAACACATCAAACTGATGTATCAACTATAACTACAACTGATGGCGTAGAAGGGGTAGATAGTACAGTTAATGATATAATACCAAATACTAAAAAGAAAAAGAAGAAGAAAAAGGGTAAGAAGGAACGTGCCAAGGATAATAATAATAAAGATACCTCAATCGAACAACAATCTCTTGATAATGAGAACACAACAGATGCACAACAATCAGTTGCAAAGGAAGTTGTAGCTTCTGATGAGGACGCCGATGAAACCTCTGCTACAAAAAATAGTATTTCAAATACAAATGATACATCAAACACCACCACCGCTACAAATACTACAACAAAACGGAAAAGGAAAAAGGTACGATCACGTCAAAAGAATATCCGAAAGGACAATCGTGAAGTTAAACCATCACATTTAATTATAGGTAATGAAGATTATAAAGGTAGACCAATGACTAAAGAAACATGCGAAAAATTGGGTATACAAAGCAAGAAGTCTGAGGATGGAAAGAAGAACCTGAAGAGAAAGGGTATTGTTGATGCATTGTTTGATAGTGGTGAATGGGTTGGAAGTGAAGATAAGACTGATATTACTACTAACGATGATGAAACTGCTAAGAATACAACAGGGGAAGAAGATATAAAACAGCCAAAAGAAGATGTGGAGGGCGATACACTAACAAGAATAGGCGATTGCATTGTTGGTAGTAGTTCCAATATTGATAATGACGATGATACTAACAAAGATGATGTCGGGGAGAACATACTGAATGCAGATAGCAAAAAGAAGAAGGGGAAGAAGCAGAAAAAGAGAAAGTTTAAGAATCTTGTTGTTGGATGATGTGTTATAGTTTGAGTTTTGAGGTGATTTGTGATAGTGAGGAGTCTTTTATAAACTGGCGACGAGTAGGAAGATACTTATGGATACCGTTACTAAACAAATGAACAATTTACTTGTGTCTTGGTTTGTTCTCGTCTGTTTACATATCTTTAGAGAGGCACTTGCAACTTGCCATGCATGCATACCTCCCCCCAAGAGCTTTTGCCCTTTCTTTTTTCACCCCCATGAGATTTAGAGACACTCGGTATCCAGGTCCGATAGCTCAAAAATGAGAGCTCCTTTTACCTTTTAGCTCACACTTACTCTAGAATCTCTTGGCTAAAGAATGAGAATACCGGACATCAAAGAAACACACATTCAGTAAAGGAAAGGCTCATAACGTAGATAACAAGATAGAACACACATTGAAAGCAAAGCAATAGAAGACAAAAGAGAAAAAGAGATTCGATATCAAGCAAAACAAAGATGGGATTCATCGAGAACGACGTCAAGGATTGGACAGAGGCCAAGGCTGCTACCGAGGCAGCAAAGAAACTACCAGTTGGGTTCATTGCTAATGATGTAATGAAGGCACATGAAACTACGACACCTCCTACTACACCACCAGAGACAAAGAAGGAGGAGATAAAGGTTGGGTTTATTGCAGAGGACGTCATGAAGCAGCATGCTCATCATTAGGGGAGAGGGATATTAGAAGAGAGTGGGGAAGAGACTTGTATTGTATGAGGATAGCATATGAGAATGGACGGAGAGTGATCATATGAAATGTAAAAGTAGGAATATACGTTACTTCTTCTTATCTTCAGTCTAAGAATACTCCTAGCATTAATATCTAGTCATATGCCAGCACAGATACCATTTCATTCCTTTCCGCAAAGCATATCTTAAGTCAATGTAGGGTTATACTTCCTAGCCACAGTTTCTCCACTTGCAGCATACCCAGACTTCCCCTTCACTAATTCTAATACATCCTTCTGCTTAAACTTCTTGCCTGTAATTGGGCATGTCATGTCTAGCTCGGCTAGTTCTTTATAAACTGACTTGAGCATGACTTGGCCAGTTTTTGCAATAGCAATGGTTGGTTGAGTTGTGATAGTTTTGTGTGACACAGCACATAATATCCTTCCCGTCGTCTCCTTACTACTTTTAGATTGCTTCCCGTCCTCATCTCCCTCACGTACTAAATGTAAAGGTATTAATTGTTTTAATTTCAATGGTTCACCAGACATTGGGCTTGGCGGACGATCAGGTGGAGGGGCTGGAAGTTGCTCAATCTCCGCTTCATAATCGAAATCACCTTCTTTAGATGCACCTTTCTTATGTTGAGGTTGTGAGGTTGCCAACCAATATGAAACATGGCTTAGAGAGTTCTCCTCCTTTCCTTTCACATTACTAGATTTGACAGCAGAAGCAGCAGTAGATGATCCTCGAGCTACACTCCTACTTGTTGTATCGGTATCATCACTTCGTACAACCAACGCCGTGGAAGAAGAAGCAACAGCAGACATTGCACCTTGATCCTTTCTCATAAAGTTCTGTTCATTCTTCTTCCTCTCCTTCTCTTCCCATTCAACACGTCTATTTTCAACGTCCAATCTCAATCGTTCATATTCAGCCTTTTCCTTCTTCAACTCTCCATTCTTTGTTAATAAATATTGTACAATTGCTTCTCGTGAATATATGTGTCCCGAGGGTGTGGCTACTGCATCACCATCAATTGGAGATAAGTTTAAACTACAGTGACCGAAGGGTAGCTGTGATTGCGTTGATAATCTTTGAGATTGTGTGCCGTATCCGCTTGATTTTAGTCTCTTTCTTTCATGATAAGTAAGTGGATTATGACCACCTGCTTGTTTCGATTTACGTGTATTCCCTCCCATGATATTATATTAATTACTAACACTTTGAACTTATATGTAATGTTTGTTTTGGTGTCTTATGTATCAATTGTTGCACAGAACACAGCCTGAAAGAACCAGCGACTGCAAAGCTTTTATATTACTGTATATCCTATCGACTATCAATGTATTAGCACCGATCCTCAGCCCCCTCTCATATCTCTTCTCAAGCAAGCCACAAACATACAAACAAATAAATATCAGAATATCTCTCATTTAATCAAAAGACTCCCAAAAAGAGACCTCACGGGACAACCAATTGAAAATGATATATCTAGTTTATCTCTAGTGATTGTGTGTATTATGTACTAGGAGCAACCTTATTGTAATACCAATTGACCTCTCTTTGATTGCTAGGTTTTGTATTGTATTGCAATATTATATTACAATGAAATGACGGTATCCTTTTTGTGAAAAAGTAAGAGGCTCAATAGGAAGAGTTATCGATGAATTATGGCTAAGACAGAGGTGCTTATACCGTACTGATAACACTAAACATTTGCCATATTATGTCTGTAGTTTGGGCTGGACTTTGTTTATGAACGAGAAAGCTGTTCAAGTCGAAAAGAGAAACACAACCTTTTTATACCTCAAAATAGTATTGCAAATTCTCAACCTCGATCTAATATTATGGTTGGAGGTCAACAGCAACAAAGTACTGATGCTGTAGAGCAGCAACAGCAGCAGGTTATATCAAATAATAATATAAGTCAACAGCAGATAGGCAGTGCACAAGATAGTTCTATTAGTACAACACAAATACAACAACCTATGCAAATACCAATGCAACAACAAACATCAGATATCATCTCGCCTTTATCTACCGACCCACAAATAGCTCAATACAATCCACTTCCGAATACAAATACACAACAACATACTCCTGTTGGGGTTTTGCAACAAGTTGCACAACAGCCATTATTTCAACAACAGCAGCAGCAACAAACTGACGCAGCATCTAACACAAATAACTCACCTCCAAAGGCTGCTGTGAAGAAGGGAAGGTTTCGAGTAGTAAAGGGTGCAAACGAGGGGAAAGCAGATGATCAATCGGTTCCTAATTCAACTGCAAATTCAACCGTGAAAAAGGGTAGATTTGTTGTATCAAAGAAACCTTCTACTAATAATGTTACAGAGTCAACAAAAGATGGGAAGATAATGAGTCCACATGAGAGTGACGCATCATCTACTAAATCTCTGAAGAAGATTGATAATGTAAAAGATGCAACCGAGAAAGCTACTAATGACCAAACAAAACCAAATTCACCAGCAGTGAAGAAGAATAGTGGAAAGAAGTCTCCCATTCCACAAAAGAAGGGTAGATTTTTAGTTACGACTGCTGCTAGTAGTGCTGCAAATTTGCAAGCAGTTGAAGCAGCTGCAAAGCTGGCAGCTTCAATTGGGCAAGACAAGGATGTAAACGGAGACTCTAGCAGTGTGGACCAATCCGTAACAAAGGGCGATGCTTCTAGGAGAGGTTCACTTGCTGATAACCAAGTAGCTGAAGTAGCAACCAAAAAGAAGGGTCGATTTGTAGTAAAGACCGGAGGAAACCTGACCAACTCGCCAGGAACGAATTGTACACCCCCAGAAGTAGGAGTACAACAGAATGGGATAGGAACTAAAACTGTACAGCAGCAACAGCCACTTCCAGCGAATATACAAATGCCAGCTTATTTTGGAAATGTTAACAACAACAACATGCCAATCTCGGGGATTGTGCCTACTACTTCCTTGGTTCAAGATGTGAATGGACAAATAATGGTTGTATCAAATGTTTTCCCAATTTGTGAACAGAATATTCAACAGCACAATTCTACTCAACATCAGCAACAACAACAATCTCAAATACATCAAGTATATGCACCACCAGTTCAGAATGCAATCACTAGAGTCCAGAGTGCTATATCAAGTATAGGATCTCAAGCTCCACAGTTATTGCAACCCTTGCCCAATTTCACTGACGCACCAGCACGGCCACAGCAGGTCCCAACAGAAGACAATCCACCATCAGCATCCAAGGCACATGTTCCACGAGCAAGTAGACCAGCCGGGAGCTCTGGTTCAAACTGGTCATCATTAAAGGGAAAGAATGGACGCTTGATTGGTGGTGGTGGAGTGGGTAAAGTTCTACACCATCTAGATACGATGCGAACGGAGATTGTTGAAGCCGACCGCACCATAACATCTCTACAATCTGACAATCGTATCTTGGTAAGTACATGTAACACCTTGGTTATGTATGTGTAAAGACTGTATATCTTATCATTCATCCATAATATGTGCTGTTCTTTGTTGTACAGAGAGATAAAAACAAAGAACTAGAGGCAAAGAACAAAGAGCTCCTTCGGATACTCGCAGATGAAAAACGGCATCGACACACAGCAGAGGTCAATTATCAAACCCTATGTCAACAAGTTAGTAGTAAACACTACGAGCGAATAAATAGTGAACAGGAATCGACGAAATCATCAGCGGTAGATGCGTCAGTACAAGATACCACAGATAAAGAAGTAGTATTGGAGACACCCATAAGTAGTTTTGAAGACAACTTGCAACAGAAACCTACAACTTCTACATCTCAAAAGGATACTGTAGCTTCAACAATACAGAAGTCACCACGGCCAAAACCTCCCATGTCTTCATCTATTTCCAAGTCACCCAAGCCTACGCGGCCAAATGCTACCATACCTAGAACAAGTTCTTTTGATTCACCTAAACCAACAGCTAAGAAGGTGGTTAGGGGACTGTCACCAGCATCTGCTGCATCTCAATCCATGTCATGCTTACCCTCAGTGGAGTTCGACCCACTTGCTAGAGGGATACCTGTTCCTGATATTACTGCGGATACTACTTGTAATGTCACCCCAGTTATAATAACTACCGAAGAATTGAAGTTAGATGAACCCAAACAGAGACATTTTGATCCTCTCGGCACGCCCGAGCGTCGAGTTAGCACTGCAACTGCAGTACTTGACAACGAGATACCTAAGATACCTATTCCTATGGGAGGTCCTAATGCGAATAACACTGTGCCTGCTATACCGATAATACAGCGTCAACAAAATAGCAAAGAAGAGGAAGACGATCCATTTGATGAGATTGTCAGCTCAAGAAAGCGGAGCACATTCTCTGGTACATGAATTTCTTGCTAGAGTAGTAGCTTAATCGACTATCTTAATCTTCAACAACAATCAAACACATATCTTTCCGCTTCGGTATTTCATGTTTGCTTTGTGATCATATCTTTCATTCTATATTCCTGCATCTCCTCTATTAATCTTTATCCTTAAAAGCATCGCGTCTTTCAGCATCATCAATTGCCCTCTGTATCTCCTTCTCACTAAGACCAGCCATCTTTTCTCTTAATATAGCATTCTCTTTTGTTCTTGATAATCCCTCCTTCAAACTTCCTACATTTTTTTTAAACTCTTCTACACCCAATCCACCCTCTCCTTCTCTTTCGTCATCCCATGATGCACTCATTACCGAATAGGTGATACCCTATATATTCATTTGATTGATGCATTAGTTTTGGCAGAGTCATGTATTTATGAGTTGCAAATCTGAATACAAACGCATATCATAGACATGTGCTTCATACAACCATGTAGAAACATAAAGCTTATGCAAACATACACAGAATAGAAAGAACACAAATACAAAACTTACCAATAAACCAATAGCCAAGAATACAAAACTAGTAGTAGCGACAACAGCCGGCTGGAACTCCAAATCCTTCTGTGTAGCCAAATACCAAAATCCAATAAAGCTAGCAAAGCTACCAAATAATGGTATACCCACAAAGGGTAACATTCGTTTCCCCATCCTTTGTGCGACTCTTTCGGGTATAGCACTCGCGGCAGTACCCTCCTCGGCTAATAATGCATCAGTATTACGTAAGTCACGTAGTTTGCGTAGTTCTTCATCACGCTTCTCGGCCTCTTGACGTCGTAATTCTTTTAATAGTTGTGATCCTGTCTCTTCTTGAATGGTACCTGATGCATCTTTTGTCGCTGGTTGTCCGTATGCTGAGGGGGCTGTTGCAGTAGTAGTTGAGGTATCCTGAGATGTTATTGTTTGAGTTGGTTTTGACTTTTGTTTTGTAGGTGTTGGTTTATCTCCAAAGCCCTTGCCTGCAGACAGAGCAACTAAATTATGTTGTTTGTTTTGTTGTGTTGATATTGATATTATTGGAGAAAAATGAGATGTTTGAAAAGCATTTGTTTGCGGTATCCTGTTGGCCACTATTGCCGCCGCTGATATTATTAACTGTGCTTTCATTGTATTATTATAATCTATATTGAGGTACTATATTCGATTGCTAGACCGTCGATATACGCCACCAAAGTATTGCTATTGTTCTTTGAAAATGAGAGTTCAATCTTCGTTCTTCAACAGTATCCAAAAAAGAGTTCTCCATATCCATGAAAACTACGTCATAGCATATTATCATACAATCTCAAGATTGTATGATATCAATATCTATTGCAATATGATATCTCTATTGGTAGTAATTGCAGCGGTAGCACCTTCCATTGCAGTTAGTGCATTTAATACACAGCAAGTAGGTAGATCGTCGACGGCTTTGAACAAATTTAAGAAGGTAAGAAAAAGAAGCTTGGGACTTGAGACTGATAGTAGATAACATGATATGACTCACCTATCATCATTATCCTTTCTACATCAGGTCAAATGGACTCCACAAACTGGTTCACATGTTTCAATACCACCCTTCAATCCTCATCACGGTGTAGGTGATAACGGCCCTACATCATATGCACCAAGTAATTATGGAGAGAGTGGCGGTGTAAATACTATACAACAACAACCTATATCGGCTGGAGAGGATTCATATGGTTTTGTTCATGCACCTCTAGACTACTTTGCTTTTGACAATTTATCATCTAAAGGTCCTCGTGCTACATATGATTGGGGCGAACCTCAGGATTGGAGCAGAAAGTTGGCAGATGATGGCGTCTTTAGAGGAGGAACATGGTATTGTACAGAAGGTGGATGGGAATCACCTAACGGCAAAGCTGTAACAGAAGTATTCTACATGTTAGAAGGTCATGGTATGCTTGGTGATTCAGATGGCACCAAGCATTATTTTGGCCCGGGGGACATGGTAATCATCCCTAAAGGTCATACAGGCAGATGGGATGTGAATACTCCAATCCATAAAGTGTGGGCCGTCAATGCACATGATAATGTTGAAGAATCGGGACCTATTGTTCGTGTCCAAGTGGATAATGATAAAGACTTTGCACCCCAATGTTTATATGATACGTCAATGGAAGATCCTTTGTATGGTAATACTGGAAATGTTCAGAGTGCATCGAATACATTCTATAATGTTGGCCCAACGAAAGTTGGAGTTTGGACAAGCCATGTAGGTACATTTCAGGTTCAATACGGCGAGCGTCAATGGTTTCACATGCTCGAGGGCACAATGTTTATCACAGATAGTTCAGATGGTACATCGAAGCGATGTGTACCAGGAGATACAGTAATGCTGCCGATGGGTTGGTCTGGCTTCGTGGATGTAGTTGAACCCGTGAAGAAGGTCTTCACAGTAGCAAAGTAGACATATCATAACAATAAGAGCTTAAGTTTTACTACCAGACACACGCATACTAGTAGGCACACATATGGTAGTATGAACTACTTAAGTTGTACTAATTTACATATATACTCTCGCCTCCTAACTCCCAAGCAAATACTTTTCTCACCATAGCCTTGCACTACCATCCATGTGCTTGATACTCTTCAACAGGCCTTCTAGTGCGATTTGAACTCTCTGTTCTGCCTTCTTACTAACTAATAGTTGCGGTCGTATCTCAGTTGCAACTCCCATACTAGGCAGAGGATTAATCAATGCACCTACCCACAAGGCACGTTCAGTTGGTTCATGCTCTGGTGGTATATCTCCCAATTGCTTGAGTAATACATCAATTTGACCAGGATGTCTTTCATTCTCTTTTGCCAATTCGACCCATCTTTCTATTAACGAGGCATTATTCTTCATATTCCCATTTGGTTGTGTAAATTGTTTTGCTTTGCTAATCGCGCGTGCCACTGACATTCGATCACCAACAGTAGACATGCCTGACGAATCCTCCATACTAGGTTTTGATGCTTCACTAACTTCTTCCTCTTCTTCTGAAGACGAATCTAAAAACTTCACTTGTGCTTCAGTCCAACCCTCTTCGGTCTTATCAATGTCGCCATCAATAATGAACCGACGTCCAGCTCTTAAGGATATATCCCACGGCTCTTCTCCATTATCACTAATATCAGAGGGTAATGAATCAGTAGGCTTATCCATTTGGATAATTTCAACTTCAACACCAGTCTTCAATGGCAATGTCTGACCAGTAGACAACTTTGCCATACCTAACATACCTAACGTTGGTATTTCTTGTCTATATCTATGCTTCATTAATGATTTTAATGTAGGATGTTGTATTTGTATCTGCAGTATCTGGCGTGGCAACATAGTATCTAATATCATTAAGGGTAATTTGTTGGAATCTTCTTCTACTTGTTTCACGCGTGATTGTAATGATGAGAGGAATGTATCTCCACCTTCACTGTTGTTGCTATTATCATCTGCTTGTTGAAGTTGTGTTGAAGAGAACTCGGCAAAATCGTCAAAGTCATTTATTGATTCTATATAAAGTATAAATTGTGATAAATATTGATAATAGTGAGTATGGATAAAAGCAAGCAAGTATATTCAGAGTATTAATACTTACCTCCTTGATTATAGAGTGGTGTTGCGATGGAGGAAGATGATATTATGTGCACATCATTCAATCTTGTGTTCAACAGTTGGGACGGCGAAAAGGCGGCCACCGACGACACCGCCGCCGCAATAAACAGCTTACATATATGAATACAAACCATATTGCAATGGATATGTGAATATGATACTAATACTAAGGAAGAGCGGCCGCCATCTTGAAGAGATGACTCACAACAAAATCTTGATGAGTTGAGCAAAAACAACTACAAAGTATGATGATATTTTGTAGTATCTTCAGTCACAAATCTGCAATGCCTTCGTAGCTCAGCTGGTTAGAGCGTGGGTCTAATAAACCCAAGGTCGTGAGTTCGATCCTCATCGAGGGTATCCCCCAATTCTTTTGGTTTGATGAAGGATGACGAAGATCAATGGCCACATAGCCTCCTTCTTATCTGTGAGCGTGGTCTAATAAACCCAGGTCTCGCAAGTCGATCCTCATCGAGGGTAGCAATTCTTTTGGTTTGATGAAGGATGACGAAGATCAATGGCCACATAGCCTCCTTCATTCTTATCTGTGAGCGTGGTCTAATAAACCCAGGTCTCGCAAGTCGATCCTCATCGAGGGTAGCAATTCTTTTGGTTTGATGAAGGATGACGAAGATCAATGGCCACATAGCCCTCGCTACGCTCGGGTGAAGCTGTTTCTTTTCTTAGCCGTGTGCCAATACAACCTCACAGAGCCTTAAGTGTTTGCTAACCTTATTTACAGTACTGTACATTGCAGCAGTTTCCTATGTGGTATGTTTATGCCTTTACTTTATTTTCTCCTTCGCAATGAAGGTTTAGTACAGCCCTCTAGTAATCATTTTTGATTGGCCTATGACTCAATCAATCACATAATCATCTGCCTACTAAACTCTCTCATAATAATTGCTAGCGGCTCCACCTACTGCAAATCATTAATTGCAAATATTCATATACAATAGAGAGATATAACATCATGATACCAATAAACGAAATGACAACATCCGATATTAAATTAGAATTAATGAAATTAAATGATTCATCATTTGTTTTTAATCAACGTGATGAATTAGTTTGTGCATTAAAGTCTGCTAGGGTATTGGAATCGAATAAGTTATTAGCTGGTTTGAATGATTCATCTACGACAACTGCGGTATCAAGTACGGCGGTGGATGTGGATGACTATACCAACGACGATGATGGAGTGGAGATGCAATCTACAACAACTGGGACAACGATTATTAAACAGGGAGCACTTGATATATCCGAGAGTAGTGATAGAGTGGTACCTGATATGGCAAGTGTGAGTTCTAGTGGTGAGTCTACAACTCGTTCATCATCAATGCATAGCAGTAGCGTATCGCCCAAACCACAGTATGTTCGAAGGGGAAGTCGAGATAAAGATACAAGTAATAAGAAGCCTCCTACATTCCCCACCGATGATAATTCAGCCTCCGAAGGGGATAAGAAATCACCTTTACCAAAGAAGAAAGATATCTTCACTGAAGAAGAAGACGACGATCAATCATCAAGTAACATCTCACGTCGTCTAGTTGAATACTTTGTAATGGTATCCTCAATCCCTATCACAAATAACAACACTGATACAAAGACTACAAAGTCTACTCGTCGTCGTCCACCAAATCCAGATACAGATAATATGAATTCACGTACCAAGTCAAGATTTGACGCCCGTCGTGTTCACTTACAGCAACAGGTAGAAGATACCACTACAACTACTAACAATGAAGATACAAGTATACTACTCGAACCACAAATAACAGCAAGATACCCTCCCACTGACTATCCAAATCAACCATTAAACTTACGATTGCCACAATTCTGTCATCCAGAGGGTACAGAGTTGATACATCCGACTACTCAATATAAAATGCCACGTGTGCATCATTTTGTCTTGACAGATTCTTTAGGAGGAAAATTGTATGGCACTGCCTTGACTGTTTATGAAGAGTTTCATCATGATACTGACAAGGGAGGAGAGAAGAAGAAGAGTACAGTATACTACGCACCACGAGTACTAACTCTCTTGTCAACGTATCCCTACCTTACCGCCTTTCGGACATATCTAACACAACTATACAGATTGGCAACAACAACCAATTGTATGACAATACCAATCGAAAGGTATGTACAGAATATATGTATGGAGGTGCCAGCCCCACCACCTGGTGTATTCGAAGTCGAATTGTGTATCCATCCAAGCTTGGGTAGTTCAAGTATTATAAATTTCTGGAGTCCACCGGCTGATCAGCCAATTGCATACGTCAGTTTACCCTATCAGGTATTATTCGAGTGTTTAGATATTGGTAATATATTATTCGCTTGGTATACATTGGCATGTGAACGGAAGCTATTGTTAGTATCGAGTCAATTGAGCTTGTTAACTGTCTGTTCAGAAATATTATGTTCATTACTGTTCCCAATGAAGTGGAGTCATCTATACATTCCGGTATTGCCCCGATCATTGACACCAATGTTGGATGCACCAATGCCATATCTCTGCGGTATAAGTCGTGAAAACTTTGGTTATGCAGTTGAAGATATAAGTGATGAGACGGTTGTGGTTGATTTAGATAGGAATGTTATTACACTGGGAAGTGAAACACAAGAGTTACCGCCACTTCCACACAATCGAAGAAAGAAGTTGGAAGCTACATTGAAAGAAAATGTTGGAGATGTCTTCTGGCAGGCCAGGAACTTGAGTAAGGCTGAGGTACTCAAGGTTCGAGCTAGTGGCAACGATGAAGCATTAAGCAGTTTACTTGATGATGCAGGTCAGGTATGGGAAGAGAAAGTACAAGCTCGAGATGATGCATTCAACTTGGCATATGCCCCCGACTCGGTTAGTATGCAAATTGATGAGGGAGCGAATGATGATATTGCCAATGGGACTATACCTAAGCAATCAAAGTGGGATAAAGTTCAGGAAGCATTCTTGAGATTCTATGTCTCAGTACTTCAGGACTATCGCAAGTTTCTACCCGAGGATAATGGTAGTATGGAAGAACGATCAACATGGCGTGGCAAGGATGGGCTGAGTTCACTGAGATTCAAGAAAGAAGAGTTTGTTGCAGCTGCTCCTTCCGAGTTCCAACCCTTTCTCGAAGAGCTTTCCATCTCTCAACAGTTTGATGACTTTGTAACGAGAAAGATGCATAATGCTGCTGATGCACCCGATATCAAGTTCTTCGATCAAAGTATCGATGCAAAGAAGAACAGGAGCAAGTTAAAGTTGAAGAAGAAGGAAACACCATTTCTTCATTCAGCCTGTGCCCATCGTGAGTTGAAGAGAATCAAGGCAGTTGAACCAAGTTGTGAAGATATACCCCCGAAAGAAGACGGCGAGAGTGCCTATGTTTATAAGATGTGGCCACTCAGCTTTGATGATAAGCTTTTTGGTACCCCGCGGCCTATCCCGAGTATCATTTCAGCCGAGTTTGATCGTCGATCAGCGCTCAGGTCAATGCTTCGCTCTCAATATGGGGTAGTTGGTGATACAAGAGGATTAGGAGGCTTTAATAGGTCGCCTGAAGTCACCTCGTTCGTTCTCTTCTTCACTACCTTCACAAGTATTATTGGTAGAGAGTTATCATCAGTCGAACGAAAGCATGGTGCAGATGCAGGTGATAGACAAATGAAGAAGCAAGGATCGGCAAGACAGTCCTTAACAGATCATGATGATGACACTGAGGTAGCTCGAACCATTGCTAAGGCTCAAATTGACTTGGGCTTTCATGTGTTGTCTTTAATGAGGGAAAGAAAGCTAACTCCCGAACCAATTGCCTATAAGTTACTTATTCAGGCTTGTGGTCGATGCAAAGTTACTCATCGAGCTGCTAGCATCATGAATATGCTTGCTCGTGATGGCTTGGCAACCAACTCTGAGATATACACAAACTTGATTTCAGCTTTCTCAAATGATGATAGTCAGCCATCTTCCTTGGCATTCTATCAGATTCGAGATGATAACATGAGTGGTTTGTCAATATCTGATCGAGATGGTGACGGATCTTCGACATCAGGCTTGCTCCGTTCAAGCACTTCATCCGAACACGGCGAATCGAGTCGTCGTTTGCTTGATAAGAGTAATAGATCAAGTGCGCCGAGTGAACACTCATTGGATCTCATCTCAGAGTACTCACCTTCTGAGGTATCAGCTTCTGGAACAAAGAAGAAGTCTAGGTTCTCAATGAAGAAACCTTCTGGTATCAAGGGCAAGCATAGAGTCAAATCGCCAGGGAAGATGACAAAGAAGATGAATCGTCGAGTAACAGCAGCTATATCCAAACAGATTGATCTGGGTGAAAGCCTACTCGATACTCTTTATCCAGGTATCAGTATTGATACCGACAATATATGCCCAAAGTGTGCAAAAACATTAAAAGAAGATGACATCTACTCTGGATGGAAACCTTGTGCTTCAAATGAGTATGAAATGAAGTGTAGCTGCTCTCACACGTTTGTGCCCAAGTTCTTAATATCATCTACTTCTCCTGACTTTGAAGGAAGCCAGGGCAAGGGTACTCCTTTGTATTGTGATCATCTCTCACCGTGGGTCGTTCTTCGAGAGATTCGAAGTGTTCTGCATGCCACCGGGGGTATTGATAGTATTCTAGATGAAAAGTTCAGAAGCGGAGCAAACATTAGTAGTACGCTATGGTGGAATATGATTGTATTATTCAGACGATACAAGCTACCCTTCATCTATCTCTTACAAGGGAGCTTTCATAACAATTTGATTCTTCCGCCGCCTGAAGAGTCTGATGTCTAGATGAGTTATTGTGCGTTTATAGAAGTGTTGATACAGTATAGTAAACTAAATGTTTAATAAATGTTTTGACCTTAACCTTAGCACCTCTCGAATACTTTGTATAGACTATTTAGGTTTGCAAGCTTGACAACCGCACCACTATTACCACCAAATCGTTTCGGTGGAACAAGTAGATAACTGATTGCAGGGAAGAGTGTATGTTTGATATACTGTTTTGCCTCGTCGTCAATAAACTCAATATTTGTTTTGTTTGTATCATTATCCTCGTCATCATCTTTGTTGGTTTCCATTGCAGTTGATGCAGCATAAGGTAGTTCTGAGTAGAAGGATGCAAGCTCAGTGCATACCCCCTTGAAGCATGGCTCTTCGTCAGACCAATCAACTTCTGTCGCGAGTCGTAGTAAGAAGAGGGGTAGACCATGCGGCTGAGGAGAGTGCCCGTCTAACAAAATTGGCAACCCTGTGACTCTAAGAGATGTTACTTTCTGTTTCTCTTTATTATAAACTTGTACTTTCTCAAGCTTGATTGAGAAGTATTCTTCAAGCATGGGTGCCTTCTCTAAGAGACAAGCAGTTGCCTGCCTTGCCAAGTTGAGATTCGTTTTATTCGCTGTAACCTTGGTATTGCAGTCCATACTAGCTGAAGAAGTTGATGAAGAATTCAAGTCCTCCTCGAATTGAAGCGTTTGACTAATTGCTGCCATGATATCAACTCCTCCTCCGCCTAGCTTGGCCATTGACATGCCATTAAATCTTAGTAGACAAATCTGATAGAACATTTCACGTGCCAATTCTCGATGGTTAATCATGAGTAAGTCAATGCCACATTGTATCAAACTTCTACTACGAGATACTGCACCAACATAAGTAGATCCTCTTAGTGTTTCATTCAAGCTCTGATGGTTAAGGTTGGTCACTTCATTACGAAGTTTGATGATTGATTCGTACTCGCAGTGTGTTGGTGTGATCTTCTTCTGACGAGGTACTGTGATATTAGGAGTATTACGAACAACAATACCATTGTTTGGAGCTGGCGGCAAAGACTCTGACCGCTCCACTTGACAACGACATATGGCCGACGCGAAAGCTCCGGGCAAGCTCATATCAACCTGCTGCTGCCCTGGATTATTGGCAAGTGGGCAACCAGGTTTGTGTTTAACCACGGTTGTGGAGGAAGTAGAAGCAGCAACGTTCGATTGGGATTGTTTCGCTTCCTTTTCTACTAGAAATGGTTCAAGAGCTCCCACTGGCAAAGATCTATTGGTTCGAACAAGACGACTTGGATCATATGGACGTTTTGAAGAAGTAGACTTGACATCTGTTGTTGATGAACGCTTCTTTGTTGAGTTGTTGGCTTCTTTTGCAGTACTGGTCAATTCGTCTTGCTCCATATTGGCACTGTTCTCCTTCTCGGGTTGTTTAGATTGTTCTGATGAATTATCATTCTTCTCCAAAGAGGATGATCCGTCATCATCTTCAGTAACAGCTTTCTTTAGTTGTTGCTGCTGGTGACTCTTCATCATTAATGCTTCACTCCTACTACTTTTATCATCTTTGTCTTCTTTTGGCAGCAATCTTCCTGCATTTGCAACATTAAATGTTCTACTGCTTGTTGCGCCACCAATCACACTCCGTACAACTTTTGATAAAGCATCACATAATCTATCTTCATGTAAGAAAGCTACCTCTCGTTTCGTCGGGTGGACATTCACATCGACATGAGGGCCTGGTAATTCAAGAGAAAGATAGATGAATGGTTTACCGCCCTTTGGTAGACTATCAGCATAAACATTTTCAACTGCCCGACGTATTGATGACGATTCGACTAATCGATCATTGATAAACAGTAGGAATGCTGATGACGATTTGGGTGCCGAATAGGAACCATTGGTTATTAGACCTGTTGCTTTGTAGGCGAATGCAAACTTTGATGTAGGTTTTGTTGCTGATTTGTCGTCGTGTACTGTACTGGTTTCATTTGACTTCACTTGGTCGTCACATGCACCCATCATCATTTCTTCCAGCAAAGAATTTGTCTTCTTTTCTTCTAAACTCTTGTCACATTCCTGGTTAGATTTTGAATCGTCAGTTGTCGCATTTTCATCTAATGAAGCACCATCTTGCTCTTGTACCATTGCTTTTAATGCTGAATAACCTACAGCCTCAACATCACCCTCATTGGTAGTTAATGGTAATAGCTCTCGTGTCACCGCGGCTCCGTAGATATGACCAATAACATCCTTTGTTGCTGCTAATTGCTCATCAGCTGTAGATTGCCCTTGCTGTGTGGAATTAACAACAGCAGTACTCATATTAGACAATCTATTCCGTTTCCTACGCTCTTGTATTCGTTTAACAGAGTTTAAACTCTGTGTATTCAAGTCAGTATGATTTCCTGCACCACCAAATCCACTCTTCTTCTTACCACCACCGCCTCCACTGCCATTACTTCCCCGACATAGAAATCCAACACCACGCTTAGCCTCATGTACCGCATAACGCTGTACAACATTTAATATTCTATCATATTCATCACGTTCACTTCGTCTACCACCGGAATCTAATGCACGTTTCCGAGATGGTATATTATAGAATAAATCTTGTACAGTAATAACTGTACCCTCACGTCCCGCTGATGGTTTAGGTTTTGAATTGGGATTCGTCTGAGTATTTGGTGCACCATCTTTATATTGCATTTTATATGCACAGTTATTATGTTGTGGCTCTTCTTCATCCGAACTATCTGATTGCTGTACATCATCATTGACAACTTTACCACGAGGTCTAACTCTACTGACAATACCAACCCTAGCAACCATACTAGCACTTGCCAATGCCTCACCTCTAAAACCAAATGTTCGTATACTTTTTAAATCATCCACATTAACTAATTTGGAGGTAGCAAATCTTGTACAGGCTAATGGTAGGTTCCGTGGTGATATTCCATGTCCATTATCTGTTATAATTATTGAATCTAATCCACCACGTTGAGTTTGTACGTCAATTTGTGTACTGTTTGTATAATTGCAGTGGTTAAGATATTATAAGATTAGGTATATATGAGATTTGGTTTATGAGTGAATTGTACAGAGTTTATAATAATATGACTCTATGAAACAAACAATATACTCACCCATCTGCATCTAAACTATTTTCAATTAATTCTATAGCAAAGGGTAAGGTATTGAGTAGGGCGGTATTAGATAGGTATACATAATATTAACATAGATTATTATAGGTACACCACACATGCACCGACAAAGTTATTTTTATATCATATCGCATACGTATAAACTCACCTTTAACAACACTGACCGGACGTTGTACCACCTCACCGGCAGCAATACGATCTACCACCTCCTTGGGGAGTGGGCGTATCTTCTTTGGCTTGCGCTGTTCCATCCTATATCCTCCACCACCACCACTAACTAAACTCCTCTGAACTCTAACTCAAGCAATAATGCAAATTATTGTGAATAAATCTATTTAGCGATTCAACGGTGAAAGCTTGCATTCGCGATTCGCGATTTGTAATTTGGTTGCGATGCCGGTAGACAACCATTGCTTTAATATAGCGGTAGCATTGTATACATACTGCAGGGGATTGAGATATTGAACCGCTGGCTATAGCTTTTGTTTGCATCCATAACTCAACATCACAATAATATCAACGATTACTAAAACATAAAACAATATAATATCATAATACAATGAGTGAGATTTCATCAACAGATATGCAAAGCAATATGGAGTATATTATATCCTCGGTTGATAAACATGAATTATCATTGCGAAAGAAACATCAATCTACTGTTGCAAAGATTGATTCAGAGCGTAGTACACAAGAGAAGCTGATCCTACGACGCGATTTCTATGAAAAGCTACAGTCAAATATGGAAGCAGGAAAGGAAGAGGCCAAGTCTAAACTGGATGAAGCAGAGAAGGCAATGTCAATTGTACAACAGAAAGAAAATGATGCTGAAATAGAATTAGAATCTTCTAAAGCTACACTGAATGAAGTGATTGAGCAAAACAAACGTGATGTACTACCCGAATTGGATAGGTTAGAAATGTTGTTGCAGGCATCAAAGGATGAAGTTGCAATATCAGCAAGAGAATATGCACAGGATGAACAGCGATTACACGATTTGAATGCTATGAAGAAGGTTATAGTCTCGGAGAGTAATGAGTTGAACACGTCTATAAAGGAACAAGAGAAGATTCTATCGGATATCCAAGCAATGCCTAATGTACATGCAAAAGAATTAGCAAAGGTTCAGCAAGATGCAAGTACAATCCAACATGAAATTGATGTTGCAATGGATACAATGAAGCAAGTTCAATCCCAAACTATTGAACTGCAGAAACACAAAGCAGAGTTGGATGAGCAAAAAACTGTCGAGTCAAAGAAGTTACACCAACAACAAGAGAAGTTAAATGATAAACGTTCATGTGTGGATGGATATACTAGTCAAATTGCTGACGAAAAGGTACGTCAGCATGCATTAGCAACAGAAAGGGTGGAGACAGAGCTAAATATGAAGAAGACACGAGATGAAATCAAACATAACAAAGCTTTCCTAATCGCAGGTGAGTATTATTTCTTGTTTTGACTTGGAGATATCTTATGAAAGTATGAAACTAACAAGTGATTGATCTTACTCCATCTTCTATTACCATTAATTCAGAGAACCGGCAATTGAATGTGGCAAAGAATAACCTCGCAAAGAAGCAACAAGCAACTATGAAAGTCAAATCATCTATACCCTTGATGAAATCAAAGCTAAAAGAGTTACAAAACACCAAATCAATGATTGAGGCAGAGAAGCACAAATATGAACAGACCTTGACCTCTATGAAGGGAAAAGTTGATGATGTCCTGCAAAATTTGGAGGATGAAGAATATGAATCCAATGATACACTTGAACAACTCGAAGAGTCTACAAAGGCAGTGGCGGAGAAGGAGTGTGAGATTGAAAAAGCTCGTATAGAGGAGAAGAAGTGTATGACTTTACTATCCTTGACTAAAGAGAAGCGTACCTTTACTCGTCGTAGGATTGAGAGTATAGAGCAGCTGAAGAGTGATGTCGACATGGAAATTCATGTTTCGGAGATGCAGAAGCTTGACTTGTCGAAGAAGATCCGAGATACAGATAAGAAGACAAGGGATTTCAACAGACTCGCCGAGATGATTAACGGAGAAAAGGATGAATGTACCAAATTGATTGGTGAGACGAAGAAGGCGTTAAATCAAATGAAAGTGAAACACGAGTCTCTTCAACAAGAACTTGTAGAGCGTAATGAGGAGAGGAATGAGAAAATGAAGACTCTTCACGAAGAATCTAATGCTCGAGTTGCCGCTCAACAAAAGCGAGCAACCAAACGAAGTGACAAGAGCGAAAGCTGGTCAATCTATCAGCGGGCTCTTGAGGATGTCGAGAGGCAAGAGGCACAGATTGACAAGCTGAAGGCTTCCCTTAGTAGTGCCAAACGAGAGGTCGAAAGAACACTCTCTCAGTCTGAACAACTACTCGCCGTAAAAGATTCGATGAGTGAACAACTAAAAGGTAAAAAGTTGTCACTAATGGAAATGACAGAGTGCTCTTTGACATACAATGTAACACTAAAGAAAGCAGAGCTCGAAAATCAGCAGAAAGAAGAAGAGATACACATGGTTGAGTTGAAGGTGAGTATGAAGAGTATGAAGATTATTTCTCTTATAAAATACCCATGCATCTAAACTTGAAGTCATCTAATTGCAACTCTCATCTCTTAGAATAAAGACATACAGCGCAGTATTGACTTGTTAAAGAAGGATCTTGATAGCCCTGCAGATATTGAGGAGAAGATTGAATCTACCAAGACGTCACTAGAGAAACAGATCCTAGAAACACAACGGCTGTGTCAAGAACTCGAGAGTCCCAATCAAGCTAGGTTAAGACATTACGACGGTGAAGATCCGTCAGAGGAGGAGCTAGTTGCCAAGTTATCAACTTTGGAGCGTCTTGTACATAACAAGAAGGAGGTGTTGCTCACCAAGAGTATTCAAATGCAAGAGTTGTTTCTCCGTGTACAACAAGCACAACAGTCAAGGGATGATTGGTTGAGCTCAACTCAAACTATTCTAAATGATATCAACGAATATCAAAGTCGAGTTCAAGAGAAACAGCGCATTTACATCTCACAACAGAGCGAGCTTCAAATGTACAATGAGATTATCGAATCAAGCAAGACGAGAATTGCTGAGCTCGAACACGATCTCTCGCTTCGAAACGATTTGGCAGTGACCACCAATCAAGTGAAGAACAACAGTACGACTAATAAGAACGAGAAGAGAGATGCACTAGAGGCAGTACAAGACGATTCAGCTGCACCCAGTTCAACTATGTTGCGCCCAACCGCCTACTTGCCATTGGACGAGAATGAGAATACTCTAAATATCCCAAGACCGGTAAGCAAAGTCAGAGGATTATCATTATATCTTCTATGCATTTTATCCATGCAACATACTAACTTCTTTCTCTTTTGTTTAGTACGGCGCAAGGGCACCCTTCAAGCCGAGTAAATCGGTTTCATCAATCGGATCTGCAGAGTTATATCGACTCAAAGAGAAGGTGAACACATGATTGATTCAAGTTAGTGAACAACTGAAAGTAGATGCATAGTCAACAAAAATTCAGGGAGCCCTTTAGAGCGGTCTATTCATAGACGAGACAGAGATACTGAGCCGTGTCACACACAAAGGTAGATTACTAAGATATACTAAACATAGTAAACAACCTATTCATAGTAGATAATCATATCATTTTTATTTATAACCAACGACCGTTGGTATTTAAATTTAAATTGGTGTCCATGAGATTATCAGCTCTAACTTCTTAATCTTACATATCTTCAAGCCAATCGATCAATAGCATGAAGAAGGCTAGTCCAAATACTTACTTTAAGAAACGAGTTGGCGAATATGAACTAAGTGAAGTGCTAGGTGAGGGTTCATTCGCAACTGTAAGGAGAGCTAGACATGTGAAGTCAGGTCAAGAGTTCGCCGTCAAGTGTCTTGATAAGTCACAGGTTGAAAAGCAACACATGGAAAGTCCACGTTTGTATTGTTTACCGTGTGAATGCTGCATGTGTTC
>Ga0214479_100330_pt1 | contig 29937 bp, 23 predicted proteins | sample M1_20Mar14CPVII9_5_FD_165054 | JGI IMG/M metagenome (GOLD analysis project Ga0214479, IMG submission 165054) | Marine eukaryotic communities from Monterey Bay, California, United States - M1_20Mar14CPVII9sort6BwellE14 | ecosystem: Environmental > Aquatic > Marine > Unclassified | place: USA...
TTGTCTCTCAATATTGATTTATGATCTTTAACATCTGGCAATCATCGAACGTGTGTAGTGATTGAGATGAGGACTGAGGATACCGTATCTTTTTATCTTTGAACGCTCTCATAGTCGTATGTAGAACAATACATCATCTATTTAATCTAGTTTGTACTCTGCCTCAATACCATGATATAGGTACTAGAGAATAGTTTATATAATATCTAGTAGTAGTATTCTCTTCAGTGATGCCAAAGTCTACCGATAAAATCGCGTCGGCAGAGAATAAAAAGTGCACAACAAATGCACCAACTAAAAAAGTAAAAGTTAATGATTGCAAATTAGTATCAATTACATTACCCAATAAAGGTCCTCTCGGCCTGTGCTTATTACCTTATGGAGAAGGTAAATCTGTCATTATTGATGAGGTTAAACCACAATCTCAGGCTGAGAAGTACGGCGTACTGGCAGGCGATATTCCAATTTATAACAACTCAATTTCATCCATTGTTGGTGGAATAAATTACATTTCATATGAGACATTTCTCCAACGAGCAAAGAATATGCGACCCTTTGTATTTAGTGTATTACGCCATACTACTGACAAGAGTGGTAGTACGAACCAACAGTCTATCAATGAAGCATCATATCATATAAATCAAAGTAAGATGCTGGACGAGGTGAACATTGCGCGACGTTCAAAGGTTGACGAGAACACGGTAGGACTAGACACAGTAGGACTAGAGCACGACAGAATTACTGGTAGCAAACTGTCAAGTGTTGAACAAGAACTACAACTACAAAAAGATAAAACCAGCAACACTAGCCATGTAATTGAGAGAGCCATTCGAATAGCACTTGAATTTGACTATACTGATAAAGTTGGGTTTAAGGATGGTGGTGTACTTCAAAAAATATTAAAATGTGATTCTGATACAGACACCAAACCTTACCTTGAGAAGATCAAGGTGGAAGATGAGGTCCATAAAGATATTGTTGAAGAAATAAGATTGCGTAACATTCAAAGGAATGAGGCATTCGAACAATTATCCCGTGCCAAACATTATGATAACATGTCATTGCAACAACACGGAGGAATTGATCAAGACGATCTATTTGCAAATCCAGATGGCAGTGGTGATAGTGGACATGACGATGGTAGGGAATCGTCTATTGCAAATAATAATTTTGATATTCATACCAAATTCATAACAACACTGCATAGGATTGTATCAGATCCAAGTACTGATAATGCCATATCCTGGTTGCCAGGTGGAACGGTAAGCCATAGCACACTTTGTGCTCACTGTTAATATGTGTGCATATGATATGTACAATGAAATAATAATTTTGTGTCACACTTCGACTAATCGATAAGGGTTCTCTTCTTCATTCATACGATAAAGCGTTTTCGGATTAACGATAAAGATGACTTTATTCGAAACATTCTCCCATACTTTGGTATTCGGGGAAACAGTAGTAATAATGAAGCAACGAAGTATTCTAGTTTTACGAGACGATTAAAGCGCTGGGGGTTTGAAAGGTAAATATCATACATATATGCTTTCATCTCCATATACTTTTGTTCTTGTCAACTGAACCTTATGATTGACATTTGTTATTTCTTTGCTATTACAAAACCTAATATATAGGGCATCAAAAGGTCAAGATATGGGGGCATATAGTCATCCTGAGTTTCGAAGAGGCGAGGGATGCGGATGCAGACGTAAGAATCTATCATCTGTACAAGAAACTGTAGTCTGGCCCCCACAGAAGGCGTCACAATGTCTACGCGAACGTTATAATATTGCCCAAAAGAAGCAGCAACCTCCATATGAAGATCAAGCTTCATCAGTAGCTGCTATATCCAGGGCGGTTAATGAAGTATATCAACAAATGGTCAATGAGGAGGCACCACCCGCTCATAATATCAATTTGGATGAAGTCTCAATATCAGCATCATTAGGAGGAGTGATTGAAGAAGTTTTGAATGAGATTGTACCCGGTCCGTATCCCGAGGCTATCGATACATTAGTTGATCCTTCGCCACCACGGCAGAGTCTTGGAATCGCCTTGGCTAATATGAATGTAAATACAGATGAAAATGCTTTATTAATCCGTGGTGGTGCGCCTAGGGGGTCGACGGGTCAATCTGCTGATCAAGTTGTTGAACATATAAGTCAAAGTATACCTGCAAATATGCTAGAGGATGTGGCAAGAGGATTAGCAGATCGATATCAACAACAACAACAACAACAACAACAACAACAACAACAACAACAACAACAACAACAACAACAACAACAACAACAACAACAACAACAACAACCAGCTGCACAGCTACTGGCACAACAACCAGCGGCATATTTACCGCAGCAAGAAGAAGAAGAACAACAGCAGCAGTTACCGGCACAACAACCAGTGGCACAGCTACCACATCTACCAGCAGCACCACCCCGTCCGCCTCCAACAATACGCAACACTGACACCTCAGCGGCAGTGTCATGGAATGAATGGTGTGCACCGACTACCAACTTTACAAGTAAATATGAACGTGTTGGATATGATGCAGTTAGTAGAAGATTTTTTTACAACTTCAAAGTAGGTAAGCACCTTTGCCGTGGTTCATCTAATTCAGAAGTTGATTGTGCAAAGAAAAGTGATGATGAGGTACAGAAGCATTTTGGTCACTTGAACAATGAGTTCTCTCTCAACTTTGAATCAGATGCTGCATATGAAAGAGCAAAGAAGAAAGAGAAGAAGAAGGGGCGTATTGGTCCATTTGTAACTTGTCTAAGTCCACCATGTAAGAATCCACCATCTGGAGTTGCTCAAATGAATGACAATCCTGGATATTGTAATGGTTGTCATTCGATATCTTCGGGAAATTCAGTCTCCTACCAAGACAGACTTGCCAAAGCTATGATGGACCGACAGTGCCGCATTCATACAAAGTCTATTGGAATCCGTATTGGTGGTGATGTGACCAAACTTGAACCTGATATGTGTGCTATACACAAGAATCATGCAACAATTCTTGAGATCAACTATCTTGGCCATCCTGCTGCACATTATGACAATGATGTTTTACGGCCAGAAACCCTTCAGAAGTTCTTCAAGAAATACAAGAAGAAGCTTGTGTTCATTATGCTTTATCATGATACACAAGTACCCAAGTCTTGTTGATCGTGTAGTTGTATCAGTTACAAGGCAGGAGAAGTGTCAGATTTGCAATAGCAAGAGCACACATCGCGGTTGTACATGTGAAGACTGCAGTAAATACATCTGCGATGATTGTTGGTCAGTGTATACACATCATTGCTGTCCATTCTTTCAAAGACCTCCTCGATACAACAACCGACGCCAAAGAGCATGGGATAGGAGCGAGTACTGCTTATTGAAGCAGTTATTCTCACGGTATGGTAATGACTGGGATCAGATTGCTCAATTCATGAGAACTCGAACAGCAAGACAAGTGAAAAGTTACGGTGAGGAGGAATTCTTGGTAGGTAATAGACCTGGATATGTTTATGAAGTTGTTAAGGTCAACAGGAGAAAATTCGAACGAAAGAGAAAGCGTATAGCAAATGAAAGTACAGACCAACCATAAATGAACTCGATTCAATAGATAATTGTACTTGTACCCAATAGGATTCTATATTCTCTGTACATACCAGGCTGCCTCTGGCGCAATTGGCGATTGAACCCTAGTTTGAGCTCATAACCTGGTACAAGAGTTTATCCCTATATGTATCCAATTTTGAACTGTATCATCTCACTTTTCAACTACGTATTCAAAAAGATGAAGATCTCATGTCGCATCTCAATTTGGATCTTTGCATTATTGTCGTCGTCTACTGAAAGATATCAGTCTATATCATATCAACTCCACAACATATCTACAACAATCAACTAATATCATGGCATTACTAGGACGTCGCGCACAAGCTGCAAGAGCTGAGACATCGAACGGAGGACATGTCAAAACCGTAGGCGGAACTAAGGTTGCAACAGGACCCAATGGCAACACTGCAGTCAAGCAGACGAAGGCTGGTGTTGGTAAGATATTGTATTGCTTCTATCTTATATATATAATGTATTGTATATTGTTTGGATTTCTAATGTATCTATTTGTTGCAATGATCTCTCCACCATCATCTCTCTCCCCCCTCTCCTCTCCATCGATACGACGACACAAATCTATATCAACGATAAGCACATGGAGAGAATGGTGCTGCCGCAGGAAAGCAAACAAAGGTTGCCGTCAAGACAAACAATGGTGTTAAGACTGCCCAGAAGACTACTGCTGGTGCCTACAGGGAGAAGAAAGAGTGAGTACAATCATATGTGCATATATCTTTGTATGATATGACATGTCTCATATCATATGTATCTTACTCCGCTTCCCTTCTCATTCTGCTCTATACATAATATAGATATGATTCTGACTCCTCAGCCTCTCGTGATGGTAAGAAGACACACGGTGTTGCCGTGAAGCAAACCAAGGCTGTCAAGACCCAGAATGGGAAAGTCGTTGCCGGGAAGAAGACCAAGGTAGTTGGCGGCCGACGTGTTGAATATGATTCAGACTCGGACCACAGCCACAAATCTCATGGTTCACACAAATCTCATGGTTCACACAAGTCTCACGGCTCACACAAGTCGCATGGTAGCCATGGATCAAAGGGGAAGAAACATGACAAGCACCACGATCACAAGCACGATAAGCATGATGATAAGCATGCTGCCGCTGGTAAGAAGACAACTGTCGTCAAAGGACCTAACGGCAATACTGCAGCCAAGCAAACAAAGGCTGGCGTTGGTAAGTTCTATTTACATTCATGAATACTCATGTTTATGGATACAAATCTTTCATTTTCATTCTCACATGTTCTCCTCATCATACATCTAGCTCATGGTCCCAACGGCACAGCCGCAGGAAAGCAAACCAAGGCTGCCGTCAAGACTGATAATGGCGTTGCTGCCGGTCAGAAGACTACCGCTGGACGCTTTGGACGCCGTTAAGTTCAATGTCAAGTTGTCAATGTCGTCTCTCTGGTTCTTATGTGAGAGATACTTGATTGGGGGGATCTATACTGTATGATAATGGGGGGATCTAGAGATGAAGAGTTCATCAAGATATATGAAAAGAGTGTAATATAAGTAATGAGCTCATGTCTGGTTTTTAACAAGTGTACTAATATTAATAGCCCCCAATGATTGTTTGAGAGAAGATACCTCTAACTTTTTGGTATTCAAAAGCCAGGAATGGATCTTCCCGTATCAGCCCTTAGACACAATACTTCTATTCATCAACCCTGTTGGATGTATGTATGAGATGCTACGTCCTAGCACATAGATATGGGAGAGCTTTTCATAGGATGGAGTATCTTGTTAGGATACCTCTCTCTCCTCGCTCTCCCCATCCGCCAGTGAAAAAGATTTTGATTCAAGTTTCACTAGGTATCGCTAGATAGTAGTTACTCACCACCAGCATATTTACTCTCTCTCTCCGGATAGGAAATAATATTTGTATAGGAAGTTAGTTAGTGAGGTATTATACAATTGATAAAGATTGAATATCCGTCTCTTAGAGTGGCACTTGCAGAGTTATTTTTTTGGTAGATAGAAATAGACAAAGAAAAATGACGATGCAAAGAATAACATCATCACTCGTAGCAATAGTACTTATACTTATATCTACGGCAACAACACTCGTCTCATCATTTCAAATTAAGACTGCCTCACTTCCAGCTGACCTTCCATCAATTCAAGATTGTCGACGATCAGCGTATGCAGGCAAACCAGTTAACTTGGCATCAGCCGTATCATTTTGCAATGCCGATCAAATACAAAAAGAAAACTATATATGTATAATAGCCAAATCAAATGACGGTATGGTCTTGGGTACCGCGGATTTGAATACAAGAGTAAGTATCATATAAGTTATATGCCGTATACCTCCTTACTTGGGTTTGAATAATATCTACTGAGATATACATACTTTATACTAACATATCATATCATATCATAATATTATTACATAACATATGACATAACTATTTCAACAACGATTCAATTGTACACAAAGACAAAGGTAGTTAATAATGTATATGTAAGAGAGGAGGCAAGAAAACAAGGTATTGCAAAATTAATGATGGAAAAAGTAGAAGAAAGTATAGATAAACCCAACACACTCAAATTAACAGTAATGAGTAAGAATACTCCGGCAGTATCACTTTATAAAAGTTTAGGATTTGAAACACCCGGAATTTACGGCGGGTTAGATGCATTATCATCGGCTACACCGTTTAACTTTTTGATGGAAATGGAGAAGAAGTTGAAATAAGAATAGTTGGACAGTACTTTGAAAAGGTATGCTTGATCAGGGAAGAAGTATATCTGCAGATGTGGAAGCTCAAACCCATAGTATTTCTCCAGTCGGGTGCATTGGGATGATTAGGAGATCTTTCCAACTGTTGGATGTACAAGGAAAGCATCCCCCTAAGAACAAAACAATCAATCACATCTACATTGCAAAAATATTTAGCATCTGATTGAATTAGTATCTAGAACCATTTCTATGAGACCCGATGATTGATGTCTAAAGTTTGGTATGTATTGGAACCCGATGACTGATGCTTCTTATAATTAGCAAACTAATGCCACATCCACTAGTTGCGGCAAATGACCCCGTTCTTCTCAGCGATGATGCTGCATCTCTTCATGTTTGTACCTAGCCCTTTAGTTTTAGATGCTATTATAAGCAAAACACTAACACTACAGGGTGAGAGAGGTAGGCATGCAGATTAGATTAGGTTTGGTATGATTGAGCTCATGACAAATCCGGTAGGGTTATAACCAATAACCACACGGTTGAGCTACATTGCTCTGCATAAGAAGATGTGACAAATATAAATGAGTGCGTAAAGGGGAGTTCTCTGTACCGTCGGATACCCGGAGGTTTGCATGTTTTATCTATCAGGGAGAAATAATTCGATCAAATTACTTCTCAATGCGGTTGAACAAGAAGCTAATTAAAGTATCAAATGATGAGGTGTTTCTCATTAAGTTTAATGATAGTACTTGTTTGGAATGATTATACTGAAGTAGTTTGCAAGCCATTTACTCTCTCACACCCCCGCAATACGCTTAAAAATCACCAACATCTGTAAGACAATATAGAATATGATATTATCAAATAATAAACGACCCCCACCTTACGATGATCATGATACCAGTTATCGTTCTGGTATGTCATCACTTTCATCAATATCTCGTCATATAAACACAGTTATTAATGCTACATCGCAACATGCAGATGATGATCAATTATCGATGGATGAGGATAATCAACCAACGACGCCCCCGCCTATGGTTATGCTAGATGGTAATAATAATATTTCAACAGTGCCAACAACTCATAACAATAATCAACCCGAATTGTCATCTTCTCTACTGCCCACCCGTCAACCGTCGATAGAGGGGATATGTACGAACAATACACCGCTATTAACGTCGTCAACGATGCCTCCGTCGTCATCTAATAATATTTCTAACATGAGTATCGATGGGGCAGGCCTAATAGCCACATCCTCTCATCACAACATGAGAAATAATAATAATAATATTCCACCAGGTATCAAATCTCATAATGATGATGATAATGATAATATTATGCCCACTACTAATACTACCGCCGCAACAGACAATCTTAACAATAATATGCCGGGACAATCTTCATCATCATTACAAAGAAAATTTCCACCCCGACCTGGTGCCGCTGCAACAATTAGTAAACACACTCAAAGCCTATTAACACTCGATATGCGCAACTATCGTAAGTTGGAAGATGCAATTATGCAAGTTAAGTTATATCTCGAGAATATACGTCAATTAGCCGAAAAGTTAGGTGGAGGCAAAGTTAATTCCGAAAGTAATGTAGAGGGTATGATTGTATTAAATGAGAATGAAATTGATATGGGTGTACAGTTAGTAATGGATAAAGATAGGGGTGGTGGTGGTGGAGGGGGTAGGTTAAAGAAATCATTATTTGTTACTATTATTACTGGAGAGCGTGGGGTAAGAGGTTTTTATGTTTATGTAATAATGCTTTTGTTTTCATTTTATAAAGTGTGCATATGATGTGCACATGTTTTAGTTTCTCATAACTCACCACAACCTACCTGCCCTGACTACCTCCTCACACCACCTGTCTTTTTGAAACAATAAACAACAGAGTGGATTAATTCTACGAACACTATTGCAAAAGATATTCCACAATCGCAGTATCAAATTTATTGATGATAATGGAAAATTTCCACCAGTTTTCCTAGTAGATGCATTGAGTGAAGTGAGGGATGATTTGGAACATCATGATTATACTACTAATCATCGTACTGCTGCTGCTGCTGCTGCTGCATGTCAAATGGAGGCCAGTCACAGTAATAATATGGTACCATTGCGTCCTCCTAATCCAAGGGGAGTGTCAGGTGCTATTAATCGACAAGGTCAAGCTGTTCTACCTTCTTTACCGCCCAACAACTCGAGTGGAACAAGTGGAGGTATGCAACAGGCTACTACCCCACCTTTTTACCCTGATCCACCAGCTTCACAACCGCCAACCATGACAACTGATTCACCAGTGGCGTTACCGCAACCCATGCAAGAGGCCATGCTGTTTTCAAGTACTAGAGATGAAACGAATGCTGTTGCCACTACTATGCCTCCACACTCTTATGAAAGTACAAAACTCGAGGCAGTGAAATCCACTCCTTCTGAATTGAACAACCATTCACATCATGATGATGATATGTTGCAAACTCAAATGAAGAGACATTCGAGTTTGGGTACCAGTTTGAGTTCGAATTCAATTTTTAACCACCACCGTAAGCTTCCTGCAATAGACCATAATGTCCCACCTGCAGGGGTATCAATATCTGGTGTTACCTCTTTATCAGAACTGGTATCGAGTCGTAGTATTGGAAAAAGACGCCGGAGATGGTCTTCACCTGGGGGTATCTGCGAGGGAAGTGCTGCCTCATTGTTGCCATATGACCTAACAAGTCATCAGCGGGGGGTAATAAACCCTGAAATTCTTCAAGGTGCATCTGCGCACTTTGATCAAACACCCCCTCAACTATCACAAGCTCATCATCCAATCGCTGGACACAGTACCCAGAGGGTCATGCCTATGTCCCCAGAGTACCCTCTCAGAGCATCTCCCGAGGATGCTGCCCTGCAATCAAGAATGCTAGCTGCTCAACATCATCAGTCTTCTATGATGAGCAATCAATATGGATTTCTTCCACCACAATCGAATACAGCAAGCCATTTCAACAATCCAGCTGAGGGTGCCACTGAAAACATTTCTTCTCGATGTAGAATGGAGTCAACTACACCACCGGTTGACAGAATGCTTAATCATCAACATAATCATCATCCGAACAGCAATGGACGATTCGTTCCAGTTCCGATCGACCCTGAGCAGGATATAATACGTCGAGCTATTACTGAATCCCAAGCTGCTCATATTGCTCACACTCGGCAGCAGGTGGCCGATGACATACAATTTAGAAGAGCATTGGAAGCGGCCGCGCAACAATCTCAACAACTACAGAGACCCTCCATTTCCGCTGAGCAAGATACCGAAGAACAGGAAGTCATCTTAATGGCACGACGCCGTTCTATACTTGACGAAGAGCAGCGAAGGCTTGTTGAAATGCGACAGTATGAGGCTGAAGTTCAACGTGCGATTGATGAATCTCATCATGCCCAAGAGGAGGAAGAACGGCGGAAGGAGTCGGAGAGTGAATTAATACAAGAAGCGATGGCGAGGAGTGAAATAGAGGCTAGCAAGATTCCTGAAGATACCGAGGAAGAAAAGGAGTTGCTCCGTCAAGCAATATCAACAAGCATGGCCAATACTGACGTTGTCGATGAGAAAGATTTACTCGAAGAAGCCGTGCGGAAGAGCTTGAGTGAGAAAGTTAATGAGAATGATTTGATAGCAGAAGCAACACGGGTATCTTTGACAGAGAGCAATAGTAGCAACGATGATCCCGAAGAAGAAGAAGAAATATTAGAGGAGGCTCTACGGCTTTCATTAGAAGAGAAGGAAAGAGCAGAGAGTGAGGAGAATGAATTGATAAGGCGTGCCCTTGAGGCGAGTATGATGGTTTCATGATGATTTTAACAGATAGAACTTGTTTATGTTTTGTACTTTCTACAGCCAATATGTATTATTAATTGTAGCTTTGTTTGCTTGTCATGCTCTCAACTCTCTCTTTGTAGAGTGGATGAGGCTGTGCTGCTGTGATGCAACAGATGCAGTGGGCTATTGTCATCTAGCTCATTCTCAAAACAGGTCATAATTCACAAAATTCACAAAATCAAAGTCAAGTAGGTAGGGGAAGATTCACAGCCATTGATTGATGCGTTTACTTAGCCACATTTATGATAAATTACCAATAGGTGAGTCAATCATCCCGTTACTTATTGCAATTGCTTTCTTTTTTTAATGATTTACGAATGATTAACATGACAGATGGCGATGTAGTAGGTTATTCCAAAATTTTATGTCGATGTCGATCGAATCAATATCTATTATTGTCTTGCACTTACGGGAAGATGTATAGAACATTGGTACTGTATAGCAAGGTGGAAGAGGATTTACTGATCAGTAGTTCTTATGTGCGTTATCTTTCAATGCAATGTAAAATCATTCTCTCATATGTAAAATGTACATATGATATGTTCTAATGTTTGTTTCTTCTCCCATAGTATTAGGTATGTGTATGTCTATCCGGGGCTGCTTGATATGATACATCTAGCAACAATTGACGGAATATGATATATTGTGTTTAGTGGGTTTAGATATTAGATATATGCTGCAATAATCTGTGTATCTTTTGTTGGTTCTTCTTTTCAGCTGCGTATGCAAGTATGCGGAGTAGATTGTATGATTGGATCGTTGCTCTGGCATTAGGATGCAGTGGAAGTGGGGGATAACCGATTATAATCTTATGTATGCTTTTCTTTCATGGTCATTCTCTCACACAAATGTTTATACTTATCATTATAACTCCAGCCAACTCAAGTAGAATAGAATAAAGAATAGCAAAAATGAAGAACACCAACTACCCTCAGCCAAATGCAAAGGAGGCCACAAGTAGTGATAGAGATGGAACTGATGCCTCAGCCAACACAATAGAAAACAGCAATACAACAATCGACAATACAAATACCAATTCCACACAATTAACTGATGAACAAATTGCAGCAAATCAGAATAATGAGTCTCTACACACATTATTTGCCACAGCTGAATCTTTCCGTACCCTTCCTGGTGCCTTTCGTGTCGAGGGGCCAGGTAGTGCTGGTAACTCTAATGCTACTACAAGTAATAACTCCCCGACAAGAGGTGCAATAGAAGAAGAGGAGGAGAAGCAAGGCAGTGATATTGGGATACAGGAGCCAGAAATTGAGGCAGCAGATGAAGAAGTATGTCATGTTCCCTCTGCATACCTAGTAGAAGAAGGAGAAGAAGAGGAAGGTACAATGGAAGTGGCACAAGCTGAGAAGGTTAAACCATACATTCAACGAAAAGAGGGACGGTTGACAATCGTTATAGTGGGTGGGTTGTTGGCATGCCTTGCAATATTGTTAGGTATCTTCCTTTCCAGAGGAGACAAGAATGAGGAGACTTCTGAACTTGTAGAGCTGACCGATAGACCCTCCCCTTCACCAACCTTTGATCCACGTCCGGTATTGGCTATTGTTCGTGACCGTGGCGTAGTAAACTGCGGTATTGAGGATGTTAATAGAGAGGGCGGAGTAAATCTAGGCGAGTACAACATCGATCAATGTAGGGCTTTGGCAGCAACTATATTTAAAGATCCAACCAAGATGAATCTCGTGACTGTGGGGGCAGATGACCGATATGAAAGGCTGCTGAATCATGAGGTTGATGTGCTATATGCTGGTGACACGTTCACTTTGGAGAAGTCGATTAGAGAGGTGAGTGTTATGATCTATGCATTTATGCTCTTCTATTATGTATATATATTATCTAATCCATACTTCTTATACTCTCTTAATCTCAACCTTAATCATTCTGCTTCCCAAGCCGACTACTGGTGAGCAATTAGCCTTTGGATATCCCTACTACACTGATGCTGTAGTATATCTAGGCCTCGAGACATATATTAAGTGTGCCAACGAACAAAAAAGATATTATGAGTGCAAGGACCTTTCAATATGCGCCGTGGATACTCCCGAGATACGAAGGTTGATAACATCTTTCTTTCCCGCCTCCTTCATTACTTTTGGCACTTTCCCTGAGATGGAAAGTTCTCTCAAGAACGAGACAGGAGGTTGTAATGTCCTTGTATCCGATACTTACAGGATATATGGGTCAAGTGAAGGTCTGCAGGATGATATAACTAGTGGAAAATATGTAATCTCAGACTATTACATCTCCCGAAACTTACTCTCAAGTGTTGTTCGCTGGGGCGACCAAGAGTCTGATGACGTGTGGTTTGATATAGTTGAGGGTGCGAGACAGTCTATTTATAGGGCGGCTCAGATCGGTTTAGGTAAAGACGAATCTACGTGCTTCTCGAACTCTACGACGGATGAAATATCCTTTTACAACGCACCACTTTGTGTGGGAAATAATAATGAGGCCTTTCAAGCGCATTTAGGTAATGTTGTTTTAAGCTTTGGGTCAGAGGCTTACCTTCCTTCAATCGATGCACCAAACTTTGGCTTATTAGCGTGTGATGATTGCAAAGACGTTCTCAAGGATGGTAGACTCAAAGTCATCAACGACCGGGGTATGCTTAACTGTGCTGTGTACTTGGATCCTATACATAACCTCACACGGTCCAGTCTCGCTACACTTGTGAATGTGAAGTTCTGCGAGATGATGGCTGTGGCTGTCTTCCAAGGACAACCCGATGCCGTGAACATTACATATATTGACGAGCTGGATTATTCGTCTTTCCCACGAGAATACGATATAGTTGCCGGTACATCATGGGAAGATAGAGTCGGCTTTAATACTTCCGACCTCGGCGAACGGAGTGAAAGCTTTCCTTATTTTATCCACGATAAATATTTATATAACGGAACCATGTATGGTGGAACTGGCACTTCCATATCATTTGCACTTGATAACGAGGATAAGACTTTGATGAACGTTGTCAATTCTGTGATATTTGCCACGGTCTATGCTCAGAGAAACGGTATCTCAAGATCTAATTACTTTGAAATGCCCCAGATGCATCTGTTAGGCGACTCTCTTACCTTTATGCTCAGGGATGCGATTGCATATGCGGGCAATTATGATGACATACTCAATGAGGCCCTTGCTTCATCTGACAATGCTACAGGCATTGGGTGGAATACAGTTATTCCGAATTATGGGATAGCACCCAAGGAACCTGTCTTGTATTGTGACTATGTTGCTAGCTGCCCTCCATGTGATTGGATTGAAATAGATGGAGGATATATCTGTATCGGTGTGCTGTCTTAAAATTTATAGCGCGAAGCATGGGTGGTACCAGCTGTAATTGATTGATAACATCACATGATAAACTCACAACATTGATTTGACAAAGTGAGCCCATGTGAATGTGAGTTAGATAGGAATTAAGGATACCGTAAACCCACATCAATTTAGATGGTTGCTGCTATGCTCAACCATATGTTTAATTGCACATATCAGGTAGATCTCAAACAAGCTACCTACCCTTCCATTCCCCGAATGTATAGTACAACAAGCCTCATCTAACTTGGCTTGTTCATTTACAGGCAGTAATAGAGTCAACTGCTGATCTTCGGTTTACAAAATCTCACTCAAATTCGACTCCACTTTTTTGGTATCCTCTTAACTACAAATTACAAAATAAAACTGAATCCAACTGAATGCGCCACAACTATAATAGTAGAGGTGATATCACATCCACACGAAATCAATACGCGCAACCACTGTTTGATAGAATTGCAATTGTTGGTTTATATCGTGTCATAACTTTGTATTACTCAGTGAGATACCATGGCACCATTTAAGAAGTCAATTAGTAATAGTGGCATCAATAGTAATACGAAGGCATCATCATCATCAGATGGTGATGATTTCAACGCCCGTCGATCATCTCGTGTAGCCGCAGATCGGTATGAGGCAGATAATGATAATTGGACAGAAGCATTGGCTGTATGTGAAATACCAATCAAGCCAGGTTATGGTGATAAACCCGCCTCTTCATCGAGTAGTAATGATAAGAAGAATGGTGGTGGTGGTGGTATATTGCGTAAATTCAAATCATCAATAAGTAATAGTAGTGATAGTAAAGATGAGGAATTGCAATCACCCATCGAAGCTGATATAGCAGCGGCATCACAACGGTTAACATTACGTCCATACTTTCAATCACAGAATACAGGTAAGTTTATTAGTATATGATATGTCTGTATAGTTTATTGGTATGCTATATACTAATGATATGACGTACAATTATATTATCAGGTCAAAGAGTATGGGATGAACCACCCTCTGGTGCCTCCAATATAATCTATGCAACACCCGAGGCACGGAAAATGGCACAAGCACAATTAGAAGAGATGCGTTCGACATATGCAGAAGCGGCAGTACAACGACGACAGGAACGAGAAGAGAAGAAGGAATTAAAGAGAACATTAAAAGAGTCTAAAAAGTTATTGGGTGAGAGTGGTACGGGTGGCAGTAGCAGTAGTAGTAAGTTGGCAGCGGCAATACCAAAGGTATTTAAAAGAGGTTCATCTAATTCAAGTGAACCATCATCACCTAGAATGTCATTACTGGGGAAGAAACAGAGTAGTAATAATGTACGCGTGAAAGGGACATTAGTCTTATCAGATGAGGGTGGAAGAAGCGGCATCCCGAAATCTATATTAGAAGAGAGTAAGGCATTAGCAGGTGTTACTAAAAGTCCACGAACTGTACCAACAAGGACTTCAACATATGAAAAACAAATGCAACAAGCAATGTTAATGAGTATGCAGACTTCAAAAGAGATTGGTGGGGGTAGTGTCATGGGTGTCGGGGATCATAAACCAAGGACGACCTCCTCTTCTCATCATGTTAATGAAATGAGTCAACATCAACCTTTACCCACATTAGAAGTTGATCCTACAACATTGGGAATAGAAGAACAGATTGCAATGGCAACTGCACTAAGTTTATCAGAAAATTACAGAAGACAGGGTAGCAATGGTAGTGGCAGTAATACCAAGCAACGGTCAAAGTCTACAGAGAATAAGAAGATTAATAAGAGTTATAGAAAACAGAAATCATCAGATAGACAAGTTGCTGCTCTTGAGAAGACCATGCAAAAGATTAAGAGTCAAAAAGGCTATATAGCATCACCGGTAACATCACCTCGCAATCATTCATCTTCTTCACAACAAACAAATCCCAATTATGCTTATAAACCGTCTGAGTTTGGCGCTGACGGGGGTGAGTAAGCTACCAGCTAAGGTAGATACTAAAAAGGACGTGACAACTTTGGAGAACGAGGTTGTAGCTGGGAATTAGATTGGAATTCTTCTCCAAGAGATATCAGCTAAAAAAAGCTATAGATAAATAGAGAAAAGGTATTGCCTGATACTGATGGTAGAAGAAGTGGTTCTTTTATAGAATAGAAAGAGAAGCCAACACATTACAACGCCAGTTTTTAAGATAGAAACTATGATACGCACAGTTAAATTTGAGAAACTTAAGGATAAGCACCGCTCTCACATTCCAGCGTATCCTTATGAAATGTTATGATATAACATGATATATCCCTAACTTTCTATATTTAGCGATGACGAAACCGTGCTATAGCCTCGATGGAGTGCAGAACCCACGCTATTGCCACGGCACAAGAAAAGTCGACTCTATACTAAATTGGTATCCTTTTATCGTTGCTATACTCGCTTCTTTATTATTAATAGATTATCAACTACATGTAATACAGTATATGATTGTATGCTCTGTCATCAATCGACATCTTTTCTATCCGCATATGCCGACAAAACAACTATCGTCTCGTATTCATAATATCCTCGGCCATTCAACATATCTCAACATCACATCACATCTACAGTATTCTCCTCCTGTACTCTCTACCCAATGTTCGCCCCTAGCTTTATCAGTCATATTCTCCTCGTGCTTACCAACAGTCCTCTCTCCAGTGCACCCGCCACTACAACCCTATCTCCCTCGCTCACTCTTCACCACACTCATCATATCGCTCTATTACAACACATCATATCTATTGCAAATAACTGATGTGTACTTTCGTCCAAAGCATAACGATATAGGAGGTATAGGATTAGGTTAATCTATCAACGATCAGGCAATAGGCAAAAGGAGACACGACTATAAACCTACCTGTGATGTTCAGTTGATGGGCGTAATGTTGATGTATCTATTTTATTATTAGCGGCGGCAGATGTATGAGCGTAGTGAACATAGGATGACAACGACGAGCGGCGACGACATGGCTGGATGAATGGTTAGGTGCTACCACATATCTCTTATATATATATATAGTATATATGTTCTGAGTTGTTGGTGATGATGGCTGGTGGTGTTCATAAGTGGGTGGTCATCATATTATAGTTGTTTAGAACACTTAGAAAAATTATGAGGAGATGTTATTTTTAACTTAGTAAATTTTGCGATGCACCTCTCTCAAACACTAAAAACGCCAACTGACAGCCGATATATAGGATTTTTCTACCTACTGAGGGTATAGCGTGGCAATAGTTCATTTACGGTATCTATTTGAGGGTATTGAGTGGAAATACCTACATAAGTATACAGTATTTTTAAGTTTTTGAAGAATAGCGCTGAAATGAGGTTATTGAGTAGAAATAGTATACTCATAACCCATTTTGAGGAAATAGAGAGGGACATGTTGCGACATTTGATTATTCCCTCGTCATAACCTCACTTTTTTATTGCTGTGCAACAAAGCAACACACACACACAAAAAAACACTGCAATATATCTTATAGATCATTATGTCTAACAATCAACAACTAACAACAAACAATAATGATGAAGACGACATAACAAACATGAACTCAACATCATCTGATAATCTAAATCTAATACTACCATCATCAACAACTAATGAAACAGTAGATGAAGAGGAAAGACGTCGTATATTAGAAAATATATTAAATGATAATGATGATAGTGTTAGTGATGAGGAGGTTGGTTTATCTGCTTTTATGAATGTTGCACAATCTCATCAGGGTTCTGCTGCTACTACTCAGCAGGTTGATGGTAAAGAAGAGCAGCAGGATGTTGATAGTAACGAGGATAATAAGGATAACAACAATAAAGTGGATAATAATACAGTTGCTACAACTGCAAATTTGATCTCATCACGAGATAATACCAATAAGAACAAGTCTTACCTATCGTCAAGTTCTGAAGAAGAAGATGATGATGATGACGATAATAATCAAGCATCTTTGCCACAACAACAGCAACAGCCAGAAGACTTAGGGAGCGAAAGTAATATAGGATCATATGATACATTTCAATTAAGTATATCTAACGAGAATAATAATGACAATGAAGGTGAAGGTGAAAGTGGTATTGAATCATTTATTGTTGAGAATAGTGGTGCTGCTGCTGTGAGTATGAATGGTGGTTGTGGTGCTACAAAGAGTAGTAAAGGAGAGGAGTCGGCATTTGACAAGGCATTAACTGAGGTACAGCAAGGAGGACGATCATCTAGATCTAATTCCTTTACTTTTAATGATAATGTTAGTAGTGTAGATGGAGATAAAGGAGGAGAAGATTCAAGTAACAAGGAAGCAGCTGCATCAACGACAACAGCAACAGAAGCAACAACAAGTCAAGAAAAAGTGACAAACACAACTAATGATGATGATGACGATTTCTTTGCCAAGGCTGAACATACGGTATTAGATGAGATTATACACCAGGCTGAGGCTGCGAATGATGAGATTGATGCTGCAGATGAGGCTGCTGCTGCAAATGAGGTTAAGATTGCTCGTCGACAACAACAGCAGCAAAGTAATAATAATAGTAGTTCAACGAGCAAAGGCTCTTCTTCGAATAATGTACGGGTCAAGGATAGGATTTCATTGCACACAAATTATAGCAGCTCATCTGGCAATAATAGCAACAACAGAAACAACTCTCAATCATCAGCCAATGCACTTCCCGATGTTTTGTCTAGTATGAGACAAAAGATTGAATCATTTAATATCTTTGATGATTCATCTAATAATAATACCAATAACAAGTTTAGTAATATCTCTGGACCACCACCATCGTTATCTTCATCAACAACTCCCAATCGCAATAAAATTATAGATACACCCATCACTGGAGGCAGTAACAATACATCCACGGCATCCTCGACATTACAAAAATATTACAATTCCGAGGAAGAACGTGAAGCCATGCGTCGTACATTTCAACAATCCATATCCGCGGCAGTATTAGTAAGTTTAGCACATAAACGATATGAACGACGACGCTTAGCCGCAATGGAAATTGAAAAGGTAGTTCGATCATTGGTACTACAAGATGATTATAATAAAGTACGTGCAATACTCTTATTATTAAGTGATGATTATGTCCGGTCAACGAATGAAGATGCACGAAAAGGAGGTGCGGTGGCATTAGCAGCCTGTGCTATTGGATTAAAGAAGGCTAATGAAAAACGTCGTGATGTAATTGAATGTCGTGATTTAATATTAGCAAGTGTGGTACATGCATGTCAGGACCATTCTCAACGTGTTCGATACTACGCTACTGAAAGTTTATTCAATGTAACAAAAGTTATACCATCATTGGCAGTACAACACTTCTTTATATTATTTGAAATATTGAGTAGTTTATATGCCGATGTTGATTTAGATGTACGGAGTGGTGCCGAATTACTTGATAAGAAATTAAAGGAGGTAATAGTTGGGGCTATTAATAGTGGAAGTTTTTCTGCTGATGCATGTGTTCCGGTATTTGCACGATTTGTATACATGAGGAATAAGGCAACGAAGCAATTGACATTAACTTGGCTTAAGGAGTTTAGTGAAAAGTTGGTCGGGGCACCGATATTGGAATTCTTACATCTGTTTCTTGGGGGTATCTTTCAAATGGTCGCTGATCCGAATGCAACGAGTCAATTGGCACTCGAGTTTCTACAAAGTGTATTACCCAAGTTGTTGGATACGAATGAGGAGGCTTTTGAAGATGCACAGCAAAAAGTGGACTTTGATAAGATATTGCAATCTCTTGTATTAACAATGGAACATCCTGATCCGTTTGTTCGGAAGGTGGCAATGTATTGGATGTCACGGATTGTACAGGCACACATGTCATCAGCCTTTCCGTCAATGAATGCATTAGATGACCCCGATGAAGGTTTAAGTCCCAACGAATTGATGAAGGGTGAAAGATCATTAACAGCGGCATCAATCTCTGTTAGGAATGCCTTGCCACATGTACTGCCGGGTATTCTGCTAAGTATTGGTGACACTCATCAATCACGAGCAAAGGATTCCTTCCTTCCTGAACAGACGACACATTCTCTTGCGGAACAGGCTAATACCTGTTTACAAGATGCCGTGAGACGAGATGGACAAGCATTCATTCCTCATCTTGGAGGGTTCATTGTAGCACTCCGTGAAGAACTTGACTCTCCTGGTGGTCTAATTGCTCGACAACCTCCATCTATTGAGAGGAGACCATACAGGATGGACGTCAAGGCAGATGGAAGTGGTATCGAAAGCACTGGATGGTTCCGTGCAAGTGATGGTGTAGAGGAACGTGACAATGCCTTGATCCTTAGTCGCTTATGTGCCTTGCAATGGGTAGTTGTGCTATATGAACATGTGGTGCCAAATTCACTCAAGGCAGACTATGCTGGTGAGTTTATTGATTGTATCATCTACCAACTCGTTGATCAACCACCGGGTATCATCATTGTCAAAAGCTTTGAGGTACTGGCAAAGATATCAAATCCAGCAGAAGGAGAGGAGGCGTATTCGCTCATTACATCCAAGTCGGTATTGGATGAGAATGCTTCAACTGCTAACGTCGATCTCCCAAGTAGACAAAGTCCCATGGATGATGATAATGCCAACTTTGCCTTGGAGATATTAGATCCATCCCGGCGTAGACTGTTATCACGAGATCGAAGTGTCTTTGCATCTCTTATTGATTTGCATAGTAAACATCAAAAGCTGTTAATGGATATATCCAAAGTGATTGAGTTGATGTGTACGTTACAACCGGCTGAGTTTATCTTTGTATCTTTTGCTATTGAGTTGGATAACTTTATCATTACAAAGTTGAACCGTAGAGAGAAGTTATTGGAGTCTCCCGAGGTGGATACACAGACAGTCAAGGAAGAGCTAGCAACATTTGCCAAAGATTTGGCATTCGTGAGCAACTTTGCCCAACAGCTTGGTATTGTGTTCTTTGCGGCACCAGAGACCGAGCAGCTCAGGACATTGTTGAAGGATAGTATTGGTTTCAAAACAGATACTGTTGGAGATGAACGCCGAGCAAGACTCTTTCACATTCTTCTGTACACCTTCTCACACAACATCGTTGCTACACTTGGTTTCTGTCTCTGGGGCGGTGCTTGCCTTACTGCATCAACATTCTTGCAAATGGTTGATCCACTGGATGTATCACTCATGTTTTATCTTGAGATTGATCAACTCATTGACCTTATTGAACGTCCCTTGTTCCGACACTTACATCTACGAATGTTGGAGTGTGAAGACGACCCGTATCAAGAAGGAAGCGGAGCAATGCTCTTCCGAACTCTCAAGTCTATCCTCATGCTTCTACCACAAAGTACAAGTTATATGATCCTGAAGGAAAGATTAACATCCATGGCAAGATATAGACAAAGTGCCGTTGCTCTAAGTGGACTATCTAAATACATTGAGCCCGACTCTGAAACTGATGTATTTGTCAAAAGAATACTAAGTGTTCGTCGGTTACATTGTGATGCTAAATGGAGGAATATCCGTGCAGAGAGTCTCGAAGAACCAAGTCGGTATGTCGACGAAGATCAAAAGTTATCGGCTGCACAACAACGTCGGGAATGGCTCGGATATGCCGACGAAGAGGATGAAATAGCCACAAGAGAACAGATGAAGAAGAACATGCTTGGTGATCTACCGAAGAAGGCAGAGATGGTTGGAGTATATGAGAACCTTAATGAGATGGAGAAACCACAACAGACTCAGTACAATAAGGAAGAAGTTGAAGAGGAGGATTGTGAACAGTGTTTGACCTCTGCTCCTACAACTCAAGGACTAATCCAGCAATTTGAGAGAATGAATAATGCTGGTGAAGAAGGAAAAGAAGATAAGAACAATCCCGAGTGGAGGGAGTACTGGGCTAGTAGGCAGTAAGTGAGGTCGTCGGGTGTGTTGATCTTCAAGTGTGTAAATTAAAAATACTCATACTTTACCTTATAGGATACCAACTCTCTATTCAAGCTTATCCATAATAATGATATGAATTTATGGATTATTGATTACAACATATCCTATCAATATACAGAGCACATGCATGTTGTTGGGCCTTCATGCCTTTCAATTGGTTGTGAACCGGTGAACATATATTATTTCACTCATGAAAACTATGTTTTGTAAAACAAGTTCCAAGACATAAAGAAATTGTGTATGTATAATGTAGAACGAGTGTTGTTGGTAGCAATCGATATAAGATGAAGCGCCATATATAAACAACAACATTAACATAATATAAACAAACAACAATATATAAAAATGACAGGAGGAACAGGTATAAACTACCAACCATCATTTAGAGGCGCCCTACATGATATAGATACACAAACACAAGCTATTGCAGTAGATCACGCTCCTCTCATAACCGATGACATCACTGATGATAATGGAGAGATAGAAGCAGGCCAAGACACTTTCATAGAAGATGCTACTCCTAAATATACTACTGCAGATGATACTAATGACATACCGCCACCGTCAGATCTAACTTGGCGGCACCCATACACAAAGACAAAGTCATTTTTCACAACATTAAATGGGTATTTTGGATGGAAATTCTTAAGTTGGTTGGCTATAGATCAATTGTTTATTAGTGGTGGTGTCTTTGCTTTAGTTATGGCATTGGTGAGTTGTTGTTGTGTGTGTATATATTGATGTGTATGTATGAGTATAGATAAATTGCAATAGGGAGCATGAGAAGGTGCATATGATGTGACTTTTTTCATTTAATCTAACTTTTCAATATGTGCCTATTATATTAACCAGGGTTTACCATTATTCAAAGAACTAGGGATTGGGGCATCTAGACAACAATTATATATGGCGCTTATAATGAGCCCTTGGTCAATGAAGCCATTTATAGGAGTGTTTAGTGATCTCGTACCAATCGGAGGTTACAACAAAAAATATATAGCAGTTTATTCAATATTAATCGGTTTATTAGGCTGTGCTATTCTTCTTGGTGTCTATCATACATCCGATGATCCAGCCCAAGTTGCAAAAAAACAAGGATCAGATGCCGTAACATACTTTGCAGATATAGTCGTGGTATCATTTACCTTTATTAGTTTTGAAGCGTCAACATTGGATATATTAGCAGAGGGTAAATACTCGGAATTAATGAGAATACACCCTGAATCAGGTTCTAGTATCATAAGCTTCAAGTTTATGTGGGCATTACTAGGTGCTATGATAACTACGAGCTGTGTTGGTCCATTATCCGATGCTGGTTACTTCCATGTCTTATTTTGGATGGCACTTGCCTTGTCGGTTACGCCATTGTATCCGACGATTGCAGGGTGGATACCTGAGAAGAAACGCACTGTTGACGAACCGGGGATGAAAAACCTTTGCTTCAGATCATGCTGTCTTTTTGATAATGGTACTTTCCAAGCAAAGAAAGTGAGTTTGCTGTGTTGTGTTTGACATCCTTTTACAAGTATCTGCGCGGCTAACTTATCATACCCTCTTTTTCTTGATAGTCGCCTTTCATTATCATCACCTTGTGCGGTCTATGCGCACCGATAGTGTCTGCGATAACAACCTACACAGACTTAGTTATCGGGTTAGTGGTTAGTGCAGTACTAACCATTGGATTCATCGTCGCCACGTACATTATCTTTCCGCGACCGTTCTTCAAGATATTCTGTGCCGTTACTTTGTTCTCTCTTGATTGGTTGTCGATGGCATCAGCGTTGGGCTACTACTACACTGCAAGCGAGGAGTGTGTACCCGGAGGACCCAATTTCGACTACACTTTCTACATCACAGTCAGTGGAATACTAAGCTCCGTTGTGAACTTTGTGGGTGTCATACTATATCAAAATTTCTTTTCCGGGTGGCGTTTTAGATCAGTCCTTATATTCACAACTCTCATTGGTTGCTCGGCATCAATTGTCGATGTGATAATCATCAATAGATGGAACCTTGCGTAAGTCCGGCTTTCTTCTCTGTTGCTTGTTCATTCATCTGTGCTATACATAGCTCAAACTTACACTTATTTCCCCTCTTATAGAATCGGCATACCTGACAAGGTGTTCTTCCTCCTTGGGAATGCCTGTTTTGAAAGTCTGTTAGGTATATTTTGGGGAGTTGCTTCATCAGCAATTTATGCCAAAGCAGCACCTCCGGGGATGGAGAGTGCTGTGTTTGCTTATACTGTTGGCATATCCAACTTTTGCACAATGGTCTCCTCTCTAATAGCGTCTGGCGCAGTCAAGTGGAGTGGAATGGTTACAATAGATCAAGGCCAGGGCTGCAACTTTGATGCTTTGCCGTGGCTGATTGTTCTATGCCAGATGATCATACCTCTTGTTATCGGGATGCTTGGAATATTGCTCATTCCGAATAAGTTGCAAACAGAGCATCTTATAGAGTGGCCTAGAGAATGGATGGGAGAAGAAGGTACTATTGATGAGAGTGATGGCGACGGCCGCACTGACTCTACAATGTCGACGACTCGAGAAGGATTTGAGTCTCATTTATTGTAACTTAATACAATATAGAGTAGCTAGATTGTACATAGTGGGTATAGAGATGTAAATTAGATATCTTTCAATGGACTAAAGCTTTATTCGCTTCTGTTACCCCCGAAGCACTCTCCTTATCCACTCTTTTACTCAGCGGCAGCACTACTTGATTCTTCTACTACCACACTCTCTTCACCTTCAACAGCAACAACATCAACACTCTTCTCCTCTAAAACAACCTCATTACTCACAGGAATAGCTTCCTCTTCTTCCTTTCCACCCCCAAAAATACCCTTTAGAGCATCACCCAAACTTTCTCCCTCTAACGCATCATCAATGACCTGTTGTGATGGTTGTATGACAAACTTTCGATCTTCGATATATCCAGCCTTCTTTAGCCTCATAGCCTGTGGATTTTGTAATAGCGTGAATGTACTACCGTCCGTGTTTAATATAACGACTTGTTGACTAAAAGGTCCAAATGACGCTCCCTGATCATTTAGCTATTTGTGGTTGATATACAGAGTAAAAGTATATTAGATTTTAAGAAAAGCAAAACACTTTAAATAAAACCACATAGATCGAGCCATCATATAAATCCCTTATCATAATACTCAACACAGATGTGTAAAACATCTTTAGATCGTCATCTAATTGTTTTGTATGATAATTAATCACTTGGCTTCACAAACTTCTTCAAACTCTTGCAACACATATCAAGTACATACCTGTGTTTTAAGTTGAACCGCCTGATCATTCTTATCTTTATTATCAACAGATTGTTTACGTAACTTTTGAATTAATGTATTACCTTCCGAATCTTCATCAAGTTGAGTCAACATACGTTCTTGTTTACGTTTCACGTCTGGTGCTGGATCTTTAAAGTATTTTAATGCCTTGTCATTATCATTGTCGGCTGTACGGACTGTCGTTTCAAGACATGCACCTAATGGGCCACGTTTTTTACATATCATTGTTGTTTCGCCCGTGAAGAGTGTTGGTGCTTCTGTTTCTATACCCCATTCATCTGCATTTGCTACTGAGTTTATGTTGATGAATGTATTGTGTAGAGGCGAGGTTAAGATGGCCAATGATACCGCGGTACTGGTTAGTATGCGAGTTGATAGCGGACTTGTAAATATATTGGAATTGTCTAATATTCTAGATATATCATCATTATCATTATTGTTTTGTTGAATTGCTGATAATCGAGATGTGGACTTCACAGTGGAAGCAGAAAATTTTGTTATTGGGTGGTTGATACTAAATGCATCACTACAAACATGTAGCATAGCGAGATTAATCAAAACTTTTCTCATGCTTTCGACTTAGTGAATTAGCGATTAATATAATGTAATAGAAGTTGCAAATAGAGCCTACTACCTGATAATTGAGGTGGATAATTGAGATGAAGAAAAATGAGGTTAATTGATGATTGAAAGTAAGTGGTATCCTTTTATTTTTATGAGGTTACTTACCGACCGTGAGTTGTGATTTGTGATGTTAAGTAAGTAGAAGTTTGCATCAGATTGCATCGCACACTCAAGTTACAGTCAAGTTGCTGAAAGCCAGCCGCAGATAAGACGAAGTTATCATCGAATATCACAGTGTTAGACTTTGGCTGCTGATATCGGATAGTTGACGACGGATCCACTACTACATAAGAATACAAATTTCAACATACTTCGCAAAATCTATATAAAGTATTTTACTTTATAGAAAGTTGATGAATATTAATATCAAATTAAGTGGATTGTTTTCTTAGTTAGTATATTGATGTTATTCATTGATTATCGTAGTTATTGTTAGGGGTATATTGGCGTATTGCAATTATAGAGCATTCCTATAAACACTGAAAAGAATATAAATATAATATTATAAAAGTATGGAGGATCAAGTTCATGTTGGCGGCCCTTCCGAGGAAATTCTAAAGCTTGTGTTCCCATTTTTAAATGAAAAGGAATTGATGTATACATCAGATATATTCAATAGAGCAGATTTAGTTTGTAAGGAGTGGAATATCATCCTTGGAAGTGATGATATATGGCTTCAAATATGTGATCGTAAAATTGCTTGGCATGAAATGGTTCAACGAAATGGGAGAGCTCGGAGGCTAGAGAGCAACGATCCTAATATGATGGATGTAGAAGAATCAGAATATCACTCTCCAATGCATATGATATTAGCCACACAAATGAAGAAGCGCTCCGTATCTGGGAGATCATGTCGTGACATTTACATATTAAGTGAGAGAATGGGAGGTACTTTATTGCAACATAAACTTTATGGACCAGACCATATTCGTCCAGATCATGCCATATCTACTGGTGAGGACAACAGAACATTGCGAGATCGGTGTACCCAAGATTATCAGCATATCATATTACCTACCATTACCACACTACGCCAAGTCTTTCATGACCCTGATAAAGCGATGAGACAAAATGATGTAGCTGATACAAAAAGAAGACTGCTTGGGCATGCTCGAAAAGAAAAGCCCTTGCTAAGGGAACGCCCATCTGGTTTGGGAAAAGATACGCTAGCTGTAAGTATGGGACAAACATTACTTGCGGCTGTTACCATCTCTTTCAAATCTGTAGGCGAAAATGCATTTTCATCCCCATCAAATGACACCACCAGCGACATTACCATTGGGGCTATTGTGAATGGTCTCGTTGCTCTAGGGGCCGGGGGTCTTAGTATTGCTCTAGACTGGCCAATAAACCCCGTGGACAATTTGAGTTTTCTCATCCGCAAGTTATGGATAAATCAACACGAACTTGATTATGAGTGGAATACAACGGAAGAAGAAAGAGATGAATTGTGGGAGGCAGCGATGAGAAAGTGGTGGGGTAGTTTGGCTGATCCTATCCGTCGTACTCTTATAGAAATCTATGATGAGTGGCGCTCGCGTTTCACTGATGGAGATGATCTTCCACAAATTACTAATGAAAATAATATTCCTAAGAAAGCCCTAAGCTTTATCGTCGAGGGAAGGTATAAATACTTCAGGGAGGTACTTGCCGAAAAGATTCTGCTCAAAGTTGATCCCAGCTTATTTGACTCTATATTGACTATATACAAAGAGCAAACAAAAGCATTTATTGATAAGATTTATCAAAGATACCAATCAGTTTACGAAGGGAAAGATCCAGAGACAAACGCAAAACTACTCCTTGATATTTTCCTTGAGGTCGCCCCTAGTAAACGACACCCATCTGGGCCTGATATGAGTGTCGAGTATTGCAATGGACTATTGGAACGAATGCAAAATGATATGGACCGTTGGAACCAACTTGCCACTTCATCTCTCTCATCAGATGAGACTTTATGGAATGAACAAACAATCAGTGATATGGATGATTTGTACCAGAAGTTTGATACGTTTGAATATCTCCGCTCACATAGAAACCCTAGAAACCCATCGAAAGAGTTTGACACGGGTCTTTTAGTTGAGAGATTCTTACGACAACAGCTGATTTCGCCTAGCCCTGTATGTATTCTTACGTCGTGTTATACACTTCAGAATGCATGCGAAAAGACAATAAAGGAAATAAATAATACAAATGATATGTCACAGGCTGAACTAGCAAAGCACCAAACAAAGATACAAGGGATGGCTACTACTTATGAAACTGCTAGCAAGTATCACCACACGAGAGAGCATGCTATGCTTGCATTGATACCCTTACTCCCAAATCTATCTAAAGCTGATGCAAAGAGACTAATCTATGCTCTCTTTACCAAATTTACCAGTGAAAGAAGGCAAACTGTGGTAGAAAACGGTTTGTGTAAAGAATTTAATACACTGTGGGCTAATAACGTTCCCTGCTCTTCAAGTGCTGACCTGTCAGAGAATTTGGAGAGCATCAGGGAGTGGATAAATGGTAATACTTTCAGTGGAAGCGGCAGTCATGGAGTTAGGGATCGACTTTTTGGTCTAGGCTTACCTGATAATATTGTCTCGGCGATGGGAGAGTTCTTAGTGGAGCGCCTTTATTCTACGAGTCCTTATGATGTCGATGATCTTACATATGCAAATGCAATGGGGGTATTGTTCTATATGGAAAGGTTCTGCTATGAAAATCCAAGTAAGGCATCACTTGTCTTTGACTATCTTGGACAGGCAATTAGTAATGCAACGAGTCTTTTTAGTCAGTTTGACGAGGACGACATTGCTCCGAAGCAAAGAGAAACCTTTCAAAGTGTAATAAGGAGATTGGTGTCAGCTTGCATTAGGACTAGGGCTCTAAGTCTTGCTCCTGTGCTTGAAAGATTATATGATGAAATTATGGACCCTCACCTTCCTCCGACATTTGTTCAGTTTGATGCATTGATTGAGAGAATCAACGATGCCCCAAGAGTGCGCCCAGACACCTCATACTATTTTGAAATGAGATCTATCGATGACGAAATCTGATAAGTATATCAGGGAGACATTTTAGAAATACCTGCTAAGTCGTCAATTCAATCTAGTTACTCAATTTAAACCTCTGTTACAATTTATAAGTTACATTAAGGAGAAACTCTAACTCTATATGTACACTTCCCATTTATCCTGTGTTATCACAGACGACAAATGAGCATCTCTTTCTCTACTTCTCTCGGCCCTCAGCAGATTGTTAACATCAATCTCTGTTACATTAATCCTCTTTATATCTTCCATTGTATCTTCAATGTTAATCAAACGATGATAGGTGTTGTTATCAACACATATCATTACTTTGTACCCTTTTGTGAATCTTTTCAAGCTCTTTCTTCTCCAACCCCTTCTTTTGCAATTTCTTCCTACCGGGCGATGCAACATTATCTCCCAATGGTTTCCTCATCTTTCCGCTACTTTCTTCTTTACCAATTGTAGCTTTCTTCATCCATTTAACTAGCTCATCTCCTAACCCTGATCCTTCTAGTTTGTTGAACTTATCATGCTGGGCGCTTGAACTAACTCGACCCTTTTCTGCATACATCTTATTCAGTTTATCATCGGCATCTTCATCTTCATATATATTAAATGGTGTACTTTTCTTATCCTCGTATATAGGAAATGATCTACTATTTCTTATATATTCGTCTCGATAAGGGGTAGCTGAAGAATTATGTGACGCATCTAGTTTTCGTCGATGCATATCTTTTGTAGCTCGTTGTGTCTTATCGTATACGCTCATTCTTATATACCTAAACAAATAATAATTGAATATCTTCCTCCTGAGTAGTAAGACGCCTAATCAATATATACCCCAATAAGCCTATCGGCACAAAGCAATAGAAGATTTAATTGCCCATGCAAAATTATTTTATGAGAGTATGTAGGCTTTATTCAATTGCAATATATAGCTCTTCTAAATGGCACAGAATAAGTTTATATTGATAATTATGCCTAATCAGTATCACAACTTGAGCTTGGGGTGCTTCTGAGCAACATACTCTGCCGAAATCTTAGATAATGGTGGCTCTGTGTCATTTGCAAGAATGTCCTTTAAGGAGATCTCTTTGTTAACCTCATAAATTGATATTGCTAAACTTTGTTGGCTGCTAATACTTTGCTTCTCATCGTGACCAAAATGATGTAAGAATGGCATATCTTTTGGTAATACACCTGTATCATATCGAACTTTAGAGGGGTATAACACAGTCCCATCTGGTGTTTCTACAGGCTCACGGTCATTAATATCTCCAACGGGTAATCCCTTATCTTTATAGGTTGGTAAAGATTCATCACTGTCTAGATTATTATTACCCCATTTTGATCGTGGATTAGATTGAGAGAGTATACGTTTCTTGGCATCTAATATTCGTTCCATTGATGCATTCTTTGATTTTGATTCAATTGGCGGGATAGAGGTTGCAAATGATATCGCGGATATTATTGACGGGGATGATAGTTGTGGTGTAGATGATTTAAAGAGACATGATACTGATG
>Ga0214479_100331_pt1 | contig 29703 bp, 19 predicted proteins | sample M1_20Mar14CPVII9_5_FD_165054 | JGI IMG/M metagenome (GOLD analysis project Ga0214479, IMG submission 165054) | Marine eukaryotic communities from Monterey Bay, California, United States - M1_20Mar14CPVII9sort6BwellE14 | ecosystem: Environmental > Aquatic > Marine > Unclassified | place: USA...
GTCTCATGATATATTGTTCTTATGTTGTAATAGAAGAGTATCTTTGTGTATTGCTTTAATTATGAGTGTATTTTTATATCGTCTGCAATCCTTCCAATTAGTTTGCTACTGTTATGAACCCGTCAAACTCGACGACTATTGCAACATAGAGATATTATATTATCCATATGTCTACAAATATTGTTCATACAAAGTAGTAATCGTTCGAGAGTACAATTTTTCTTCAATGCAAAATTTCTATGTAAGATGTGACAGCAGCTAAAGTAGCAATAAAAGATTATCACATTCTCTCTTGTCTACATTTTATTCTTGCAACGGGGATACCAATGTTCAGGAAGACTCTTAAACTGATTTTCATCATGTACCAGCTAGTTAGTTAGTGCCTATCAGTACTTCTATACAAATTAACCCCTAGTTTATTTACTCCTTGACTTCATACTTGATACTTAGAGCTCCCAATTAAAAGATTAGAAGTACAAAGTTACTTCTGCCCACCGATTCCAAGCCTATCAAGGATTTCCTCAAAGATATTACTTGGCTTTGCTGCCGCTGCTGCCGCGATTGCTTGCTGCTTTTCAAGCTCTTCATAGTGCTGCTTAGTCAAACTGTATAGCAACACGCCTCCAATACCAATCGCGCTTCCAATGGCTGCCTGGACTGAGATGGGATTGCGGAATACGATCACTGACGCCACCACAATGAAGACACGCTTCATAGTGTTTCCTACTGCCAATGTAACAGGGTGAACGTTCGATAAGGCAAGATACATCACTTCATTGTTAAGGTAATGGAAAAGACCAGATAGTACCAGTCCACGAACTAGTTCTACCGATGTAGATGACGATAGAGCATTCTTCCACAAATCAATAAAGCTTGTTCCCTCACCCAATAAAAACAATGGGATAGACTGGAGAAAGGCAACACATGTTACCAAACCAAAGATGTTGACAGATGATAAGTTCTCGCCCAACTCTCCCCCTGTAGCATCCATTGTTGATTTAGATACGACTGCTCGTAGTGCAAATGCCAAGTTACTACCCATGGCAGTGTAAAATGCCAACCAACTGAAACTGCGTTCCTTCAAGCAAGCGTAAGCTACACCTCCTACCACGGGGATTAGTGTAACATAAACCATGGGATTCATCCATTTGCCAAACACTACTGCCGAAACAACGGCAGAGAAGAACGGTTCTAATGCCTTAACAATATGTGTAAATGATACAGCGCCGGCATTTAATGACATCATTGATAGTTCTTGTCCTGACATGTGGTAGAAACCAACTTTGTTAATTGCCGACTTTCCTTGACTAGTAAGGACAGGTGCTGGTCGGAGTTTGGTGACCCATAATATAATAGAGTAGAGACTTCCAACTAAAAACTGAAGAGATCCCACGGTAAGTGGTGCCGGGATAACATTTAGGTATTTCTTGTTGAGGACTGTTAGTTAATAATATATTAATGTAATTGATGTGACGAGGTGTGGTATTGTGAAAAGTGAGTACAATTTATAATATTATATAGACAATAAAATGCTCATCATTTAATGAAGAATAATACACACTACTCACTGTTGTAAACAACATTCAAAATATACCAAAGAGCAAAGTAAGATCCAATCTTGAGATTATGAGCTAAACTAACATTACTATCTCCACCTCTTGAAATGACGGCTTTTTCAATAACATCGGCTACTAATGTATCTTTGGATACAATATCGGTTGTTGATGGTGATGATAGAACTGATGGATAGTTTGTTGTTGTAACAAGAGCTGGTTTTGATGCCAATGGTGTCATCACCTTCTTAGCATTGATGGTAGTTGATGTAAGTAAGAGAGCGAGGATGATACCTCCATGTTTCATCTTATACGCTGGATTTATCATATTATTTTTTTTCTTATACCACTACTTAATCAATATCAGAATATATCGGTTGATGAGCAAAGAACACAATACAAGAGTTTGATGGTGGGGGGAGGAGATATAAAATGACAATCAAACGAAAAAAGATACCGTATCCTGATTAAACTTATTGCAACTTGCATCATGCCGCCATCATCCAACGCATCTACTCACTAGATAAGTAACGGTTATAGTACTGAGTGTATGGTAGTGTAGACCAAGGTATATAAGGTTTATAATAGTATAGTGTGCCGTCGATAAATACACTGATGGGTGGAGGTACTAATCGTGCCCGAACTCGAGGCCGAAGTCAGAGAAGACGGAGAATGAAATCCCCTACTGACTCCAGTCAAAGGGTGTCTAATAGAGGAAATGTCAAGCATAAACAACAACAGAAGTATTCCTCGCCAGATCGAAGTTCAATGAATATACCGTCAGCGCCTCAAATTATGAGTAGTACTGCTGAATCAAGAGATGATGATATGGATATGGATGAGCCTGGGGCAATAAAATTACATAATGTTGAGGATGCTACTGAACGATGGTGGAGAGAATATCAAAGATCAGAATCTACTCAAAGTAAGAGTACCACCATATCATCAAGACAGACTGATGATATTCCTGACCTAAGCACTGTTCCTACAGATGAAATTTTGGATGCCTGTGTGAATAATAAGAAACCAACTATTCCTTTCGTCGATGACGATGACGATAACTTATCCCGTGACTCTCGTGATCAATATCAGATTGGACGTCTTCAAGCTCGTATCAAATATCGACGTGAGTTATCACGAGAACATACTGAAGAGGATAGATCACCTAGTTTGAAATCCCTACGATCTAAAAGAATCAACACCGTTCGAAACTTGTACAAACCAAATGACACAAAGTCTGGTGAGCAATCTATTCATGGCTCGACGAATAGTTCGACAGTTCCAAGCCTCATGCCAGGAAAGACAGTTAGTAGTAGTACAATTGTATCATCTGTTCAACTAAGCGAGTATCGTACACAAATCTTTTCTGATATGCTTGGCATGTTGAAGGATGTCTCCAACATTGATACACTACAAGATGATGAATTAACACATATAAAGACTGTAGTAATGGATAAGAGTATTGCGTCGTGTGGCAGTGTGGCGTTGAACTCACTCATTCAAAGGTTAGCAGAAGAAGAATTGACAAGGATTCTAACTCAATTTGAGCAGGTATGTTGTACATATTGTTTTATGTTTATGGTCTCGTACATTCACATGGGTATATTGTCATCTCCACACTTCCTTACATCTCACTTTTAAATCATTCACAGACAAACAGTTTAGTTGAACCTCCACCCCAACAGCTTGAAGGTATTCCCGAGTATGAGGTAGAAGAAGATAACAACTTGATGGATAAGCAAGTAGAGACACAGATGACTAGTAGTAATAACTTTCCTCCCCATGTTTATGATAATGGTATGTCAATAATGTCCAAGTTCAGTGATGTAACAACACCAACTCAACACGATGGCTTTGAGCTAGATGAGATAGTAGAAAGGAAAGAGAAGACTATGCCACAATTGTTATCACCAGTCGCCGACGCAGCTGCTAGCTCAGCCTCTACCAATGGTACTCTTCAGCATTTACCGTGTATTATTGTTGAAATGAGTGAAGAAGAGAGTTCGAATGAATCAATCAAAGTAAAGGATAGCAACTTAATATCGAGTGGAATAGAAGTCGAGAAAGAAGAAAGACCTAATGATGATGACAAAGCAATCAAAGCCAATTTGGAAACTCTTGATCTTATAGTCGAGGAGCCAGAGGTACTTGACGATTCTGAAAAGAGTAGTGCAGTACCTTGTGTTGTCGAAGAAGAAGATACAGATAAGTTCGTAACGATGGAAAAGCAAGAAGATCTTCCTCTCATACGTGATAATAATCACGAAATTACTGAACTTATGGAGGTAACGTCTATATTATCACAATACGAAGAAAAAGCAGAGAGTGCTAGAAAGGAGAAAGAGAAAGCATTTTGGGAGAAGATGGATCAGGAAGCTAAAGCTCGTCAGCGAGCTAAATCGGATGATGTAAGCGAGCCATTTGATGAGCAGAAAAAGGTGAGGTTTCTCGAAGACCAGGCTGTCCCCCACCAGGAAGCAGTTTGTGGTGGTAATGGGTGTGCCATTCAGTAAGATTTTAGGTTTTGGGGAGTTTGATAGAGACGTCTGTTTAGTAACAATTTTAATATAATGCATAACTGTTTGCCACTTCATACATCTATTACTATGCTTTGATACCCAATTGATCAGCTAGTTCTCCCATGTACTTTCTCATGTTTACTATGTCACCCTTAGCAGTTTTGAGTAGAGACTCTGGTGTACTTTTTGCACTGCTATGTTCCACAAACATGCTTTGATATGCAGCTCCTTCAGCTTGATATTATAAAAGAAATCAAATTGAATAAGTATTCTCATACCATATACTGTATATTCATCCATATATATTAGAACTACTCACCTTGATATAAATATGCTTCAAATTCATTTAAACACTCGGTAAATTCTACTATATCATCGACATCTTACAGAAGAGATGACAATAAGTTGTTGTGTGTAGTATAAGAAGATTTAGAAATGAGAAGTTGTGTCACAAAAGATGCTGCACACAACAAGAAATGCATACCTTCTTTCATAGATTTCAGCACTTTGGATATTCCATACATATGTGATTTAGTCCCTTGCGTACCGAGATATAATCGTACATTATCCCCGCCAGTCATTGAGATCTCATCATAGTTTGACAATAAGTTATCAATATCTTTTATTGCAAGAGCAAACCATTCTCGGGCCTTAGAGCTATCGCCACTGAAAGCTTGTAAGGAAGGAGTTGACTTATCCATTAATAATGCATCTGCTGCAAATGAAGGCTGTGGGATAGTAATAATAGTAGCAGCAGATATAATTGATTGTATAAATACTCGTCTCTCATAATTATACTTTGTTTGATGCAATTGCAATTTTCTTGTATCATAATATGATGATGTTCGATATATCGGTATAATAAATGCTACTGCCTGTTCAAGAGCAAGAAGAAGAAGAAGACATATCAAAAGAGAAATGTATAGCATGGCGATATAGATGGACTCCTTCCTTGGCGCTATAATTAACGACTAATAACAAGTTGATTTAAGTTTAGAAGTAATGTTATGCCTTATCCAATAGGTTGCTATTTAACCAAGCCGTATGTCGACGGCTTCGAGTTAACTTCGTCAGGTGATTGAGTTTAGAAAAATAAACCAATGTAAAAAATAATCCGGTTAGTCGCCAAAATTTCTTTCCCGGGCAACATGGGGCTTTCTGGTTTTTAGCTCTTTTGTGTGAGCGTTACACGGTGCTCGTTGTTTTGCAATGATGTGGTCATACATAATAACGCTCACTGTAACACGTGCATTGCATTGACTTGAGTACATGAAATCTGCACGCGTTCACCCCACTTGGACTGCACTGGTTACAGTGCACGTTATTAAATTTAAAGTATGTTGTGGCAACGCTTTATCATGCTATTATTACCATCTTTGCCATTTGGTCGATAGTACATATGTCTACTACTTCTTCTGCTACTAATAACCCTCCTTCCTTTCGTGATGCTTGGAATGAGTTCATAGTAGCTCTCTATTCTCCAACTACAGATTTTAATGCCTTTTTTTGGATATTTCGTCTATCAAAATCATTACTAAACTCATTACTATATAACAAGTTCAAGTTACAAAGATTAATACCATGGCTCCGTCCAATCATACCCTTCTTAGGAATGACATTGACTATTTTGTGTATATGGTCATACTTTTCAACATTTCGTTACACGATTATACTCGAACAATGGTGTAATTGCAGTAGTAGTACTTCTAATAATGTCACATCTTGTGATTATTATTGCCTTTGGGATATCATGCACACCATCTTCGTTATCTTCTTGGGGATTAATATAATTGGAAACTATTTACTCTGTGCATATAAAAGTCCAGGTTTTGTTGTTGTGGAAGATTACAACAACAATAATAATACAGATCTCGACTTCAGATTTGGTGGGTGTTGTTTCTTTAGTTCTAAGATGAATGTCAAATCAGAGATAGATAGGTGCATCATATACAATCAACAACAATCTATTGTCAATGCTCAAGTAGAAGACGACAAGATAATGTATCATCCATCGCCCCTGCCATCACATTGCAAAAAGTGTGATATTGAAAGGCCTCCACGAGCACACCATTGCAAAGTGTGTAAAAGATGTGTACTTGAATACGATCATCACTGTCCCTGGGTGAACAATTGCATCGGCTACAACAATTATAGAGATTTTATATTACTACTCTTTTACATTATCATCGGATGTGCCTATGGCTGCTGTCTCCTATCAGTTAGTTTTTACACAGTGATGAAGAGATACATCCAAGTACATGGTTTCAAACTGAGAGGAGCCATTCATAAAACTGGTTTTTTAGATTTGCCTCTTCCTTGGATATTGTATCAGGAATACAAAATCACAGGCAAGATTGAGGAAGATATTGTGCTTCGGGCAGTCTTCCCTCTTTTGTTGGCTATTTGTATTGCAATGACTTGTCTTCTTGTGCGACATATCAAGCTCATCTCGTATGGATACACTACAGTGGAAGAGCTAGCATGCCCGTCGAACAACGGTGGCATTACTATAAAGAATCCATTCGATCTCGGAAAGAAGAAGAACTTCCAACGAGTTTTAGGAACTAATGGATTCTTCTTCCCCTCCAAGAGAAGATAAGAAGAAAAGAGTCACCTATGGAACTTGATCAAACATAAATCATAGCAAATATACACTATTTTAGTATCATCGAAGACTCTTTGTTGTACTAACTCCACTCTGGCTAAGCATGCTGAAACTAGTAACAGAGTTGCTTCTACTTCTTTGGTTCTCTTCTGTCTTGCCTTCCTCTTTCGAGTAAAAAAAGTTCAATATCCATCTGTAGGTGAGAAGACAGAAAGATTGGTCAGTACAATAAGTCAAGAGTAGCTCACATCATTTGAAATAATAGAGAGCAAATGAAACTTACCCGACTCCGAAGCCTCCTTTATCTTCTAGCCTATCATCGATTCGATCAAAAGTGTCAGCTTTGGCATAAAGTATAGTATTACTACCCCACCCTAGCTTGATTTCATACGTATCATTAGACAGTCTATATCGCATCACCTTTCCTTCTCCATATGGTGTGGATACATCTTCACTAACAGCAGCTTTTAATGGTCTTATTACTTGATTCGGTTGCAAATAGCAGACCCCACCGAAGGAAGGGATCACAACTTGGTGGATACCATTTGTTGGATTTACTGATTGAAGTACACCGCTACCAAATGTAGTCATTACTGGGTAGCCCTCAATACAATTAGATGCTAGTCGATAGCTCATGGAATCTTCTCGCAAATAGGCAGTTCCAAAACTTTTCCCAGATTTCAGCAATAATGATACCATATAGAAACCATCCAATTCTCGGAATGATAATACAGTACCATCTCCAAAGCTTGTTTTAACTGCAGCTCCGTCTTTGTAATACCTCTCGAATAACTTGGTGCTAATTCTGCTTGGTGTTTGAATCTCTTTTGGAACAGCACGCAATCCCTGGATCTTCTCTGCTGTACCAGAGACTAAGCTTCCTAATACAGAAAACAAACTACTGACTTTATGATGACCAGGAGTAGATACTGTTGCTTTGTTTCTCCATTTCTCTGCGTTTTGGACTGTACAGTACAGCGTAGGGTGACTACCGTCTCGAAGAACCCAGGATGAAATACTAATAGCAATCGTTTTGGATTCAGACATATCTTTAGTGGGTGTTATTGTTTGTACTTTTGTGGGTGATGGCGTAGGGGTAGTATACATTTGATTCTCCTTTGGAGGCAACGGACGAATGACCGTGCCTTCGCCGTATGGACTGTAAATTGGTGTACCAATCACGTTAGGAAAATGCTCATTTGCCTTCTTACTTCGTGAGGGTGATGCCTGTGCAGTACTAAATTGCCTCAAGATCGACCCGAGGAAACCAGCCCCCTCTCGTTTAACAATGGACTCTTGAAGATATGCTCTTGCAGACCACTGTCCAGTCATATCTACAACAACGATTCGTGTTTCGTGACGATGTTCAAACACTTTACCTGGACCGAACGGTGTTGTAATTCTCTCTCCTTTACTGTACTTTGTTTTTGTCTTATCAACGAGTGTTTCTACAGTGTCTTTCACACTACCTGTAGCCCAAGAAAAGGCCTTCTTATCACTTGATAGTTTGGGAAGTGATGGTGGAGTATACTGAGTAATATCTCGGCTCTGTATCTTTGCAAAAATCTTCCCCTGAAGAAATGGATTCTTCTTCTTCTGTATAATACTATCTTTTATGACAACATCTTCGGTAGTTGTTGTTTCATCCACTGTTGGCACTGGGGATACAACTGACTTGCGATCAAAGACATCAGCATCAAATATGAACTCGTGCTTTAGTGGCGATTCAGGTGTAGGTTCTAGACGATCTTCACCTGATCCTGCTGGTGTATCCATTTGTTCCAGCGAGCCACTACCACGTAGTGAAGGCTTGGAAGACTTTTTTGAAGCATCAAATGATGTTGCAGGGGACATGTAGTTTGATTCATCCTCTTCCACTACTGTCTGAAGTGGCGTGAGCGGTGTTGGATGATTACGGTCTGTAATTTTCGAGCTTAATGCAGACCGTAATGTCCCCCGTGCATCGGCAGATTCTTTCTTTGTAATCTCCTCTTCTTCGTACTCTTTCACTTGCTGATCAAGAGGTCTAAGGTCCAACTCTACTTCATACAAATCCCATATTGGATCGAATGATTTGATCACTCCAATACCATATATAGTTCGAACTTTCTCGCCTCCTTCCCAATGTTGAGGGGCTTCGATGAGAGGAACCTTCTCCTCGCCCTGTCTTTCTAGTAATTTGTTGCATTTCCACAGTGATTGATTCAGTTCATGTCTTCTATCTCGTTTTTGTGATTCCGATGCCCAATCTTTAATGTTGCCAAAATCACAAACACTATCTTGACAAATTCTTAGCAGACCACTCATCCGTATAAATGGAGGTCTATGTGTCGCTGCAAAGAGTGCAGCATCAGGGTATACAGTAAAAAAGCACGTTCTAGCAAGTAGTCCTTTCTTTCTCCATCGTTCGGCATCAAAACCATATGTCTTTTGTATATCCTGCACACAATGCACAAACAAACCATCTAAAAGTCTGGGAAATGCATCAAATATCAGTTCTCCAGCTCGTACGTCACCTTGACCGTTATCACATACGAATACATGTCTAAATTCTGGATATATCGATACAAAGCGCTTGAAATTGTCAAACTTTTTGAGTGCCAATGGTCCGAAGTCACCAGTCATCATGAATTCTCGACCAGATGTCAAGTCTCCAGCAAGTAGTGAGGGCATGGTATGTAATCCACCCCGCCCATCTACTCCCTCTCTATTACGCAGCTTTTGGAATTTGGCAAAGTTGTGCTTTTCGCTCATATCCTTATACAGATGAGGCCTGGCTGAGAGGAATACAAGATTACCAGTGTTGGTCCTCATTTCGTCGGGGCCATATATTCCAAGGTCAAGTTCGCGGTAAAGTCCAATAACACCAGGATATACCACTTTTTTATTGTATCTCTTATCCATGCCCGCTGGGTAAGACCCTCCACTTGATGTTAATGTATCATCAACATCCGACAGTACTTTCCTCCAACCTTTTTGCATCCTCAGTCTTGCCTTTCTAGTTCCCATATCCATGTGAGCCTGTTGTACTGCTGCCTCCTTCTTGAAATGCATTAATATATCTTGACGAACAGTCTCTGATCGTATATCATCGTATATCAATTTATTCATACAGAAATAGTCTCCCCAAGAATCGGTCTTTGTTTTTAGATCAGACAGTTCATCTTGATGTGTTGATAGAATAATATTACGGACCCAATGTTCGGCACGGGGATTAGCTGGTAATTTCATAAGTTGTAATGCCTTTAATAGAAGTGCACGTGAATCTATTGTAAGTACCGATACTCTATCAACTGCTAGCAATTCAATCAACTCCGTTCTATGCTGGCCCCGAAAGTTTCTATGATCTTTAATTTTGTAAAAGACTAATGCCAATTTTACATTTGATATTAACCAATTCAATGTAGAAGGTTGTGCATCTTCGAATACTGATATTATCTCCCTTTCATTCTTCAGTATAAACTTTGTATTGATAAAATTGTTTATAGTTGAAGGGACCAAGAGCTGATCAATATTGTTCATTGCCAAACTAATTCGCTCTAATTGATCTTCTACCGATTTACCCATGGCCAAATTAAGCTTCACAAGTGACTGTGCAGCTGATGCACCTCTTCGTAATCCTGCAACATGTCTACCCATTTCTTTCCGATGCATTATTCTATCCCACATATGTACTCCATATGCAATGGTAAAACTTAGGAAAGCAGCAAATCCTGGTCGAGTATCACCGAAACAAAATGGCGAATCCTTAACATATACACATGTTGCTGTTAATAATAATGCAAATATAGTCCAAAATCTATTCTCAAATTCTTGTGCATGATGCATACCACTTGTTTCATTAGCAATAAAGTAGTATAGTATATACATGAGTGCAGCTAGACAAGAGCAGAATATTGGTGCAACGCTGAAGAGTGCAAGCATAAATAGGACGGTAGTCTGTATGTATATGTATTTGGAGTGGTGAGATATAAAAATGCAAATGCTTATAAGTGCACTCATAATATCACATGCATGAACTCACCACTATCAAGCCCAGTAACATGAGCATAGCAGCAACCCGATCCATTGTTTTCAAATTCCTTATCTATATGATATAGTTTGCAAATGTCGATCTATACACGTTTAGTAATATGAGAAAGGGAAAGTAATAAGGTTTAGCAGAACCATCAACATAAAACTGCAAGCAAAAAATGCTCAAGAGACATACGATATGCACAGCACCACATAAGACATAAACGTACCAACTAAAATTAATAACCACCAACATACTACTACAACGTATACGACCTCCTATCTAGCAACTAAGACCACCAACTAACTCCTAGGTATGTCTAAGCATGTAAAGAAGAAGCATGCAGCTGCAAGAGATTATCGTATGTAGTGATTAGAGATTCACACGAATTTACTTTTGCCCTCGGGCATTTTAAGTGCCCTTTGACCTCAGCTACTGCAAAAAAGTAGATACTTAGGTAGGTACCTACCAAACGTGGGATGTATAGTTAGTACCTAGATGGATGGTTGGAGAGCTAATAAAGGAAAGGATAATATGTTCATCTCTACAAAGATACGGCTTCGGTATATGACGGCATTTTCTTGTTGTATCTTATTGTCGTTGATACTACAATCTGTCAAGTCACTGCATGTTCCTTCATTTAAGCAACAATTGCAATGGCAAAGTGGTAGAAGGAAACCATTATCATTAGTTATCCCTGTACATAGAACCTACAAGCCACATAGATATAATATACTTTCTGCGACAAAAAGGTCATCGTCTTCGTCTATTAGTGAGAATGAGATACCCATTAATAATGAAGTTGTACCAAAATCAAAAGTAAAAGATAAACTCTCGACTGACAAGATTGATAAGTATGAAGAAATTGAAATTGATAAACTCTCGACTGATAAGTATGAGATTGATAAGTATGAGATTGATAAGTTTGAATTGATGAATCAAACAGAAGCTATACCATTGGGAGAATTAACACAAGATTATAAGCGGGATATGCTAACTGTTATGCGCCAACTATCTTCCATGGGACGTCGTCAAGATGATATAATAGGCAGCACAAAACAAAGAAGATCAGACGCACAGATAGTAGAACGAATGTTAGACAGATTATTGAAGGAGTATCAATACTCTATAGAATTTACAGATAATGTAAAAAGTATATCATCAGAATATAATTTAGCAATCAAAGCATGGGCTAACGCCAATGTTCCAGGCTCTGCCAAGAACGCTGCTCGTATATTAAAGAGATTAAAGATTGCTAATATCAATAATGTGAGTGGAGATGAAAAGGCATCGGCGAAAGCCGATATATATAGTTTTGCATACTGTTATGCAGCATGGTATAAAGAAGCTACGTTCGGTAATGGTAGTGCCATGCGGAAAGCTGAGTCTGTATTGCAATCTATGAAACAAGTTCTCATGAAGAAAGAAGATACAGATATTTATCTATCTCATTCATATCAGAATATGGTAGAAGATGTTAACTCATTGCTCGTTATGTGGTCAAACACAAATATCAAGTTACCAGGATTGTCGCAACAGTTTCTTAGATTTATTGAAGTCGAGAGTAAGGGAACCGGGGGCAATTGGCTAAACACAAGATCATACAACCTCGTCATAAATGCATGGTCAAGAAGTGGTAGTAATGAAGCTGTAGCCAAGTCAGAGGCCTTGTTAAAAAGTATGGAAGAGAGTAGTACAGTATCACCCGATTTACTGTCTTATAGCGGTGTCATATCCTCAATATCAAAAAGTAAACGAGAGAGTGATATCAAGAAAGCTGAAGATGTACTGCAACGAGTGTCAAAATCAAAGAGTATACAACCGGATAGTATAATTTACAACATGGTAATGAACATTTACAGCAAAAGAGGTCACGGATCGGTTGAAAAGTGTGAGATGCTACTGAAACGAATGGAAACACTTGCTACCCAGGGGAATGAACATGTTGCCCCTGATATCAGAACATATAATCTTCTTCTTACGGCGTACTCTAATGAAATGGGAGCAAACGAAGCTGAGAAGATATTGCACAGAATTGAGAAACACAAGAGTATCAACCCCAATGTTATTACATACACTACATGTATGGATTCATACTCGAAGAAAGGCGATGCTCATAATGCACTTAGGATACTTTCTTTGATGGAGAAGACGTTCAAGGATGGGAATTTAGACTGCAAGCCCACGAGGAGAGCATATGTATCTGCTTTGAACTCATTGGCAAATAGTGGAAGAGGTGATGCTGGAACTAGAGGTGAAGAGCTAGTTAGAACCATGGAAAGAATGGCAAATGATGGATATCCTGAGCTTCAACCCGATACAACAGTCTATAATGTCTTGATAAACTGCCACAAGAATTCTGCTGCTCGAGCAGAGAAAGTGCTGTATAGAATGGGCAAAAGGGATGTAGTGTCATATAGTTCAGTTATTAATATCCATTCCAAATCCAATGGAGGAATCAAAGCTGCTAAAAGAGCACAGAAACTCCTTGATGAGATGCAAAATGAACAAATTGTTCCTAATGCATACACGTACAATAGTGCTATTACAGCCTTTGCATCAAGTGGCAGCAGAGGGGCGGCCCAAAGAGCTGAAGGGTTACTTAATAAGATGGAAGATGCGGGCGTACTACCTAGCGCTAAAGTCTATACTTCGGTAATCACAGCCTGGGCCAAGTCAAATGAGCCAGGATCCGCCTTGAGAGCCGAGGTGTTACTCAAGTTGATGTGGCAAATGTATAAGAGAGACGGGAACAAAGATGTAAAACCAAACGCTCACACTTTTACTTCTGTGATCAGTACTTGGTCGAAATCCAGGGATAAACAAGCCGGTCAAAGGGCAGAAGCACTGCTTGATAATATGATTAAACTATACAAGAGAGGGGACTCGGAGTTGAAACCCAACGTAGTAACATTCACGTCGGTTATTCAAGCCTATGCTAGGATAGGAGGAAGAGATGCTGCTGATGCCGCCAATGGTATCTTAAGGCAGATGGAAGCTTTAGGGGTTGCTCCCAATCTTCAAACATATAATGTTCTCATTTCACTGTGGGGGAATAGTCAGCAAATTGGAGCAGGTTTGAAAGCAGAGAGTATTCTCACCAAGCTTGAAGATGAATATCAGAATGGAAACAAAGATATGAAACCCACCGTTGTGAGCTACACGTCGGTCATTAATGCTTGGGCAAAGTCTTCATGCTTTGGTAAGGCTGAAAGAGCCAACGATATATTGAAAAGAATGAAGTCTAATGATTGTCAACCCAATGAATTCAGTTATACTGCCGTCATAAATAGTTGTGCAACAACATATAATGAAGAGGAGAAACAAGATGCCTTCAAGATAGCTTACAGATGCTTCAAAGAATTATCCGAAGCAGAACATCTCCACCCAAATCATGTTACATACTCGACATTTATGAGAGCAATTGGTAAGCTTATGCCAGATGGTGAAAAGAAAGACTCGATGATGTCAATCGCCTTTAGATTATGTGTTCGAGATGCAATGTGTGACAGCAATTGTCTCTTTCATTTGCGACAAGCAGCACCTCCAGAACTAGTTCAAGACTTGCTAGGATGTAGTGACGAATCTGAAGCAGCAAGGTTAACTTTTGAAGAACTACCTTCACAGTGGACTCGTAATGTTGCTAAGCAATCTTCCAGACCTAGGAACAAAATAAAGTAATGAAACTATTCATTTCTCTCTACTATTTCATAGTGGCTTTAAGCTTCTCCCAGTTTGATGATCTTGACTTCGATTCCTTTTTTGTCAATGAGCCATTCTTCGACTTCTTTTTCTTCTTCTTCGACTTCTTCTTCATATCAGGTGGGTTGTCAGATGATGTGTCCACAAATGTTGATCGCCAGTGACGAAGTTTAGACACGACCTCGTCCGTATCTTCAACCGTACCCAAACAAGGGCACGGTATTGGTCGTTCGTCTTCGGGAATGTTGTCGAATATTGGATCCCTGTATCTCTCTATCCACATCGAACGAAGTCTAGATCTCTCGGTATAAGCTTCTATGAGTACGTCATACAAATCCTCAGTGACATGTGACATACCTTGTGAAGACGAAGAAAGTAGGTTGAGCAGTTTAGATGAAGCTTCTTCTAACTCACCAAGCGATGAGACAAGACTCTTAATTGGATCATGCCAATATGGGTTTGAATGAATACGACAATGGCCTTGTATATACCATTGTCGTATCCATTCAAACTCAATCTCTGTCTTTAGGTTTTGTTGTGCCCGTACATGTGACATAAGTTTCTTTTCGCTTCTTTTTCTTGATGATTGATCAGGGGTAGAAGAATCAGAGTCTTTTACAATTCCTTTCTCCATATCAAACTGTTCCATTGTAGAAAGAAATGATTGAACTTTGTCCCTTATATACTGCCAGGTACCTGCTCCTTCTCTCGCTACTCTATGTGTTGAGCTATATCTTATTCCACCACCTCCTGCAATAACAGCATGTTCATGATTGTGATTGAAATCATCCAACATGTAATACAATGATCCTGAAGGTAGAGGTACAACTAATGGAGGCACATCGTTTAAGACTCCTCCCGAACCTCCATCCATTGCTCGTAAAGCTACACCCCATGGATGGGATTCATTTGGGGGAGTATCCTCCTCCTCCTCCTCCTTCAATGTTTGATAAACAGCTATAGAACTAAAGTCTCTCAAACCAGAATCTCTGTGCCAGCCGACACTAGTCTTTCCCATACCATATGTATTCTCTTGTTTCAAATCTTTCTTTGTAGCAATTGATTCCATTTTATTAACAAGTGTGAGATTATAATCTGCCGATCCAACTGGATTAACATGTGGAGATACAAACTCTTGTAACATTGCTTTAGATCTCTTTGTTAATGTTGAGTTGATGCATCCCATTGATATTAGTGCAGAAGTTGTCTTATCTGAGTAACCCAATTTCTTCAAACTGCTTCCGGTTATTGTATGTTGTATTGAGTTGTCATTGCTATCAACATCAGTCCAAGGATGGCTAAACAATCTGAGCCCTAAGTACTTATAAGTTGATCCTGGATCACCGACTAAACATCGTGTAACAGAGGTCCTTGTCAATCGTTTCTTACCAGGCTGTACTACATCATATAAAAATAAGCCACCTTTATCCATACCACCAAATGACGAATCAAACATATTATGCAAACTCGAGGGTAGTGCTTCGGGTTTATCATAATGAAAACCAGCATAACTTGTTTGCAAACACTCTTTGAATGCTTGTAAATTATCTTTTGGTGTTAGGAAACTATTACTACTATTGTTGTTTGTACGTGTGTCCTTCCATATTGGTGGTGGAGCGGTATCAGCTGCAACGCCTCTATGCTTCTTCAGTAACTGTGCTAATGATGTTGATGATTGTTGTTTTGAGGAAGATGGATCATTATTACTTTTACGTTTTTTACTCTTCTTCTTATGCTTTACTTTTGCTGTGATATCAGTAGAAGATGGACCTGTTACTTGATCTATTCTATCCCTCTTTTTACTCTTCTTCTTGGCCATCTTTGACGATTGCAATTATTGATATGTCTTGATACAATTAAGAATTAATACCACATTTACTCTGCAGTAGAGTTGGTGCTTTGGGCTTTGCTTGATGATTGCTGTCTATCAAGGATATCCGCCGGCGGTGAGAGTATGGCCATCAAAAGAGCGTTAATAAATGATCTCTTCGTGTATATGATCGGTTTTTGCAGTATAAACTATCGATATCATTATGGTATGTGTGGTTTTGGCATTTAGGACTGAGAGAAGTGCGCGTGCGCGCAATTTGCAAGAAAAGAGCCCTGTCTCTATCATATAATAGTTGCATGTCACAACACATAAAATAAGTAACATACTTAATCACTTAAATCTCTAAGACTATGTTGAGTCTACCTCCATCATGTCCCCACTAAAGAGGAATTTCCTGAAGAATCGACCTTCCCTGTGCACATGTTGTCAAGCTGAGATAGTAAGCCAGAGTTCTGAACTCTATCGATTGCTTGACTTAACTCTTCAATCTCCTTTTTATTTGCCTTGAGTGCGCTCCGTTGCTCTTTTGTTACCCAGTCAGCCTCCTCACATATGTCATCATATCTATCAATCTGACGATATAACAACTGTATCTGTTCTTCCCTATCATCCAATACCATTCGTTGAGATGTGATTACCTCATTAAAACGATGACGCATCCTATCTATATCATCATTCAATTCATCTTCTCGTTGATCACGGAATCTTTCCATATGTATTAGCTCATCCTCCTTCTCTTTCAAGAGATGATGTTGTGTTTGTACACGACGTTGGAGCTCGTCGTTCTCACTTTCTAGCTCACCTTGTTCATACCTGCAATTCTCAACACGTTCTCCCAACCTAGCGAGCAGTGCTTTGTCTTCAGTCTCTTGCTTTTTGTATCGATCAGCATCAATTGACTGGCGTTGTATCATATCCTCCAATCTAACAATCTGTCGATCCTTCTCATCGATTTCCTTCATGGCAGAATCTAATTGCTGTTGCATCAACTTTAGCTCCTCCCCGGCTTCTCTGCCAATCATTGAAATATTTTGTTCCTGCTCTTCAAGTAGCTGACGTGATGCATGTACTCTTTCTTTCAACTTGTGATTCTCTTGTTCTAAATCACGAGATACCGCGCTATTTGCCATGATATTCTCCATCTGTTGACGCATTATTTTCAATTCATCTTCAGTTTCCCTCTCTACTAATGCCATGTTGTGTTCTTGTTCATCCATTATCTTACGTGAGGCATGCACTTTATCTTTCAGCTTACGATTCTCTCGTTCAAGTTCCCGCTGTCGTTCTTCATATTTAGTCGATGCCAACTTGAAGTCCTCCTCTCGTTGTTTCAAATGTGCTAACAATTCTTCGTAGGCGGTATCGAGTTTGATTGGCAAGTTGCCCTGTAGTATTAATTGATTCTCCAACTCTGAGTTTTCTTGACGTAGATGTCGTACTTCATCTTCCTTCTCTCGTAGACGTTCAGTTAGAGAGAATATAACTTCTTCTTCATTATTTTTATTATTACTATTGTCGGTATAGTGATGATGATTGTCAGATAGTGGGGTGACGTATCCCCGATTATCCTCGTAGTAATGATGATGATATGGTGTCGTCATTATACTATTTTAATTTTAGTGTGATATTTTGTAGTGTGGAGATATTGCAAATAGTACAACAATGAACAAGAGAATCCTCCAAGTGTGATATGAAAGAGAATCCTACAGCACAGCACAATAATTTATTGCAACTGTGGCTATGGATCCAACTCTTGGTATATTATGACGATATGCAAAGAATGGTAGGGAGAGACTCAACGCCAATTCGCCATACTAGGGCGGTCGCAAAAAGGGGGGGAAGGAGAAGTCCTTTTAGATACCGCAAATTGAAAAGACACATCGCCAGAGCCAAAGAAATTCGATTCACTGATGAAGATGGAAATGAACTTGCCTCCCATAAGCACTCTGGATAGGTCAATAGATATGTTTGTTGGTAGGCTACCTTATACCCTATATAGTTTAGGATTGGAAGTGTAATATAACAGTAGTGGTTACTTTCAATAGACTTTGTTTAGGTGAGAGATTAATTGCAATAGAGCGAGAGATATTGCAATAGAGTATACAAACAGACGATACATCATCAATCATGGATCGAAGGATAGTACAGCACAACAGCAAGATGCCAACGAGGTCATCATTAAACAGCACACCAAAATACAATACGACAAATAAACCAACAGTAAACACACCAACAATGGGCAGCCGTCCATCGTATGATACGCTGATGACCCACTATTTGAAGTGCCAAGACGAGTTAAGGTTGACAAAGCATGTTAATGTCGAATTAGATAAGAACCTTACTGAGATGGGCAAGCTTGTAGAAGATATGCAGAATGTTAACGCGATGCAATTACTTACATTAACAAAGACTGATGATAACTCGAGAAAATTAGCCAAGCTTGAAGAAGACAGTATATCATACCGTAAGACTATTACTAATCTCACCGAGGAGAAGAAGGATTTGATTGCAAAACACAAGGATGCAGAAGAAACCATTAAGCAACTAAAGGATGATGTCAAATACAATGAAAAGTTAATCAAAACAGAAAAGTATATAGCAGCTGAGCAAATTGATTTACTTGAAGACAGTGAGAAGACAATCGGGATGTTAGAAAATACCATGACCTTGTTGTCGGATGAGAATAAAAGTTTGAAGAATAGCATTGAATCGAAAGATACACTGTTGAATATGCAAAGGCAACAGATTGATGAACAGACTGATTTGATTCAAATGTATGATAAACGATTCTTGAGAAAGAACATGACTGTACCCAAGAGTAAGTAGATATGTGCATATGCTATTTGTACCGCTACGAGTGGCTAACAAAACCTTATCTTCCATAACTCAATGTGCAAATCAGTGATTGCTAGAGCCGATGAAGGTGATAGAATGTGGGCTAAAATCGAAGAAAGGGAGATGAAGGATGCAGACCGCGAGCATACGATCAATGTTCTTAGAGAAGAAAACCAAACACTTAAGAATGATAAAGAGAGGCTAGAACAAGAAGTAGAAGAAGTTAAAACATGTTTCAAGACCTTTGAGTGTAAGACAGAGAATGGAGATAGAGTAGAAATGGCCGGTGTTTTAGGTTGGCTGAGAGAAACCATTCAATTGAAGGAGAAGGTGCAAGAACTTGAACAGATGTTAAGCAATAAAGGTTACACACTCAAGGCGACCAAGGCTGAGAATGATTACAAGAAGAAAGAGATGGAGAAAGAAGCAGAAATAGAAACCCTAACCAAAGTGATCAAAATGCTCAAGGATCAAACTGATGGTGATGATAATCTTGAGTTGCCTGTACTTTTAGGCAAACTCGAAGAGACACTTCATGTGTTTGGCGTAAAGTATGTCCCTACTGATGATAAGCTTGATGATATCTCAGCTTGTGAGTCAGAAGACATTATCTCATTGAACTCGACTGACAGTTACAAGAATAACGCTTGCTGTACCACACGCGACTTCAAAGGACTGATGGATAAAGAACACTATACTGTGATGAGTAGATTGATAGATGGGTTCAACTCTATGAATCAGGAAGGGCTGTGCACAAGCGGAGCGGTTGAAGAAGATGATGATGATATCGAAGATGAGGAGGAAACTGAGAATTATGAGGGTAGAGACGATATTGTTTCAGTTCTGTCCCCTAGAGAAGATGATGATTGCAGTCAAGCTGACAAGGAGCAAGAGGAACAAGCAGTTGATAAAGAGGACATACACATGGCAAAAGTACTAAGGATACTTGATCAGGAAGAAGATGAAGAGAGTATTGAGAGTATTCGGGTGTGGGGCGACGCCGAGGAAGAAAGTATTCTTTCTGCTGCTACTTCTGAATAAGTGTTATGTCGTCGTTTAGTGTGAGGTACAAGTCGTAAGTATAATAGATGTTCAATGTTGTAAGATAATATTGTGGAAAAGCTAAACAGAATGGGATTAAACAGCTAACTCTTCCCAATCAGGAATAATGTCTAACTTGTTCTACCTAGTTTCATTATTCTAATTCTCTAGTGCTGAACCACTCTTGCTGAAACAGTCTCGACATAGACAGTAATTTTGCTCTGTAGAGATATATGCCCATACTTTTAAATCAAATGTTTCCTGACAACATTCATCACATTGCCAACCTGGACTGTCCGGGAATAATTGAGTAGGACACATATGCACCAGTGTATGCTCATGTGATGGGTGACGGTAATATGTCATGGTATCATCAGAGTGACCTGAATCTTCCATGTACAAATGATAGGCAGACTTTTCCGGCTTCAAGTCATCACGCATACTGTGATAATCCTCATCGTGCTTTTGTTCACCTTCGGGTTCATCGACTGTTGGTAGCGGTGTCATCAACGACCGATTAGAGGCTGACTTGGATGTGATTAGAGTGGACACTGCCTGGGCATGATCGTTATTGTCATAAAAGTCGACAAATCTACCCGAAAAGGAACTGGATTGACTGTCATCGTTTGATATGTTTGACACATTCGAACGACTTGAATTGGATCTATTCGACATTCTCCTCCGATTGGTGAGTAAGATATGTCTACTGTTGCTGCCACGGTTGCTGTCGACGCCAGATTGCATATTGCGCATTGAGTGTGACTTGCCCTTACGGAAGCGAGACCATCGACTTGAGCTACTTCGACTTTGATTCGATGATGTTGTAACTGCACTAGTGGATGTGTGTGCACTGTTGAAACTCTTTGCACTGCTCTTGCGTTGGAGATGCCGTGTTAATCTCTCTTGTTGCTCGGCAGAAATAGCACTACCTTGATGAGATGAGATGCCACCCTCTGATTGATCCCCATCGGGAGGTGGCCTATTGCTACTGTTGCTACTGCCCCCCATTAATGTCATGGCAATACTCCTTCGTATCTTTTTAATTCTACTGCTCCTTCGTTCCTTGTATGATGAGAATCCAGGCATGTCATGTTCAAATGAATCCCCAAATTCTCGTTCCTGCCTCGCACTATCTCCGATATCTGCTTCACTTGTACTTCTTTGCATGCCTGTCTTTCTTTTATCTCCTCCGGCATCCTTCCCATCGTCTTCCTTAATTACTTCGAAATTAGGACTGCTATTACCGCTCTTGCCATGTGTAGAATCGGCAAGATTTGCCCTGAAGGAATCCCCCGAGGATATGAGGCTGCTAGCACTAGTACCCGCGGTCTTACCAGTATCACCAGATTGAGATTTAGCTTGTGACTTCAGGAGGACACGTCTATCACCTCCTTGTTCTAAAATTGGGGACGATGATGCCTCCCTGCTGTGTGCGGTGTGATATGACCTTCCCGAAGATGACGGAGTGAGAGTCTTCTTACGGTCATCCTCCTTATCCCCCGCCGCAGCCGATGATGCTAATGTAAAATCACCCCCCGGCTCTAATTTCAAATCCTTATTCCTCCATTGATCAACAATTTTATCATCCCCCTCTTGTTCTGACATATCCTGTGACTTACGTCGTGTTGGTACCAAATCTTCCAACTTAATACCCCCCAATCTATTGGATAATGATAATGCATTCGTTGGACTGTTATTCTCCCCTTCCTTAATATCCCCAAAATCTAATTCCCCAATACTTTGTGAACTAGTCGTAGATACATTTCTTGTATGTTGTCCTGCATCCCACGACCCTCGCTGTTGTTTTTGACGTGCTCTATTATTTGACCCTTCACTACCGTCTAATACAATTTCTTTCCCCTCACCATGTGGTGATCCATCCTTAACTTTAAGATTTTTCCCTCCCGGAGATTTTGTTTTGGATTTTGGTTTATATGTCCCTTTAGTTAATGGTAATTCTCGGGGTGGTGTTAATGATAAACTCTTATCAGCAGTAACCAACATATCTAATTCATTACTACTCATATTCTTTTTCATCGGAGCAGCATCCTGTGGTAACGAATCTTGTGATTTACTTCTAGTAGATAATAAATTATTAGAAACTGCCGCGAAGGATTGTGACCTGTCCAATGTAAATCGTCGTGATGGTCTATTACCATTACTACTGCCACCACTGGCACTACGGGAGGGTGGGGTGGTAGTATCGTTTGGTAATGATAATGAAAATTGACGTGGTCTATTATTGCTACTGGAAACACCTAAATCTACAGTGGCACGTCTATTATTAAAACTGCCAGAACCACTACCACGACGTGGATGTTCTTTACGTAACTGTTGTAATCCATGTGAATTAACAATTGAATTATTATTACCACCAGCAGTATTGGTACTTAGTGATAAATGAGGGTGATTTAATTTTCGTGATGGTCTGCGTAATTGTTGTTTATGGTGAGAGGTATTTAACGACTCAGATGAACGCCGCGATCTGGCCATACTTGCTATATCCGAACTAGACGCGCCTCGATCAGCTGCCAATTGTGCAAACTCAGGCGTGCGTACCAACGCTTGTAACTTTGCTCTATTCTCTTTTAATTGGGCTACCTGTTGTGCATTCGATGGGCCACCTTTTTTGGATAATTGTTTATGCTGTCGGGCTGCCATTTGAAGTTGTTGGGCGGCCTTGCGTTGTTTCATTATATCTTTAACGGCTGCATCGAATTGTGCATTTTGTTTGCGGGATGTTATTATACCCTTTGCCATCTTTGGATAATAATTAGTATTGTTTGGTTGTGTATTGATGATGTATTTTTGATAGGGGTATTGTATAAATTATATGCACAAGATGTGAATGTAATCTATTTTTTTCTCCAACAAACCGATATCCCAACCTTTCCCAATAGATATAAGGGCAATAGGCTAAGTTTACTGAGTATACCAATTTATTGGAGAAGGTGTATATGATGAAATTGTAATTGCTCCTCCCGTGCAAAACCCTGCAAACAATATTGACAAACAATCGAAAGACCTTAACGCCACCAACACTTTATAATTCTACCGTCGTCTCTAGTATTGTCTCCAACCTCCTACTCTACTATTGACCATCTCGCCTGAGTGGATACCGGTTATGAGCTCAAAATTTTCGGCACAACTCACTTTGGGTATCTTATTTTTGTTGGGGCCACTGTGTGAAATATTGGCCACCTAATTTGGTGAGGAGAGGCCAATAATTACTATCAATAAAGTTGGAAAGGCTCATTCTAGACCAGAATTTCAAGCTGAATCGATTGGTAATGCCGGCTTAGGACCAAATTTAACATAGGAATTAGTATTTGACTACTCAAAATCCCCATAGTGAACAGGGCTGAAAATGCATGGTAATATATGCAGTGCTGCCATTGGTACAGATACATTATCTACATCCATCCTAGCCTGTATTTGAACTATAAATATGTATTAGAAGAAGTAATCAACAATATTTTACCATATATAATCTATACTATTGCAATAAATCGAAGATACACTATATCATTTTCACTAACAAACACACTATAAAATAGGATACCCAAAGTGAGTTGGGCCGAAAATTTTGACTCATAACCTATTAGCTCGCCGGTATCCGATCAGGCGAGAAGGTCAATGGTCTAGACTACTAACGCGTCATGTGTATCACTTTGCACTCAATTGCGACAAATATGGTATCTAATCTGACTAAATTAGACTTATGTCCTATTGAAAAATGATATTTGAATCATACCTATGATATGACATTCTGCAAAGCACCAAGCACATGACTATGGCAGTATTATCAAAAGCGTTGCTAAAAAGAGAAATGTTTTGGTAGAAGAAGGGGAAGAAGCTGTATTCAAAGATGTTCTCATTATAGAGGGGGAGAATAGATTTGAAAGTACCTTACTAATAGTAACGTTTGTGGGAGGGAAGAAGAAGGCCATGAAGAAGAAGTTTTGGAAGCCCAGGTATATGAATTGTCTCATACTTAAACTTGTTCTATCCACATCAATGAGGTATATGATATCTACTTGCTCTTTATGCATTGGTATCCTTCTGCAAACATCCAAATAGGTAGAAGCATAAACAGAGATATCTTGTATATTACCGCGCAAATCTTAATAATGAGCATACAACAATATCTTAATACTATGAAATAACGCAGCATCCTGTATCTGAATACTCGTGTATTGCATTTGGTCCCCCGCCCAATATCATCATTCCATCTTTATTCTTTTCAATTGCTTCCTTCTCTTCAGCTCTCTTTTCAGCAGAAGTCTTAACTTTCTTTTTCTTCTTCTTTGATGATGATGATTTTGCAGATGTACTCTTTTGTGATCTTTCGGAACTATGCTTCTTGGAATATGATGTAGATTGTTGTTTGTTATTACTTTTTGGTATCTCTCTCTGTTGTTGCTTCGATGATGATTGTCTAGGTATAGACTTATCTCGTGGTTTATTATCCTTATTCCTCGGTCTAGACTTGCTACGGCTTCTGTTACTATCTCTTGGTCTAGATTTGCTTCGAGATCGATTGTTATCTCTATTCACTAGAACTGCTTCTTGTCTCGGTCTACTTTTACTTCTCGACGACCTACTTTTACTTCTTGGTCTACTACTACTACGTCCGCTACTATTAGTACGATTGTTGTTTGCTTGTTGTTGTGAGGTATTATCATGTGTCTTTGATGTTCTTGTTGCTACAGATCGGCCACTACTAGGCTTTTGAGGAGTAACTCTTCTACTACCGTCTCTGTCTCTACTCGGGGGAGGAGGAGGATTGTTTCTACTATATCGACCTTCCGTCATTTTATATTTATTATTCCTCTATTATGCAGTTTCTATATACTTCATCTGCTTCTTTAATCCATCTAGTGTGCTCCTCTACTCATAGAGTTGCCCTACTGAACTTGATCTATGACATGAATGGCGAGCGATTAAACGCAGGCTTCTGAATTTTGTTTGGCAAGAAAATGGCATAACATCGTACTATGGAAGAAATGACACATTAGGAGGCTCTACTACTTGAAGAGGAAGGTGAAGATCATATAAATGATGGATGTGCGGTGTGTAGGTGACGACGTATGAAGCACTGGTGTGATAAGTACTTAGTTGCAAGCCGTCATCGTATCAAATTTCAGAGTATCCTATGTCGTCCGATGAGAATAGCATATATCTTCAAGATAATTATGAGGAGAATAGAGAGGAGTTGTTGAATTATATTACAAGTAGTAGTAGCAGCATGAATACTAACAATAATATTAAGCGAAATCTTCGGGGTGAAAGAGTAGCTCAAAGTGATGTGTTGCCTATATCTCCCCAATACAATAATAATACAATACCACTATCCGATAATAATAATAATATCACACCGTCAGAACAAACAACTACTTCTAATCCAGAAAATGGAATGTTACTAACAATAATATGTATGTTAATTCTTGCGCCGTGTTTAATGGCCTGTGTGGCACAGAGTATATATTGGGTTAAGAAGAAGAAACAAGATCGGGTTGATAGACAATTAGAGGCTGTTAGTACAAATCCTACATCTAGAATGTTGGTACTTAGTGAGATATTTAAGAATGATAGTCGGGTAAGTGTGTATTTTATTGATTAATAAATTGGTTGTTTGTTTGTTTGTGTGGATACATGTTAGTATTATTAATGAACATAACTAATGTATCTCCTGCGGTATCCTGTACTTGATACCCCCAATAACTAGGCTGTTACTGAAGATGAGGCATCTCCCAAAAAGAAGCGTGTATTGGTGAAGAAGCATCGTAAGAAAACACCATCCGAACATGATGATCAAGTAGTAGCAAAGTCCATAGATGAAATTATAGATATGAATATATATTCTAATAATGATAACAATAATTCGAATGATGATGAAGAAATTGGCAGACCTCGCGGTAATACACGAACAGAAATTATTGATAAACATAATTCATTATCATGGACTAGTGAAGATGATGATGAAAGGGGTGTTAGTACGACAAATAATAATAAAAAGCCGACAACCATATTGTACATATCCGACAATATTGAGAAGAAATCTAGTCAAGAAGAGAATGTTGAGAAGGAGTGTGTTGGGGAATTAGAAGGCAATGATGTGCCATCACCTCATCTTGATAAAAAGGAGAAGATCAACGATATAGTTAAAAATGTGAGTGAAGCTGATGTAACCAATGTAAATGAAGATGACAATACTTGCGAGAGCAAGGTAGATATTGACAAAAGCGAAGCGGACAGAAATGATGATGGGGGTGAGAATGTAGATGAAACTGAAGGAGAACAGCCATCCAGTTCAGACTCCCCAATGGCTTCGCTATCACTGGCTCCGAAAATATCTTCAGAGCTGACATTGAACGAGGGTAATGTAAACGATCGTTCGCAAGTTGGGGAGAGTAATTTACCAACAGATACAACTCTCGAACCAAGTGCTACTCTCTCCCCAGAACTATTGACCATTCCATCTATGAACAGTCTTGGTTCTGGTAAGCGGTATCTTTCTCCACGAGCTTCACCATTACCACACTTTTTGCATGGGTCAAATACAAATTCTCAGGCATCATCTCCGAGACTACTGAACATGCCTGATTTAAGTGATGATGAAGATGATAATAGTGCACATGGTAAAAAGGCTAGAGCCATTCACGTGGTGGGTATGAGTTCAATATTCCGTGAGAATAAAGAAGAGGCGAAGGATGAGGGAGACATACCAGAGATACATGCATGCGGGTCTTCTGTCACTGAGGTAACATCCAATGTTGACGGGTTAAAACCAACAGGGAGTAGCTTTGATGATATATTAGAACCTCTTCCGCTTGAGAAGGCAGCAACTAATGACTTGGTATGTCTTCCTTATAAATTGGATCCAATAGAAAGTTTGAGCAGGACTAGTACTCCTATCAGTGAATTGAGAGGATCGATACCACTGAAAAATGTGGAGAGTTACAAGTCAACCGACCGGTCACTTTCAAGCAATATTAGTTATTTCAGCTATGAAGATGTCAGTGTAGCAAGTGAGGAATGTGAGATGTGTGCCATTTGTATTTGTCCATATGAGGAGGGAGACATTCGAATCTTTTCCAAGAGATGCCCACGTAAGTTGTTATTGTGCATACGATGTGCGTTTAGACTATTTCTTTTCCCATGACTGATCCATTTGACTCCTCTCCTTTACCTCATCATAACTTGCACATACTACTAGACGTATTTCATAAAGAGTGTATATTAGAGTGGCTGGTTAAGAGTCATAACGAATGTCCATGTTGTCGAGTAGATATGGTAACGAAGACTGAGATTACCATGGTATCACAGAGTCTTATTGGAACTGACAGGTTGGCGCAAGCAATGGCGGCAGTGGGCTCAGAAATGCAACAGGCACCTCCGTTTCGAGTTCGAGGTTCTCGAATGGCTCGTCAAATGATGAATAGAGCAAGAGCGCAACGACGTCGATCAGGAGAGGCGGCTGAAAATACAACCTCAGAGACACCAATGTCTCCGAATGCAAACTGGCTTTGGTCAGCTAGATTTGCCAATGAAGGTCCACCCTCCACTCCAAGACGAAGCAATAGTGTATCTTCTTCATCAAACAATGTATCATCGAATGATGTTTTCCAACAACCAAGAACAATCAATCCTTCAAGGTCAAGTGATGCAATCATGAACCCGCACGAGATAGCTTCTGCCCCAGTAACGCCCACCACTGCAAATGGCGGGGGAGGCGTATCTATCCATAATCATAGCACAATACATACAAGTGCTGGTTCTTTATTCTCCTCAAATAATAGTATGATACATGACCATTGGCAACAACAAAGTCCAAGTCGAAGAGCAAGGAATCAAACGGCTCCGATTACTTTATCTCCTAATAGGGCACATTCCGCCTGGTCAAGACAAAGACCTAGAGCATTGACTTCACCAACTAGAAGGCCACTGCGTACAAATTCTTCTACAGAAGAATCTCTTCCTGTTACAGTTCTGCCATTGTCTCCGCCATCATCAAGACTACATTCAAATTGGCAAAATGAGCAGAACTAAATGATGGCAAGGTACCTAAATCTCTGGTGGATTTGTAAATAGAAGATACAAGACTTTAATCTAATATAAATATTGTAGAGAAACTTTTGTATAAAACTGTTATTTAGCTGCTTCAGTTATCTGGGCAATGTTCGCTCAGTCTTGGGCCTATGAAAAAGCCTTATTTAACCTTGGAATTAGTTTGAGACATGTTTACTCTTCAAGTTACGACCTCATTCTTTCCTTGCATGCTCCCTCTTGAAGAGATGATTAATATGATGATGAGTAGTGGCCCCATCAAATATAGCAATACATAATATAATAGGCGTGTTCGCGAGTTGATACATCATAGTAAAAAGAACGAGTTCATTTGCAAAATCCAATTGCAATTCCAAACAATTATTACACATCTTATGAACATCAATTATTTCTGATAGACATATCAGAATTATCATCTTTAATACGGCCCAATAAAATATAAACATGGATTCAACCAATAATACAAATAAGAAGAAGGAGAAGGGTCGATATCCACAGCTGCCAACACGAAAACATAGACTAGAAGACGGTACATCTAATGTGGATATTGCAAAGAAGGACGAAGATGGGGAAGAGGCCAAAGGCCCTTCACTTTCATTGGATCAATCCATAAAGAATAATAAGCGTAAGATGGATAATGTAGATGATGATGTACCGTCCAAAAAGGTCAAGATTAATTCATCTACGCCGTCTCCATCCGAGGCGGCGGCGGCGTCGTCCTCAAATTCGAGGTCTTCCTATATTGGAGTTACCTATCAATCTGACCTGTTGAAATATGAGGCTAAACTAATTCCTGGGGAATATATTTTAGGACTATTCGATTTGGCATGTGATGCGGCATATATGCATGATGTGGCATATCGTATCACCGGTGGAGGTAGTTCGAACAAGAGTAAGAATTTGTTAATTGCAAATGATTCTGATAAGATTGATTATCACTGTAATTGGCTTGAAAAGGAAAGAGATGCTAAAGAGGAGGCAGTTGGTACTGCTGATGATAATAAAGTGAACTTCCTAACCCCATCACAATATGATAAGGCACGTTCATTGGAAATGTCGGGTAGGATGAATGAAAAAGTTCAGGGGAAATCAGAGTTAGAGATGGTAATTCGGAAAGAGATTCTCAACCTGGCAGTCGCATATTTGTCGACAACACAGAAGCAACGAGAAGGAGGAGTAGAGAAGCGTGATAAGAAGAAGGTGAAATCATCTCTTCATAAAAAGAAGTCTTGGACACCAGATATTGAAGAGGACGATCAGAACGCAACTGTGCACCCAACTCCGCAGCAAGAAGATGATGAGCTTGAAGCACTGCGGAGGAAACAGCATAACGAAACAAAGAAGATGGCGCTTGCGATTAAGCTAAAGCGGATGATGAGTGGGGAGTATGAACATCAAAATACCAGCCAAGGTGCAGAAAGACACTCCTATGTACCCCATCAGATAGGCAACACCATAGCAGGAGAAGAGCTTAATAATGAGTCACTGCAACAACTATTGCTCTACCAACTTGCAGCACGACAACAACAGCA
>Ga0214479_100332_pt1 | contig 29600 bp, 20 predicted proteins | sample M1_20Mar14CPVII9_5_FD_165054 | JGI IMG/M metagenome (GOLD analysis project Ga0214479, IMG submission 165054) | Marine eukaryotic communities from Monterey Bay, California, United States - M1_20Mar14CPVII9sort6BwellE14 | ecosystem: Environmental > Aquatic > Marine > Unclassified | place: USA...
TGCAAATCTTTGCAAAGAATTAACATTCCTCCCAATCTTGAGACGATTGAATATGGAGCATTTGAAGCTTGCTATAGTTTATCAGAAGTACTATTTTCAGAAGGGCTTAGAGAAATTGAATGGGAAGGTTTCAGCTGTTGTTATTCGTTGGTATCAGTTACTCTGCCCTCATCTTTGAAAGTGATTAGGCGAGGTTCATTTCAATACTGCCGTTCATTGAACGAGACAAATCTTCACGACACAGTAGAAACCATCGAAGGGAGAGCATTTGGTGATTGTAACCTTCAAAACTTTCGTATACCATCTCTAGTGACTGACGTTGATATGAGTATGTTCGAAGGCTGCAAACATTTGGTTTCACTTGAACTTTCGGGCAATGTATCAAAATGTGATAATACAAGAGGGGCATCGTTACGCAACATTACATTACCATCAGAATGTGAAGTAGATTTCTATATGTTTTATGGGTGGACTGATATGTTTGTAGTATTTCCTGATGAGGATGGGGATACAATAACCGAAGCATTGAAACACAGATTTGAGGATCTACCAGTCCACAAGATATGTTACTACCAATCATATCACGATAATGAATCTACGCTACAGAGGCTTAAGCAGGTTATGGACTCAACCGGTAAACAGCAAGACTGCTTAGGTATGACACCATTGCACATATTGGCATGCTCAACCAAACAACACGTTGAAGTGTATCGATTATTGATTGAAAAGTACCCCGAAACACTCATTATGAAAGATAAGTGGGGAGATATTCCATTACTATATGCATTCCGATGTAATGCACCATCGGAGGTGATTGATTTGCTAGTGCACAGTTACAAATCATTACACCAAGATTATGAATTTGATTGGAGCGGCATGATTCTAACATTGGCCAAACGCAATGTGCCCTTGAAGAACATTCAGAACTTAGTTAATACACAGCAAAGCAGTTTCCCTAATCAAGACTATGATATGCAGCAAGTTGTGCTGGAATTGGCAAGATATAAAGCACCATATACAATACATTTGAGCATCCCTATTGGAACATTAAGGTATCTTCTACGTGCCAGTATTGCTAAGCGCTTAGAATCATTAAATGTTACGAGATTCTGTGAAGATGTGGAGAGTAGCATTAATTCACTTCCAGTAGAAGGTAAGCGTAGAGACGATGACGTCCAATCAGTGTATGACAGACTTTCCACATATGAATCAATCAAAGATGGTACCTCTGTACTTGAGATGGCATTGTGGAGGGCTAAAATTGACGAGGGCCATAACAAGAAAGCTAGAGTTGAAGGGGATGTTAGTTATAGGGATCAATGCCGTGTCAATTGTGGGGCTGATGTCGTCATTAAAAATGTACTACCATATCTTTTGCCTTTGCCCCAGATGGATGATTCATGTGATGACTCAAGTGACGAGTCAAGTAACGATTCAAATGAATCCAGTGACAGTTCAAGTATATATGATGAAAGTGATTATTACAGTTCAAGTGCAAGCAGTAACTTAAGTTATTAAGCTGAACTTGAACACTGAACATTAGCTGTACTAGAACTAGATACTATCATCTACTCCTTCTACCGATTGCAAATCCAATAACACCAACGAACAAAGCAGCAGCAGTTAACTTAACAGTATTCCATCCCTTCTTTCCCTCTGGCATTAATATCTCTAATCCCTTTTGTTTCCCTTCTTTTCCAACTCCATCACCACTAATAACTACGCCCATTTTCTTATTCACTACATCTCTATATGGTTTATAAAACCATGCTTGAAATCCAGGCGGTTCCCACCATTCTGCTAATACTGTATCCTCTACAAATTCAAATACATGTGGTACAGCCTTTGGTATACAAATGAAATCATGTTTACCATATGCTGTTATTTTTGTAGATCCATCAGACTGCAATGTCCATATCTTTACACATCCACTGAATATAAAATCACATTGTGTATTGGGATGTAAATCACCACTACGCAAGTATCCCTTCTTGGTATATAGTATGTTAATACGCTTGTCGTTTGCTTTAATGTTATGTATCTCTCCTCGTTCATCGGTATAGATTGATGGTGTGGGTATACCTCTTCGTTTGTGTGGATTGGGTGCCGTGTCACTTGAATGATGCGGTATGACGTTTGGTGATGAGATGAAGATTGAATCCGTACCAACTAGACGTCCATCTTCTGGAAAGTGTAATTTGGTAATCTCATGTTCATCATCTTCTTCTATTTGTTTATGTATTGATGGGTTTGTATTGTTGTCATCTTTGATACTTTGAGCTTTACCCCAATTATCATACAGACCAAACATCTTTGTGTAGACTGTTCAATTAATTGATGAATCAAGAGCTCTAAAAGGTTGCAACTAAGAAGTATGAGTCGATAGCACTATAACTTTGTTGCAGTATATGTTGATGTTGTTTTGTCTCTTGCAAATTGCAAAGTCTCCAATCAAAAAATAGACAGCTAGCTCAAAGGTTGAAATGTATCTCTCTATTGTACATCAGTTGAATCGTCGATTTTAATAAATAACCCCCACATATGTACCAGTTGACAACAACTTACTCATCTCTACTTATGGTCTATGGTTGGTGGTCTTTGGTGGTACAAGTGTTGTATTTGATCAGCCTTCATTTTTGAACTCTTTATGTCTTAACAAAAAAAAATCTCATTGACGTCATTTGCCTCAACTTTTGCACACATAACTCGATATCGATGGCAGTTCGTATCGTCAGTACTGTCAGTATATCAGTTTATAATGCTCTTTCGATTAATGATCATTGCAGTGTGATCATTACATTGTTGAGATAATTGCAAGATACAACAACCCTGGTATCCTTTTTATACTCTCATAAAATATGAATAGACCACTAACATACCTAGTGCAGAGATAGAAGATGAATACCATGAACAACAGTGATATAACAATATTATGGGCAACACAATCAGGACGTGCCAAGGCCTGTGCTCGTCGTACAATTCGTCTCCTTCAATCTAAACAACAAGCATCAAGTGATAATAAACTCAACATTCATGGATGTTGTTCATTGGATGACTACAACTTTTTATCACTTGGTCAGCAATCTGTACAACAACCAAATGATAAACAACACCAAACTCAACCAATAAAGAAGCATACTCTACTGCTATTCGTAAGCACCACAGGCGATGCCGAACAACCGAATAATATGATACAAACATGGAATTTACTCTTATCAAAATCATTATCCAATCAATACTACACAAACATATCATTTGCATTATTTGCATTAGGTGATCGTTCTTACGGTCCTCAAGCATTCTGTGCAGCCGGACGTAAATTAGCAACACGATTAGTACAATTGGGTGCCTTGCCATTATGTCAATTAGGATATGGTGATGATGGGTCATTGAATGGTGGTGTCTTTGCTGATTTAGATGTTTGGTTGGAGAAGGAATTGTTCCCAAATGTTATTGTTGTTGCTAATAGTAGTATTAGTAGTAGTGGTATGGGTATGGATGGTACCGCTGATGATACTAGTGGAAGTAACACGATGGTGGACGGGCAAGTTGACAGTTCATCGTTGACATCGCCATATCAAGTGAAAATTTTGCAATCAAATGATCATGAGTCATCAGCTATTAGCAACAAGCACGATATAGAAGAATGGCAAAGGAAGGAATATCAACAATCTTATTCTAATTTCTTTGCACAGCTATGTCCTACAACTTCATATCAGTATAATAATCAATTGGAGAGATTAGAAACAAGCACTAATGGTAGTGATAATCCGCCACTTTTGGGGGTTGTAACTGTTAATGAACGTATCACTTCAGAGGATTGGATACAAGATACAAGACATATACGGATACACGTTACTGATAGTATGATTGGCAATGGTGGTAACTCCTCACAACATCATGACCATAATCTACTTCCCTACCAAGCAGGAGATGTTGCAACCATCCTACCGAGTAATCCATCATCATTAGTTGAACGATTTATATCACTTTTACCTGTATCGATTCGTAACTTGGCTGATGCTACATTACACATATCATACAATCCAAATCAAACATCTATTATGAACCATCCATGGCCAACAATATGTACATTACGTGGACTACTAACATATTGTGCAGATATACAATCCTTACCCGAACGAGAAGACTTGTACGCTCTAAGTTCCTATTGCAATACTAAACAACATGTCAATGATGGACAAGATCAACAAGACAAATTAATATCATTAAGTGAAACATCCGGTGCGTCATTATATGGTGATTATATTATCCGAGAGAAGAGGAATTGGGTAGATGTATTATATGACTTTGATTCTATATCAAGTTCGGTATTGTTGGGTGTGGAGGAGTTGTTGATGATATTGCCGTGTATGATGCCACGGCATTTTTCAATTGCTAGTTCACCTACATATATGAAACAACAGCAGCAAAATCAAAAGCTTGCATCGGATAGTGATAAGGCGGCGGCAGGGTTTGAGCTAGAGCTTTGTGTAGCGGTTGTGGAAGGATCGACACCATTAAGTCGGCCGTATACAGGATGTTGTTCTCACTACTTGGCGTCACTTGTACCCAATCAAGCAACGACGAAGGATGATATGGAGGGAGGATTGGATAGTGTTGTGCGTCTATGGATTCATCCTGGTAGTTTCTCAAAGCTGCCTCTGGACCCGAGGACGACGGGAAATGGAGAACAACAAGACAGTCCAAGTAGTAGGCGGTTTGAAACACCCATCATGTGCATCGGAGCAGGAACGGGTATAGCACCACTTCGTTCTCTCATATTAGAACGGGAAGCTCATATCGGTAAAGTATCATCACCCCATTCTTCAGCCGGAGATGAACTAGTCAACAACACGACAACTATGAATACTGACGATGATGATGTAGACAATGTACTGGTATTCGGTTGTCGTAAAAAGACAAAGGATTATTACTACGGCAGTGAATGGGAAACATTAACAAACAATAATCGGTTACAGTTAATACCAGCCTTTAGCCGTGATCAGAAACATAAACTGTATGTTCAACGAGCACTTCGAGAGGCTGATGGTGGAGAGTTAATCGTCAGACATATACTAGAACAGCATGGTGCTGTATACGTCGCTGGTGGTTCAAAAATGGCAAGAGCTGTTAAGGATGAAATAGTTGAAGTATTAACAAATAGATTAGATGGAGGTGAGAAGGATGCTAAACGATTACTAAACAAGATGAAACGGAAGGGATTGTTTAGTATAGAAGCTTGGAGTTAATGAGTATAGAATTGTTGTTAAGGGTGGTAGTGGAATAGAAAGTTTGGATCTTGAATCTAAAGGTTAAAGAATATATAACTTATTACATTCGCATTATTTCATTAACTCTTACTCTAATCCCCATCTTTCCCCAACCATCACATTACTCTTCATCCCCACACTACGCCTCTGAATCATTCCTCTTTTGTCATTATCAACTAATATCGGTAGAATGAAACGGAACACGGTAGATGAAACGGAACATTACACATAAACTATACACATATAGAAGGCGAACCTTACAAGGGATCAATCAAAAACACAGATCCCAGTAGCCGGAGCAGTTTGGTCGGTGCATTGTTCAATTGAAACGGTACCACAAAACGGAAGAGCTCCATCATTACAATCCGTACTGTCAGTACATGGAGTAGAGCAATCAATAACACCTGGCGTTGATGTACTAAGAGAACGACAGTATCTAGTTCCAGCATTAGCAAGACAAAAACCTAAGAGGGAGAGGGGGGGTTAATATGTTTGATAACTTAGAATTAGATAGAGAAAGTTATTATATGAGCGGAACAATATACTTACTAAAGAGGCAATCCGCACCAGTACAGCAGGGATTGCCATTTGTAACAGAGCCAGGTATGATTGCTCCTAGAGGGCAGGTAGAACCACCACCCGACTTTGACTTTAATTGGATAAGTATGATTTAGTGTGTGAGATTTAGGTATCACTAATATCAACAGGGAAAGAAAAAACGATAGTAGTATACAACTTACCGACTTGGATTCTTTAGATGCCTTGGCACTACTATCAGTACCTTCACTCTTGGCAGTATTTGATGACGAACCATCATGACCATGATTAGCTGCTGTAATCTCATCAGCAATATCCTCCTCCTCCTCTCCGGTTAGGCGAATCATATCCACCACCAAGTATACCAAACCTGATAAGTAATCGACGTATGTGTACCCAAGGAACTCAACCAATAATAAAACAATTAGTAGGAATACCTTATCAATAATGTCAATACCCTCACTCTTGTGGCTCTTACTGAGACGCCTACCATTGCCGCCGAGGCCGAGGGCATCGTTCAAGTCCAATCCATACTTCTCCTCAATAACATCCTTAACAGAAGTAAGCATATCATGTAACTTCCTTTCGGTATTATCATTAGCCTTATCGATGATGGTGGCTACGCTATCGATGTCAATGTTACTACTCGTAGGAGAATTGATGCCACCATCATTGATGTTGGCGTTGGATGTAGCGGAGGGTGGTAGATGATGTTGTGCATTAGTGGATGCAAATCCGAGGACGAGAGTGGTTAAGATTGCAATGAGTTTCATATTGTTTTATCTGTTATTGCGGTGGAATATATTGATAGATATAGATAGATCGACGATGATAGATGGGTACTAATGGTCGATGAGGGTCGATGGTGATTTATGCAAATAAGAGGGTAGTATCATGTAATAGGAAGTTAGTAGGGGATCTCGTGCAAATTTCACACCGAGTATTTTCATTTCGGATCTAACAGAAAAGATACCAGAAAGCCTCGCCAATTTGTCCCTGGACATCTAGTCTGGCGATCAAACCGTGGGGATGGTCTTTATAGGTAATTGGTAGTGATTGAAGGAGACGGGGGTTGTATTGCAGATCATTCGTTTAACTCTCTTCGATTAGTGAATACTATGTAGTGCCATTTGTACTTGTTTTTGTTGTATCATATTGCTGCAGAGATAAATCTCCAAAGATACCAGGGACGATATCTATTTTTGGTACTTTTGTTGAGCACTGACAATGGCAAATCGATTCATGATGGCTATGGCGTTGCTACTACTGTTGTTTCTATTTGCAATATCGCCGTTCCTCCACACAATATTAGACAACAACAACAATGAGCAACAAACAACAGAAATCAACAACAAAAGACGACTCTCTGAAGAGAAAACAACAACCTCCTCACAACATTATGACTATGATTTAGAACACTTGTTACATTTAGCAACACGATCTCCATCCGATACATTCACCGAAGAATCAGATGACAATCAATTTAAAGTATTAGTAATAGTAACAACATTATATGAATATGACAAGGGCACGCGTGGTACAACCCACGGTGCCGATCGTCTTAAAGATAATGTCTTACCAATCTTAGTAGACGGAGTTACATCCATGATAAATCAAGGATGGAAAGTTGATGTTTATTTGATATGTGGATTTGAAAAACTACATTCTAATAGACGTCAAATGATACAAGATGCATTACCAAAGAATGTAGGATTAGAAGTATGGGAGGATGCAATGCCATATTATTATGATAAGAAGTTCAATGGTCAATTGAAACATGGCGAAACGAGTAGTATTGAATTGGCATCACATGGATTAAGTCGTCAACATCGATATGTTGTGAAAGATAAATTGTTGGAGTATGATTTCTTCACTGCCTTTGAGGATGATATGGTAAGTTTATTGTGTATTGTTGTGTTGTTGATTGTTGTGTCATCTTTTGTGAGCATATCTCATGTCATCTTTTTGCAATGGGACTATAACGAACAACACACCAAACAACATATGCAACAATATAGCGTATAATGACAGATCATGTAATCAACTTCTTAGAAATGAGTGTAGAAATTGATAGATTGAGAAGGAAAGCCGAGGCCTCACCTGATGGATTAGTACATGTCGAAAATGCCATACAAGATCATCGAACGTCACGAGGCAATAGTATGGATAAATCAAAGTATGGTAATGATGTAATACAAGATTCATTATCTGCCGAGGAGTTGCAACGATTATGGCCTGGATTTATTCGAACAGAAGTATTAGATACAAGATTATCTAGTGGGGAAGGAGATACACATCAATTATTACAAGGTGGCACATTAGATCAACCAAAGTTTTATGAACATGTACCACCCTCAATGGAATACGAGCAAGAGTATGGTAGTATAGACCCGAATATATGTTGCGGTGTACCAGAAGGACGAGTACGTACACCATCCAATCCAACGAAAGATGATTTATTACTTTGGGAGACTGACATTTCGGCAATGGGCGTACGGCATTATCCAGGTGAGATAGGATGGGCAGCCACCATGACAGTTGAAGATCGTGCCGACATTGGTTCGTATTGGAGTGGTGAGGGACATAATTACAATGATCCAAGTATGAAAAGACCCCGTCGTGTCAACTCCTTGATTGGACAACAAGCTGGATGGATGGCTAGTAGAAGTCAAGTTCTATACTTCCACGAACATGCATGCCCGGGTGGATTCCTACCGCCGTTTGAGGATAAGGAGTGGGTACATGATTCATTGCAGACACGAAACGGGTGAGTTATTTTTCGTTCGGTTTAGTTTTCGGATTGTATGATGATATGTTGTTGTTTCATTAACACAACATGGCTCATCTTTACTTACTTCATACCACATACTCCCTTACATTAGTGCTGTGGAATTCTGGAGTGGCGGATATCAGTTGTTTGGAAAGTGTTACTTCAATCGGATACTAAGTCTTGATCCAAAGAGATTCTCAAGACAATTACTATATCATGCATCCAACAATAAACAAAGGACAGTAAGCAGAGGTAAATTCATTAGATTTACACAGTTCCTTGGACAGTTGTATGCAGTCAAAGATAGAGCTATAAAGTCATTGATGAGTTCATGAGTATGAGGGAGGGCAGACGTTTGTTGTTAAGGCAAAGGTATCCCACCAAAATTGAAATATATCGGGATGTATAAGTACGACTAGAGTACAATCACGGGGTGCCAATCAAATCAAAGAGTAATCCATTGGGGACGTGGATTGTGACGTATTTAAAGTACATAGGGTACTTATATTACCAACTACCACTTGACACTTATGTGGAATTTGGGGTAGTATGGGAGTATTATATCTAAGAAGGATGAAGTTAGAAAGAAGAACAACAATATTTATGACCGTGCGTTGCATCTGCATTAAGTTTTGAACTACCGGGTTTTAGTTATTATTTGTCTTGATATATGATACTTCAGGTTATAAGATTTATAAGATGATACTTCACTTAATCATAGGTATGAACATCGTAGATGTGGTAGATGAGCCACCCATGAAATGAACCCTCACCTAGCTAAGCAAATCATTCACTCATCCCTCAAAGCCAAGTAACAGATGGTCAAAAGTCATTGGTATATCAATATCTACAATCTTCTCCTCCTCTACACTGCCATTAACATTCATACCACGTAAGGTACTAACAATATCAATACGACGTTGGACATTCTTCATATAAGCTGGAGAGGGATCTGTCCAAATGCCAGTAGTCATACTCCGGAGTAGTATCCCTTGTAAGTTCTTCACTTGACTGCTCTCGTATTGTTTTGCTTTGAGTATTGATGATGTAGTCTTACCAGCCTTGATTTGTTGCTGTATTGATTCATATGCCTTCTTGTGTTGTTTATATTTGGTCATGTTGGACATAAATGATGTTTGCAATGATTTTGAAAAGTCGGAAGTGTTTAATCCACCTGATTTGCCTGTCTTGGTCATACTTGATAATTCGACATCAATCAATTGCAACTCGGCTAGAAGAGTCTTCTTCCTTTCATCATTATTAGCACTACCACGTTCTTTAGCCTGCCTATTATTCACAACTTTACTACATCGTTTACCAAATTTGATACTAGATATAGTCTCTTGATGCATTTCACTGTCTTCTGTGCCAGTAATAATTACAGACGTGTAACATCTACCACCCAAGCTTTGTTTCAATAGCATTGTTAATACAGAATCTCGATATGGTACAAATACATCACCTTTTGACAAGGCCGTGATGCATCTACCCAAACTTGTTAAACTAGTATTAATATTCTTAGCCTCGGCTGCCTTCAATTCACATTGTATCGTTCCTGATTTCATTATCCGTTCACTCCCCGCCAAATCTACCAACATATACTTGGCATTACTAACTGATGGTGTAGACAGAGTTATGACACAATGACTTCTACTCGATCGTTCATTCAACTTGTGTGATTTGGATGTTCTAGTTGCTTCCACTATCCTCATAAAGTCTAACAGTTCATTAACATTTGATAATATAGTTGATTTGGCACCTCTCATACCATACCCTTCATTATGTAATGGTTGTTGTTTATCAACTAATGTACGAGGTGGTATCCACTTTCCACTACCATCACGTTTCACTTGTGTTGTTTCGAGGAATGATCCACGTCCTGATACTTTGTTGGACTTGCCGTACCCTTCGATTGATATCTTTTGTTTATCATGTATTAAATCGTAACAGTTGTCCATGTATATTTCTACAGCTGTTGCTGTTATTCCGATGGTTTGTATTACTTGTTGTTGTTTGTTATTCTGTTGTTGATTTGATAACAAATGCAATACAACACGAGGGAATATCCCCCAACTAGTTGGTATCTCAACATTCTTGAATACCTCATCAACATTAGTAGATGCTAATGATTCCGAATGGAACGAATTGGGAGGTCCAAACAATGTATGTGTCTTACCACTGCCAGTTTGTCCGTAAACAAAGAATGTGCAGTTACATCCATCATTTAGAAATTCGTGTATTGATTGTGAACATGATGTTTGATTGTAGCATTGCAATTGTGTTTGTTTGGAATTTAGAATGTGTGTAAATGATGATAGTAATGTGTTATTGTTCTCATCGTCGATTAATAGTTTGTGTTCATTGTGATTTGATGGCGTTGGTTTTATTCGTAGTGATGTACTTATTGCTATTCGATTGTTGTGCTTCTTTGATGTTGTTGACATTTGACGCTCTTCTCATTGCTCATCCCCTTACTATCTCTCTTAGTGAGGATGTACTAAGTTCTAGATAGACTGCAAACGACCAACTAGAATAGAGCTACTCTCTGGTCTCTCGTCAAGAGTGGCCAAACGTTGTGCATTTGATAGGCAACTAATCCTACATATTTCAAAATTATGTATTACAAATAACGGCAGAGATCTAGTTGGACGATTTCGTTTTTTAAAATTGCAATCGTCAATGTAGAAACCCCCACATACAAGGCCGTGTCACTGACGATGATGTGGTGGATGATAGTAGTTAGTACTCTAGTAGTAGAGAGTAGAGAGTCGAGAGTTGGCGAGCTCGAGAGTGATTTCTTTATTCGCAAATGCAATATTCCACGTGTAATTATATATTTGCATGCATTTTTCTACAAAGAATCGTCTTCTCGAACACCTTCGTATGATGAAGCGGCCGCCGCGCTGCATCATCCTCTCATAATATGAACAATAGAGCCATTGCAATATCAAGATAAGATGTTATTTGCAATGCAACTTCATTATTCGACGAATAGTATCATCTAAATCTAAGAAAACTAAAGTGTGCACATCTATTGTGCACAAAATCTAACAAGTATACATCTCCACACGATGATAGCTCAACTTTATCTCCTCCTTATAATCATATTACAACTTGCCAACTCTCAACGAGTACAAACATGTACAGGAAACAATCTACGATTTCCTACACCATCACTAGGTCGATGTGTATCATCCTTTGCAAACTCTCGTCATGAAACTAAATCGTACCCTGATGACTTCAATCCTATACTAAATCAAGTACAGATATATAAATGTACAACAAGTAACAAACGTATAATAATCTCCAATGGCATACCCAATCATGATGTTACATTACAAAATCGTATTGCACCTTGTGAAGTTAACTGGGCAATTGAAATACCTTTAAATCCATCAGTGAATGCTAATAATCAAAAGACGGAAGTTCCAATGCGTGGTATGATAGCAGTAGCCCTAAACGGAGTACCAGCCTATGGACCACAGGAAGCTGATTCCAATAATGCAGTGGAAGGTACCATGGGTGTACCAGGAGCTCGATATTGGTATGGTCATGCAGGAAAGTAGCGTTAGTATTGTTTTATGTTTTGAGTTCATGTGTTCAAGGTGGTTCAATGTGAAGTATTTGAGATCCAAGTGCTTCATTTGGCCTGTATGTATCTTCATTTGTTTGTTCTTGCAAGCTGTATGCACTAACTCGAGTTACTATTGCGCTAACATCTTCCAGGTCCCAATAGTGCATGGCATGTACATAATCCAAAAATGGGACAAGAATTAGAATCACATGAAACTTTGTTAGGACATGCATTGGATGGATTCCCGATATATGGTCATTTAGAGGATGATTCAATATTGGATGTATGTAATGGCATGTATAAAGATGGGAAGTATCAATATCATGTAAAGACGTTGGATCAAGTTAATGATTCATTAGAGTATTGCAATGAAGATGATCCAAATGTTAATAGTTGGAACTATATACTTGGCTGCTATTCAGGGTCGGTGGATGATACGAATGTATATGATTCAACGATATATGAATTGCCTGATGATTGTGTTGTTGATGATTTACAAGCGTCTGAAGAAGGAACAGCAACAACGTCAACAATTGCCACTACTACTAGCATCGAATCAACCACAATCAATAAAACAGAACAAGATAACAATAACATACCATTCGTTTATACTGAAGATGAGAAAGATACAACACTGAAACGACCTAATATAATTATAATGCAACCAGACGATTTACCCTTCTTTGACATATGGAATCCGCCACCAAATAATCCTACCACTCCAGATCAAAGTATCAACATGCCAAATAGCGGACTACCGAACATTGAATCATTACGATTAAACGGATTACAAATGTTGCAAGCATACACCACCTCGCCAATGTGTGGCACATCTCGATTTAGTACAATTACATCAAGGTATCCAAGTCGAGCTATCAGTAATGATGATGACGTAGCAGCGGACCTAAAGGAGGTTGTCATCCCCAAAACCAAATTACAAGGTGAAGATTGTACATCTGATAATATTGCAGTATCATTTCGTGATAATGGATATCGTACGGCCATGATTGGAAAATGGCATCTGTCTAGAATTAACAAAAATACATATACATATGATAGTGCAGTTGATATAGTTAAGGCATGTGGCTTTGATACAGTGGAAGGTCTATATGTTGAGAATTTAGCCTCGGAAAACGATTTTAATAACTTTTCAGATGGTACGTTTAGTCATAATATGGAATGGATTACTAGTGAGGCTATTAAGATCATCAAGGAGGATTCAGAAGAGGTAAGATGTTCATGTAGTAGTTGTCTAGTTGATCTTCTTGATGATTCTCAAAGTGCTAATAATCTATCCCCACTTCGAAACAGCCGTTCTTCCTCTATTTCAATCCTACAGTACCGCACTCGTCCAACTCTGTTGAGTCTGCTTTACGAGACTTTTCATGTAGAAATACGGCTACCGGTACTTTTTCATCCGATCCGATTATTCCTGGCATGACAGATGATGGTGATTGTGAATCATATAGAGAAACTGTATTTGATAGATCAGAAACCAATGATGACTTGGGAGCCATTTGGATTGATGATAGTGTTGGATCTATACTAATGGCACTAGAAGATAAGGGCATACTAAATGACACCATCTTTGTCTTTCAAGCGGATCATGGAGTTGATCCCAAGGCTGCCCTGTATGAGGGAGGAATCCGTATACCACAATTCATCCATTATCCAAACAAGATATCTGCCGGGACAAAGTTTGATTCGCCAATATCAGTCATGGATACAAGTGCAACATTGTTAGAGTATGCAGGTATTACACCCTCGTATGATATAGATGGATCATCATGGAAAGAAGTCATTGCAGGAAACGACTCTGAAACAAAGTGGAAAGATCGATGCTTATTCTATGAGATGGGAACAGATAGATCTACTCGTTGTGGGTGTTACAAGTATTTGGAGATATTTGATCAGACCGACTCGACTACTTTTAGACGAGGTAATGCAAAGGGATTGTCAAATGATGAACGCAATCTCTTCAACTTGTGTGGCCAGTCTGAAGATGAGTATGTCAGTGATATCAGAGGGAATAATATGGAAGCTATAAACTTGAATGAGGGAGAGTCTATCACGGCTTCACAGCTTGAGGCAATCCAACAATGTCATGTCGATAGAACAATGGATGGAAGCTATGATTCATGTCAATTAGATGATCAGAATGATACCAATAATGATACGAATAGTCCAACCAAACGACCAACATTTGCCCCCATTAGTATGCCACCCTCGAATAGACCAATCAGTAGTGCTCCCCAAATGATGACTTACAATCCAACAAAGCAGCCGATTATATCACCAGTTAGTAACAGCCCAACACTATTAAATAGTATTGGCAGTAGTGCATCGACTAGCTCACCATCGGAACCGCCCAAGGCGAGCTTGTCTCCAGCAACTGAAACGCCATCTATGAAACCGAGTATACCAACAACAAACCTCAACAACAGTAAGAACCCAAGTCAATCACCAGACACATCCCCACCTAGCCTTGCTCCGGATAGTCCGTCCCCGATTGAGCAATCATTATCAAAGATACCATCCTCGTCACCAATTAATGAGGCGTCATCGGTTACCTCGGTTGTAGTAGAGACAACCTATTCAACTCCTAGTACAGAAGTACCCATAGATCTAAATGATACTCCAATCAATAACGATACTGATGATACGACTTCTATTCCTCCGACTCAAAGTCCAGTACGAGCTGTCGAAACTTTTAGCCCAACTGACGATACTGATACGACAACAATGAGCCCGAACAGTATATCATCTTCGTCTTCATTACGGAGTTTGAGTATCCTCTCAAACAACATGATGATATTGACGACCATTATGTATAGTTTGTATTCTGTTTGACCTGCTTGGTATGTTGTGTAATGATAATGATATGAGATGACGATGAGAAATGAGAGATGAGATGCTGATGCCTGTGCCTGTGCCATAATGATGAGATGAATTATGACTAATGTGAAGATGTAAAACAAAATCCTGTAAATTAGTTGTTCCGATTGATGAAACCCCCCTAATTACATACAAATGCCTTGTCTATCCATGGGCAAGTCATCATCTTCTTTGCAGTAGAAAATGCTGTTTGGGTTAATTTTAAGGATTATGTGTCCTGTTTAAGTTAGGGTTGCGACACAACTGACATCCATAGGAACAGAAAAGATTTCTATCTAATGAGAATCTCCTTTTACACTTATTGGTCATTGAATGGCCTCAAAAATTGAACAGCTTGAATTAATGCTCTGAATGGTGCGATAGGAGGTGGTTGAAGAGACGATGATAAATAGGAGATGTAGATAGGAGAGACCCTTTATTATCGCATTTACAATATACCTAAACAGCTGAGGCACGCAGTAGTACTGCCGAGAGATACACGATAACAAGTTATACACCCAAAATAAAGAAACACAAACAACAAACACAACAACCTTAAAAACAACATACAATGACCACCACTACAACAACAATACCACTAACAGAACTACTATCATTAAACTATCTATCCAATTATACCTTACTCTATGAACACGAATCACCACCGCCGCCACCATCGTCTGCTAATACACTAACTAATAACAATTCTTCAGAAGTAGAATTGCAACAACTGAAATTAAAAAGTTTAAATGCAACCAAGTTATCGTTACTAATTGTCAAGGCTATAGCTGCACGCGATGATGATAATACAAATACCACCGTTAATAATAATGCTGCGTCTATCAATAATGACGAGTTTAACACTGTTGATACGAACGTCACCACTACGAAAAATAAAAGTGCATATCATGTGAACAATTTTCATATCAAGTTAAAATTACCCTCTAATGGTGGTATTACTAGCAATGGTAATAATAATACTAATTGTATAGTATTACTGGGAGCTGATATTGTACCCCCATCTTCCGAGGCTGCAGCTGTCAATGGGGCGAATGGTGAGGCAGAAGAAGTTGTTGAGAATCAGCCCTCTGATTCTAGAGATTTACAAAATATTGGATACACATTACATTCAGTCTACAAATCAGACAACAACAACGATAATGAATATGATAATATTGAACCCATACCTTTAACAGTTAATAGCAATGGGATTAACGGGAGTATCAGCAATGGATATCACAATCAGGAGCAGTTACGATTGGTTAGTAATTGTGATATAACTCGAGATGAGGAAATGAATGGTGTGAGCAATGGCAGTAGTGGAAGGCGGGAGGAGTTACGAATGTTTAAAATGAGAAGGAGTTCACAAGATTTTAGTTTATTTACAAGTTTGGGTAAGTTTGTTTTTTATTGTTAATTGTTGGGACAGTTATGAAGGAGTTAGTTGGGGGACTTTCTTTGGGCGTGTATTTGTGGGATTATTCGGAGGATGGACTGTTATCTAGGTTTAGGGAAGTGGTGCATATGTCTCGAGTAGTTGATATGGGGCATTTGCAAAATGTTATTTTTGTGCATATAAGATATGCACACTTTTTATACACCCTCGCCCCTAACCCCCGAAAACCCCTTGTTTAATATCCCCTCTATAGTCGAATCAGGGGAATGTCCAATAGCAATCTGCAGACTACTCTCCGATATGATTGAACCCTCCAATACCTCTACTTCGTCATTCATGTCAATACAAGAAGTTATTCAAGATTTAGAACAAATGATTAATACACCCCAAATTTACTTATATAATCAAAGTCAGGAGGATATGTTACAATTATCAAATAAGAAGAAGAATACGGGATATTATGGCAGAGTTGAGGAATTAACTACTATATTGGAAATATCAAATCGTATTTTGCCTCAACACGAGGGGGTTGGGAACGAGGGAGAAGATAATAAAGGGGTCGGAAACGCCGCACTGGCGGAAGAACAACAGGAAGGGGATAGTAGCGGCATTGAAAGTAGAGAAGCGGGGAATACAAGTGACGAGGGAGGAGAAGAAAGTAGGGAAATTAGTAAGAGTCTCCGAAGAATGGGATCCAAGGCAGGAGGGAGTGTTTGCACAGATGTGATATACATATCAGGCACGGCCGGGGCGGGCAAGTCAAAGTTTACAAAGTTTGTTGGTGATTACCTTGAGAATATGGGATGGATGACATTACGGATCAAATTCAAAAGAGGTTTAGAATATGAATCGAAGGAGATATTATCATCTCTCTTTGATACATTGGTTGGTAATCTCATATCAATGAAGAATGGATATGCTGAGGTAGATAAAGAGTATTCTGTTCGTGCCAGTATGGCTATACTTGATGCCTTGGACTTGTCGAGTTTGGTCTCATTGTCAGAGTTCATTCCAAGTTTAAGGCAGTTTATACCTGCCATCTCCTCAGGACGCAGTAGCAGCCCCTTGCCAAGCAGCCCCGAGGCGAACCTATCCCATTGGCGATTGGTATACTTACTCTCGACCTTACTTGGAGTCATCGTTGGGTTGGACCGCAAGATAATGCTATGTTTAGATGATTTACAGTGGTGTGATGCCACCACATCAAGTCTGATAAGTGAGATTATCATCTCTGTTAGTCATGGTAAAGAGGGGCGCTTATTATGTGTCGGTATGTATCGAGATAATGAGATTGACGAGACACATCCCTTTGCAAAGCAACTGCGTATGTTTCAAAAGTGTAGCACTGTTAATGTTACCGAGATTAGTCTGCCAAGTCTATCAAGGGATGATGTTGCTGATATGATCATGTCGGAATTGAGACTTCCAAGGCGATTGGTATGCCGGCTTGCGGATATCATACACAAGAAGACGAGTGGCCATGCCCTCTTTGTTATACAGTTTTTGACCTCCCTTATCCAAGATGCGGCTATTGCCTATAGTCCAATGAAGCATCGGTTAGATTGGGACGAGGACCAAATCTCTGAAATCAAGACCCCCGATGATGTTGCATGTCTGATCGTATCAAACTTGTCGCATCTTAAGCCAAAGGCATTGCAAAGTATACGTTTACTATCATGCTTTGGGATATCATCCGAGAAGACACTGGTGAATCTCATTGAGAACTCTCCACTGGCACCTTTGGGCGGTTTAGATATACCCAGCTTAGTTGCACAGGGTGTGCTTGATATATCAGATTCATCTGTTTCATTTGCCCATGATCTCATCCAGCAGCATATTTATGAGAATATACCCTTGGAAGAACGACAGAAGCTACATCTTGATATTGCTTTATGCCTCGGGACTATGACAGAACTTGACGAGGCTACTGAAAAGTCATCCATAATTGGAGGCAGGACATTGGGAGACCTTAACCTCAGTGATGCAAGTAGTTTGGGTGACGACGGGGGTATCAAACCTGTGACACTTATCCATATTGCCACCAATCAAATCAATATAGCCGGCCCGTCATTCATTACCGATAAGGCTCAGCGGATACGATATGCAGGATGGAATCTTGTGGCAGCGAATGAGGCATTGGAATCATCAAACTTCCCAGCGGCACTGAATGGTTATAAGAAAGGTATAGCATTCATCTCTGAGGACCTCTGGGTTAAAGAATCAACATATCAGCTGTGCCTTGAGCTACACGAGGGTGCAGTATTCTCGTCATATACAATTAATAGTTCATCAGCCGAGGTGGAAATGTATGCTACAGCCATTATTGACAATGTACAGTTCGAAGATAGTTTAGTTGCACAAGATTTAATGTGCCGGTACCTCCAGTCCAAGGGAAGCTATAGTGGATGTACGACCAGAGGCATGGCTTGTCTTCGACAACTGAAGATTGATATCCCACCCACCGCTGATCAAAAGTCCATAGTCTCGACAATGCAAGAAACTGCAACGATATTATCACAGTACACGACAGAGCAGATTAAGAACCTCAAGAACCCGGAAACTGCTATCAATTCAAGGAAACAACAGATTATATACAACATATGCCACTCTGTCGTGATCTGTTGTTTCAGAGAATCGTCTCCTTTCCTTCCCTTGCTAAGTTGCTTGATGGTTCAGTACTCACTATCAAATGGTTTGGTGGAGGAATCAGCCATGGTGTTTTCAGTTTTCGGCTACCTTCTTACGGCCTTAATGGTGAGTCTATGATATGGCCATACTCTCTTGCTTGATATACCTTTTCTTCAGCACATCTCATGATCACGCCCGCACGTACTTATCATTTTACTTTCCACTAAACCCAAACAGGACAACTTTGACTTAGCGAGACGTTGCGGGGAAATTTCTGAATCGATTTCAACAAAGGCGGACCCTTCAGCTCACCTTTTTGTAAGTCATTGAATTTTCTTTTTATCTCTTCTACTTTTTCAATTCGCCTCTAATACCATTCATAAATATGTTCATGGGTAGGCTCGTTTAATTAATTTGGGCTTTTGTCAGCTTCTATTCCGTAAGTTCATTGATAGTAACATTCTACAATTGTACATAAGATGTGCATCATTTTTATATGAAAAAGGATACCTTTGGTATCTTTTTGTGTGACCATCTAGATATTGAACAAAATATATGTGCATATATTCGTTCCCTTACCTATCCCTCCTTCCTTTTCGCATCAAACATAGGTCCGCATCAAGAAATAGCCTCAGACTTGGTACAGGTATATCTGACAGGGATGAAAGGTGGGGAGATACAGTACGCTGTTGGAGCATTATACGTTAGTGTTGGTTATTCATTCTTCGGTGGGTCTCATCTCAATCTACTGTCCGAAACGGCTACTGACTCTCTTGGTTTTGTTGCCAAACACAACTATGAAACACTGGGAGTTGCAGGTGAGATGCTTTTATCGATTTACAAATGATGTCTAAGATATGTCTCTCACAAAAGTCCATCTCTTTCTATTTAGTTACTGGTGCTACTTTAGTTGACAGTTTGACAGGCATTGATACTAGACCATACTTGGCATTTGAGGGCAAGATTCTAAATGAAGAATGCCTACTTGCCGATGCAATACACAGCAACAACCATAGCCTGATGGAAGCAATATACACAGGAAGGTTCATCTCTGCTTTTTGGAAAGGGCAGTATGCTGAGGCAAACAAGTGGTACGATCTTGCTTCAGAACTCAAGTTATTCAGTATGATAAAGATTCGAGTGCTACACTGCACATTCTACCGCGGTCTAGTTGCCTTTCAACTCTACCGGGATGGGCAAGGCGAAGATTGGCTTGATGAGGGTAGGAGAATTCTTACTAAAGTCGAAGGTTGGTCAAGGAAGTGCTGTACTTCACTCTTTGAAAACAAGCTCCATCTTTTACAAGCGGAGGACCATGCTTCAGATGGAAACATTGCTAGAGCCAAGAAATCATATGAACTTTCTATCGCGTTAGCAGGAGATGTTGGGCTTATACATGAACAGGGATTAGCGGCGGAATACTATGGCAAATTCTTGTCATCAATTGTTGAACTTGATGAAGCGAATGTTTGGCTATTGAGGGCACATAGTGTAAGTATGCATGACATATGTTCTCTCTGTTTTCATATGATGATGTCACGTCTTACTCACTTGATATGTTCTTCTTTTTCCTTGTATGTCTATCAAGTGTTATACTCAATGGGGTGCACTTGTTAAAGCCGACCAAATGATCAACGACTACAATTTAGTTATACCAGCTGTATATGATATCAGTATGAGAACCTCCTTTAAACGAGGATCGGAAGTTGTGGCTGTGGATGAGGGTCCGATGGTCGGTAGTGGTGGACAAATTAGAAGACATTCAATGTATTATTAATAATGTACCTAATCAAAAACTTGTTACTATAGATCTATGCCTACCATAAGTATGATAAACAGAATAGACTAACGCTCAACCCCCATCTTTGAGACGGAAGGTATGTGCCGACTGTGTTGAGAGATGTATTAGCTTTAGTTGATATACCTCCCCTGTTGTGTATCCTTCTTCATGAATTCATCAATGACTTTATGGCTCTATCCTTGACTGTATACAACTGTCCAAGGAACTGTGTAAATCTAACAAATTTACCTCTGCTTACTGTCCTTTGTTTATTGTTGGATGCATGATATAATAGCTGTCTTGAGAATCTCTTTGGATCAAGACTTAGTATCCGATTGAAGTAACACTTTCCAAACAACTGATATCCGCCACTCCAGAATTCCACGGCACTATGAAAAGGAGTATATGTGGTAAGAAGTAAGTAAAGATATGTACATATGATGTGTACAACATATCATCATACAACCCAAAAACTAAACTGAACCAACAATAACTCACCCATTTCGTGTCTGTAATGAATCATGTACCCACTCCTTATCCTCAAATTGAGGTAAGAATCCACCCGGGCATGCATGTTCGTGGAAGTATAGAACTTGACTTCTACTAGCCATCCATCCAGCTTGTTGACCAATCAAGGAGTTAACACGACGGGGTCTTTTCATACTTGGATCATTGTAATTATGTCCCTCGCCACTCCAATATGAACCAATATCGGCACGATCTTCAACTGTCATGGTTGCTGCCCATCCTATCCCACCTGGATAATGCCGTACGCCCATGGCTGATATGTCAGTTTCCCAGAGTAATAAATCATCTTTCGTTGGATTGGATGGTGTACGTGCTCGTCCTTCGGGCACACCGCAACAAATAGTCGGATCTATACTACCGCCGTACTCTTCTTCATATTCCATCGAGGGTGGTACATGTTCATATAACTTTGGTTGATCTAATATACCACCTTGTAATAACTGATGTGTATCTCCACTAGATAATCTTCTATCTAATACTTCTGTTCGAATAAATCCAGGCCATAATCGTTGCAATTCTTCAGCAGATATAGAATCTTGTATAATGTCATTACCATACTTTGATTTATCCATACTCTTGCCTCGTGACGTTCGATGATCTTGTATGACATTTTCGACGTGTACTAATCCATCAGGAGAGGCCTCGGCTTTCCTTCTCAATATGATCTGCCATTATACGCTATGTATTGTTGGGTATAGTGTGGTTATGTTGTTGTTGCACAGTATTGCAAAAAGATGACACAAGATGTGCACAACAATCAACAACACAAAACAATACACACATCACTACTACTACTTACCATATCATCCTCAAACGCAGTGAAGAAATCATATTCTAACAACTTATCTTTCACAACATATCGATGTTGACGACTTAATCCATGTGATGCCAATTCAATACTACTAGATTCGCCATGCTTCAATTGACCATTAAACTTTCTATCATAATAATAAGGCATTGCATCCTCCCATACTTCTAATCCTACACTATTTGGTAATGCATCTTGTATCATTTTACGTCTATTAGGCTGCAATGTTTCAAATCCACATATTAAATAAACATCAACATCCCATCCTTGATTTATCATGGATGTTACTCCGTCAACTAATATTGGTAAGACATTATCTTTTAAACGATCGGCACCGTGTGTTGTACCTCTTGTGCCCTTGTCATATTCTGCTAATGTTGTTACTATTACTAATACTTTGAATTGGTTTTCATCATCTTCTTCGGTGAATGTATCGGATGGAGTACGTGTTGCTGAACGTAACAAGTGTTCTAAATCATAGTCATAATGTTGTGAGGAGATTGTTTTCTCTTCAGAGAGTCGTCTAATGTTTTCTACTTGCAACAGCATATTGTTGTCAAATGTTAGGAGGAGGAACGACGATATTGCAAATAGAAATAGCAGTACTGACGCCGCCATAGCCATGATGAATCGATAAGCTATTGCCATTTGTACCACTTATTATGATATCACTAGTTTGATGTAGAAAATAGATATCGTCCCTGGTATCTTTGGAGATTATCTCAGCAATATGATACAAATGGCACTAATATCACCTAATCGAAGATCATTAAACAAATTACAGTCTGTAATACATACCTATCGATTCCCGCCCACCCTCCTTTCTGTCACTTCCCTACCAGCTCAGACGGTCAATCGCCAGACTAAGAGGACTTTTGGCGTAGACACTAACCCCGAATGTAGTAGCGATTTACCAGCCGATTTACAGAAAACAGCCGAGTTTACAGAAAACAGCCGATTTACAATACATCTGGACTTTTGGCGATATGCTTGCGTCGCAAGTTCGAATCTTGTCGGTGTCGCCAAATGCCAAAGGCAAGCGAGTGAGGTTCAACATGCGAATGCTTTACTCGGAGGCTTGTCTATTAATGCCAGTTACTTGGAGGTACTCATACGCTCAGTGAGAGGCTGAACTACTAGTCAACTTCAGTCGGGGAGAGAGCATCATCCGAAGTGTGAGTACATTCAGTGTTGGTATTGTTGTTATGAGGGGGGTTTTACTTTATGTATTTGAATTTGAAGACGTGAGCTTGCTTAGACGATCGGCCGATATGGTTGCTCTCTTTATCCTCAGAATCTACCCTTGACCAACTGTGGATGTGGTTTAATACCTGCCCAGTTGTTTATCAAGTCTGATGATGAATGGGCCACCATTGAATTTTCGCATCGTATTTCTGTTACCAGTTCAAGAAAGTGCAAGACTAGTCCACACACACATATTGTGTGAGTTAGGAGGAGGTACTGGAGAATTTCCCCCCCAGATATATTGTTAGTTAATCGGAGTTGGTTGGTTACACAAGGACTTGTATGGACAAGCTTGTGGGTTTATCTTTGTACAGTTGGTCGGTAATGTTTCTAATTTTAACTGCAGCATTACTCTGACCAAGGACACCTCGAGACTCGAGTTTCATCTAACTAGGCTATGCCTACTCGAACGCCAAGTCAAGCTGGCAGAGCAATGGAGATTCAAGTTGAGTCAAGAGTATCCTGACGCGGCGATACCGTCCCGTATGTTTTATCGCCAGCAGAAGTGATGCAAAGAGTTTTAGTGGACCTCATGAAGGCATGAGTTTTGTTGACCAAGGTCAGGGCTATAGTGATCACTAGGATAACTGATCACCTCTTTGGTGCCGCTATTGAGTTCTGTTCATAGATAACTTCCCCCTACACACCTCCTCTCAACAGATCATATACATTGCAATAGCATTATATTATCTCCACTCTCCAAATATCAAGCAAATACCCCATCATTAATATACTCCATCGAATAACAGATAAACAATATGAAACTCATTGCAATAACCACTCTCGTCGGACTTGCATCCGTTCATGCACAACATCACGCGCCCGCTCCAGCTACATTCAACGCCAACATCAATGGTGGCATCAAGTCCCCTACGAGTAGTAGTAACATTGACATCATCAAGGGCGTGGCCATCATCGCCGACGAAGCTGATGATACCGCAAGGAAGTTAAAGTTACATGATAATGATATGATTGCAACAATTGAGGCTGCCATGGAGGAGTTAGGATTGACCACTGCCGCCACTATTGATGGAGGTAGACGTCTTAGCAAGAGCCACAAGAGCAATAAGAGTGGTAAGGATGTCAGCCCCGAGAGAAAGTTATTAGGATTATCTTTTATTGTATTCGGATTTCTCGAGATTGCTAATATCTTGGATCAATCGGTGGCAATTAGTATCCTTACACTTATCGCAGCTGAAACCAGTGAGGGGATGAATAGTGTAAGGAAGTTAATGGAGGGTAGTACTGTTCTTGATAAAGATGACATCAAGAAGAATATCCAACGTATCATCAAGGATGGTCAGCACATGATGACTGGAGGGATGCGTCGTCTCCAAGATGAGGATGAAGAGTGTATTGAGTGTGATGAGGAGGAGGAGGAGGAGGAGGAGGTCACAACAACTCAGGCAACTACTCAGGGAACTACCACCCAGGCAACTACCATCCAGGGAACAACTCCTGTCACCACCTCTGCCTCTACTACTCCTCAAGCAACAACTCAGGCAACTACATCAGAGGCAACAACCACAACATCTGCAACTACAACCACCACTTCTACAACTCCTCCTTCTGAGGTGGTGGAAGATCTAGGCGAAGCATTTGTCGTTACAGGAGCCCTCATAGTCTTCACAGGATCATCAGATGAAGAAGCTGTGGAAAGACTCGCTGAGCAGGAGATTTCAGAAGAGGCTGTTAGTAGCGTCGGAGATATTTTGAATGTGGTAAGTTTGTTTCAAATGTATATCTTCATTTCGTTTTTCTTTTTTGCCTTGATACTCTGTTCATATACTCATACTAATTCTAACATTGGTTCTTCTCATACTCATATCCCTTTGGATACACCTATCATATTTCATATCCCAACAGTTTACCTGCCCATCTGATATCGTGACTGGCTCTGTTCCTGATGGTGGCAACTGCTGTGCTGATTCGGATTGTGATGATCCTTGTGTCGGTGAGTTTCATGAGTATTGTGGTCATCGTTTTTTATGTTTTCTTTTCTCTCTTCTTATCACAAGTTGATCTTTCCTTTTTAGGATGTTTTGTAATGGGTCGTCGTAGGTGTGCTACTATCGCTCAAGATAATATCAATCAAGTTGATTGTTCTACGGGTAATACGTGCGTGATAAATGCGGATTGTGGAGCTGGAGAATCCTGTGGACTCTTCCGTTTAGACAACTGCTCCCCTGCAACCAAGGTAATTGGTGGGACCTGCCTCGACTTATAATGAATAAGTGAAAGAGAAATAAGTATGATGGGTTTTTTGTATAGTTTGTTTGAATGTTTGAGAAGACTAGAGGGAGAGGTACGAGGGATGAGAAATGAATGAGTTTTGTACAGAATGTTAAAGTAACAATAAAGTGTGATTGTAACTCGACTTAGCCTTAGTGTCTACAAACTTTATATGGTAGATTGAATATCGCTATTGAACTATAATTAACAACTTGCTGCTATCTCCGTCCTCTACTAATTCCTTGGACGATATCTTTACCCTTACGATCAAGCCCAAGCTCCAATCAGCAACAACTATACCCTTGACAATTCTATATTCATTAACTCCAAGCTGCTATTACTAAACAAGTATCCCTTCCTTTTCATCTTATAATCTGGGGTATGTAGAGTTTAAGAGTCAAGTTAATAAGTATTTAAGGTTTGTTGTAATAGGTATCAATCTCTTGACGGTGTCTTCTAGACATGGGATTAAGGTAAAGTATCCTCGTCCTCACTCTGTTCTTTTTAATACGTCATCTAATGCCAACTTCTTCATTGGAGGAGATGGTTGTTGCAATGCAGTGCCGAACCAAATTGTCCCTACTGTTTCTTCGTTTGATGAAAAGCCAACTATCTCACCAAATTGGTCATCAAAGTTAACTCCACCAGTTGTCCACTTCGTTCCTATCCCTTGAGAATGTAAGGATAGGCATAGATTCTGCACCGCACAACATACAGCGGCATAATCCTCTCGTGCTAATGACATTGGATCTTCCATACTACTACCCCCATCGCCATCTTCTTCTTCACTACTCTTAACACAAGTAACTACTAACCATCCTGGCATTTGTAACCATCGTTTTAACTTCTTCTCTCCGGCAGCCTCACCCTTCTTGGATGCAACTATATCGGCATTTAGTTTACATACCTCTTCTATGGCTTTAGGACCAAGTAGATAGAACCTCCATGGCTCACTACGTTTGTGATTCGGCGCATATATAGCTGCTTCTATTGCATTATTTAGTTTTTGTTCATAATCATTTGGGAGTATTGTATCAAATTCATTAATTGTACGCCTTGTTAGTATATTTTTTTGCACATTTCTAAAACGAGTTTGTGGCCTTGCATATAGTTTAGTTGTTGTTTTATCGATGATATTAATATCTATATACTTTGATGATGATGGTACAAATGCATTAGCTTTGTGAACAAAGAGTGTGAGCAGCAGTAGAGTATATCGAACGAGGAGGAACATAGCTAAATATTGTTGATGGGTATCTTCGAGTATCTCTTTGCAATGGATCTCTTATCAGCGGCCAGCTAGCACCGCCGACTACTAATATTACTACTTTGTCGTCAAAGAAGAGATCTATTGAAGCAAGGGGTATGTTATTAACGCCACAGTATGGAGAGAGTAAAGGCGAGGGTAGTAAAAAAAAATGACGGATCCTTCCCAAGAGTGAAAGCCAAACGTAGAGAGGGTATGGCGGCCAACAACGCAGGTTATTTAGAAAGTACTAAAATATACTAAAGCTAAATTTTACTAAAGATAAGTTTTTAGTCATATTTACCACTACCAAGACTTAAAACTTTTAGTAACATGCATCCTACCTTTCCACAACAACATCATTCGTGAATTTGCAGCCACCCGTTAGGATCCATTTTCTATGCTACTAGCAAAGTAAATCTAAAGTATCACTTTTATGTCAATAGATGATGATATGATCTAGCCCCCTTGCGGCACGAACTGAAGGGTAGCGCAATATTCCGCATTCGAAGCCGAACTCCTACACTCTACCTCACATCATGTGTTCAGTAGAGAATCGTCCTAGACGAGTAGAAGAAGAGGCACGGCGTGCTACCCGCGAAGTCTCATTCAACTTTATTATTGTAGTAGTAGAAGAACCGTCGAGTATCATCTCCGGCCTGAAACACTACACATATATTATAGTCCGTGCTAGTTATTATCAAGCACGTAAAACCTACGATATTGCAAACAGTTGTATGGGACATTACAAGTTTATCCGTACTATTGAATCGACACTGAGGACGCGCATGACGCAGAAAGAAGTCAACCTCCTACACATGAACACAATATATCCAATCAGAAGAAGCTGGTCCGGAACCTACAATGTAACAGACAATAGTTCTATTGCAATAATAAGTTTTATTAGCTCAAGACGTCTATAAATCACCCCCTTTCGGGTATGTATTAACAATACTCAATAATCGACACCAACTGCCACTCTCAATAGAGAAGTAGTATTACACCAACATCACAGCTAGGCACCGCCCACATGTATTGGATTGAGAATAAGTGTTAGGAGAGATCCATTGATGGCATGGTTTGCATTCACATCCCAGAAGAGACTCGAGTACCTATTCGTTTCTTCTTCTATTTCGATGAATCATGAATTTGCAGCCACCCGTTAGGATCCATTTTCTATGCTACTAGCAAAGTAAATCTAAAGTATCACTTTTATGTCAATAGATGATGATATGATATTATGATGTTGTATAGGTGTGGTTGATTGGTTTGTTATTTGTGCATGTAGTCTTGGTACTGATTCTGTATGCGTACTCTTTGTTATTTTATTGTTTAATCATATCTTATTCATTGAATTGCCTCTTCACAGTTTATGGGAAGAAAGTTTGACACGATAATTTTGGGAGGTGAGTTTATACACGATTGACCAACATTATCTGCTCTTCTCGTGTATTAATTACAATTTGTGTTCCTGAAAAGTACCAACCATACTTTCTTTGTACCCTTCTCTCATTAATGATAACATTTAATATACATTTACAAATTGCACTGTTCCCTTATCTCGGTCGTAACATTAGGGTCAAGGGGGGGAATGAGATTAGTTTGGACACGCCGCTAAACTTTTTGTGTGTATCAAAGAAAGATCCTGTCGATGTGATGTTTGAGTAATATATATGTGATCTTTTCTCTCTGATTTGCGTGTGTATCGCCTAACGAGAATCGTAACATTAGGGTCTAATGGGGGAGAGGGGATGAGATTAGTTTGGACACGCCTCAAACTTTTGTATATATATATATATATCTGTTGTTGTTGAATAAGTACTAACGACGTACCAACTATCCATAGAGTGCCGGAGGCTATACCAACCAAGCATTATACATCGACCATTAATGATGACTGTATTTGTGAGTGCCGTCAGGCACGAACTGTGTTTGTCTTTTATACTGTATTGATCCTCAATTATATCACAAATAGTGAGTAATTAATAATAATTATTGTATTCGTATTGCAATCATATCTATTTCTTTTTGTTTGTATGTTCGCTAGCTAAGTGTATTCGTGATGATTGCTTGCATCCGAACTCTATTTATTCATTGTCTACTGTCAAAGATCCATTTGTTTATCTATCGTTGTTACACAAGCATCTTGTAAGTTGTGCTACTACCTCATTGCTTGAAAAGTGATGTGTACAATGTGTGATGCTTCAACAAATAGCCCTATATTTTGATTGTCGGCGTGGCAAGCAGCTTATATTTTAGATATCATGCAGTATCTATAATATGATGCATAGCGCAGGAAGCCGAGAAGCATAGTCCTCTCTAGAGAGAAGAGTGTGAGTGTGTGTTTAAGTAGTGAGACCATTATGCTCTAGAAGATCTAGGCATATACGTCCTTATTCTATGTATGTTCACACTATTAACAGCACTCAGGGTATAAGAGATTGGTATCCTACCCAAGGGTGAGAATTGAACCTACTTTGAGTGGCTGTAACTTTTCTCCTAGGCAATTTGAGGCAACGCTTGTTTAAAGCACTTTTGTTTATATGGTCATGAACAATCCACCACACGAGCTAGAAGGTCTGAAATTGAAATTTTATGAGAAGGTACAGTTAAAAAACGCGTTTGAGGGGGACTATGTCCGCGGAGCTGCGCCCGCTGCACATAGTCTTCGCAGAGGAGGGGGCAAAGGGACGCCCCCTCCTCCGCACC
>Ga0214479_100333_pt1 | contig 29516 bp, 12 predicted proteins | sample M1_20Mar14CPVII9_5_FD_165054 | JGI IMG/M metagenome (GOLD analysis project Ga0214479, IMG submission 165054) | Marine eukaryotic communities from Monterey Bay, California, United States - M1_20Mar14CPVII9sort6BwellE14 | ecosystem: Environmental > Aquatic > Marine > Unclassified | place: USA...
AAAGAACCAAGTGATACTGTAAAGTAAAGCCGTATATCAGTCTAGGGATATACAACGATAGCCTCTGCAGTCTATTGACGCTGCATACTATGTCGGATAACGAACGATAATCCATTGTCGTTGACAGGTGCTTACGTCCGACCATCTTCATATGCAAATGGTAGTAGAAGTAGTAATGCAAATCACCAACAGCAGACAGGAGATACAGATGTTGTTATGTCAACTACTGGCCTTGATAATGAAGATGGGGAGCGTGAGTTGATACCGGATGTTAATGTCGATACCATCATATTAAGTAGTACAACTTATACATTCGAAGAACCAATGAATGATGATACTGCACCGACAAAGAACTATATTGTAGTTATGATCTCTTATAAACCTGTTATGATCGTTATCAACATTGAAATTATGGGGAGCAACTGCTTAGTGAACTTGAGACTTAGAATAAAGTCGCATGGATTGTGGAGAACAACACGCACTTACCAATGGAAGTACAGTTGGTACAAATTGGATGGTAGGGGAGTGACAGGATTCTGTGCAGCCGAATCTGGAGATACGCATCCAATTGGTGTTGGTCTTATGACGAAGGTTCATCAGGGAAAATGAGCTTATAGTTTAGAAGAATAAGAAGAATAATAGATAGACGTTGTCTAGTTGTAGTTTGTACTGCATATATTGTAATCTGTCTCTAACGACGTTAGACTACGGATGATAGCGAATTGTAAGACCATTCACTTGATAGGATGGTAGGGGAGTGACAGGATTCTGTGCAGCGGATTGCATCCGAATCTGGAGATACGCATCCAATTGGTGTTGGTCTTATGACGAAGGTTCATCAGGGAATAATGAGCTTATAGTTTAGAAGATTAAGAAGAACAATAGACGTTGTCTAGTTGTCGTTGTAGTTTATACTGCGTATTGTAATCTGTCTCTAGCGACGCTAGACCTACGGATGATATTGAATTGTAAGACCATTCACTTGTTAATTAATATTGTGATGAGCCCTCAACGCTACTTGTAATTTTTCATGTACGTTCATACTAATTTGATTGTCACTTGTTCAGCCCTATTGCATTAGAAACACAAGGAGGCTTAACAGTGAGGAGGATCTGATCAACACCACCAGTTGTTAGATGGTTTTGTTCTCTCTTTTTGCCTCTTCTTCATCTCTCACACAAATAGCAAACTCTCAGTCTCTCAATTTTTGCAACTTTCCTCGCCAAAAATTCGCTAATCGGCCGCTTTCAACTTCGGAAGGTGACTTTTAACACTTAACTATATTTTACCTTTGTGTACACAATACATTTACGTTTTATCGCCAAATTTATTCTTAAATGCCACGAAGGAGAAGGACAATTTATAGCTGTTGTAGTTACCTAGGGTAAACTGATGATAGATATAGGTATTGTTCAATGGTTTGGTAATTTGTTCACCATGCTAATGTAACATTATAATTGTGAACTTGTTTGTGTTATTTGCAAAGGAAATTGTTACATACAATTGGTGGTAGAGAAAATATTAATCAAACAAATCCATACGAATAACACGCAACAGTAAAGAATAGTAGTAATGTTGCATTCTGCAGAGGAGACAGATTCTGAATGAGAAGCAAAAAAGTTTAAATAAAGGAGTTTTCCATTAGTGAAAACTGTCAAACACATATTTGGGGAGATAGGTCACTCCAATTGAACTGCCACGACCAAACGGATACCGATCCTAGTGCCGAAGGCACTCCACCCCCGGGAGTTGATTTTAGCCCCAAACGGTTGACGAAGGCCAAAATTTTCCGGGCTCACATTTTACTAACAAATTTGTTAGTGTATCGAGACGGTCTCGTCGCAGCCTATAGAATTCCGTTCATTACTAGCTCGCTAGCAGGCAACCTCGGAATTGCAATTTATCCTGTAGCCCTCGCGTAAGTAGCGGTATCAAACGAAAGGATACCATTTCACTAGGATACGCCCTACTATGCGCTTATTGATATGACGGCGGCACGGCCTCTATTGGCCAATGGAGCATACCCCTGTTGATATATCTTATCTAAAGGGTCTTGCCTACATATTGTGTGAACGATTTGCCGGGTAGTGGCGAGTATATTTCAACAAATACATCACTCATCCTTGTGGTGCTTCGTCTCAACGTGGCTTGTGTAGGGTTGGTCTGGCGTGCCCTATACAGTAGTTACTCCATGAACGCCGGTTCCTATGTTGTTATTAGGTACTAGTACTAGTCAAGCCCTATGCATTGCAATAGCCTCTACAATGTATTGTAACACTAGTTTTAGATTGCTATTATCTGCATCGAATAAAAATACAGGAATAACTTCACTTGTAAATAACTATTAACACATATAATATCTACACAGTAAATCCTTCACAATAATTTAACAAACACCTTTAATCCTATTTACAATAGCCAGATAGTTTCCAAACATAATTAAACACCTCAACCCACATCCCTAAATATTGCCCATGGTGCTTTGCAATTGTTGCAATGAAAATGAGGCGGTATCCTATTTTGGCTTGAGTCAAATAAACCATTATCAACTCCCTCGTGCCTACGGCACTAGGATACCGTTTTTGTCGATGGCACTTCAATGGAGTGGAGATAGGTAGTAAAAGGTAGTAGAACTACCCGTTAATGAAATTCATAAAAAGGGAGAACTTCGACAAGACATCTGCTCAGATATAAGCAGACTGCCATAGTCAATAAATCGTGGTTAGTGGAATCCTAGACGTCAAACGATTATCTGAATGGCAGATAGCTCACACTCCACTTTGAAGATAATGTGAAACATACGGTTGAGCGTAAGCCTTTTGAAAGGACCCTATAGATGCCGAAATACTTTGATCAACCAACTCAGGGCTAGGAAAACGAACATCGAGATAGATATATGGCAGCAACGATGGGTGAGAGCCAAAGAAGACACTTCATTGTCAGAGTCAGAATCAAGTCAACATTTTTTGCATTATAGTTAGGCTTGAGCGAAACTGAATGCATGTAAGCTCTGCGCATCTCAAAAATTAAACCGTTTAGGGTGCGAGAATATATTAACGAGGGCCCTTAAACAGATAGGGTTGATGGGGTTTCGTCCATTAGATCAGCATCACATAAATCTGTTTCTGGCACTGTTTGGTATCCATTGCTTCCATTTGTACTCCCCCCCCCTTCATCAACATTAGTGAATCGGCTTTGTAAAATGTAAAGCATCAAACCTAAAATAGAGAGCTCTGACCAATGTTTCAAAAGAATATATGCATCCCACACCTTATGTGAAAATGCCTCGTCAACTGTTCCATGTTTGTGCCAATACACCACTAACAGAGTTGCAAAAATTGTCTCCAAAAAGGCACGCGTAAAAAAGAAGAGATTTCCTGTCACTGTGATCCACACTATCCGTTTCACCTGACTTTCAGTTGATACTTGATTGATATCACCAAGTGTTTTCAGCACCGTTCGAAATCTGTGAGAGAAGATAGTTATTTCGCAGACGCAAACTACGCTCACCAGAGACAATGTGATGGAATTTACAAGAATCATGCCTTCTGAGGAGTAATAGCGAAACAGAAAAAGAGTGGCATTTATCACTTGAATCACTAGCAACACTGTAACAAGAACGAGGAATGTGACCATCGGCTTGGATCTACGTGCCCCAGGATAAAAGTACTTTTTCAAAATGTCAGCCCAATATACAAGTATGAGGACAAAGATGCTGAAGAGACAAAGTGATCCTGTACCCATGAGTACTATTTCAAAAAATTCCATTAACCAGTATGGGTGATCAGGATCAAACGCCATAACAGCATGGGGAGTATAGTAGGGAGACCAAACAGTACCAGGGATGACAAACCATACTGTTCGGAGGGAAGCTGTAAAAAGAATAAGACTGTAGAAAGCGGTAACTACTGTTGTCTCTGCACCTCCGTGTGATCGACTCGATGACATTCTGGTGTTAAAATTTAGAAAATAAGAAACCCTAAGTTATGTGTGGCTCTTAAATGAGGGGAGAAGTCAAACAACTACGCACCTCCTTGCCGCCACAATTGCTGTCCCTAAAAATGCAGTAGCTAGCAGGGCATCGCTATAAAATTCAAATCCTGTCTCTGGTACTTGAGACAAAGAATTCTGAAGCTTTCTGGAAGCGGAAGAGTATAATCCATGCATTGTAAGGCTCTCTTCTCAAGAGGGAAAAAAATAGAATAATCTCTAGTCTACTCAATTAGCTTTTTTTGTGCAGACACAGCGAGCGTACTGCAAATCAGCTTATGTACAGCTAATGTTCCAAAGTTGACATCATTGTCTTTGTAGGTGCCTCCCACGTGTACTTCTATTTCGCATGAGATGGAGACAGTCCTTTCTCCCCTTGTGAGAGGGAGGGCGTCTGGTTCAGAGCTGAAGAAAAAACACAAGGAGACATTCAAGCTGATCTTTGTTCTCATCACATTTTCCAAGAATTCCCTTTCACTTGGATTTTTTACACTTTCACATACACCTATTCATTTTCAGACAAATGATGATGGATATGCTCGCCGAAGAGTTAGACTTCATGTTGGCGAAAACACAAAACCGCACAATGTCTGCAGTGATCTATTTGGTTCTGAGAATAGGGAGAAGGTTTTGTCTATGACTGCACGGGCAAGAATGAAAAAAGAAAAACTCGGCTCGAAATTATTAAGACCACCTTCCATCATCTCTCCCCGACTCATTCCAGACAAGCAAATACAAGAAAATAATGATCAACAACGTGAAAGCGTTCATTTATATGAATTGTTCGAAAATGACAAAATGGGAGAAATCATTAATAATCAGGGCAATAGAAACAATACAATTCCTCCATTTAATTCTTCTTCGAAAAAGTCCCGCCATGCTGTTTCATCAAAGATTCCACTTCTCAATTATCAACTTGATTTACCTCATCAACCACCATCACTAATAGACCTTTATGCTTCGTCATCTGCGTTTATTGATGGAGTCCTTCCTGTGGGTGAGTTATTTTATAGATCTAAAGCATTTTCTTCTTCGGCCATTGATAGGAATGTTTTTCTAGATAGTACAAGAAGACAAGATGACTCTGCTGATAATGGGGAAAGAGACGACGAGGAACTTCCTTTTTCTATTGAGCAAAGTGACCGATTATCAGCTCCGGGAAACAAGATTCTAATACGCAGGAAAAGAGCAAATGGTTCGTTGCTGCTAGGCGACATTGTTACACGCATGGGTATAGGAATTGGTGGCCATAGAAGTCCCTCTGAGTTGGTGCGTAAAGAGTTGACTACTATGGCGGAGCAGGAAATCGAGGAGCAGCGACAATTTGATATTTGGAGGCGGCAGCAAAGTATGCTCACGACTGCGAATCATACCAGAGAAGCGTTCTGTTGTGCGAATCAAGGTTCAAACAGGTCAGCTTCATCAGTGGGCTTAAAGCCTCTGCGAAAATCTAGTTCAAAACTGGGTGTTGCAGAACGCTCTAAAGGGCGCAAAATGGTACGACGTGGAATGGAAATGCTTGTTGGTGGCGAACCAATAAATGCAGACCCACCACAACGCTCTATTGAACTCAACTACTACCGAAAACCCCCTAAATTATGGCCTCGTGCTATCACTACAAACTCGCCAGATTTCGGGCCATTACTGCATATGCACTCAGCAGGAAAAGTAGAGGAAGGAAGTATTGGACTCTTTTGTGAACATTTTGTAGCATCAGCACAAAAGTGGGGTATCTGCCCCATCGATTTAAAGCAAGTCCTTTCTAAGCATCAGCCTTACAGTTTCGCTTATGATGCTGGAACGGAAGGCATTAACAGTCACGATATTACAACATCTATTTCTGACAATGACATGAATGCTTTAATACAAACAATTCAATCATCCGAGGTTGGCTGTACCCACATGACAGAACAAGATAGAACTGGTATTGATGAAACCAATGCATTTAATTCTCGAAGGCTGAATGTCCCTAAAGGCTTTGGGGCACAGAAGCAAAGAAAAACAAACAGGAACACCAGCTTTGGTGAACACGGCACCTCAGATGAATTATTTGGACCTGTACACACTGTCACTGGCCATTCCATAGAAGACTCACAAACCAAGGGTTTAACAGTTGGTAATAGTAGAATTTTTACTCTAGGAGGAGAGCTAAAGTTTTCTCTTATGGTGAACCGTTCGGAAATTGAGCAGAACAATGGTCAAGTTTTCAGCCGTGTTTTGCGCGATGGTATTGGTTCGTCTATCAATGCTGATAAATTGGGTTTTAATGTGCGCATTGTTAGACTCATCATGGTTGATGTAGAGGGGGGTTCGATAGATATTACTGTACAATTTCAGCTCATTTCACGGAAGGCAATGGGTGTGGTCAGAGCAAAACAGACAGCTAAAGAAGTAAATGGTGCGTTGGCAGTTGCCATGAACGATGGAAAAATGGCCATAACATTGGCTCATGTTGCACAAGAGGAAAAGGGTTGGTCGGAAAATATACGAAATCGTATAGTGAAAGAGTTCCTTTTTGAAACTGATGATTATTATGATGAGAATAAACACGAAAGATCTGGCGCGGAAGCAATTGGGGAGAGGAATGTTTATAATTTTGATAATTATGATGGGCCTTTTGGTATGGAAGGTGATATCATCTATGCGAAGGATGACATTTGGCTTGGAGGAGGAAATGGCGGAGTGTTCTCTGATTACTCTGAGTCAAGTCATTTCAACTCTCCCTACAAAGGTAATCTTGGTCCATATCTTGTTGATGCTGCTATCGAAAGAGCACGGCAGAATCAGCCGCGCCTTATTGCAATCGGTGATGTTCATGGTTGCATTGATGAATTGAAATCTTTGCTGAAAAAGTGTGACTATCACCCTGGGGATGTAGTTGTTTTTTTAGGGGACTTGGTGTGCAAGGGGCCCGATAGTTTATCTGTCGTTCGAATGGCAAGAGAAATTGGAGCAATTGGTGTTCGTGGAAATCATGACTTTGAGGTTGTGCGTTGGCATCAAGCGATTAAATCTGGTGCAGATCCACCTGTTATTGGATCAGAGCATTATTACGTTGCTTGCGCTTTAAATACTGCTGATTTAAAGTGGATGTATAGTTTGCCATGGTTCATAAGCAGCTCGCACCTCAATGCACTCTTTGTACACGCTGGTTTTGTTTCGGGTATTCGCTTGGCGAAACAAAATCCAAGATTGATGATGAACATGCGCAGTATATTACCTGATGGCACAGTCACATCTAAATTTTTCAACAATTGGCCATGGGCCCGTCTCTGGGATGGGCCACAAACAGTGTTTTTCGGCCATGACGCTGATAGGGGTCTTCAGCAATATGAGCACGCTATTGGACTGGATACAGGCTGCGTTTATGGTGGTAAATTGACAGCATGTATTCTTCCTGAGCGACGCCTTGTAAGCGTTAACTCGAAACGAGAATATTTCCAGTATCGCAGGAAACATTTTGATTAGTTGGAATGGAGACTTTTCAACGAGGAACGCGTCGGTAAATCTTTAGCATAAGGTATTATTGTTTGCAGTTTAGAGAAAACTTCCTTCTCTTTTGGACTTTATGCCCAGCCTTTGTCTCAAACACATTATCCATACACATCTAAAAGTAAAAACATATCGAAAACAAAGAGACATAAACATCTAAATGGGGCCCTGGGCCCCAGAGGCAAGGGGCCGGGGCCCATTTTAGCGATAGGGCCTAGGGTCCCTGGAGCCCCCTAATTAGATTTTATGTGAACTACTTTGCAATTCTTCTACCATGACAGCACCGCTATCATTGCATATACCGACCGTGCGTGAAATATACCTTCTAGATGCTTGTATGTCGTATTGTAATCGTTGGTTCGACCGAAATTGAGCTTATGCTTCAATTATCAATGGCCATCAAAAAGTGCACATCGTGCGTTCATTTTGGACTACTCGAAAAGTATCTGTTGTTGTGTGCATACCACGCCATGCAGATGTGAAGTTAATTAATTATAAGATCATATAGTAGGTTCCGGACTTTTTTCGAATAAGTGAGCCAGAGTTCGTGAACTCGGATACCGCCCAGTTCGCGAACTGGACTAAATACCCAGATTGGACACGGATATGTATCCATCATGCGCAGTGCGAATTCAGGTATCCTCTCCACTCTCACAAAAATAAAAAGCAAAGAGGTCAGCAATATCACCCTATGTAAGTACGACGATTGATACCAAACCCTTACATCAATATCGTCTCAACCTATCGAACTATCATTTTTTGGGAGTTTTCCTAATGAGTATTAACTACATATGATGAAAATAAGGATTATTAAGCCAACCACTGAAATTGATGCATTGCATTAGAATACATCGTTGCAATCATATTAGCCTGTCGATCACTCCCTACGCACTGTATATTGATAATTATATACTATATTATCGCCGGGGTTCATCTGTTTGGTATACCGCCGTTAAATTACCATGGAAAGTACATTGTAATCCATAACCTACAACTACAACACGATAAAATAAACATAGACGTCGCAGCTTCTCTACGCAATAATAATGGAGTAACAAGGATTATAATAGATCAAGATCACCCCAGGTAGTACTAGAACCGATTGGGTACAAAAATAACTTCAGATACTGCTGGTGTAAAGAGCAGTCAACATGATTTGGACGATAGTACATATTCAGTTTACCCTAGGTAACTCCAACAGTTTTTAATTGTGCTCCTCCTTTGGTCATTTTAAGAATAAATTGGCGATAAAACGTTAATGTATTGTGTACACTAAGGTAAAGATCAGTAAAGTGTAACCAGTCACCTTTAGAAGTGGAAGAACTGGCCGATTGAGCGAATTTTTAAAACCTGCAGTAGGCAGATAGTAGAGAGATGAAGAGGCAACAAAAGCAATTGGCTAATCATTGAATGGTATTGTTGATCGGCTCCTCCTTATTAAGCCTCCTTTCTATTGGGCTCAACAAGTGACATCGAAATCTGTACACAGATCAAATTAGTATGAATGTACTTACATGAAAAATTACAAAGTTAACGTTGAGGCTGATTACATAATATCTTTAGTGTTGGGGCTCTTCAACAGCTAAATATGATCCTAACAATAATGATTGGACGAATAGAAGTGCTTATATTTATACAGCCTTTGCAATTCCGACAATAAAGTATATCATCCACTACATATATTCAACCACCTCTATAATTTACAATGTCAAAACAAAATCAATTGCTCGAGCGTACGCACACAACTAGATACGATATATATAGTCGTAATAGTTGCAATAATGATCGGGGTATTCGTTAGTTTGACGCCACATACTCATTGCAATGACGTATGATATGTGCTACCAATAATCAAAATATTAGTGGTTGATGTGCATCTACATCACATATGCAATACTGCACCAATCCCTACAATTATAAAATCAATATGATAATGATATTGTTGATGCTTTATGGCATTGGAGATGTGATGTATGTTCGATTTACATTACAACAAAAAATATTGCACTCTCTAAACGGACAATACATCGACCAAGGGAGTATACGACAATGACAATCAACTTTGGATATATGAGAATGGATTCTACTGCATATCTACTAGGTATGGTCATATAGGGATAGTCCAATCCGAGAGAATGATAAATGCACATATGATATGCACACAAAAACAAATGAAAGATATTAGAGGAATGAGAGTATAGATAAAGATAGAGATGATAATTGCATTAACTATATAGATACGTCCTAAATTTCAACTGAATACTTGTTACTTTAATCGTTACTTTAATTATTGTACATATACTACTTCTTCTTTCTGAAGTACTCCTTTGCAATTGCTCTATATATTGCTTTATCAGTGTAGCTAAGTTTTTGATATCTTTCCACGGCTTCTTGTTGAATTCCGGATTGTTTCTTTGTCTGTTTTTTCATATACATGGGTTCTAGTCTACTACTCTCTTGACGATTGTTATAGTCATGAAACCAATACTTTAAGAAATCATTTAAAGTGTTAAATGTTCGGTTGATACGATGCTCCTCACTAACTTAAAATCTAAAAACATCCCAGCCATCAGAAGTTGAGTACTCCTTCTTCTTATTATTACTAATGATCAGCTGACAGTCATTCTCCTTCATGATATAATATTTAATTACGTCAATGTAGTAATGGTGCCACATAGCAACATTCTTATCATTAATCGTCTCAAAGTCGTGACGCCATATAGCAACATTACTTAGCAAATGTCAGTTTCCACTAAAAGGGAAACTCCTGGGTCTGGGTTTTAATAATTATGTGCATGGTTAAGTCAGAAAGATACCAAGATACCGTCTATTTTATACTAATTCCAACGTACAAAAGGTATCTTTTTCATTCATTTTTCGAAAATATGCACAGGTTCATAACTAAAAAGGATTAGGTTCCTCTTATCTACCAGATTCAATCTCTTACTAATTATACCCTATTATACCTATCATATCTCTAGAGAGAGCTATGGTGGCCGGTATACTATATATTAATATTTCTATATATATATATATATATATATATATATATATATATTATTATATATATATATATATATATATATATATAGATATAGATATACATAGAAATATATATATATATATATCGGTATATTGACAAGAGATAATATTGACAAGAGATATTATCAGCCAACAGCAGTAGGATATCTCGTACGATTACAAACGCAATTGGTTATTGGTTAGTTATTGCAATTGGTGGTTGGTTTGATAATTTATTAATACGATTTGCAATTGGTTAGATAGTTTCACACTAATACCATATCGTGTACTGCGAGGAGATTAGATAATTTGATTTGGCATATCCTCCACTGCAATCTTATCTTATCCTGTACTTGTCGATCTACAATAATCTTGGGTGATTTACAAGTTCGATAATAACTAACTTTACATCGCAAGAGGTGCATATGATGTGAGCTAAAAATGTGATCTATTTACATATCCGTCTCCTCTCATGCATTGCACCCTTGATCTATCATTGTGATCTTCTATATCTGCTCAATCCATATCGAACATTGTGCCGTTGTAGAGATGTTTGGGATTAGAATTACCTGTTGCAAAATTCGATATTTTGTTGGGAAATATTAGATTACAATCACTGATATTATCGGCCCTCTAACAACACACCAATTATGCCAATCGTCTACGGCATATATCGTATCATCTATGTCGACTATTGGGGCATCTGGAGTGGTATACTCTCAACACGCATTACAACCTTCTCCATCTCTCATATGATATACCAAGTAAATCACCATCGAATATTGAGCCGGTTATAGACTTTCGAGAGTGCCAGATGTCGGACTGTTGTAGTATTTGGTCATGCAAAAACACAGAGATGATAGGTACAGGTAAGCATTGCTTTCTATTACATACATACATCTTTTTACATTTAATGATTATGAAACTCACACCCAACAACGCACTTCCTATCAATCATAGAATGATCTCCAGTATAGGTTGGATTGGGCCTCGATGTGTGAATGTAATACCCGAATCGATCCCATTTCACTGAAAAAGAGAATTTACAGTGCGCACATTTACAAATGAATCTTTTGCAACCTGATTTTGTACCCTCAAATACAACTGGAGAGTTCCCAGCTACTGATGATTGGTTGACAATGTATCGTTTTAATTGTTGGAATGTATCATTATCTCCGGCAATTACAACATTGGTTACTGGAAATTGTCTTGGATTGAAGTATAACCTTTCGCCAGACAGCCCCAGCTTGTTACAAACTTCAATTGACTTTGGTGGAGCATACAAAGCAGTTGTTATTAAAGGCTTGCATTGGAATTGGTAGACTTTGTAATGCTCAGATTCATCAGGTTTCTCCATTTTTACAGGATGTAATGCCAATACTAATGAGCCAATTCGTTTATACTGTTGCTTGTACTTGTTAATCTTCTTCTGCTCTTCTTGCTTCCTCCTCTCTCGTTTAAGCAGGTCTCAACTGACGCGATATCTCCCTAGTATGTTTCAATATTGAAACCGGTACGTCGACACTAGTGAGAGTTATCAATCGTTCAATGAGAAATCAACGATAGATCAGTATTCGTATATGAAATAGAAGTATTTTATATTACGAGATGTGTAGAGAATAGCAAGGAACACGCTTCCAGAGGTGGATAACCAAGTCGTAGCCTGAAATCTAAACTAACTAACTAACTAACTAATGCTTCCTCCACCGCTCTTCTTGTTCTTCTTTCATCAGCTTACCCATCTTTGCATGTATTTCTTTGTTGTGTTGTCGTATTTTGTTCGATTTACTCTGTTCTCTGTTGTTTGCTTCTGTAACTAGCTGTCTAACATACTCAACAGGGCTGAAAGAAGGTAGACGCCATACAAATTGGCCTTTACTCAACTTTTTCTTTCTCTGGTACTCAACATATTCCTCAATATCTCTTTCAATACGGCCCTTGATATTCTTCATCTTTTGGAAGACATTATCATCGTTTGTTCTTAATTCAGAGGTCAATATATGTTTAATTGTCTTCACTTGTTCCGAAGTTATATCTTCACTACCACAGAGATCAGAAAGCATATCATTGACATAAGACGGTATTGTTACAGAACTTTTAAGCTCTGGAATCTCATCTTTGAGCTGTGCTTGAGCTGTTTCAACTTCTGCTGTGTATCCCTCGATGGTGGCTGCGATTCTCCATTCTGTTTTGTAGCACCCATCTTCTTCTCTAGCTCCACCTTCTTCTTCTTGGCTGTTATGTCTACATACATTTTGTATTTAACCGAATCTGCATCACTCTTATTACGCTTCACATTCCAAGGATTAGAATCAAACTTGTCAAATGCGATGCTCTTACCACGCTTTTTAATATACTCCTTCACCTCCTTATCTGTTTTTTCCATGCAAACATCAACTGCCTTTTCATATCCATTCATCTTCCACCTCTTCACCCTCACTTCTGCACGAGATGGTTGTTCTTTATGTTGTACGATGGCATGAAATCTTTCCTCCTCAAACAATATTGGTGGACGTTTCTGACCGCCTTTATTTGTATTCCATTCATCATCTACTACCAATTGCCCATCCTCTTCCATTTTCATTAACCTGTCCAATGCTGATTTACTCGGTACATACCTATTGTTATTGACCATATGTCGGATAGCATCTCCTCTCTCCTTTGAATATTTTGGATGTGTTGTTGCAACTTTCATAGCATGTAATTTGCTGTAGTACCCTCCTTGTAATAAAACAATATTACTACGAATCTCCATTGCAATATCTCTGAGTTGTGGGACTATATCATGAATATATTTGCATATTGTAACCAATGGTATATTGTTCTTAATTTGTTTATGTAAATGAGTTTTGCATATATGCTCGACATGATAATACCATGTTGATGTAATGGGTGGTATTTATCATTTGTGTAACTACTAAAACATTCCACCAAATCATCTGGTCCAACATCGTTATCCTCAAATTGACAAATAATACATTCATTACCTTCTTTGATTGATTTGATCACATGATGTGCTTTGATTGGTTCATCGTCTATTTTGATCATTTCATTATCGGGGTCTAATAACCATACAAGCTCTTTCATACATTCATGTGGTGTAGGAGCAGTAATATCTATTCGAGCGTCATATCGTTTGACATACCGACCACTATCACTATCAAATAACATTCCATCATACTCATCATCATCACGAGGGCGTTTACGTTTATCTCGGTCATCTCTTAGCTCTTTCTTTGTTAATGTTCCATTTCTAAACTTCTTGCTCATTATAGAATCGAAACCATTCGGTAGTCCTACCTTGCCGCTGCCGTAGTAGTAGGGTTTCAACCCAAGAGATATGAGATATTGTTCAGTTAATTTCATCATCATCATCATCTGGTTTAGGATGATTGTTTTTTTGACGATGTGGATGATTGCCTCTTCTCTGCAACCGGATGGACTTACGATCCTCGACAATTTGTTTTGTTTGTATTGGCTGATAGGTGGATTTATTTTTGCTGCCAATAATCGCAGGATATTGTTCTTTACATTTTTCAACTAGTATTGCAATTCTCTCAAATTTATCTGCGTAACGTACCTATTAATATCAGTAGAGCAAATGAGTAATTCCTGAAATACATTTTCAATATCATTATTGTGTATTCGAGATGTCATATTTTAAAAATAAATATGGGCTGTTTGTTTGATGGTTTGATTTTCGGGGTTGTGGTGGTCGGTGGTGCCAAGGGTAAATAGTTGTTGGGTGCACCACTTTCCCGTTTTTAGCGATAAAACCGTCAATGTGCAGTATTATATTACCAGGCAGAGATACGTATTAGAAGTAGCGATCTAAAAAATCAAGTACAAGACCTTGGACAAAGATCAAGAATAAGAATAAGACCTTGGACAATGCCAAGAGCAAGCACAAGACCTTTTATGGCAATACCATCAAGATTAAGAATATGATTAATTTCAATTTCAAGCACAAGACCTTTTATTTTTTATATGCCTGCACCACTCGCTCCACCCTAGGTGTTCGAGAAGCCGTGGCGGCACTGTACTTAATTCCTTAGAGGCTTGAATCTTAGATCATCCCTTGTGTCTGTAAATATCCTAAGATCAAAATTTCGTGAAAACTGCCTGCCGACAGGCCTTGATGGTAACCCTTCTGATGACAACACCATCAGTTAAGGGTTTTATTGTTGTAACGCCATCCGTATCATTCTATGAGCATCGTATCATATATCCGCAGTGCATCTACTTTGATTTTGAACTTAATGAGTGATACACTATCTTGTAGAAGTAATACTGTGTATTCTTTACTTGATATAACCGCATGTGATATGCAGCATTTATACTAAGGCCGTTCCATACACCTAACACCGGGTAAACTGCTTCCGCCTAAGCGGACTACGGTACTCTATAATTTACAGTATATATCATCATATCATACCCCAAGACGGCTCGTTGATGGTAGGAAGTTTATCCGAAGATAACATTAACATATAAAAAGGCTTCGCCAGAGAATTTTTTGCCCAAACATCATTGGAACCACTGCAATTTCATACCAAATTCTGATTCTAAAACCCATACAAAATATGCTAAAAACATCACCAAACAGATTACATGGTCACGGAGTGCATAACATCGGTATAACATTGTATCAATACAAGCTACTACTAATCATCTGAGTAGATGAGATTTTTTGCTCAAATAATGTACATGTAGACCAAAAATTTCATATTAATGCAGTACATTTTCCTCAGCAAATAATAGTATTAAAAACGAGTTGTTGTACCTATTATGATCCTCACACAGAATGATTCCGTACCAACGTTAGTTGAATGAGAATAGACGATTAGAGTAGTCTGTATTGTCTAATAATTCTAATGGACTTTATTGAATATCATCGGATTTATCAGCGATCACACGCCGTCCAACTACGGTTGTATGTTGTTATACACACGATAATAGAGTTGAGTCTATTACAATTAATCGATCGATTAGTTTATTGTTTGTTTTTGATGTTGTTGTGAGCTCATTCAAACCATGAGTATGCACCGTCTCTTGAACTGGATGCGTATCTTGGTATCCGTTTTCGTGCGATATCCTAATAGTACCATTAAAAATGAAGTATATAACTAAGACTTTATAGAAATATATGTAGAGGATATAATATAGTACCTACCTCATCTCTACTCTATACATACTGCTTATGTTTCAGCACTATTACATCCCACGTAAAGTGGGATGAAAGAGTCTTCTTGCGTCTTAATATGTGACTTAGGGAGTCACATCTCAACAAACTCAACGTGCGTGAACTACATAGGGATACCGAGTTCACCAGATAGTGGGGCATATAGTGTGCGTTGAATACTATCGTCGTGTTTTTGTGCCTCTTTACACTCTAGGCCTCGCTTCGCTCGTGAACTGAGTTCGCGAACTCTCGTTGCGCTCGCGAACTTTGGATTTTTTTCATCTTAGATTTTGGTCCTCCCCCGGGAGAAAAGTTGGAAAAACTGCATAAGTGTTACCCCCTTTACCTATTTTACCACAATAAAAACCTGTAGCGGTAAACTACTTTTGTAGTACCAGGGTAAACTGAAATTGTGCATGTCAGTATGTTAGGGTTACTCACTCCCCCCCAAATATTTAGGGGGGATGCCGTAGTAGCCCCCTAGCTCGCACAGGATGTTTGCAATGAATTGCAATGCAATAGGCAAACTTTGGCCGATCGCGGCAGCGGCGATACGGCCGATGTCAACCCCACCTCCGAAGATATGTTTCCTATGCTATTGAAGATCACATTGTGTATGATAGTTGGTTTGCAGCTTACTATGGGGGTGCTATATGATCGGTAAATGAAGAGTTGGATTTTTGGGCATAATTGGGATATTTGGGGGGCTCTAAATCGATTTTATATGTACCTACTTACAGCCAGGGGAACGCCAATTATGTGCAAAGTATAATAAGTGCTACAAAGTACAATCTAGCACATCCACTCTCCAACAAGCACCTTGACATCTTCCAACAACATGCAGCAATCAACGTCAACAACACAACAAGAAGCACCAATATTCTCAGCAAGAGGAGTAGACTGGCCACTACCAACAATACTATCCCCACAACAATATCGTAAGTATAGAAAGGAATCATATACCAGCGGTAGTAATAATTTTGGTATTATGAATAGTGGTTTGAGGATTGCTAATATCTCAAATAATGGTAACGACTTTAGTGGAAATGTAGGTGATGCATCTGTTGTTGGTCTGCCAACATCAGCAGTTCATGGAGATAGTAGTAATAGCATAGCAGGATGTGGAAGTTCAACAACAGGTGATTCGTCTAGCAACAATGCAGGATCATATGGTGGTCTTACAGGGTTAATGGGACGTGTATTAGGAGCATCATCAACTACTAATGGCGGCGTTGGTTTAGGAAGCTATGATACATTATCAAATGATATTGAAGAAATAGATTTGTCAATCTCTGCTACTCGTCCAGTATTACCACCTCGTCAACATTGTGTAGCTGTATCAAATGGATGGTTTGTTGGTGCTGTCGAATGTAGTTATCCACTCGATATGAAAAATACAATGAGTTCCTCAGGATTCAATACTGCTGCTGGAAATACACCACAGATGCAGCAACAACATCAGTATCAATCAAAGCAGGGATTGATAACATTAATCCCACCTTTACGATTACTTAGTCGATGGAATATACGTAGGGGTACTACATCAATAGGATCAGAGGGTAACTTACTAGTACCATTGCCACCACCAGTTCGTCCAAATGTAGAATATGAAATGGCCAAAAATGATATTATCAACAATATCGATACGGATCCAAACTTTGGTCGGATAATGCATACATTTGTCGATCCAACAGGATGCCATGTATTATTATCTGCATTGAATGGTGAGGCATATTATATACATTCAACATCCAAGAGTATAACAAAGTTATATGGATTTGGACCTAATTCAGACAGATCATATTCAGGATATAAACCTGGTGTACCTTTTAGTGAATCTGCATCTGGTGATGGTATTGCAGCGGATGATAAGGCTGTTCAAACGGGTTTAACTCCAGGAAGTTATGTTACGGCTGTTGGATGGGATGGGTGAGTATATAGTGTGGATGTGTTATTCGTAGTTAAGTCATATACATTAAAAACTCATGTATCATCTCCGATTATGCATTGTGAAGCGATCGGGGAACGGAAGGATCTACCAAACATATCGTCATTGGGACATCGTTTGGGGAATTGTATGAGGTGAGTTGTCAAGTTTACTTTTGTCTTTTGTGGTTATTTAACTATGTCATAATCCATGTATATCATCGCATTAATAATCCTCAAGTATGTATTGATAAGTCCAAATGCTACAACCACCGCAACAAGTGGAAAGTCCAAGTCTGCTTGTAATGGCAAGGCCGGAGAAGTTTTAATGGATGATAGAGGTAATGTCCCTAACGCTCCCGTATTACTGTCCTGTTTGAATACCAGTAACTCCCTTGGTTCTGCCCCTCAAAGTCAAGGCAGAGAGGGAGGTTCAGTGGGGGGTATATTATTTCAGCGTGTCATAGGTGGTGTTGGCATTGCAACTTCAACCGAGGGAGGTGGCGTCTCCGGAGGATCTGCTGTTGTCCTCGTCTCTACTTGTGGAATGCATAGACATACTAGACTACACTCATTCTCCAGTCAGCCGTCTGCTGCATCATCTTCTTTGGGACTTCGATCTGCATTTGCACACGGATTCAATAGAACATTAGTGGAACTACCTGGATCTATCGATTGTGCTGCACTTTGTAGCTGTAATGACGGATCTTTTGCTATGCAGACTGAAACTGGCATGTATTATGGAGCAACGGGCACTACCAACATTAGCGGTAGTACAATTGACGTAGGAATTTTGACCCATGATAAGATTCAGCATAGATCAGACAAGAAGGACATGACATTATCAACAGGTTCATTATCCATAGGTCTAACTCCCCACCACTTTATCGTATTAAGCTCGGTTAATGATGTAAAATTCATAAACCGTGTGGCCAAAACAATCATTCAAGAAGAGCGTGTTGATTGGTTATCTGTTTCTCAATCGTCGGATATTGATTTACGATGCGGAGGAGCTACTATTTCAGCAGTAGAATTAATTACAGACACTCGTCGTCCTGATCAGATATGGTTACGGAAGGGTAGATCACTTGTACATATTTCATCATCAAATGAAGGACGTGACGCATGGAAGTATACTCTTATACGAAGTATCGAGACAACAGTTCCTACCTCTCCACGTCGTACCTCGATAGGAAATTTGACAAGTGAAGAGAAACACATTGAGTGTCAATTTGAGCATGCTAAATCTCTGTGCAATAACTCGGTAAGAAGGAGTAGGATTGTGCTGCCGCTTCCCTCCTGACAACTGCTTCTCTTAATATCCCGAACTTATATCTTTATCAATTACAGACTCAGATAGCAGTTGTCAACGCAGTGAGATCAGAGTACTACTTATCAAAGGGCCGTGTTGAACCAGCAGCAAAGTATATGGCGCATTATCCATCTGCGGTGTTAACATTTGCCGACACTGCTGTCCGGCTCGCGTTACCCATGATTGGGGGGGACAATAGCAATATTTTGCCAACAAACAACTCTGATGTGGCAAACAAAGCCCTTGGTCATAGTAATATGGCACTGATTGCATTCTTGACCGACAAGGTGAAAGTAGCTAAATCCAAGAATGATTACGTGGTGTGCACAGTAGTGAGTAGAGCTGTGCTGTAGTCTGTTCCTAGATTTTCGTACTTTATAATCGACAGCAAATCTAAAATGACTGATCAATCGCAAACAGCTCGGAACGTGGTTGACAGAGTTACACTTGCAAGAAAGGGAGAAAGGGAATATCCGAAGGAATAACCAAAATCAACAACTGTCAATAGTTAATACAGCACTCTTTCATCAGTTTCTTTCGTCGTTTGTAGGAGATATGGACCCCAAGACCATTATCAAGATACTTGCAAGCCATGATGTCAATTCTGGAGAATGTACAGGCTACTCGGCTGCAGCTAGAGATATTGGAGCAGCTGTGAATGCATCCTTGGGTGGCGAACAGGATGAGAAGAATGGCGCACTCGATGCCTTGCGAGTTCTTAATGAGTCTCCCATTGAAAAGGCAGAGCCATATTATTACAAATATGCATTGGCACTCCTATCATGTGTGCCTGCATTAGCTTCGAAGAGCTTTGTCTCACGATTCTCTGAAGGGTTGAGTGAGATTAGGTTGCTATCAGCATTTATGCAATACGAAGAGCGGAGAAAGAGCAACGATAACAACCTATCATCCTTTGTTGACGATTCCAATGCGTCCATTTGTTACATGGAAGGAGTAATCGAGCTTGGGAGTAAAAGCAGAGCCATTTTCAACTATACAGCCTCACTCTATGCTGCATTAGACGACGAGGAGCCTCTATTTCGATTTATTTCTAAACATGTGCCTGTTTCTACATCATTAGTTTCACCGGTGAGTAATGTTAGCATTAGCAACTTGCTCTTGAGTCAATCCAATGAAGAGAGAAACTCTCCTCTTGATAAAGCATATGCTCTCCGTGTGATCATGCGAACAGGACGACACTTTAGATCAGCAGTCAAGCTCTACATGGGAATCGGGATGAGACAACAAGCAGTCGAGCTCGCACTAAAGGTTGATCCTTCATTGGCAAGGGGGTTGGCAAGACAGAGCGTTGATAAGGACGAGATGAAGCGCTTGGTGAGTACTGGGTTGTCTTCTTGAATTTTTTTCATAACAACTATGTTGCCTTACATCAACACTCCAAAAGTGGCTGCTTATAGCAAGGAACGCTGCTGCCGATGACTCGTCATCAAATGACGGGAAAGAAGTTGTGACAAAAGTTGTCATGGTAATGAAGGACTGTGGACCAGAAGTACTCTCTATTGAAGACGCGTTACCATTCTTACCGGACTTCGCTCAGATTGATCAGTTTAAAGATGAGATATCTGATGCTTTGTCAAGTTACTCATCAAATATTGAACATTACCTGAAGGAGATGAATGAGTGCGATCAAACATGTGATACTCTACGAGATGAACTGCTCAACCTGAAAAATAACAGTACTACTCGTGTCCGTGCAGATGCCCGTTGTGCACTGACAAACAAACCAATTATTGGTCACAACGGGTCATTCTATGTCTTCCCCTCTGGTTATGCAGTGCTTGAGGCAGCTCTTAAACAAGAGATATTACCATACTTGAATGGGAGACAAGCTAGACGTGTTAAGCATATCGAGAAAGAACTTGCAAGGCTCAACAGATCAATAGAATATAGAGCATCGTCTTATTATATTTTGAATAATTACTTTGAGACAGAAGAGCTTCAGGCGGAGCTTAACGGGTTAATTGCTGCTGAATGTCCGCTTACTGGAAGCCTCATGGTTGATAGTATTGACGAAGGATTTGGAGGATATGACGATCATTAACTTGCCAATATTCTGATATGTATTGTAGCAGTAGAGACTGATTCCTATATGCAAAGGGGTTCATATTAAAAATTGTCCTCGCCATTTTTATGTTACAAAAGCTTACCACTCATTCTGCTGCCCATAGTGTTATCACTGGGCATAAATTTGGTTAATTTGTTAAGGATGTATTTCTTAACCCTTGCTTTTTTTTTCCCCTGGGAGCCATCCAGCATGTGTAAGAAGAGCTACTTAAAATGGCTGCTATCTCCACAACACTAGCCGCTCAAGATTAAAGAGTGTTTAGACTAGGCTCTGAGGGGCTCTACTAGTTAGTAACGAAAAACACTTAATAGTGTACTAAAATTACCCAAAACCCCTTCCGCTATTGATGGGCTACGTGTAAAGACAACAATTAACATTAAAAACCAGTTTGATATAGCACACGACTATCTACTGAAGGATACCTACCATCTAGAGGTGTATCAGGATATCGTCTGTAAAATGACACTGAAATGCATACTCTAACATCGATCATTGGTTTTCAGTTTCCTCGGTCGAGCTGCCCTTGAAATTCTTTCCAAGAGCAAGACAGTTCTTCAGGGTGCTGTTGTAAAATAGTGCCCCTTTTCCTATCAGCACTGGCCCCCCTTTTCAAATGATTTCTGTAGGCCCTATCAAATGCCTCTTTCTGCATTTCCAAAACCTCACCTCTACCTGATGCTTTTTCTTCTGCCGACTTAGCTGCTAATTTTGCTTCTCGCCTACGCTTCTTAGTTTGAAACTCGTGATAGCCTGTTCCATCCCCTCCAAGATCAATTATACCCAAATCTTTTGGATCATCTGGTGCAATAGGTTCCAATTGGAAATAGCGATGATGAAGTGCCCGACTTGCAGTGAAGCGTTTCCTGGGATCTAATTCAAGCAATTTCTCTAAAAGACTCAATGCTGTTGCTGGTTGAATTCTAGCACCATATTTATCCCTCAATTTAGGCCTTTTTTCTTTGCCAATAGTGACATCGCCTGTTCGTATCAGCTTCAACTCTGCAAATCCTTCCCATGATCTTTCGTTGGGAGTACCCATTAAGTCAAATATCAGCTTTAACTGGTCCATTTCTGTTTTCCCGGTAAAGATCGGCCTCCCTAAAATGATTTCTGCGAGGATGCACCCAGCTGACCAGATGTCAACAGCAGTCCCATATTTAGTTTCACCAAGAAGAAGTTCTGGTGGGCGATACCATAGTGTTATGACTTTATTAGTGTACTCGCCTTCATTAGAATTAATGCTGCCAGAAATAAGATGTAATTTGAGATTATCTATCAGTGTGCAAAAAATAAAGATAGCGAGCTTACTCGTCATGATTCATTCTCCCTATGAAAGAACTCTCCAATGATCGTGCAAGCCCAAAATCGGCCAACTTAACTTCATATGTGTCTGTTATCAAAACATTGCTGGTCTTGGAAGCATCAAAATTAAGAGATTTGTGAAGAGACAGTATGAAAACGATACGCTCAAAGAAAAATCTTACCTTCAGGTCTCGATGAACATAGTTTCTTAAATGCATGAATTCTAATACCTCTAATAGTTGTTTTGTGATAGACTTAATCTGAATTTCAGTAAACTTGTGCGCCATGTCCAAAAGCCCAGTAAGATCATGGGATATATATTCCAACACCAAGAACAAGTTACCCTTATACGACTCACGAAGCTTTTCTAAATCACTCATAGAATCTTTTTTCTTCTTTTTTGCGATATCGGTACGTGATAACATCTGTAAGGAGGAAACAGCATTCACATCATCACTTTGAGCAACATCTGTATGAGAACTGATTAAAGAAGAACGTCCCATTCCCTCGTGACGAATATGTGGTAGAGTTGTAGAGGTGTTCTTCGCCTCTCTTTTGCGTTTTTCGTCATCCCTCTCATCCTCCCAGTCAAGGTCTTCTACCCCTTTTGAGCTTATCACTTCATACATCTTGACCATATTCTTATGTTGCAGTTTCTTAAGTATCTTGATCTCTCGAATAACAGTAGGTGGTATACCCCAATAGCCGGGATGATGCAATCTTATCTTTTTCAGTGCAACTATTTCACCTCCTTTAGGACTAGATAACGTTGGATTGAGGCACTTGGATCTATAAACTTGGCCATAGGTACCCTCGCCAATTTGCTCTAGGCGGCAATAATGAGCTATAGTACGAGTGGACAGAGAGTGTCGATGAATAGAATTGTAGCGAGTGGATGGGGCTTGGGAGTCAAAACCGTCTGAGTCATTTCCAAAATAGATAGCGGGAAGCGAATCTAGTGATATGGGATACTCACTTGCCGATAATGTAGCAGCGTCGTCGTCAATGTCCATTTTTTTTATCCCTGAAATAAAACTCGTCGAGTGTGCCTTAGTAGTCTTTTCTCTCATGGTATGTACCTATGTACCTATATATCTTTTAAAAAAATTGGAGTTTAGGAGATAAGTAAGTAGGGGTAGTTAAACTGCCTTGGAGTTTCTGTACCCAACTCTCACTACATTGCCTACCTCTAACACCATGGTGGGAATTGAAAACGCAGCACAAAAGCTTCTCAGCGCAAGTGGAGATGATGATTTTGATGTCTCACTACTCGATGAAGTTGTCGCTGCCGCTTATTCTCCTACGGATCCCAATCGTGCTGTAGCAAACAAAGCTCTCATGGCGTTGCAAGAAACACCAGATGTATGGACTAAGGCTGATGCGATTTTGGAGCGAGCGCAAAACCCGCAAAGCCGTTTTTTTGGTCTTCAAGTGTTGGATGACGCCATCCGTATAAGGTAAGCATCCCCCCCCCCCAACCAAAGTGTAGTATCCCCTGCTTTCGCATCTTCTAATATATTTTTGTGTGTATAGGTGGAAAGTCCTTCCTTCCGAACAACGAAATGGTATCAAAAATTATGTTGTCGGAAAAGTAATTCAGGTATCATCAGACGAGGCCTTAGCAAACAATGAGAAAGTTTTTTTATCGAAGCTGAATCTAACCTTAGTGCAGATTCTTAAACAAGAGTGGCCTCATAACTGGCCTTCCTTCATTCCAGACCTTGTTGGCAGCTCAAAAACTAGCGAAGTTTTGTGCGAGAATAATATGCATATTTTGAAACTTTTAAGTGAAGAGATCTTTGATTTTTCTCGAGATCAAATGGTAACAATGAAGGTCAAAAAAATGAAAGAAAGTCTTAACAGCGAGTTTGCTGCGATTTACCATCTCTGCGAGTTTATCCTTGACCACAGTCAACGCACAAGCCTCTTGAAAATAACCTTACAAACTTTGCAACGTTTTCTCACTTGGATCCCTTTGGGCTTTATTTTCCAGACTAATTTGGTTGATACCCTCCTCAACAAGTTCTTTCCGGAGCGTTTATTCCGCAATGACACTCTTGATTGTTTATCCGAGATTGGAAGTCTGTCTGACCTTGAGCCAGACTATGATCCCATCTTTCGTAAGCTATTCAGTGGGTTCTTAGACCGACTCAGAAACATATTTGGCCCTGAAACAGACTTAGCTCAGCCATTTGAAAATGGTTCTGAGGACGACTGTGTGTTCATTCAACGCCTTGCCCTATTTATGACTGGATTCTTGAAAGCTCATCTGAAAGCTCTTGAGACCCCAGAGACACAGCAATCTCTTGTTACAGGACTTTTCTACCTTGTACGAGTGTCTGAGGTTGATGATGTGGAAATTTTTCGTATTTGCCTAGAGGCATGGCATATGCTTGCTCATGATCTGTATCAAACCGAGAATGAGCTCAAACGCCCTGGTTCTATGACATCTGTTTTACACCTGGGAAATAACAGTAATTCTAGTTCTCTTGCTAGTCGGAAGTTCATGTATGGTCCAGTCCTAACAGGGGTGCGCCAGGTCATGATAGCAAAGATGGCTAAACCTGAGGAAGTCCTAATCGTCGAGGACGAAAATGGTGATATAGTGCGGGAGACCACGAAAGATACTGACGTCATTGCACAGTACAAAACTATGAGAGAAACTCTTGTGTATTTAACTCATTTGAACTGTGATGACACCGAGAGTATCATGCTGTCTAAACTTACCGCACAAGTAAATGGCACCGAGTGGTCCTGGAATAACCTGAACACGCTTTGCTGGGCAATTGGATCTATTTCTGGCGCTATGACGGAAGACGAGGAAAAGCGATTTCTAGTCACCGTTATTAAAGACCTTCTTGGTTTGTGTGAGCAGAAAAGAGGTAAGGACAATAAAGCGGTAGTTGCTAGCAATATCATGTATGTGGTAGGACAATACCCTCGTTTCCTCAAAGCCCATTGGAAGTTTTTGAAGACAGTAGTGAATAAGCTCTTTGAGTTCATGCATGAAGTGCATCCAGGCGTACAAGATATGGCATGTGACACATTTCTGAAGATTGCAACAAAATGTAGGCGAAAATTTGTGACTCTTCAAACCGACGAGAGAGTTCCTTTTATTGCCGAGCTTGTGGACACCATGCCCAGCATCATTAGTGATTTGGAACCTCACCAGGTCCAGGCATTTTACGAAGCTGTAGGGTGTATGCTGAGCGATAAAGGGCCAGCTGTAACAGTAGACCGCGCAGACTTGCTAGAAAAACTTATGGATATGCCAAACCGTAGGTGGAAAGCAATTATGGAGCAAGCCAACACCAATGTCGAGTCCCTCATCGAGCCGGACACCATTAAGGAAATCATAAAAATCCTGAAAACCAATAACAAGACATGTGGATCAATCGGCTCTATGTACGCCAATCAGCTGCAGACTTTCTTCATGGACGTACTCAATGTTTACAAAGTATATTCGGAACGTATTTCTGCAACCATTACCCAACAAGGGTCTGGTGCCACACAGCTGAGTCTCGTCCGTACAATGCGCAGTGCCAAAAAGGAAGTTCTTAGACTGCTCATAGTTTTCATTGAAAAGAGTGGACCCCCTGAAGCGGATCCTCAAGCAGTGGCTCAAGGTTTCATTCCACCTGTGTTGGACCCCATCTTAGGTGATTACCAGCGTAATATCCCTAATTCCCGGGACCCTGAGGTTTTGACCCTCTTTACGAAGGTTGTTGAAAAGTTGAAAAGCCATATTCTAAGTGATGTGCCACGTATTATGGACGCTGTCTTCGAATGCACTCTCCAGATGATCACAACAAACTTTGAAGATTTTCCTGAGCACAGACTTCGTTTTTTTGAGTTCATTCGTGTAAGTGTCAAATGTAGCCCACATGTCCATATGCGACCATTCTCACGCCTTATTTTACTTTTCTAGGCCGTGAACTCTCACTGCTTCCAAGCCCTTTTCAACATTCCACCTCAGCACCAGAAGCTTGTGGTGGATTCTGTTGTTTGGGCAATGAAGCATACAGAACGGAATATTTCGGATACTGTACGTATGGAATTTGATGTATTGATGACCTTTTTTCATTTCTGACTTTTTACTTTATCTTAGGGCTTAAACATACTTTATGAGCTGCTTCAAAACGTTGGCAAAACACCCAACATTGCACAAGGGTTCTACCAACAGTACTTGCTTGCCCTGATCCAGGATGTCTTCGCTGTTATGACTGACCGACTTCACAAATCTGGGTTCAAGATGCATGCCACGCTTTTACGTTATATGTTCCATCTTGTCCAAATGAATCAAGTTACCGTACCCTTATTCGATCCATCAACGTCGTCCCAGGGTCAAAATCCAGCTTTTCTCTCTGAACATATATCAAATCTACTAATCCAGAGCTTCCCAAATCTAACACGTAGCCAAGTATCCAAATTTGTTGATGGTATGTTTGATCTCAAAATGGACTTGCCCACTTTCAAGACACATTTGCGTGATTTTTTGATTCAGCTGAAGGAATTTAGTGTGGAAGACAACAGTGGACTTTATGGAGAAGAACATGAGGCGCGGAAGAGGCAACAGCTTGAAGCTCAAGAAACACACAGGAATGCAGTCCCTGGACTCTTAAAGCCCTCTGAAATCATTGATGAGGATCTCTGACTCTTTAAGGGATAGTATTATCGTATCTTTTCTTCTTGGAGCAAATCATAAACTTACACTCCACTCTGCGTGCCCCCAAACATCCCATCGATTTCGGAATTAATAGGGTCTAAATTAAAAGAAATCGATTTTGTGTATTTAGTATGCAAATTGAACCTACGCCCATGTTAACATCATCCTTGGCTGTGCCGCACGTTGTATTAGTATGCAGAAATGCATATTTATACCGTCGACACGATATTGATGATGATTATGAGATGATGCACACAGTTTGCTTCTTCTCATTTGGGGTATCAGTTTGATGTGTTGAAATTGTACTACTAGAAAAATAAACTTTTCTAGTAACAACAACGATGAACCCATGAAGATTAAACTGATGATTCGCCGACAAGGTAGGATGGGCGTGAGCTGTTATATTAATGTTGAGTTAGTAATGTTAGTAGGTATTAATTAACTGGGCACCATTGGTTATATTAATCTACCCAGGTACTTTTTAGAAGGATGATGCACCTTAACCATCAAGTGTAACAGATGGCCTTAATAATAATGGGATAGAATCTCGAAATCAATTCGGGGAGATATACAGGGTAAACAGTCCCTTGAAGTGGATAAACAGCTAGCCGAGTGAAAGCGAGAGTTTTAACAGACGTCAGGTTTACATAACCTTCTATACCCAATTCGATAATGAATATTATGTAAACAACAACACCCATCAAACAAATTAATCAACAATTTAAAGTTTATGTCCAAGCGGCAACCAATTTGTTGGAGTTTAGTTAGTGAAATGGGTATTGTTTGGGTTTGGTTTGGTTTGAAGCTGCTCCCCCTATTTATAGGAAGTGGAGCGCTCACTATCAGAATTATTCGGAGTAGTCTTCTGCCTACGCTCTTCGTCTATATCACAAATGATTTATTCGCTTCATTTACGCCAGTCAACCACGGTTTCTGTATATATTCATCCTAGCCGACCTCTTTGTGAGTCCCGCCATTGAAAATCTTACCTATGGGAGTGGATGATGTATTAATGAGATCTGCAGAGTATTAGATTTTGTTGTTTGTTCTATTATTGGAGAAACATGGTTATACCACTGTTTTTTTTATTGTGTTGGACGCCTAGTTGCTATGCCCTATTACGATAGGGTTTAGTATGAGTTGTGTTAGTTTGTTATTAAATTCACCATTGACATATTTGATCAACATCAAATTGAGTAAGTCTGATCGTCCTAGTAATTGTATTATTTTTTCAAACAGCTCCGTCTTCGATAACAAGTCAAAGAATGTAACACCAACCATCGAATTTGTTTGTACCTACTAATGTTAGTTCTTGTTTGTAGCAATGTGTAAGAAGATACGATGATATTAGTAAAGATCCCATCTTTAAAATCTTTTCTCTTTTCATGACTAGAGAGGCGGGTCCTTACTAAGCTAGATCTCGTGAAAACTGCCCGCCAGGAACTGGCCCTGCCTCTAGTGAAACTTATGTAAATATACATACCATATACTTAATGTGTTTAACATTTAAATACATATATTCATCTCCGATTATAAATACCAAATACAGCCGCTTGTGGCGTATCAGTACTAAGGTTATGTTTGCCTCCATACTACTATTTACTTGGACTTAACTCTCATCATCACAAAATCTTGCAAAAAAGACCTGGTCAGTCTCTTACTTTTGAGTATGATGGAACATACAATGACTATCCTTGTTGACAACAGTGGATTATTGTCCATTACCCGACATAGTATGCGGCGCGGAGCACGTCTAGAATACGGTTGTATATCCCTAGATTGATATACGGCTCTACTTTTCAGTATTACTTGGTTCTATACAATTATTCCTACTATAAGAGTTGTATATTCCTCAACAAAACGGCGATTCATTCTTGCTTAAATGAGCGCAAGATATCACTTCAACATAATATCTAAGATACTGATATAACAAACGGGTGTCCGTAGCTAGGTGGGATGATCAGAATGGCACTATCGTTGTCAGTGTCAGCCACTGTGGGTACATATGAGTATGTGCACATTCCTGGCAAGATCAATCCTGCCGACATCCTTAGCAAGCATTGGGGCTATCTAATGTTTGGAGTATGTTGAGGCTAATTCTCTTTTCTGGTGCGGTAACACTGGAGATTTGGCAGTGGGTTTCATCTTTTTCTCTTTTAACCAGTCATCTGCCCCCCTGCCTTCTTCCTCGTCATCGTTGGAATCTTCGTGTTCGTCATCGATCCTTTCCTCCTCCTCATCATCCTCCTCATCCTCATCGTCATCCTCCTCTTCTGCTGCATCCCTAACCCTAACTTTCAGTAACTGAGAGCGTTATCATATCTTATATTAACTACTATATCTCCCAATTCAAACCCCGATTCACTGTCTTCTACTGTTAGTTTTTCAGTTTACCTAGCCTAGGTAACTCCAGACACTTTTTGCTGTTTTCTGTCCGTGTGTGTGTGTGTGTGTGTGTGTGTGTGTGTGTGTGTGTGTGTGTGTGTGTGTGTGTGTGTGTGTGTGTGTGTGTGTGTGTGTGTGGGTGTGTGGGTGTGTGTGT
>Ga0214479_100334_pt1 | contig 29476 bp, 20 predicted proteins | sample M1_20Mar14CPVII9_5_FD_165054 | JGI IMG/M metagenome (GOLD analysis project Ga0214479, IMG submission 165054) | Marine eukaryotic communities from Monterey Bay, California, United States - M1_20Mar14CPVII9sort6BwellE14 | ecosystem: Environmental > Aquatic > Marine > Unclassified | place: USA...
AACAACAACAACAACAACAACAACAACAACAACAACAACAACAACAACAACAACAACAACAACAACAACAACAACAACAACAACAACAACAACAACAACAACAACAACAACAACAACAACAACAACAACAGCAGCAGCAGCAGCATATGTTTCACCAGTTTGATAAGATATCAACTAAAAGTATACAAGATATAGACCGGTATGATCCTAGAGATATGTCTACACTGGCTATTAGTTTGGCAAAAGTTATTGATAAGATTAGTAAGAGAAAGAGACCTACCAAAGGCAGTCCACATCAAATACTGCAAGATATTATCATTGGCAATGAATCAAAGATTAAACAATATGTATTCAGAGAAATCGCAAGTGCATCAGTACCAATACTTTATGAGTTTAATGCACGAGAACTATCCAACTTTATGCATATGGACTTTCACAATCACAAGAGGTTGTACTAGTGAACGATGGCAGTACTTTGTTTGATGTATTTGCCCAAGCAGCCATTCCTAACTTGCACACCTTCAATGGACAAGACCTATCAAATATGCTTTGGTCGTATGCAAACGTAAAGGTACCAAACTCGCAACTATTTGAACAAGCAGGTGATTCAATTGTTGCAATGAATAACTTGAATGAATTATGGATAAACAGATCAACTTTATCTGGAAGTAAATCTGCTTTATCATGCTCTTGAATAACTTGTTCAACTGCATCAATTAAATCTGTGTTATTGCCTTGCAGATTGGATGCAAACTCTTGTGTCTTAGCGTGTACTGATCTAAGAACCTCATGCCTTTGCCACAAGCTCTTTCAAATATTATATGGGCATTTGCCACATTAGATGAGACGCATTCAAATCTTTTTAAGAAGACGGCAGATCACATTGTTGGACTTGACAACTTGAAATCATTCAATGAACAAAACCTTTCCAATCTAGTATGGGCATTTGCAACTGCCAGAGAGTCACATCCTAATCTATTCAAGAAACTGGCAGAAGAAGCAATCAAACGGCAGCATTATTTCAAACCTCAGGAGCTTGCCAACTTTCTATGGGCACATGCTACAAATGGTCAAGTCGATGAGCATCTATTCTCATCACTTGTACCATCAGTTCAAGCAAATCTAAATAAATGTTGCTTGGGCATACTCAGTTGCAAATGTTGATGCCCCATCTGTGTTCAATAACGAGTTTATCGATACTTGTCTAGAAAAGAAATTAGAAGATTTAGCTCAGCTTCATCAATGGCAATTATGGCAGATAGAAAACAAGTCTACCATTAGTTTACCTTCATCACTTAAGAAGAAGTGTTACGAGGCATTCATTTCACAAGAGGTTACTCCATCAAAGTTGCAAGACGATGTTGTATCCATCCTATCATCCATGGATCTTAACCTTCAAGAAGAAGTGTTATTGAAGAGTGGTTATCGGATAGATGCAGTAGTAGAAGTGAGTGGAAAACAAATTGCAGTCGAGGTTGATGGACCATCTCATTTTATTGGTAGAAGTAGAGAACGAACTGGTAGTACTATTCTAAAGCACAAGCAAGTTGCGACTCTAGATGGAATGTTAGTTGTTTCTGTGCCGTATTGGGAATGGGATAAGCTGAAGAAAGATTGCAAGAAGAAAGAACAATATCTGCGGCACTCATTGGGATTGGAGTAAATACCCGACAAACAAAACAAGCACTAAGTTTAAGCTCATCTTCTCTTCTTACCCTTGCCCTTCTTCTTTTTCTTGTTGTTGTTTCTTTTTCTATTATTGTTCTTCTTCATATCTTGATTTGCTGGCAATTCCACTGATTCCTCCTTATTAGTATCATTGGCAGCTACCTCAATCTCCTTCTCCTTTTCTGAAATATCTTCCTTGTTTGGGGAGGTAGATTGGACATCAGCTTCAGTTTCTTGTGTATCTGTTGACCCTGCCTCATCCAGTTGCGGCACTGTCACATCAATCTCCTTCTCAGAATCCTCCTCTTTCCCTGGCATATCTGGTTTATCAGCATCTTCTTCCTTCCCCGGCATATCCAATCCCTCCTTCGTATTAACATCTCGTGATAAGAACTCGGACTCAGTAAGTACATCATTACTCGGACTTTTGTATATCTTGACAAATTCTTGACTACTGCTATTACTACTGCCAATATCATCATCCTTATCGCTACTGCTAGATTCATTTTCTGAAGTGGTTGCCGATGGAACTATTAGTTGTTGATTACTACTACTACTACTCTCATCTTCGGATGTTGTTGGTGATGGGATGATTAGTTGCTGCTCATCGTCCTCGTTACTGTCTGGCGTTGTATCGATACTACTAACCTTCTCTTCTACTTCTTTGGCAGCTTCTTCTTGTTCAACTGATTTAATTTCTTCATTGGTTTTTGATTCTACCATCTCTTGATTACCTTGAGCAACAGTGTCGGCAACGATATCCTCATCTGCCCCTGCCTTGGTCACCTGCTGTGCTGTTTCAACTAAATCTTCTTTTGAATCAAGATCCGGGGTAGGAGAAGATGAGGACAAGAGATCAGATGATACTTCGTTCCACCAAGACAAACCAACATCTGCTTTACTTTGATGAGACAATTCTATACGAACAAACCGAATCAAGCCATTGATATCTGTTTGAGAATCGTCCAGTGATTGGTGCTTGATCTTCTGTTCAGCCTTGAAACATTGAAAAGTGTTTATGATACAATCCTTTGCTTGAGATGAAAAGATATCGTAGAGTTGTTTCAAATGTTGTGATGAATCATCTCGTCCCATCGATGATGGAGAATCTGATCTAAGGCTTGCTGCACTAGCATTGACATGTAAGGCCGCCGCGACCAGGATCGATATAGAATGAGATAGTTCACATTGCCCATATTGATTCCAAATAGTCTCCAAAACATTGGCAGAATGCTCTGTTAAAGCAGGATTGCCATGATAAGCAAACAAAACACTAGTCGGTGTCAAAGTGAATACCTGCTCAAGACATTTCCTATACACTCCCCATCTTCTAGTCTTTACTGAAGATGGCTTCTTGATGAACTTTTCTGATTCTTGCTGGTGAAGAACGACGAATATAGATGCCACAGATTCGGGTAGTTGGGATGTTGTCTCTTGTCTTGAGCTACTTGTTTTTAACACACGCTTTATAATGAGCATGTGGAGACATTTTAGTGCAGGTGTAATCAAGTCAGCAAGAGCTTGATCTGTTGTTCTATCATCATCGTCAGCCTTGTTATCCCTGTTTCGTTCAAATAAGCTCTCATTAGATGAGTTCCCAGAGCACATATCTTGTAGGGTGGAAGCTAGTAAAGCAATCCACTTGTGTTCAACTCGAGGCACATCTTTACTTGAATTTGAGCTTGATTGAAGTACATGTTCATAGCGGTCAAACATGACACGTGCAACGAATGTACAGAATCGCTTGATGTCTTCATTCGACTCCACTTTAAGGTTGCAGACAAACTTGACCAAACTCACAACAAACACATCAAAGCACGGCATTAAAACTACCATCCTTGTACCAGAATGATCATCGATGGCTTCATAGAGAATGTAGTCTTGATTCGACTTGTTTGTTTGAGATTGATAGTTGTGAAGACTTTGCCAATCTTGTCCCCAAACAGAAAAGTACAATCTGTTTAGTTGACGGGAGATATCTTCCCATACAAAGTAACTACCGGTATTAGAAACTCCTTCTACTCCACTGAATGTAAAGTGATTGATTGTTAAAGCAAGTATTTGTAATGCCCATCCCATATGATTACACTCCTGTAAATGCCCATCATCTGCTACCACATCAAGTACAGAAGACAATATTGTAATGAGTGATTGCATTGATTGATTATCTTGGTAGTGACTTGAAGTGTTCTTTGACAATGAAGGAGTTGAACTGGCAAGAAGTAGGGCGCACCGATGTGACAAAGGGAGCAGAAATTGAAGTGCAAACTCCTTATCAAGAACTCTAGTCATGATGTTTGAAGAGTAATCATCTACAGAGTTGTCAATTTCATTCCAGAACTGACTCGATTGACGAAGTTGGAGGCAGGTATAGAAATGTGACTGCTTTGTGGAGCCCGGGAAGGATGACTTAAGAGTGTTGCCCTTCCCCCTTGAGCATAGCAACATCATGAACTGTGTTGTATAAAGAGCCATCTGACCTTGACTAGACGTCTTTGTTGCATCAATAAGATATGATGCCCGTTTTGACCACGCCTCGCGTCCTCCTTCTTCGTCGCCATCGTCGGGTTCTACCAGGTCAGACGATACATTATCACCAGGAAAACTCTGCATGACGTGTGTCAACACGAAGCGATACCGTGACGTGATTGAGTGAGGTGATAACCAATCCAAATGCTCAGATAAAACATTCAGTACAATATTCAATGATTCCGAAGGTGACGAGGTAGTAAGTCGTAATGGAAATGGTTTATTCTCATGATCAACATCATCATCTGCCGCCAGTCTTAGAATCAAATCGAATAAATCTCGTGTAAGCTCATTCACATCCGAGAGAGGTGTTGTTTCAATTGAATTCAGTATATCATCAGACATATTCGTCGATGAGGAAGTCTGTATAGGTTCAAAGTTTTTGAATATACAAACTCCTGAGCTTCGTTTCGACAATGGTTGTTGACTACTAATACTTCCTGTTGGGGTATCCTTGTGTAGAAAGTTTCTTGTGCACATGCTCAATCCGACTTCTGTAACTGCAGGTGATGGTGGCAAAGTCGTTTCTCCTATACCCACTGCTGGTAAGAAGTAGGATGAACGATGATGTATTCCCTGTTGACCTTTTGCCTTATTGGACGGTTGAACAGCATCTTCACTACATGAAAGATATCCCAAATAGGATGGTACAGGTGATGATATCAATTGATTATCAGCCTCTTGCCATCCTGGTGACTTGATCCCAATGAGGAATGAAATTAGAGAAGATCTACCTCTTCGTAGCATAATTGGTGTTTCTTTACCATCCGATTTGGATAGTAACTTGAACCAAACATTAGAATCTTGAGGCTTGATCAATGTACGAAGAAGTGTCTCAAGATAGGATAGTGCTCCATCAACATTCAAAATGGTAGTCTCTTTTCTTCGTAGCAGTTTCTCCTCCTCAGTGGTGGAGGTATTAACCTCATGGACAAGGATAGTAAGGCGTCGTTCTATAGTCTCTCGTGCCGTATCCTGTTCACCTCCACTGCCGGATGATCCGAATATGATTGCCATTCGATATGCATCCACCAGTTCACTATATTTCTCACTTTCTTCCTCCGCCCCTTCTTCCATCTTCACTGGATAGTGACTCTCTTTATTCATCATGGCTTGTAGATTAACACTAACACCTCCAGAAACTTGCTCATCTGCTAATTTTGAAGAAGCAAATGCCAACTTCTTCTTACATGATTCTCTATCAGCTTCCTTTTGTGCACTCATTCTTTCAACATGTGCTTTTGTTATACTTGCCAATGATGGACTCTTTGGTGTACCATTGTTTATTGAACTTTTATTACCATATCGTAGTAAGGATGGGCTAATCCCAAGTGCTGTCGACTGCTGCAGTTGCCCTCCACTCTCATGATGTTGTATAGGTGACACATCATTACCAAACTGTAACAGTTGATCAAATTTAACACATTCATCCAACACTTGCACAATTGAATTAATCCGTTCATACCATTCATCATGATTAATTCCCATTATATTTGAAGCATCATTATCAACTTTGAGTAATTGTGTAATTGAATCAACATCTTTTAAGAATGAGTATCGTGATGGTCCCCATATTTCACGACCGGTTGGACTTAATCTGCTTGGACTCTTTAGTTTGTTATAGTTTGATTTCCAGTCATGTATCATACGATCTTTTGGTAGCTGTGCTTTGTTGTTGGTAGTTTGTGGTACTGATGGCGGTTGAGCTGAGGCTCTCTTCTTCTTTGTGGGCGTGGTAATCTTGGCTTCTGTTTCATTCTGATCACTCTCTTGACTCTGCTGTTGTAGATGCTGTTTCTGCATCCGTGTAAGTAAATGTAAACTACCCGACACTATATCCAACACTTGCAACAAAGGATGGACATTTGCTTCTCCTCTTTTGTCTTGCTCATGCTCATCATCTTCTTGCTTCTTACCAGCTGCAGCGGATGTGTTACATCCATTCAACTGATTTACAACATGTGCTGTCATCCGTATTGTTATTCGAAGTAGCACATTCCATGGTAGTATATCAACATCTTTCTTATTTGCAACTTCAGTTGTTGATTTGGATGGAGATGATTTCTCCTCTTTAATCTTTTGTTTCTTTTTACTAGGCGTTGACATTGATTTTGTTGCTTGCTGCTGCTGTTGCATATTAACACTACCACGTCTTCCCATTACACTTCTAACATGTAGCATATTGTTTAATACCCTAGCGAGATTCGATAATGATACTTCTTTTCGTTTGTGCACATCTTCCACTGATACCATTTCTCTTTTGCAATCTAAACTATCAATACAATCCTCGGCATCTCTCACCGCCATAGCAAAGGGTAAACATAATAAACCATTTAACAAGTCAATAGATTCTTCACCATATGTTAATAATGGGATGAATGTAGATATCTCTTGCCATACTTTGTGTTCATCATTTGAGTTGTTATTGTTGTTATTGTTTGATTGATTTGTACTATTTGTGCTCATCTCTGATTTTACTTTGTAAGAGGGTGACATAGATGAAATAGTTGATAGTGAATTGTACGGTCGTTTTCTTGAAGTACTAGATTGAATATCGGTATCATTATCAATATCCATATTGGTAGTTGATTGCTGAACCAAAGCATGTCAAACTTACTTTTTATCAATTTTTGTTGTTGTTCATATGAATTCATCATACTTGTTCGTTGAGGCGCTGGCGTCGAAATAGAACATAACCCACAGTAACCCACTACTTTAAACAACTTATTATAATGTTATATACATAAATATTGGTGGCTTAACGAATATAGATCTGGGCAAACCACAAACATATATGTATGAATATCATCCGATTGTTTTGAGATTTGAGAGAGAGGGGGCAGCGCACGCGGGGAAGGAGGGGGTACAAATTAATATTCACCTTTTATTTCTATTTTTTTAGCCACTTATCACTAATTCATAATCATCTTCATTATCTGAGGGCTTGCAAACAATGAAAGGTAATAGTACTCCAATCACCGCTGTGATACTCACCGTAGCAGTGGCAATAGTAGCTGCAATAAGTGGGTGAACCATCATCAATTAACGTTTTATTTTATGCTTATCAACCCTCTTAATATTATATAAAACTAACGTTATTAATATATTTCCCCACAGTGCTTTACCATTTACCCCCGGTCTAAGTGTAGACGGTGTAGGAAAGATTTCTTTACCAATTCTTGATACACAGCAAAAGTTATTGAAATCTAATTCGTTTAATACAAACGATGCATCATTCAAAAACGTATATCAAATTGAACCAAATGATATTAAGATTAATAATCCAGCATGGGATACATCCCTGAATAAGTTATTAAAGGTTGTCTGTTCTAAGATTGGTGTTAGGTCAAGTGATATTTCTTCTAAATTGGATATGCTCATGTGTTTCGAAAAGGGCAGCAAAATTGATTGGTGTTCAAACGTTGAAGAAGATGAAAAGGTTATTGGTTCTTTATTCATTCAACTTCCATCAGTTTTTACGGGTGGTAAGATTAGCATCTTTAGTGGTAGTAGTGAGGAAGATGAGGAAGATGAAACATTTACAAATAAATATGACTTATCTTCGGAGGAGGCCGAATACTCATGCCACTTTGTATTTCATTATTCTGATTGTCAATATAAGATGGAGAAGTTAAAGTCTGGTACACGTATGTTATTACGATATGCACTATCATACCATAAGGGAGGCACGAAACCAACAGCACAAATCCTACACGATGGTATGATCCCAGTTAGTTCAGCATTATCGAATCTTCCTCGTATGGATAGACTATTCCTTGTGCCTTTGGGTAAAGAGTATAGCACAACTTCTCTGGCAAAGCATGGATTCAATTGTCTATCAAGTAGTCACCGGGCTAAAGTAGAGGCAATTAGTATCAGGAGAACACTGGAAGGTGTTCACAATCAATGTACAAAAGAAGTTGTTGTCTTCTTCTTCAGAATATGGTGGCGGGGGTGTATTCACAAGTAGTGAAAACAAGGTGATTAGTATCTACGATGAGAAGGGGAACAGTGTGAAAACTTCTACCAAGTGGTTACATAATTTGCTGAACTTTTTCCCTGTGAAAGATCCTGTAGCTGCAGTCGAAGTCCCTCCCAATAATAATAACGATGAGAGTTCATACGACATGTATCACGATGATTACTCCAATCCACGTGTTGACCACGTTGAAAAGGTAGATGAAGATGATAATTTTGGTGGCGATGATGGTATGCTACTTTCAAATACCAAGATCATTGAGGATAACTTCGGCAAGAGAAAGTCGAGGAAAACAGAGGTAATTTTAGCTTCGTTTATCATTCATTATCATGTATTCCATCCCTATTCTTCTCACTGCTAATGCTGCTCTCCCCAGACAACTCATCACGGACGTTACTCATATGGCAGTGATGTATCCTATGAGCATATTAGTACTTACCGGGCCACATTCCTGCTGGCTTATGATTCAAGCTCCGAAGTTGAGCTGAAATGCATCGCTGGTAGTGACGATGTGACTGCAATTGCAGAGACAGTTGCCAATTCTCGAGATTATGGTATGCTTGAGAGACTAGTCACAGCCATATCATCAAAGGAGAAGACCCTATTCAGTGTTGAGACTTGTCAAAAGTTGCTGCTCATGATCGTTCATTCATCTGATGAGTTAAGCACTCGACGTGTTGCCCTTATGAATCAGACTTTGGGTTGTCTCATTTTATCTCAAGATCCCGATGTTCCTCTTTGGGATAGTATATTATCCGCCGTCAAACGGTTTGGTTGGAATAGACTCTCACAAAGTATTACCAGCCTACTCAACCGCAAGAGTAACAGTAACAGAAAGGCTCGTCAAATTGGTTGTACAAGTAAGATTACGCTCAAGGTATGTCTAAATCGGGTTGTGTTCTTACTGAATCTAGGTGAGCTTGGTGGAGACGGGTCAAGCTTTGTTCAGGATCGTATTGCAGAATGTATGACTGATCTCAATAATGATACGAATGGCAAAGATGTATATGGGAAAGATGTGAAGGAGGCAACATCTAAGATCATGTCATTAGTTACAAGATTTGGATGGGAACAGATGTCAAATGTAGTCAAACACAGCCTAGCGTTTATCAGCAGCAAAGGATGTAACACTATCTCCAGTACTCTTGCTGTTGGGGAACTTTTCATGAGACTACACGCAGTCAACAACTGTAACATAACTCAAGATGCTCTTAGGGGATTTGCTGGAAAGTTTGCGTCGGTACTACAATCTAACTCTTACTATATTGAGAGAGATGGGTTTAACGGGGCAGAGAAACTTCTTTCTTGAAAAGCATTGAGTTACTCTTGAAGTTCGGGACACAGAAGGAGTACGATGCAGCTGGAAAGGCGTTTGTCACCCGTTCAAAAATCTTTTCAGCAATGTTGAAAGCCTTATCTGGGGAGATTGATGGCATCGATTCCCAAGCACTCCTTCGAGATATCTTGAATAAGTGTCTAGTACAGCAGTATACTCCTGCACAGGGCGGCTGGGAAAAGGAACTTGTTTCAAACAGTAAGGGGCTTATCATCATTCCACCTTCCCCAATGCACATCTACAAGGTACTCAATGCATGCCCCAACCTTGTTAGCGTGGCAGACGAGCAGGATAGGCTCACTCTTCATTATGCAGCTGGCAGCAGTACTGCATCATACGAGACCATTGCATGCATCTTCCAAGCTGATCAAAAATCCGCTTCATTGCGTGACCCCATCTCAGGATTATATCCTTTTATGGCTGCTGGTAGTAATGACAATACATCGGCATCATTCGAGCTCTTACGTGCTAACCCTAATCTAGTGGTTGGTGGAATACAGGCCTCGATTGAAGATGAGGAAAATGAGAAGAAGAGGAAGAGGGATTCATCTATGGAAACAGAATAGAGAGTGTAACTGGGAGGTGCTAGGAGGCAAGAGAAATCCAAAGTTTCGTCTAAAGGAGCTCTTTGTTTTGTATTACTTTACTTTGCTGTAATTTATAACCTTGCATATGAGCACCCAATGTAATACGCTTCCGTAGCCTGCCTTTATTAACTTGAACTTTCTATGTAGACAAAGGTACATCCCAGATCGTTAAACCATTCGAGTGCCCTATTTGTATCCTACTAGAATCCTCATATTGGTTGCTACATAGTGCATGAACAACTACGTTTCCTTTTACTCCGTTGCTTGCAATGTTAATATATTTCATAAATGAAGCATGTATTACATCGTCATCTGATTTGTCAATGTTGATCAGCAGTACTTGCCCGCACGAAGTGCCAACGCAAATTTCAGCTTTTCTTGAATCCTCATTTACAATGCAAAGCGATGTAGCTTTTCTCTGTATTGATATTGTATCACTATCCTTTCTGAAGTATTTAGATATATCCAAGCTTACTACTTTCCATTTCCATTCCGACGGATTAGAAGTACTGTCCATTAGGCGGAAGTGAACATAACCGTCGCTTCCGACAGAAACCAAGACACCCATTGATTGACAAACTGCTAAGCCATTTACTCTTCCGTCATGTGCAGAGAATGTTCCAGCACTGAGAAACTCATTATTACTAATACACCATCGATGTATTCTTCCGTCTACACCAGCTGAAAAGATATACTTCTTCTTTTCCTCTTTGGATTTGCTTTCTTCGGCATAGGTTGCAAGGCATAATAGATCACTAGATAAAGTACAGCCCATCTCAACACTCGAGTCTATTTGTAACTTATGTACATGTTTGTATACCCCGTCTATTGTACACCAAACCTCGATACAATTACAACCAATGCTAAATATGTACATATTATGTGTTTCTTCTTCTGAATCAAATGACGAGCCCTTATATATTGCTAGATCCTTCACCCAACCAGTATGCGGACCAAGTTGATCTACTACTGTCCAATCTCCCTGTTTATTCTGTCTCCATACTGTGATATATCGATCTCCCCCTCCGGCCAATACATCATGATTGTTTAACACCTCATAATCATGAAGTGAGAAGATAGGATACGGCTTGAGTATCGTTCCATTTGCATCTTCAATATCCTCAATTTGTATTGTTTGTAGTATATCATTTGATTGTACAGTATTCAAATCTATTGGTATATTAACTTGCTTTATCTTGCCACGTTTTGTACCAATGAAATAAGTTGATGTATCGGATGATGGGACATGAGGAGATGATAAGATACTAGTGACTCCTCCTAATGAGGGGATATGATGAATGCTATCCTTCTTCTGCGGTGAATCTGTAGTCGAAAATGCAATTACAGATGATATCGTATGATAAAGAAGCACCGCTAACCATAATATGAGGAGCATACTATTGTAGAAGTAAGTTCTACAATCCTGCTGTGATGATTACAATACCCGTTTGATCGCTCACCACTCACGATCTTTTACTTTTTTGGCATAAAGTACGATAATAAAGCAGCAAAAAGCTGGTTGAATGTATGAGTCTAAAGCAATAGCAAGCAATAGCATTATGAAAGGAAAGAGTAGTAGTAATTGATAGTAGTAATGATGTTGAGTCGATTTCAGCGGCCGTCTATACGCCGGATAATGAAGAGAAACTTATATCATCACAAAAACAAAATCTCCTCCACATACTTCACATCATCACATAAAATATGTCCTTATCAAATTACTCTGCCATCTCCGTGTGCAGTGATATCCATTCTATCTTCATATAATTACACCAGTCAGGGTAGACAATACTCATCATTCATTTATAATAATGCCAGTATTCTCGATGCAACACAAACTTATGCACCTTCTTATGCTCAATATCAATTGCAATTGAAGTTGTTGCCATCTCGATGGTTCTCCTCAAATCATCGCGGCCGCGGTACTAGAGGAAGAGTTCCGAGAATGTCTGAAATGAGATCATTAGAAGAAGCACTTACTGCAACATATGATAATTTAGATAGACTATCCCCTCGTGATGTATCGGCATTTTGGGCAGTGGTACCAAAATTTCTTGGAGGTAAAGGTCCTATGAGGACTAATCAACAACAGCAGCAGCAACAAATGTTTCATCAGTTTGATAAGATATCAACTAAAAGTATAAAAGATATTGATCGATATGATCCTAGAGATATGTCTACACTGGCTATTAGTTTGGCAAAGATTATCGATAAGATTAGTAAGAGAAAGAGACCTACCAAAGGCAGTCCACGTCAAATACTACAAGATATTCTCATTGGCAATGAATCAAAGAACAAACAACACATATTCAGAGAGATTGCAAGTTCATCAGTACCAATACTTCATGAGTTTAATGCACGAGAACTATCCAACTTGATTTATTCATTTGGCCTTGCACAAGAGGTTGTACTAGTCGACGATGGTAGTACTTTGTTTGATGTATTTGCCCAAGCTGCAATTCCTAACTTGCATAAGTTCAATGGGCAAGATCTATCCAATATGCTTTGGGCGTATGCAAATGTTAAGGCGTCAAACTCTCAACTGTTTGAGCATGCTGGTGATTCAATTGTTGCAATGGATAACTTGAATGAATTCTGGCCGCAAGCTCTATCTAACATATTATGGGCATATGCAACACTGAATGAGCAACATATACAGCTATTCGAGAAAGTAGGTGATGCTATCGTTACAATGAACAGCTTGGATGAATTTCAACCACAGGCTCTATCAAACATTATATGGGCATATGCAACACTAGATGAGCAACATCCAAAGCTGTTCAAGAAAGTAGCAGATCATATAGTCGGGCTCAACAACTTGAGTCACTTTGATTCACAGGCTCTATCCAATATTATATGGGCATACACCACATTAGATGAGCCACATCCAAATCTGTTCAAGAAAGTGGCTAAGCACATTGTTGCACTCGACAGTTTGGATAGGTATGATCCACAGGCTCTTTCAAATCTAGTATGGGCATACGCCACACTCGATGAGCAAAATCCTATGCTATTCAAGAAGGTTGCTGATCATATTGTTAGACTTGACAACTTGAACTCATTCAATGGACAAGATTGTTCTAATATAGTCTGGGCATATGCAACTGCAAGAGAGTCAAATCCTCAGCTGTTTAAGACACTGGCAGAAGAAGCAATCAAAAGACAGCATGAATTCATACCTCAAGAAATTGTTAACTTTCTATGGGCATATGCATCAAATGGTCAAATCGAAGAGCATCTATTCTCATCATTTGTACCATCAGTGAAAGCAAACTTAGATGAATACACAGCCCAAGGTTTATCAAATGTTGCTTGGGCATATTCGGTAGCAAATGTTGACGCTCCGTCTGTATTCAATAATGAGTTCATCAATGCTTGTTCAAAGAAGGAGAATCACTTCATACCAGAAGCATTAGCTCAACTTCATCAATGGCAATTGTGGCAAGATGAGATCAAGTCTGATATTAGCTTGCCTTTGTCACTCAAGAAGAGATGTTATGAAGCATTCATCTCACAAGAGTTTAGCCCATCGAAGTTACAAGGTAATGTCGTATCTAGCCTATTATCAATGGGTCTGCAACCACAAGAAGAAGTTCTAATGAAAAGTGGATATCGAATAGATGCAGTAGTAGAAGTGAATGGAAAGCAAATTGCAGTCGAGGTTGATGGACCGTCTCACTTTGTTGGCAAAAGTAGAGAACGAACTGGTAGTACTATTCTAAAGCACAGGCAAGTTGCCGCTCTAGATGGAATGTTAGTTGTTTCTATACCGTATTGGGAATGGAACAAGCTCAAGAAGGATAGTAAGAAGAAGGAGTTATATCTACGGCACTCATTGGGATTGAAGTAGGTATATTAAAGCAACTTCTATAGACTAAAAATACCCGACAAATATAATAAGCACTAGTTTAAGCTCATCTTCTCTTCTTACCCTTGCCCTTCTTCTTTTTCTTATTATTGTTGTTTCTTTTTCTATTATTATTCTTTTTTATGTCTGGGTTTGCTGATGATTCCTCTTTATTAGTATCATCGGCAGCTACCTCAACCTCCTTCTCCTTTTCTAAAGAGTCATCCTTGTTTGGAGAGGATTGGACATCAGCTGTATCTGTTGACCCTGCCTCATCCAGTTGTGGCACTGTCGCATCAATTTCCTCTTTCTCTTGCATATCTACTTCCCCTTCTGTTTCAGTAGTTGTGACATCTCGTGATAAGAACTCGGACTCGGTAAGTACATCATTACTCGGACTTTTGTATATCTTGACAAATTCTTGACTGCTGCTGTTATTACTACTGCCATCGCCGCCTCCATCAGGATCATCCTTAACACTACTGGATTCATTCTCAGAAGTAGTTGCCGATGGAACGATTAGTTGTTGATTACTACTACTACTCTCATCTTCGGATGTTGTTGGCGGTGTATCGATAACTTTCTCTTCAACTTCTTTGACAACTTCTTGTTGAAGCAGTTCTTCTTCATTAGTTTTTGATTCTACCATCTCTTGATTACCTTGATCAACGGTGTCGGTAACGACACCCTCTACCACTGTCTCCTTGGTCACCTCTTCTTCTTCTTTAGGGGTACCGGCCTCAGGCTGTGTCGACTCAACTAAATCTTCTTTCGAAAGAGCTGGGGTAGTAGGAGATGAAGATGATGATGCCGTCGGGGGTACCTCGTCTTCTCCAGTTGCCTCTATACTTTCTATCTTCTCCTCTTTCACAACACTATCCTTTGCTTCGGTAACATCTACATCTTCTTTCTCTAAAGCCTTTGGTACTACCTCATCTTTATCAACCTTGATGACTTCCTCAACTTCTTTAACTCCTTCGTCATTTTTCTTCTTCGACTCTTCTACTACCTGCTTTGTGTCTACATCACCACTACCACTACTGCAAACATTCTTCTTCTTTGTATCAACCACCAAACTATTAGCACTACTACTAGCATTAATCCGCTTAGACAAAGAAGAAGTAGGAAGCGAAGCACTACTATCAAGTGGTGCCACAAACTTATGTTCCCTATCTTGATTCTTCCAATAGGATGATAAACTATTGTAATTGGCACCCTCTTCTACATTTGGTGGTGTATTATTGACATTGGTGCCTTTTGATACACTACTACCTTGTTTCTTTTGTGGAGTTGGTTGTAACTTCTTGATAGTTTTTTTGAGTAGTTTTGGTGAGTTGGAGGAGGTTGCTATATCACCAAATCCTAAATCATCCTCGGCAGTATTGTTATTATCTTCTGTAGGTGTAGTTGATGATGTTGGTGTTAGCTTTGGTCGTATCTTTTTCTTCTTCTTCTTTAGTTTAGGTGCTGTAGGGTTGGTATCAACATGTTCTTCATTAGATGCGCTGACGACTACTACTTCCTTGCCCTCAACTGATACATTATGCTCATCATCTTTATGAACATTTGAAGTAAGTGGCGTGGCATCACTAGTCGAACGATCCTTCCTCTCCTCTGGTATATCGTCATCAGTATGGTGTTTGTCGTCACTCTCTTTATCTTTCACTTCATCATTTTTATCTTCGTCATCGCGACTCGGCTTTTTAGATTGATATGATTTGTAACTTATTGCAGCTACTATTGTCACTGCTACCGAGAGTATCACGGCAGTGATTGGAGTACTATTAGTTCCTTTCGCCATTATTGCAAGCCCAAGATAGGTAGATTATAAGTCGATCAATGTTATGTGTTATGTCCTTGGATCAATAGTGGAATAAAAATATCGGTATTCCCCCCTTTATTGTGTCTCCCCACTGCCCGCTGCCCCTCATCACTCATCTCTCAAATCTCAACATGTATGCATCAATCAATCTAAACCTATCCACTCTCTGCATGATGTTTGGCGTGGCGTGGTTATGGGAAGTCAGTGGATATATATGTATATGACGTCATAATAAGTTGTTTAAAGTAGTGGGTTATTTTCGACGCCAGCGCCTCAACGAACAAGTATGATGAATTCATATGAACAACAACAAAAATTATTGATAAAAAGTAAGTTTGACATGCTTTGTTCAGCAATCAACTACAATCTAGTACTTCAAGAAAACGACCGTACAATTCAGTATCAACTATTTCATCTATGTCACCCTCTTACAAAGTAAAATCAGAGATGAGCACAAACCAATCAAATGCCAATAACAACTTAAACACAATTGATGAATACAAAGTATGGCAAGACATGTCAACATTCTTACCATTATTATCATACGGTGAAGAATCTATTGAATTGTTAAATTCATTATTATGTTTACCCTTTGGTAAGATGGCGAACGGTGCTCAGGATAAAGTAGGAAATACTAGCAGTTTAGATTGCAACATGTCATCAGCACAAGATGTGCACAAACGAAAAGAAGCATCATTATCGAACCTTGGCAGGGCGTTGCACAATATGTTACATGTTAGAGGTATAATGAGAAAACGTGGTAGTGGTAATATGCAACATCAGAAGCAAGCAGTTGCAACAAAATCAACGCCTAGTAAGAAGAAGCAGCGAATAGTCAAAGAGGAGAAAACATCTCAATCTCCAGCTAAATCAAACACTGCAGCAGTTGCAAATAAGAAAGATGTTGATATACTACCGTGGAATGTACTGTTAAGAATAACTATACGAATGACATCACATGTTGTAAATCAGTTGAACAAATCCAACACATCGGCTGCTGCTGGTAACAAGCAAAAAGATGACGACAAGGCGAAAGAGGAGAAGGAACTGATATACATCCCTTATTGCAAGTGTTGGATATAGTATCGGGTAGTTTACATTTGCTTACACGGATGCAGAAACAGAATCTGCAGCAGCAGAGTCAAGAGAGTGATCAGAATGAAACAGAAGCCAAGATTACCACGCCCACAAAGGAGAAGAGAGCCTCAGCTCAACCGCCATCAGTACCACAAACTACCAACAACAAAGCACAGCTACCAAAAGATCGTATGATACATGACTGGAAATCAAACTATAACAAAATAAAGAGTCCAAGCAGATTAAGTCCAACCGGTCGTGAAATATGGGGACCATCACGATATACATTCTTAAAAGATGTTGATTCAATTACACAATTACTCAAAGTTGATAAAGATACTTCAAATATAATGGGTATTAATCATGATGAATGGTATGAGCGGATTAATTCAATTGTGCAAGTGTTGGATGAATGTGTTAAATTTGATCAACTGTTACAGTTTGGTAATGATGTGTCACCTATACGACATCATGAGAGTGGCACAGGAGGACAACTACATCAGTCGACAGCACTTGGGATTAGCCCATCCTTACTACGATATGGTAATAAAAGTTCAATAAACAATGGTACACCAAAGAGTCCATCATTGGCAAGTATAACAAAAGCACATGTTGAAAGAATGAGTGCACAAAAGGAAGCTGATAGAGAATCATGTAAGAAGAAGTTGGCATTTGCTTCTTCAAAATTAGCAGATGAGCAAGTTTCTGGAGGTGTTAGTGTTAATCTACAAGCCATGATGAATAAAGAGAGTCACTATCCAGTGAAGATGGAAGAAGGGGCGGAGGAAGAAAGTGAGAAATATAGTGAACTGGTGGATGCATATCGAATGGCAATCATATTCGGATCATCCGGCAGTGGAGGTGAACAGGATACGGCACGAGAGACTATAGAACGACGCCTTACTATCCTTGTCCATGAGGTTAATACCTCCACCACTGAGGAGGAGAAACTGCTACGAAGAAAAGAGACTACCATTTTGAATGTTGATGGAGCACTATCCTATCTTGAGACACTTCTTCGTACATTGATCAAGCCTCAAGATTCTAATGTTTGGTTCAAGTTACTATCCAAATCGGATGGTAAAGAAACACCAATTATGCTACGAAGAGGTAGATCTTCTCTAATTTCATTCCTCATTGGGATCAAGTCACCAGGATGGCAAGAGGCTGATAATCAATTGATATCATCACCTGTACCATCCTATTTGGGATATCTTTCATGTAGTGAAGATGCTGTTCAACCGTCCAATAAGGCAAAAGGTCAACAGGGAATACATCATCGTTCATCCTACTTCTTACCAGCAGTGGGTATAGGAGAAACGACTTTGCCACCATCACCTGCAGTTACAGAAGTCGGATTGAGCATGTGCACAAGAAACTTTCTACACAAGGATACCCCAACAGGAAGTATTAGTAGTCAACAACCATTGTCGAAACGAAGCTCAGGAGTTTGTATATTCAAAAACTTTGAACCTATACAGACTTCCTCATCGACGAATATGTCTGATGATATACTGAATTCAATTGAAACAACACCTCTCTCGGATGTGAATGAGCTTACACGAGATTTATTCGATTTGATTCTAAGACTGGCGGCAGATGATGATGTTGATCATGAGAATAAACCATTTCCATTACGACTTACTACCTCGTCACCTTCGGAATCATTGAATATTGTACTGAATGTTTTATCTGAGCATTTGGATTGGTTATCACCTCACTCAATCACGTCACGGTATCGCTTCGTGTTGACACACGTCATGCAGAGTTTTCCTGGTGATAATGTATCGTCTGACCTGGTAGAACCCGACGATGGCGACGAAGAAGGAGGACGCGAGGCGTGGTCAAAACGGGCATCATATCTTATTGATGCAACAAAGACGTCTAGTCAAGGTCAGATGGCTCTTTATACAACACAGTTCATGATGTTGCTATGCTCAAGGGGGAAGGGCAACACTCTTAAGTCATCCTTCCCGGGCTCCACAAAGCAGTCACATTTCTATACCTGCCTCCAACTTCGTCAATCGAGTCAGTTCTGGAATGAAATTGACAACTCTGTAGATGATTACTCTTCAAACATCATGACTAGAGTTCTTGATAAGGAGTTTGCACTTCAATTTCTGCTCCCTTTGTCACATCGGTGCGCCCTACTTCTTGCCAGTTCAACTCCTTCATTGTCAAAGAACACTTCAAGTCACTACCAAGATAATCAATCAATGCAATCACTCATTACAATATTGTCTTCTGTACTTGATGTGGTAGCAGATGATGGGCATTTACAGGAGTGTAATCATATGGGATGGGCATTACAAATACTTGCTTTAACAATCAATCACTTTACATTCAGTGGAGTAGAAGGAGTTTCTAATACCGGTAGTTACTTTGTATGGGAAGATATCTCCCGTCAACTAAACAGATTGTACTTTTCTGTTTGGGGACAAGATTGGCAAAGTCTTCACAACTATCAATCTCAAACAAACAAGTCGAATCAAGACTACATTCTCTATGAAGCCATCGATGATCATTCTGGTACAAGGATGGTAGTTTTAATGCCGTGCTTTGATGTGTTTGTTGTGAGTTTGGTCAAGTTTGTCTGCAACCTTAAAGTGGAGTCGAATGAAGACATCAAGCGATTCTGTACATTCGTTGCACGTGTCATGTTTGACCGCTATGAACATGTACTTCAATCAAGCTCAAATTCAAGTAAAGATGTGCCTCGAGTTGAACACAAGTGGATTGCTTTACTAGCTTCCACCCTACAAGATATGTGCTCTGGGAACTCATCTAATGAGAGCTTATTTGAACGAAACAGGGATAACAAGGCTGACGATGATGATAGAACAACAGATCAAGCTCTTGCTGACTTGATTACACCTGCATTAGAATGTCTCCACATGCTCATTATGAAGCGTGTGTTAAAGACAAGTAGCTCAAGACAAGAGACAACATCCCAACTACCCGAATCTGTGGCATCTATATTCGTCGCTCTTCACCAACAAGAATCAGAAAAGTTCATCAAGAAGCCATCTTCGGCAAAGACTAGAAGATGGGGAGTGTATAGAAAATGTCTTGAGTGTATTCACTTTGACACCGACTAGTGTTTTGTTTGCTTGTCACGATAATTCTGCTTTAACAGAGCATTCTGCCAATGTGTTGGAGACTATTTGGAATCAATATGGGCAATGTGAACTATCTCATTCAATATCAATCATGGTCGGTGCGGCTTTGCATGTCAATGCTAGTGCAACGAGTCTTAGATCAGATTCTCCATCATCGATGGGACGGCAGGGTGATTCGTCACAACATTTGAAACAGCTATACAGTACCTTTTCATCCCGAGCAAAGGATTGTATCATTGCTACTTTTCAATGTTTCAAGGCAGAACAGAAGATCAAGCACCAATTACTGGATGATTCTCAAACAGATATCAATGGTTTGATTCGGTTTGTTCGTGTAGAGTTGTCTCATCATAGTGAAGCCGAAGTTGGTTTGTCGGTGGAACGAAGTATCATCTGATCTCTTGTCGTTACTGGCAAAGTCCAAGCAACAAGCCAATGAACTCGATGACAAGAAGAAGAATACGGCATCAAAGAATATTAAGAGAAAGAGCTCTACTCTTCGAAATAAGTTATCAGCCATCTCCTCTGGATAGGTAGATATCACCACATGTCGTTGAGTCGATATAGTCTATCTCATAATACATTGCAAGCTTGCATCTAATCTCAACTTAAATATCTACAATATTGGTTCAACTTTTAACAGAACCGGCGTTGAAGTCACATCTCACTTGGCTATCATGATATGAGAGTCTTGCAATGCCACAATGACTAGCCGATTGATACCCTGCTACTGTTTTGATACCCTTTTCTTTCATTATGCCTCTGAGCATTTCAGCAAGCTGATAATGCTCTTCTTGCCCACCGGACAATACAATCGCCTCTGGCTTGAGTAACTTTCCACTATCTATGGCTCCAAGGACTTGAGTACGAAAGAAGTGCTTGTAAATCTTTCGAATATCATCTTGAGAGATGTCTGATGATGACCAGATTCCTCCCTTAAGTATCATCCAAAGTGGCAATGGCTTGTCTATCGGTACCTTGTGATGCTTTCCTAGATTCAATGTGAGATTCTTCTCTAGTACACTCTTTGGTATGTCTACAAGTATCTCATGAATGCGATCTACTGGCTCCATTGAGAGAGGAGAGGGTATCTCTTCATCATCATACACCGATGGTGCTCCGGCTGCGGTTAGATTCGTAGCCCCATCGTTAGTGTTTGTCCAATATATTGTATGACCTGTACCAAAAGCTAGACTTGCAAATGAAGACGGCTCCCTGGAGTTTTTAGATATCTGCTGTAACTTTGACCTGGCACCCTCGAAGTGAGCCATACTATCAGAATGAATACCCCTGAAGTTAGCCGCATCGTCAAAACCTAACACTTCATTAACACTCCGCCACTTGTTACACCAAAACTTTATATCTTTAGCCCATGATGGTACATCCTTAGAGATTTCTTCACATGCAACATCAAGATTGTTTGTTTCCTTTGTTAGTTCATATATTGCCTCGTGTTCTTTCCCTGCATATAGCTTGTAAGTTTGACTGTCAGCTAATCCAAAGTCCGGCCAATGCTCCATTGATTCAAGGTCTAGATCCGAGAAACCAAGGATGAGATTCTCAATCCATTTCCTAGGTTCTTTGATGTTTCCTGGAAGTCTACCGAGGTTGATTTCTCTAGCAACAGGTTTTACCCATTTAAACTTGACTGGCTTTCCCGTTGATATATCATACTCATCTGTTATTGACAATGGCATAAACTTTAATCCAGATCCACCTAGATCAAATGAAAGAAAGTTGGCTTCTAGTAGTTCAGCTTGTGGTTGCTTGTTGATGACCTTGACGGCAGTAGACTTTGTCTTCTTCATTGTCCCATCCTTCTGTCGTTTTAGACCCCTCTCTTGCTTGGCTTCAGCTGGCTCTTCTTTCTCTACTTTCTTCTCTTTAATACTGTCTATGTCAACTTCGGCACTGCTATTGGGTTTAGTTTGCTCTTCCTTAGGGTTTGGTCTAGTTTGTTTTGGTTGCTTATTCTCCTCTTTGGTATTGGTATCCTCCTCAGTTTCAGTTTCAGTAGATACATCATCTTCGTCTTCCAAACGTCGGTTTTGCTTCTCCTCTTCTTTGATAGGCTCCTCAAACTGTGCATCGTCTTCATCTTCAAACTGTGCCAAGCGTTGTTTAACTTCCTCTCTAATAGCTTCAAGTTCTTCTACATCAATACTACTGCCTCCCCAACTACTACCACGAAGCTGTTTCTTTAGCTCCTCATAATTCTTATGTTGCATGACATAATATGCGTGTTCCATCTTGGTTTCATCATTATCAAAGTCATTATCAGCTGTAGAGCTATCTTGTTTCTTCTTGTTACTGCCGCCCAAGAAGTTGTACATATCTGGCAAGAATAAGGCACGATCATCCTCTCTTTCATCCTCCGCATCCGGACGAACAGAGCTCAATGACGATGACTCGAACCGCGGATCTTCCTCTTCATAATAATCATCATAATAGTCATTAAAGATGATAACATGAGCAGGATCCTCGGCTACCATTAAATTTTCTAGTAGAGTAAATATATTGGATAATGCTAGGAATATACCAATGTAGGTTAATGTTCTTGTTGTTATCTTTATTGATGGCGATGTTTGATGTTTTGTCATACTTCTATGTTCTTCTTTATCTTTATTTTATAGGAATGGACGGTCGATAGATGAATTATTGCAATTGATACACCTCAAGGCTTGGTACTCCCTAACCCTACTGGATAGTTCTCTGTAATCTCTGTGATGAGAGAGGAGATGATAGGATGAAGAGGCAGTAGCGGATGCTTGCCTCCTTTCCCTCATTTCATTCATACCGCCAAATGTTCTCTTTTGGGGAAAAAGATTTGCAAGCATCCCCCCATTTAATAGTCTAAAATGACCTCATTCACGACACCATAATAGACGATATAACCTTGAATGGACATAGAGACCTTGCAAATATCATCTATCATCTTCATATATAATATTATTGCAACAATGGCATCAAAAAAGGACAAGGATACCCCTGCATCAATGGCCGACAAGAAGAAGGGCAAAATATCTTTAAAATTCTCCATATCATCATCTAATGACAATGATGATGTTGACAAACCGGCTGCTGAATGGATGAGTGGTAAATGGGTAAGATTGTACAAACTAATATATGTCAACATCATATTCAATTCTCGTATCTTATGCCACTTCGTTTATATAAAATCAGGGTATCAGTTGGAGGAATAAAGCAGGGAATATTAAATTTACAAACAACTTTCAAGTTTCAACATTAGTAAAGCAAGTTCAGAGTATTCCCGGTGTAGGATATATTCTCTTTGGTCTATCGCAAGGGGCATCTGGAGATCAATACATTGCTCCGCATAGTGTTCTTGGACCAATGAATGATCGATCATGTCAAGAGAGGGATTTATGTATGGATTTATGTGAAGGATTTCAAGCTGCTGGGTATAAAGTTTTGATATACATGGCAACTGAAGGTATGTGTTTTGTGTATGTTAATAGATTATGCAGTTTAGAATTGCTCATAATATCTTCTTAAACAAAAACGAAAGGTCCGGGGAAACTACATCATGGGAAAGAGAAAGCATATGATTGGAATGGAACTACAGCTCCAAGCGTTGATAATTGGAATGCATTTGTATTAGAAAAGTACGGAGCAAATGATATTGAGACTCAGAAGAAGGCATATGCGGAGGTAATCGTTAAAGAATATGCCGAAAGATACGGTTCAAAGGTAGATGGTTGGTGGTTTGATCATGCAGATAAGGGCAATATACCATTACTTCATGATGTATGTAAAGCAGCAAACCCAAAAGCAATCTTAACTTACAACCATGGAGGACACGGAGCACATGCAGTTAATAATAACAGTCCGCCATATGAAGACTATACACACGGTCATCCAACGCCAATGCGACGAGCATCACCCAGTAGTACAGAGAACTTACCAATGATTACAACAATTGAAGAATCAGATAATGGATTCATGATAAAAGATGGAAAAGCAAGTCTTGGACATATGTTCATGCCCATGATGGAGAAGTGGAATCTAGGAGATACAGTAATGTGGCCTGAGGACCAAGCTGTAGAGTGGATGGGAAGAGTGTTAAATGCTGGAGGAGCATGGACTTGGAATGTCCCGATGGATGATAAAGAATCAAAGCTGATCGACTTAAGTACAGAGTTTGCAGCAAAGATCGGTTCACAGCTTGAAATAGAAGGTCTTGGGGGTATGTAGAAGGTGCCAGAACTGTTATTGGAAAAGAAGATGCTAATAAGAGTACCTTTAAGTCATCCGACACTGTATTAAATGTAGATAGACAGATTGTACATGATAGTTGAATCTACATTTTACTTCCTAATCTTCCTTTGTAACATCTTTTTCTGATCTAGAACCACCACTAAAGTTACAATCCACAAACGTTTCATTGTATGACAGCCTTGCATTTCCACAGTGACTACCGGCAGTGAAACCTCCCACCATTTTAATACCTTGCTTCTTCGCTAAACTGCTAAGCAACTGTGCAATGTCAAAGTGTTCTTGTTGGCCACCACTGAACACAATTGCCTCTGGTTTTAGCAGCTTCCCATTGTCAATGGCAGCCAGGACTTGAGTACGGAAGAAGTGTTTGTAAATCTCTCGAATATCATCATGTGTTATGCTCGGGTTATTCCAAATAGCTCCATCTAGAATCATCCATATTGGCATAGACTCTTCCATCTTCTTCTTATAACCATCGAGTTGTAAGGTGATATCATTATCAAGAACTTTCTTCGGTATACCAACTTGAATCAAATGAGTACGATTCGTTGGTGTAAATGAAAGAGGGCCAGGAATAATATCTTTATCATACACAAGAGGAGAGCCAGACGCAGTAATATTGTCTGCTTTATCTGTAGTATTTGTCCACCATATTGAATGACCAGTACCAAAGGCAAACGTTGCAAAGGTAGTAGAGTCGGAATGAGAAGGAGATATTTGCTGTAGCTTTGCCCTTGCTCCTTCATGGTGAGCTCTTCCATCACTCCAGGCACCTCGAAAGTTGGGAACATCCTCTAGACTACCGGCTTGATAACTAGCATCTGAGAAACCTAATATTTCACTTGCAGGACGCCACTTCATGCACCAGAAGCTGATCTTCTTTGATGCATACTCGGGTACATCTGTAGTAGAGACATCTTTACATGCCATGTCAAGCTTGTTTGTTGTATTTGTCAGTCTATAGATTGTATCGGCCTCCTTTTCTGAGAACAGTTTGTATGTATTTGCTCTTCCAGATAAGGAAAAGTCTGGCCATTCCTTTATCGATTCAAGCCCAAGTTCATCTTTGACAACCTTTTCAATCCATTCTCTTGGTCGTTTGTAATGAGCAACAGGAAGTCTACCGAGGTTTACTTCAGCACCGACAGGTCTAGCTCGTTTGACCGGTATTCCTGATTCATCATCTTCCTCGTCAGTAATGTATAGCGGCAGAAACTTTAGGCCTGATCCACCAAGATCAAAGGAGAGAAAGTTGGCCTGAGGCTCTGTTTGTTGTACTTGCTTTTCTTTTTTGATGTTGACATCCTTGTTGGTGGATTCTACCGCAACACTTTGCAGTTTCTTCTCCTTCTTGTTGTTGTCGTTATCCTTCTTATTCTTCTGTAGCCTTTCTTTCATCGCTTTATTTTCCTCGTCATGCTTTTGAAACTGCTTCTGTTTCTTCTCTTCTTTGATGGACTGAGAATCCCTTAGGTTTGCCTTCCTCAGTTCTTTGGCTGACTTCTCTTCTTCTACCATACGCTGGTTTTGCTGTTTCTTTTCCTCCTTCACTTCTTTAATAGGCTCCTCAAACTTTGCCAAGCGTTGTTTAACTTCCCTCCTAATTGCTTCAAGCTCTACATCATTACTGCCACTACCACGAAGCTGTTTCTTCTTATTTGTACTACTAACCTCAACTTTCTTAAGTACAGAATGTCTAACCATTTCATGAGAGAGTACAAACTCATCATCTTGGTCCGTATCTTCCACTTCCGAGTAAGTAAATATCTTTCGAATACTATCATAACGGGAGTCTACATTGATCATTTGCATGAGAGTTATCAGATTGGTTAAGCATATTATGATCCCGATATATACGGGTGTTCTATTAAACTTTTGCATGTTGATGTTAATGAATACAGTTTGGTCCAATGTGTGTGTAACGATAAATGATAGAGATCTTTGCAATTGTGAATTTGGATGATCGACAGAACAGACGAGATGTTATCAGTAAATCATACCCTCTAGCACCTTATGATGATGGTACTGCCTCTTAGAATCTCTACGTTCCAATGCTTGGTATTGCCGTCAAAGTTCTAGAAGAGCAAATGATGATTCATCACCAACTGCCCTTTAAAAATCTATGTACTGCCAAAATCCAAAAAGGGTCATCCCTAGTCCTTACTTCTATAAGGATCCACCTTAGTATCCTAATCGGTATCCTCCCACTATCGCTCTCTTGATACTTCTACTTCTCCTTTTCACTCTCACTCCATCATTGCTTTCTCAATATTGAAGACTGCTGCACTACCAGAGTTACTACCATTAGTATCTGAGAAGGGTGATCCAGCTATGAATGAGCTGCCATTACCAGAAATTGAGACTGATGTACCAAACTCGTCACCTCCTTCTTCTCCTTGAACTATCTTTCCTTTTCTTTGCCAGCTTTCACTGTCCCATGTATATGCTTGTACGCTTCCCGATCCAGCTCCATTCACATTACTTGATGGTGATCCAATTAGAATTGTTGTTCCGTCATTACTTATCGACACTGAGTACCCAAACTTGTCACCAAGAGAGCCATCCTCTATCCTATCACCAACCTCTACCCAACTCGTCGACTGGAACTTATATACCCTAACATATCCACCTGAACTACTACCTGAGGCTCCATAAACTACCGTTTTACCATCTGAAGATAGAGCTACAGACGTTCCCACCTCATCTCCAAGATTGCCAGCGAGGTGTTGCCCAAGTTGTTGCCAGTTTGATAGCCTTTCATCCCAAAAGAACATTCTAACTTGCTCAGCTCCTGGAACACCTATAGCGAGTATCTTGCCAGAATCACTGAGGGCCATAGAACGTCCCAATTGATCATTTGATGATACTCCATCGATACTATTGCCCATTCTACTCCAGGCCTCGGTATCCCATGAATAGACTCGTACTTGTCCCGAATCAACACCATTTGAATCGCTCTTCGGTACCCCGATTGCTAACGTCATGCCATCTGAGCTAAGAGTAAGAGAAGTACCCAATTCATCTCCAGCATTACCATCAATATCTTGCCCTAACTTGATCCAATCAGATGAAGATACATCATATTCATAAACTTTGACCTTGCCACTACTCAGCCCATTACCACTATCAGCATATTGAGCCCCAACAGCAATTCGAAGTCCATCACCCGACAATGAAACGGAATGACCAAACCAATCACCAGTCTGATCACCTTCTATAAAATTACCAAACTTTTGCCATGAATTACTAATCAATGTATAGATTTGAACATGACCGGCATTGTTTCCATTGACATTATCATGACGACTAGCACCTACTGCCAAGACTAGTCCATCTTTGGATAGTGATACAGATCTACCAGCCCAGTCGTTACTTCCTTCACCGAATATACTTTGACCTACCTGTACCCAATCTAATGAAGGTAGATACATGCTAGGTGGACTAGAACCATTCGTTGGTTGTAATGATGTTGTTGGATGACTAGTCGGTGATAGAGGTGATGAAGAAGGCGTAAATGTTGGCCGTAGTGTAGGTGATCTCGTAGTGGGTGATAGCGTGGGTGCTTTGGTAATGTCTAATGAAGCCAATATACAATCATATCCCGTTAGATAATAAAAAGCGGCGGTACAACAATCTTCGACTCGTTCATACAATTGCTGACCAAGATTGGAACTTGGCTTATTCTCCGGATCATTACTACATCGTCTATTGACCAATCTGCATAATATAATAGTTTTGTTGGTGCTGATGATATTGGTTGTAATGTTGGTTTCGAGCTAGTAGGTAGAAATGAGGAGGAAGGAGATAACGAAGGTAGAGAAGTTGACTTTCTAAAGAGAGGTGATGGTGCACTTGTTGTAGATGATGTTGCTACCAAAATCTCCCCGGATGCATTAGACGATGAATCGTCATTCTTTTCATTTGTATCATTCTTGGATTGAGAACCAAGTATTCCACCCACAATAGCAGCCATTGCAACAATAACCAATATCAATACTATCACCAAACATTTTTGATTCCGTTTAATGCAAGATGTAGATTGAGCTTGTTGATCATCATCATCTGGTTGTATAACTACACCATCATATATTGGAACATCTACCTCTTCTTCAACAACTACTGCATCTAATGGAACTAATTCTGTTGTGGCTTCTTCATCTATTGACCCGCCTGTTCCTTGGGAAATGTTTTGTTCTTCATCTATTGACACACCCGATCCAGATAATGTATTGTGAGGTTGCTGCTGTGTTGTAGAAGAGGGAGTCATAGTTGTCCTATCTATTTCATCATTCCGTGGTCTTGTTGTTCTCAATCTACTACTACCAAAACCCGAACTCGCATGATGAACTTGCTGTACTCGTTGATTGCTATTCATTGCACTTCTTATTCCACTCATTGCTGACTTCTTCATAGCATCATAATTGATGCTATTACTATTAGCAACTCGCTGTTGTTGTTGCTCTACATCATTTGCAATTTGTAATGGAGGTAAGGGAGCATGACCACTATCACCAATAGTTTCAACACTTTCTAATCGACTTTGATAATGTTCACTACTTCCTCCACTCTCGTTGTTTGATTTCTTACTATCATCATTCATCATAATTGCATTCTTTGCAAAGATACTAAAACAAACGAACTTATGCCTTATGCATCTATGCATCTATACGTACTGTAGATATAAGGATTATACATATATCCTATTATACACAACTAATATCATTTTCACTCACAACCTCATCATTCAATCATGTGCAAAACAAAAATTATGAGACTTGAAGGGCATGCTATTCTGTGGTGGTGGCCTCTAACTTTTGTATTGGGGAGAGTTAATCAATCGCAGTGCCCTGCGCCCAGTTTTCATGGTCCCATGGCATGAAATAGCCCATACATATGCATCTCTTATCAATGTTTTATGCTTACTTCTTTTGAGTGTACCATTCAGGTGGCCCCGTCTCTTTTTACTTTTAAGAGGTATCCTTATAGTGCTCTCTCGGATTCACATCTCACTTGCTCTTCGTGCCTGATCAGCAAGATTCGGGGGATACCATTAAAGCGACTGAACGGTTAAAATTATAGGATGCTGTTTCGTTCTCCAGAGAATCTTTCGTATTTTGTGCGTTGAATAGTGCAGTTAACTGCAGTTAGATCGCAGTTAACTGCAATTACCTGCGTAGTTTCTTGCAGTTGAATCGAAGTTAGCGCAGTCAATAATACTTCCTCCCAGTCGATACCGATGTAAAAGCAAGAGCATTATTATCACTTATCACCCT
>Ga0214479_100336_pt1 | contig 29309 bp, 24 predicted proteins | sample M1_20Mar14CPVII9_5_FD_165054 | JGI IMG/M metagenome (GOLD analysis project Ga0214479, IMG submission 165054) | Marine eukaryotic communities from Monterey Bay, California, United States - M1_20Mar14CPVII9sort6BwellE14 | ecosystem: Environmental > Aquatic > Marine > Unclassified | place: USA...
ACTCAAGACCCGCGAATACGACATACTCAATGGCAGCAGCCTCATCAGTCGCAACACCAAGCTCACCCAAAAGTTCCAAGGGGACGATATACAGCCTTGCCGGTGGTGGAGGGACGGTGGCCAATACCGTTGCCGAGAAATCGATACATACGACGAAGACTCGTCACTCGAAGAATACATGTAGTACTGTATCATTGACAAATGATGGTAGTAGTACTGTTGACTTTAGTCGAAGTGCTGCACAGCATACCCAGTTGTCGCCCGTATCTAAAGTTACAACAGATAGTGACAAGCTCACTCCATCTAATGGTGGTGAATCAGTTCCCCATTGGACTAACTTTGACGATAAGCAAGGTGGCGAGGATGACATGGGTAAGAGTCGAAGTGAGTGGTCACTTCAACCATCCACTCATCATGCTCAATCAAGCACAGAGTCGAAAGAGGTTGTAAGAGATACAAGTACTATATTCTCATCACGAGGATCGAGTTCCCCCACAGATGAGAATGGAAGTGAAGCCAAGGAGGTATCGGCGACACGTTATATTGCACCACCAAGTGCATTAACTACAAAGAAGGCTGTGGCAGAAATGATGACCACTACTGTTGTTAATGCTGCCGCGGCGGCTTCAACTCCATCACAGCCGGTATCAACATTGGGAAGCAGTAGTAAATCTAATTCAATGCGAAAGGCTGCTACTGGAAAGTTAACAAGGAAGAGTAGGAATAGGGGATCATCTTTGAAGAAACGCAGCGGCAAGGACTTGTTGAGGTGAGTTTGATTTATTGTTTCAATTGGATCAAAAGGATGGTATGCGGTTTTCTATTTCTATAATTGCCAAGCATTCTCTAATGTATATCTTCATACTTTCATCAATCCATACAAAACAGGGCATCATCAACAACGACAGAGAATACTACTTCTGTTGCAGCCTTGTCTGCTGGCAAGAAGGTTGATGTGTCTAAGAAGGCAGTGACTGCTGCTTCGGTCCCTTCTCAACGAGCCCGCAGTGATACCAACAAGGTTGACGGCCATAAGATTACAGTCTCGCCGACATCTTCTCCGCCGTCTGACAAGAATGTGGCCAAGAAGGAGAAGGCCCCTGTTATGAAGTCATCTGGAGCTAATCCTGCACAGCCTCATCTCTATGCTGAGCTCAACATCCCCATCAAGAAGACGAGGAAACGCCCTTCGTCTCCCACATCGCCTTCAACGTCTCCTGGTAGCAGCTACTTACCACGTCAATCATCCACTACATCAAATGGAACAAACGGCGAAGCTGATGTTAGTTTGGCAATGACAAGCATCAGTAGTCTTACTGGTCGGGAGTCTCTCTTTGGTCATGCTCCAAGAACACAGTCAAGTAGTATGGGGGGCATTTGGTGTCACGAGGAAGAGCTCGGCAATGGCGGTGTTGGGGGAGAAGTTGTTAACCCAGAAGAGGAGGATTATTTCGATTATAGTCCCAATCTTGAAGATAATGCTGTAAGTGGCGATGATGGTATGATAGCAAGAATATTGAAAGGTTTATGCCATTGCTTTGAATCGATTGATGGCCCGACTGACAGTGCAGGAAGAGGAGATGCAACACCGATGGCAGCTATACCGCTCACAAGTGGTAAGAGTATAGCAGGTGAAAAGAGCATTGGCGGTGCAATTGATACAGTGATTGAGACCATCGACAACACCGCTGCTACTATTGCCAACACGATGCTGTCGAAATCGAGGTCTCGTGCCTCAAAGGCGCCTACTTTTAGTCAGCCCATGATGAAAGAGATTTGATTTACAGCTCCTGCCGCACTCGTATCTTCGTATCTTTTCATAACACACACAAACACACTTCTTTTGGAAAACTTCGGATGGCAAATGCCTGCCACCACATCACACTTCATATGCACACCTTCACTATTTTTGGGCTATGGTTGGGATTAGCATTAACATGTTATATAAACAACTATTGTACTGCCTGATTTATATATACTCTCATAGAGTGCTACCAAACTATAAGTTGATTCGAATTTGATGGTTTTGAAATGTGCTAATTTACTGATGAGTAAAAGTATCATTGCTATTCAAAATGAAAGTTTTATGCACTAAGCATAATCAGTCTGTCAATAGATCCCAGTAAAAAGTATATTATTATGATGAAATGGAGCTTCGCCAATAATACCTACACAGTACCAAGCATCTCAACACAACACTGCACCTTAATTTTACCCCATTATTTTATATGCATAAGATGTGCTCATTTTCCCAGCAGCGGTCGATCACGCAACAATCATCTCCCCCCCAAACTCCTCAAGGATATATAGAAGGACAATACTTACTTAGAGGAGGATGAGACAATCCTTTTTAATAGACAACCTATTCGAATTAATAGGCTAGAGGTTGTCTTTGTATTTGGCGATCGAACCAGTATCTGTTGAATTTGAACAGTCTCCCCTTCACTCTCCCCCCGCCCCTACAATACTTCTTCTTGACGTTCGGCCCTTATCAATATCTCATAACAATAATAGAATGATAGAATGTTTATATTGCTATACAAAGGCATCTTTACTGCAATAGAACTGTGGTGGCGATAACAATTATTGCAAAATAGTAGAAGGACCTAGACTCTTGCGACACTTCAAAATGTCTTCAACTCATAATACTGAAGAGCGTCAACAAAACAATAGTACTGCAATCGCTGACGGCAGTATAATTGGTCATACTCACAATAGTGATAATGATGAAAGTAAAAATAGTAGTAGTGACGGAGATAGTAGTACAGTATCATCTAGCTCCACCCATTCACTGCAAATAAATTCTTCAGACTCAGATGTTGATTTCAATGATGATCTATCACTAGGATTCCCACCTGGACATATAACAACTCTTACCGAACTTAACGAGTTGCAATATCAAAATCTAAATGATAAACTTAGCATATCATCTACCACCACCGATCAATCAACGATAAACCCATCAATTGTACCGTCATACTTTTTCTGTCCATTGACACAAAGAATAATGATAGATCCAGTAATAATAGTACCAACAGGAAACATATATGAACGACGTGCATTACTACGCTATTTTATATTAGTATTCCCAAATTATCATGATCCATTTGACATTGATAAGAAACCATTACATATATACAAAGATTTAAAAGAAGATACACTTGTAAAGGGTTCAATCGACAAGGCGAGGAAAGACGCATGGGTTAGATATGTACTAAACTATGAAGAAGAAAGCGGGGAAGCTGCAAATGCAATTAGTGGTAGTACTAGAGAAGTAATACTTGATGAAGTGGAAGAATATTCAACACAAATACAACATTCAGAGGATAGCTCGGAAGAGAGCAGTGACAATGAGGATATACTAAAGTCGCAGTCTCCCCTTGCAGACGATCAATCACAAACAACTTCATATAATAAATTCATAAGTTATATGAACTCATCAACAGATAATATCAATAATGCATCAACAGCAGATACTACAACAAGAACCTCGGAGTCTAATCATGGATGGCAAGTACCTCTTGGTGTGCATAAAGTGATATGTTCTAAAGGATTAACAGTCACAACTGATATACATCGACGATCAAACGTAGTAAAACGAAAAATTATAAGAAAGTCATTAGCTACTTCTAATACAAAAGATGGTAAAAAGAAGATGAAGATGAAAATCAAGAAGAAGAAACAGTATAATGTCAAAATTACCACAAGTATAATTACACGAGATCTAGTACTGCTACCAGGAACTCATGTCGATATACTGGAAACCTGTATACATGGAGGTCGAGTACGAGGGAGAATATCTTTCGAAGAAGAGGTACAAACAGAAGTTGATCGCGACTTGTTGATAGCCTGGGAAGAGGAGGAGGTGCGCAATCAATGCCACTTGGAAAAGAAAGATAAGAGTAGCCCAAGTAAGAAGTTGAGCAAGACTATATTGTCCCCATTACATCGAAAAACAAGTAGGGATGGTCATGAAAAAAACTTGCCATTTGCGTCTGAGTTGTTCGACAGCGTACCAGTACAGCAAATGAATGATGGGCAAAAGAACAGGTCTAGTATATCTTCTACTGACCAATCATCATCGTCTTTGACGAAAACAATCAAATACAATGGTTGGATCACTTTATCATGGGCAGGAAATGTACATGATTCTAACGAAGAAGATGAAGGTCCATTTACTCAACCGATTCCTTTGGGAGTATATCGTATCTTCGTCCAAGGAAACGAGAGTACAGCAGCAGTATCTGGGTCGACAGTGAAGCAACTACCTCTATATGATGCATCAGACAGTGATCAAATCATTGATTTCTTAGTACATAATCAGTGTTTGGAAGTTGTAGAGACCCAGGTAATGATAAGGAAGAAAACAGAAGGACAAGATTCCAATAGTTCCGAGAGTGAACAAGTAGTACGAGCAAGATGTATGTTACCAGTCATCAAATCTTCATTATCGGTAGAAGACTTTGCAACAGGGAAAATTGATAGCAAGCCACAACAAAAGTTTACATCTGGTTGGATTACTCTTGTCGGTCAAGGAGAAGATACCTCAGTGATACCTATTCCATTGGGAAAATATGCTGTAACGAGTGATGAACCACTATTGAGCTGTGATTTTGGTTCAAATGTCAAGTCAACTCATGAACCAGGTTCAACTTTTGAAGTAGTCAATACAAGAATTGAGTTTGAAGATGATACTAGAACGATGAAGTGCAGTAGTTGTGGCAGAGAGGGAAAATATCACACTATTGCAGTTCGTGCGTTAATCGCCACTGGAGGGTATGTTACCATTCTATTATCACCAGTGGGTGGTGCACAAGGTGCCGACACAAATCTTTGTATATGTGGACAATTAGCACAACCTTTATCATACGCTAAACCAGCACCGAATGAGTGATATAACAAACTCCCAAGTTGCTTTAAGCACTACCATACAAGCAGAATGACTCCTCGGTCATTATCCCTTTAGTAACTTGGCTGACCAAAACCTATAGCATCTATAAAAGTAATATAGTAATATGATTCATACAGTAGGATAATGATATAAAACAAACTAAAGGAGAAGTAAAGGGGAAGTAGAGAAAGACAGGGAGATTCATGCTTTTCTCTTTGGAATGCAAACTTTATTTTAGCGATAGAACCACTCTTGAATTGCTCCCATCACACATTATGACATAGTAAAGCAATGGCGGCGCCAAAAGAATACCATGAGGCACTATTAACATTAGAGATATCCTCTATAACAGAGTTGGTTAGTGCACAACAACGTATGCGAGTACTTGCAATTGTAGGTATACGTTTAAGTAGTCTAAGACAACCCGATCAAAACAATGTTGATGATTTGCAACAACATCAAATTTATACGTATGGTAGTATTAATGGGAGGTCATCTACACTTACATTTCCTATTAGATTATGTGTACCTGCTACTGCTGATACTAATATAATCAAGCGGGGGAAACTACAGTGTACCAATACGCAACAAAGTACATCATTCCATAGGATACTCAATGCTATTCGTCGAGGTAAAAATAGAGTTGTACTACGAGAGTGGAAACAGGGTGCTTGTTGGTGGAATTTGAACATGAATCATGATGTACATCAACAAAGTGAAGATGAAAGTAAGGATAATAATACACTCCCTAAACTACGAGGAGGTAGATATCAATCACATGAAGAAAATAAAGATGTCATATCGGATGCGGATAGAATAACATTATTGGATATACAATCAGTAGAATCTACTCAAACAACATTATCAATGGCACAGGCAGAAGTAGCAGGGTATAGATTGGCAAGATTATCAATGAACTGTCATCATGATAAGCACCCTAGTGGTAATGGTAAAGACAATGTTTTAGAACAGAATCGCATGTATACGCCAGAAGTTCTATACTTCTCACACGACGATGACAAAGCACCTTCAATACTAAACCTTTCCATACAAAACGACAGAACATGTCGTGATAATGATCAATGCAACAAACCTTGGGCATTAATGTCATATTATGAATATGGAGTAAATAATGATGAAGATGATAGCATGGAGATTGAAGTGGATCCAGAGTTTAAGAAGGATTTCAACTTGGATAGTATATTGAGAAGTGAAAAGCACACAACAAATGAAAAACATTGTCCAATATCTTTAATAACTGCAAATGACAGAACACGACCCTGTTATCATTTCCCAACAACAATGATCAAAATACGACATGAATTCGGATTCAACGAGCCTCATCCACGTCATGGTCGAGTACCCATAGATGAATGTTTAGAATACTCGAGGTTGATATTGAATGATGTTGTTTTGCCTATACAAACTTACTTTTTCATGATGGATGGTAATACAGAAAACATCGACAACCATCTAACATCAATTGGCTGGTGCAACTCCAATCAGGAGACAAGACCATTTCAGTATCATGATATGATCACAATATATCGGCAAGCGTTACATCAGATGTCTATCACTATACATGACAATCATGTAAAGGGTACTGTGATTGATGAAAGAATGAAGACATTACTAAGCATGGTTGGTCAATGTATCAGTGCATTAGAATGCGAATGGGAAGAAGATGGGAAACCGCCACCTCTACCTCCGGTATTGTGCCATATGGACTTGCAACCGCAGAATCTAGCATTTGGAACTACTGATGATACTACTAAATCAATACATGACAATACTACCAGCAAGAATGACGAAAAGTACAATACCAAAGACTGTTTCGTTGCATCTGTAATGGATTGGGAGGAAGCATGTTATGCAGACCCACGATTTGAAATCTTACTAATATGTCGGAAAGTGTTGGCAAATCTAGATCAAGCTGAGGAGTTATGGCATGCCTACTCAACTCGTATCAATCAACTTAACAGCTCATTAACTCTCGGTCCTCTAACTCCATGGCTCAAGTTAGAGACTGTGCATAGTATATGCACTCTTTTGCTTCAATCAATGGATTTGCTTGGTGGTGGGAGAAGTCCATGGGAGACGAAGCCAGATTTGTGGGGTAAGATTGATAGAGAGAGGCAGCGATTAGTGAAGCTTGGATGGCTTTTCTGTAAGGGTATATAAATTGCTAAAAGGATAATCATTATGCTAAAGGATAAGATAAATAAAGCACATACAATCTACTTACGTCATTTAGAGTTCTCAGAAAAGGTGGGAATGTACCGGGTCATTATTCTTTCGGGGGATACCACCGTCAATCAAGGCCATTAATATACTGCACAGGCTTGCTAATACATCTCCTTCCAGAGGCATAATTGCCTAACTCGCCACGCTAATTGATGTCGATAAACGATCAATTACTTCTGATGATACTGCAAAGTAGATGCAAGCAATGAATAACTAAAACCATGAGCATTCAATGTAAGGACCAAGAGAATGATGAAGATATGATCACAACAACACCACCCTATTGTACAAGTACAATTCCTATAAATGAAGGCCATTCTCAACATAATGCTTGCATGGCAGTAGAACAAGAACAACCATTGAATAATACATCAATACCAAATACCATCCAAGTGCCTCGTCGTGATATGAAACAACATCCGATAATACAAGGTGAGATTGCAATTGATAATCAATGATATGCATCCAGTTCCAGATATGATATTCCTTCTATCCTTTGTTCATTATTTCCGATCTCTTCATTATTGCCGACCACTAATCTCATGACATCTACTCCCCTTTTGTTTAAGAATCTCACCAATATCATCAGTATCAGCAGAGAGAATATCCTGTCGAATCATCCATGGAAGCGCTTCTGTTGCAGCGTCTTTCTCAAGAAGAGAAAGATATATTACTACAGAAACTGTTGCATGATAGACGAGAAGAAACATCCTTGTCTACCACCGGACAAATAACGAGAAGGGAAATGGATATACTTAATACCCAATCGGGTATACTAGTATCGTATAAAGAACAACTAGAGAAGACCCCTTCCCCTGACCATTTTGACGAAGATACTTTGGCTTTGCAATTAGGTGTAAAACAAAGCAGAGACGAGTGGCAAGATTATCAAAGGAAACTAAATAAAGCTAGTGTAATAGAGGATGCACTTCTAGAAGAGATAAAGGCTAAATCTCTCAAATATGAATCAAACATACTTGAGGATGAGGAGCAGGAACTCGAGGAAGCCAAGAAAAGATCATTAATATATTGTGATTCGGAAGAGGAGATTTCTTTAATTATGAGACAGAGTAGAGAAGAATGGCAAGAATATTGTAGGAAACTCGATCAAGCCAATGCAATGGAGGAGGCACTCCTTGAGGAAGCTAAGCAAGCATCTCTTGCGTGTAACGAGCGTCAGATGACTGCAGAAACTGTGTCATGTTCAGAGTCAATAGAAGACGATCGCAAGATGCCTGCCAGAGAATTGTAAAGAGGAAGTCGTGTCTTTGTTAACTATATTTCAAATCTATTACTTGAATGGTATTCGGATGACTTAAGCATCATTAAATCTCTACGTTACTTCTTTTCATAAGCCAGTCCTCGTTTACTCTAAGAGTCTATACTTAGATGCTCTTCTAATTCTCTTGATCAATCAATCATTTCTTGACTCATCCCATTTGTCTCTGTAGTGATTGCTCTGTAATTGCTATCAAGTCCGTTTTGGAAAATGATTGATCCCTACTTCTTATTAACCTGATCCTTGACTGCTCTTGCAACTCGTTCTGTTAACTTATACTCCCCATTCAACTCGACAACCTTATCAACGCTAACCTCAATTAAGCCTCCAACAGCTCCTAGCAAGGTCTCGGTACCTCCAACCAAATCATATTCGTCGTTCAAGTCTTCCACCTTGTTAACAATTCCTCCCAGAGTAGATTCGACTTTGGACACTGTTTCTCCGGCTTCTGACTCCTTGACCTTTTCTAACATCTTGCCTACGAACTTGAATGTGGAATCAAGTATCTTGTTGTCAGATTCAAATTGTGCAACAAAGTTGTATACATTCAATGCAGCGAGAGATGCAGTATCTACTACTTTCTTGGGTGATGTTGTGGTAGATGATTGATTAGCATCATCTTTTCGGGATAGATAATTGCAAGTAGATGCTCCTACTACACCAAGGATAGGACCTCCCAATACAAGTCCGGCAGTCCCTCCCAATAACCCAGCTGTAAATTCAATTGTTGCTTCATTGATTGGTACAATACCTAATTCTCCTGATGATTGTTTGACAACTTGCTTATTTGCTTGAGGTACAACTACTTTGGGTTGTGCAGATACGGCTGCTGCAGATACGGCGGTGACGAGAGGATCAAAGTCTGCACACTCATCCAACTGTCCATCCTTACCCAAGTAACATTCATCATTAACAATAGGATCATTAGTCAAAGGAGTAGCATAAGCTGGATTCTTGAGTACTGGGGCATCAAAATCGGTATCTTCTGTGGCCGTACTCTGCCTCTTTGATACCACGGGTTGTTTAGCAACAACTGTGATGGGAGTGATTGGATCAAAGTCTACACACTCATCCAATTGTCCTTCCTTACCCAAGTAACATTCATCATCAACGATTGGTTCCTTTTTCAAAGGTCCACTTGAACTTTGAGGATTGTTGAGAACTGGTGCATCAAAGTCGATATCCTCCGATGTTGCTAAAGCATTATCAATTGCATCGTATGCAATTTTAGCCTCAAGTAATGTACGTTGAAACTGCTCATGATCTGTGGTATCAGAAGAGCTTGTGGTAGAGGGTGCACCGAGCTGTTCTAAATATCCCCCATCAGGAGCATCATAAAGTTGTTTCAAGTGTTGTGATCTTTGGATAACAGATGGGCGGCCAACTTGAACAAAAGCAGAGGTGAAAGTGGCCGTAGACGATAATATAGCCAATGTGGCTAATGATGAAGTATTATTTACCATGATATTGATATGCTAGGCTCGTAAAGAGTAGGTATATATTGTTTAATTGTATCGCATAAAAAGTTGATTTCAGGCAGATGTTTGCAAAGATTTTGTATCTTTTGGTCTTGGTATCCTCTGTTTCAATGGCCTAAGCGGCGGCATATAAATACTGACAATGGCAGACGATAAAGCAACCAGCCCAACAAAGGAAGAAGAGCAGGTAAGAGAAGAGGTAGAAGCAGCAGAGATAGTTGTGAATATTCTGTTTGTCGGGATGAGATGATACCGAGATATCGTTTAACACTTTTTTCTTATGTGTACTCTCCTATTAAACTCTCCTTGAACTCTTCTCATAACAATACATATTATAATATACCATACATATTATATACTAATACAGGAGCCAGTTAGTAAGAAAGTAAAGACAGGGAATATGGAACAGAGTGCAGATAATGAGTGGCCCGAGGCATGGCTTATGCCAGAAGAGTGTGAAGATCAAAAAAAAAGGAACAAATTAGAACCCAACGTTCCTGTTACTGTTCAAGAGTTGAAGGATCTTGGTATTTGGTAAGTGTGTTTACATAATTTGCTATATCAATAATGTATTTGTATCTTATTTACATGTTCCTTTATATATAATGTGTGATTTATTGCTCATTTGCAATTAAATGTTAATACCCAATAATTATTCATGAACCGGCCTTCTCTAATATATACAAACATAAACAAATACACACAACAACAGCTACTGGAAACTTGATGCATCTGCATACGAATATCCAAAAATCTCTGTACCTTGGGATCCAAAAGATGCTATCGATCCTAGCTTAACGAAAATTCGTGATGATCGTGGATATTCATACGCTGATATCATTACTGTTCATCCTGATACATTACCCTCATATGAAACAAAGGTAAAGGCCTTCTTTGAAGAACATATCCATGACGCTGAAGAGATCCGTTACATCTTGGGTGGGTCGGGATTCTTTGACATTCGTAATAAGGATGATAAGTGGGTACGTATTCATATCAAGGCGGGTGATTTGATGACTTTACCAGAGGGTATTTATCATCGTTTTACTGTCGATGAAGCGGATAGTATCCATGCAATGAGGTTGTTTATTGGTCAACCAGTATGGACTCCATTCAATCGACCATGTGATGATCATGAGAGTCGTAAGAAATATGTGGAGGGATACTTATCTTAAATATGTGTTGGATGGAGCAGAGCAGTTCAAGGGGGATAAGAGCAAATGTGTTTGTGGGGGTTTATGATACTGAGTGCTTTTGTGCTATGAATTGCAACAACAATACATCGGTTATGTCAATAGTGGTGCTGACACGCAATACAATAAGCTAAGCATGATCTTATCTCTAAGGGTCTCTTGTATCTCTTCCTGCCTCCTTGAACTTGCTGAGATGACGCTTATTGCATCTGACCGGATCTGCCCCGTGTCTTACAATCTTCCACCAATTACTGCTCACCCTATTTCTCTTTCTTTCGTGTGTTTATCAGGTTTGAGACTTAGTCGGGAGAAGTAGTCTTTAACGACTTGCTGCTGTTTTTGTTTACTAACTCTTCAGATAACTTCCACAACTCTTCCTGCAAATCATCTCCTAATTCTTCCATCAAATCTACTCCATCTTTCCATACAATACCATCTTGATACATTGCTCCGCTCTCTAGCTTATTTTCATCCTCAGTTGTTGCGAATAATATTTAATGCACCCTGTTGAGTACTCCGTTGAAATAATCTCATTATTGGTGTCATTAACATCTTTTTATATATCGGTACATGTACATTACGTCCTAGTTGTGATACACAAAATCCTGGTGATACTGCTATTGATACTATGTTGGATGGTAATCGTTTTGCTAAATCACGACAAGTTAACATGTTCATCAGTTTACTATCACAGTATCCAGTTGGAGCAAATGACTTTTTCTCGGCTTCTCTTTGTTTGTGTATAAAGTCTGGCTTTTGTATATCAATCTTACCAGATTTACACAGTGATGAGGATACAATAACTATTCTACTACCTGCTTCTTCCATTTGGGGTATGAGTGATTGAATGGTGAAAAGTGACCAAGATGGTTTATACCAAAGTGTGCTTCGTATCGATCTTTTGTTGTTTTATTTTGTTGGTTGGTATCATCGTCTGGTATCCACACACCAGCATTACATATTAATGCATAAACCTTTTCTTCTCGGTCTTTAATATCTTGAGCAAATGATTGTACTGATTGTAATGATGCCAAATCTAACTTCCTACATTCTACAATATTTGATGTATGTTCTCTAATCTTTACTGCGGCATTCTCTCCACTATCAGTATTACGACATGCAAGTATAATCTTGGCACCAAAGGAACTTAATATCTTGGCAGCCTCTAGAATAAAGGAATGAAATAGAAGTGAATACAACATAATATTATTACATTAGTGCATATTTAAAAGTTTGCAAAGATAATCACATCAATGCACATATTGAGTTCAAATGAAACACCTAAATTACTGACTTCGTATTGAACAAACAAATTCGCATGATGAAAACAATACAAATATACGGACTTACCATATCCTAAGCCAGTATTACCCCCCGTTATTAGATAGTTTGATCTTTAGTAAATTGTTTAGATGGTATGGATTTTATCCAAGATTTTGATATACGATGTCGGAGTAGATATGTACTTGTTGCAGTTAGGACACTACCGATTGCAATTGCAGTTGATGTCATGGTTTATTAAGATAGATCTACACGTTCCTGCTAACAATAACTCCCGGCCCAAAGATCAAGGACAAAGATCAATAAACACATCGCTCGCCCGCCACCGCTCAAAGGACATAAGGGGGGTTTAATCAGCGGGAATGATAGGTGGCGACTATAATACCTTCAGGTGAGAAGTCATTCTGATCTTAAAAGGGCTAATATATCATCTTCGCACTGTCCGATCATAAGATACTTTAGACATTTTCCTACCTCTAACATCAACACTATCTTCATTGCCTATCTAACGTTCAGCCTCTCGATAATTCAAATATATACGTATGGATATTTGCATAAATGTATAATTGATATCTAAGATTATTCGAGGTCGTTTTGTAATGGTAAGAATGAGAGAAATTTGCAGTGACTATGTGCGACTCGTTTTGCAATGACTATTGTGGTGATATTGATATGCATTACTTCCCTATATCATCTTTCAATATGTTTATATGCCTCTTGTATTTACCCAATAACTTATCGTATCCCCCTTTATAATACTACAGAAATATTATATAAAATTATGAATTAGCCCCCTTACCAAAATATAATAAATGATGTTTAACATTAATAACTTTCGTCGTGCAACTATTAGCATAACTGGAGGAAAGGATAATGGTAATGACGAATCATATAAACATAAGAATTTATCTCGAAGAGCAAGTTTATCGAATAATCAACATAAACGTGCTATTGAACGTGCCAATCTTACTCGTCCAAATAATTCTCAAGATAATAATAGAAGAAGAAGTGTTGGTAACAAAATAGTAAATAATATGCGATCTAGCTTTTCATCAGCAAGAAGTACTGCACAGTCAACGCAAACTTCTAGTTCATTATATAATGGATTTGACTTACCAAGTTACGATACCAATAACAATAACAATCATCAGCAGACTAATAACAACAAAGAAGAATGTTGTGATCCACTAATGTATAGATTACAACATCAACAATTAATTAAACAGGAAAAGCATGATAGAAGAAAGTTAAGAAGAAGTATATCAGATGGTGAGATTAAGGAACGTGATCCATTTGATTTATGGGGTACCTCAAGTGATGAGGGTACATCAACAACTTCTGATAATAAAGGGAGTGGAAAAGATAAGGGTCAAGATGTGGCGGATGATATTATTCATGATATTATTCATGGTCATAAAATACAGCCAGAAGTAGTAGATGTGGCAGGATGGGGAGGTAATTGCAGTGATGATGATGAACACGAAGAGATTAATAATATTGGTACACCAGATTGTTCAGGTTGGGAAGGATCAAGATCTACTGGGGGAAATGAAGTAGAAGATGAAGAGAACGAAGGAATATATATAGATTATGGTAGTGTCAAGACAGAAGAACGGAAACGATTACCACAGTACTTGTTCACTCCGCCTGAAATGGGTGGTGGATTAGAACGAATAAGGAAAAGGAAAGGTAGTCAAAAACATGATGTTGAAGAAGAAGAACAATATGATGATGATGATGAGAATGATGATGACGATAATTCGACATATACACATACCGGACTATTTGTTGACTTTGGTGGGATTGTACCACAAGACGACATCCCCACTGGACACAAGAGTAGCAGAAGAAGAAGTCAATGTACATCCGATGCACAAATCCATACTAACTCACATAGAAGAAGGAAACGAAGTAATTCAATAACATCAAGAGGGAGTTATAAAAGTCATCATTCAGATTTATCATCTGTTACCAATTTTACCAATTGGCCTAATGATGATGACGATGAGAATGATAATGATTACTTTGATAACTATGAAGATGGAGGGTATGAAACATCCGAAGGAACGTCAAAGAATCGAAGAGCATCACTTGCCGAATTGGAGGATATATTATCAAGTTTGGAAAAGGAGGCATTAACGCCCACTTCTTCATTGTATGATAGTGAAACAAAGCAACTTAAGACCAACACAGCTGCTGTTATTGATAAATCGTTACAGATACCATCCATGTTATCACCACAACAAGAGGAGTCTCAGCAAAAGAAGGTATCCCCAACACCCTCAGTCAAATCAATAGCAACTACAACTACTCAAAGAAGATTAACTCTATCAAAAGAGGAAGAGAATGATCCACGTCTATTCCAATTAAACCAATCATCAATTGAAGAACTACAAATAGAATTATCTAACATGCAATCTCAATCAAAAAGTAATTTAGAATTATCATGGGGTGATACTGAACGTATGAGATGTGAGGTAACTGAATTGGATGATAAAATTACTGATATTAAGAAGAAGTTGGATGATGCTAACAACAAGTTGGTAGCATCTTCAAGATCATCATATACACTACCCAAACATACCACACGACACTTTGTTGAAACAAACTTTGGTACTACATCAAAATCTGTCTGTCCACCCCGAGTGAAGTTACGCCGTCGTCGTCGACGGACAATTGAGGGTGGTAGTATGAGATTTAGTCAAACTGTTGCCGGGAGCTTCGTTGCCAATGCCGATAGTTTGTTAGGTCTTATCGAAGGAGGAGAAGAAACTAATGATACCATTGATAGATTGCCCAAGAGTATAATAGACTTGGCAAATATACGACCACAACTTAATAGACGATCGATAAGTTCCCGTTCATGCGGGGACAAGTCTCAGGAGGAGGAGGAATTACTTGGTGATTCATTAGATGATAGTAATGAAGTGAAGTCTTTCTGTACTGCCCCGGCCAAATCATCATTTAAGGCTGATAAGTATAGTGCCGAGGCACTGAGGGCATTACTCGAAGCTGATGATAATGACAATGATGAAATGTTGGTTGGTGATGTCAACCAGTCGAATTCAAGTATCATTAGTAGCGATTTGGGAGTTGATTTGGATATACATAGTCGAGATGCACTTCTTTCCACGGATGGCCTATCGGTATTAATGACAACAAGTTCAAGTACTAACTCCAAGCCTGAGATTGATGACAAGATATTCAAGTCGTTGCTATCATTTCCTACACCCGACGCTACTGATGATGAAGGCCAGAGTGGTGTATTTTATCCTGCGCCTAATGACGATGATGCGGACTCGTCATCTGATTCCAGTGTTCAAAGTGGAGTGATCTTTTCAACTCTAGATGGCAATGATAATGACAGTGGTCACTATCCATCCTCTCGTCATGAATCGGTTGCAATGGCCTCACTTGCCATGGATGCAATGGAAGATTTTGATTTTGACCCATTAAAGTCCCTTGCAACTAATGTGGATAATAATGATTGTAAGTCAGTCAAGTCAATCAAATCAACCAAGTCGACCAAGTCTGGTAAATTCCTCAGAAGACCGAGCATGAACAGAAGACCAAGTATCATGGGCTTCTTTGATAGTAATGATGATCTTATGGCAGATGTTGAGCCTCCACCAACATCGGCTCAACCTGACGGAAACCCTCTTGCCAAGCAAGTTGGAAAGAATAGAAGTATAAAACGAATCAAATCAAGGGTAGAAGAAAAGGAGGAAGAATTGGATCGACTGACTAAGTCTATACAAGAACAAGAGGATAAGATACAAACCTGTGAATTGAATATTGATGAGGCCAACATTAACTGCAGTCAAAAAGAAGGACAGTTGAAGGACAAAGAATCTACAGCCCAGCAAGAAGTCAAAGCACTGATGCAAAAGGATGGCGATAGTGAGGCCAAGTTGGAAGACTTGGAAGATGCCGAGAAGGATGTATTATTGAGAGAGCGCGAACTGATTAAGCAATTGGCAAATATGCCTGAGGTTTGTATAGACAGCAGAGATGATGAAGAAATTGAATTAGAAAAGCAGCTAAGCTTGTGGCAACAAAAGTATGATAACATCCAAGAGAAAGCGATTGGGTCGCTATCAAATCTTTTGAACGAGTTTGATACTCTTGGCATTCCTAACTTACAAGAGGACATAGAGAGTAGTAAAAGAGGGGAGGATACTGTTTCTGCTGACATTATTGCTCGGTATGATATATTTTTGGATAAGGAATCAGAACTAGTGATGGTGTTGAGTGAACGAGATAGATTATCCACCTTTGAGACGATTCAATCTCGGTGTAAGCGATCTATTCACGTTGGCAAACAATTGAGCAAGCTACAAGCCGACCTGGTTATCCATTCTCTCGCGCTCACATCGATGATAGATGGAGATGATCAAGGAACTGATGTCACTTCTAGTTCAACTGCTTCTGAGCGGCTATCAATGGAAAAAGAGTTTGTTGATGATATCATAACACACTTGAATTCGGCAAACAAGAGCCAGGAAGAGCTAATCCTTGAGACCCTTCCCGAGATTGTTCAACACTTGAGGTATTGGGAGAAGATAATACTTGGATCGATCTCTTCATCCAGTGATACCGATTGCAGTACCAATGTAATCGATAGTCTGCCGATATTAGATGGCTTGGTGAAGAGTGTTGAAGAAGCACTGGTTCAAATCAAGTCAGATATACTCGATGAGCACAGCAAGTATTTGGAGAAAATGGAACGGGCTGACTTATCTCCTTCATCTCACCATAGCACACGGGAAGCTAAATCAAAGGTTCTGAGTTGACAAATATGTAAGAATAGAAGAATAAATATAAGTATTTATAGCGTTTAGATTATTCTACCACATAGTGATAACTACATTTCCAGATCAGGAGATTGATATACGCTACCTGGATGAAATCTTCTTCTAAGCTCGTGGCATGAACAATACCTCCAGTCACAGTGCTTAAAGGCAGTCGGATCTTGTTGATCAACGAGGATGTGAATGTCTTTTACAATACTTTGAACCTCAATCTCCACTTCATCAAGCAAAGAATCAATCTCTTGTGGAGATGAGCCTAGAGATAGGTCTAAACATGTCGCCTTTCCTATCCCATCTTCTTGTGTTGTGTTTGGGTCATTGACTGAATCATCCTCGATATTAGATGTAAGATACATGAGACGCAGAGAATTCAACTCGATTATATTGCTCCACTTTGGATTGCTCTGTACATTTCTCATGGCATGCTCTAGCCTTTGCTTTAAATTCCATGACATGCTATACTTATACTGCTCTTTTTGTTCATCTATTGTTAGTTGTGATGCTTGATCGGTTTGTTGTATCATCTTTGAAAGCATCATGGCATATACCTTCATCTTCCAAAAGGCTTCATCCCTTATCTTATCATTAAATTTCTTGCTATACTTGAACCAAGGCTTCTTACCTGTCTTGTAATCCAATATTTGTAGTTGAACTTTCTCATCTACAGAGTTGTCGTTCGGTAAGACATCGATTCGATCGATTTTGCCTTTCAACTCGATACGTTCATCTTTATCGTCAGTAGATGACGATGTTGGTATTCTCGCATTCACCCACATCTCATTAACAACAGGGTTTGGTGTGGTTATAGTTCTTGGATCTTCTAATTCATAATATGAACGAAGTAACTCTAGTGAAGACTTGCCCCATTCAATCTCTTTTTCAATATCTGCGATACCACTGCCTTCTTTATCTCGAAATAATACATCATATTTATTTTCCTTCTCCTTATTGATTTCATTTGTATCCTCTTCACTACCTCGCTCACCTCGTACCTTACTCCATCCTCTTCTAAATATATTTTCAAGATTAGCCAATGTTCTGTCCTGGGGTTTGAGATCGAATACTTCTTCTAATGCTGTATGACATATAATACCTCGTGCCAATGGTTCAGTCATTTCCTGAGTTAATTTAAGTATATATAGAAAGAAGAATGCCTGTGGACACTTCTTGAATGTTTCAAGTGATGTTGGTGAATAATGTGTTGGATATGGTATCGATATGTCTTGGTCTTTGTTTTGTATATTTTGCAAATCCGGAGTATATCATATGGATCTAAGTCTAATTGTTCCTTTATATTATTACTCTCCTTTCCTGTTGTACTACTAAAGAGTCGAGTTGTACTTATTGGTTTGATAGGAGGGTAATGTTGTTGAATATGTCGTGTCGTGTGGTGTGTATTTCTAGATTGCAACATGTTCATATACCGCTGCAATAATCTATTGCTTCTGGGTGAAATATAACTATAAATTCTCGATGTTTGTGATATTGTCATTATTATGCTGAGTTGTGGTGTTGATATGAGTTTCATGACACAACACAATTAGTTCAGATTATGATGGGTGAGGTTAATGCACTAGTGTGATATGTTCAATAGCTACTTATGTTATTGTGATATATTTCGTATTGCATCTAGGTACATAGGTACTAAATCACCCATCCATATCACAGGGCGGGCGGATCGGAGGGCCGGGCATATAAGTATGTAGGATATCTTTGCAAACACTCAGCGCGTTGAGAGAGTTGAGAATGAGATTAGTTGTGAGTTGAGGACGATGACGGAGAGAGTTGCGTGAAGATGTTATGGTATAAGAAGTAGTGTATACCTACTATTGTCGTCCGTAGTTACTATTATTTACTGGCATTAATCAATTCACGATATCAACTTCATTCCTACGGCAAAATTCTTTCTCATGGGCAAAACCATTGCAATCACCTCGTCACTACTATCTCTCCTCTGCATATTCAATTTACTTTGGTTACCTTCATCTACGCGTATCCAGAATATATTATGCAATAACAATTCAACTGCATCTAAGAGTTCAACAACATATTCTTATCAAAATGGTAATAATGGAGGAGATAAAGATATCAATGCAACGAGCATATCTTCTTCTTCTTCTTCGTGGGTAGTCCCTCATTATGATTTCCCATCCGTCGAGGAACGCTTTAGATACTATATGGGAAGTTGGTACAATATTACAGATTATACGATATCAGATTGCTCAATATTGATAGAGGGAGGAACAAGAAGTCGGGATCAATTCTTCAATAAAGACTTCATCTTCCACATTGATACGTTCAAGTCATGTTCAAACCATAGTGATAGAAGTACTATGTTGTACTGCAAGGATGCATATAACACACTGCGTCATGGCATAGATAAAACATATTTTGAAGATTTTACGTGGTACGATTTACCAGCACATGTACAAGCAGCAGCAACTACGTTAGGATACTCACAGCAACTCTGGGACTCTGACGGAGCAAATGCATGTGAAGAGCTCTTCTGGAAAAGATTGACAGAAGATCAACGACATGCAGCTACTATATTGGGATATAATGAACAATCTTGGAATGACGATAGAAGTCAAGATACTGCTGATAATGATGAAGATATGTTATTGGGAGACATTGCTGCCGTATTTAACCTAGGAGATCTGTCCGATGTGCAAAATCCAAAAACACTTCCAGTAATATCCAAAGCAAGACGAGCAATATCAGAGCTCAATTCAATAGCAAAGAGCAGCCAACAACAGATTATTTGGCCACTTAATACATTTCGACATTATCATCAACTAGAGCAATATCATGCTAACATTAAGGAACCATGGGAAGACAAACTATCGACAATAGTATGGCGTGGCAAACCAACGGGGAGTCCACATCATCCATCATCGGACAGTGAAAGATCACGTGTACAGTTAATCCAACGGTGGATACATTACAATCCTAACATTGTTGATATTGCATTTAGTTCGATTGCACCTCAAATAATTGGATACCAAGGTGAATACATGAAGAAGCATTCAATTCGAAAAACAATGAAGATTGAAAACATGACAAGGTACAAGTACCTTTTGAGCATAGAGGGAAATGATGTTGGTGAGAAGGAGACGTGTCGTGCACTTATTTTTATTTGTTTATTTGACTACACGTCTCCACTTATTTTTATTTGTTTATTTGACTGCTTTGCCATTTACAGGCTCTAACAAGTTTGTTCTCCTGTCTCTCGATGAAATCTAAAGCTACAGGATTAAAATGGATGCTCTATTCGAATTCAGTAGTTATGATGGCACCTCCTACTAAAGCCTCATGGGCAATGGAAGACCTGCTACTACCTTTTGTGCACTACATTCCATTATCGAATGACTATAGTAACTTGATTGAAATGTGGAATTGGGCTGAAGAGCACCAGGAAGCCTGTAAGGAGATATCAGCCAGGGCTACTGAGTTTATCGAGCGACTGTGGCTCAGTGAACAAGCTCGTGTTGACAATGAAATATTGAAAGTTAAACTTGCAACTGCGTATGTGAAGCAGTTCTCAAAACCACTGGCTCAATGTCGTCGTGATGTGGATGACAAGTAAGGTAGAGACAGTGTAATGTAACTCGATTGTATGTATGGTATGATAGGTATAAGGTATCCTTGTCGGTGTAGAGTAGTTGTAGTGTAAGATAGGCAATCAAAGATGCAATATCTAGTCTATTAAACGAGGTAATATCAACGCTATGGCAGGTATAATGTGACAGTATAGAATATAAGCTATCGCCTATGATTAGCGCACAAAAGCTACTCATTTATCTTCTCCCTCGACCTCTCCCTCGTCCCCTTCCGCCTCTACCTCGCCCTCGGCCTCCTCTTCCACCACGCCCTCTTCCACTTGCTTTGAGTTGTTCTGACCCGTGATGTACTCGTACTAAGCCTTGCAATACTTCGTCACTTGGGAAACAACTAGTATACTTGGTCTTGCCTCCTTCAAGCGGAGACTCACCCGCTTTGAACTCTATAGCCATCAGGTGGCATCCCAAGACTTCATCCTTTTTGTCAAGTATGGTTACCTTGTCAATATTTTTGGGAAGGTGCACAATTGTCGGAGTCCTTGTACTAACTAGTCTCCACTTAGGACCTAGGTGAGGGTCCAATATCAGTACTCCATCGCTCTCAGGCTGTATATATGAAGAAGAGACAAGGTAGGTGAGATGTACATATCATTATGTGCATCATAATATAAAGAAATAACACTACTTACATCAGGACTAACTGTCATCTCCTCAATGAGTGGGTGTTTATCGGGATGCGGACACTCTCGAATCATGTTCTTTCCTGCCATTCGCCTTATGCTCTTCTCCTTTGCTTTATCCTCTTCATCTCCTGGCTTTGTATTGGGGGTATCTTCATCACCTGGCTGAGGGCCAAATTCTGGATTTGGATTATTAAAGCAGTTTGGACACAATGGAAATGTACGAGCTGGATTGCCAACGTTGTACAGGAGAAGTTCAAAGTTACATCCTTTTACAGGGCAGTGTCGACCAGTCCATTGCTTGATTTCACCGCCTATTGGAAGAGGATATACCGTCTCAGTTGTTTTGTTATATAGTCGAGGCGGTGGTCCTGTGATAAATTGTAGGTATCTCCTGGTGTGGCCACATCTTGTAAATGGTTTCCCAACATCTTGCAGTTGAGCAAATGAAGAAGAGAATAAGACATCCATTTTGTTCACATTCTCTACAAAGTAGTTGAACTTGGCTGAAAAGATAGATATCGCCTTCTTCACAACTTCATCTCTATCGGCTAATCCCTTGGCAATCTTGTTGCATTCTAACTCAATATCAGATCGTATTTGTGGTAAAACTAATGAGTTGTCAATTAGGTGGTATCCCTGGGCAAGGACAAGACCAAGCCTTGTAGGTTTCTGGAAGATGCGCGTTGTTATGATTTGTCATGATGAAAGAGAGGTGATTGTAACCTATGTTAGTGCATGGTGTGTAAAGGCAGTCAAATAAAGGCTAAAGAAGGCCAAATGAAGTAGCCAAATCGTCGAGTCTTCGTATTGAACACATAATAACACAAGACAAAACAATACAAACGCGGACTTTCCAGCTTGCGCCCTGGAATTAGCTCGACATAGTATCGTTTTTGTATGTTTTCAATGTGTGTAGAAATACTGGCGTCGGTACCAATTCCATGTTTCTCCATTCGGCTTATCAGCTCTGATTCGGTGAGGTATGTAGGAGGCGTTGTCATGCGCTCCTTTACATCTAGTGTACAGAATTTGCCATTTGATGGAGTGACATTGACTTTATCGGACTGCAAAGATAATATTGATTAGATATAACAAACTATTACATATAAGTGATTTATGAATCTAACAACTTACCTTCTTTGATGCTGAAAAGAATAGTCCATACTGATCTCCTTTGTTAAAATCTGGCAGAGCTTTTTCTTCCTCGTTATCATCATCATTTTGACCCTCATCATCTCCATATTTATGATGCATCATTATTGCAAGGAAGCCTGGTGAGGCAAGCTGTTTGCCTCGAATGGTGAAGTTTCCCTTATCTTCGAGTGTATCAATAGAAAGTTGAACTGTTGTGGACGTCCAGACAGCATCTTGAGACACACTGGCAATGAAATGTCTTGTCACTAGATCATACACACGTTGCATATCACCACTCAATTCCCCCGCTCTTGCATGTCTGCATGGTGTGATTGGAGGATGATCTCCCATGTCAACTCCACCCTTTCCGACATTGACTCCGTCACTACTCAACAGATCTGAAACATATTTTCCCCATCTATTGTCTTGTGTTTGATCCTTGAGGGTTCCAACTATATCGAAGCTTTTTGGATACTTTGTTGATTCAGTGCGGGGGTATGATAAATATCCGCTTAGGTACAGTCGTTCCGCAACACTCAGAGCCTGATGCGGACCTATACCCAATCCTTTCGAGCAAGCTTTGAGCAAGGCTACTGTATTCAGTGGCGTCGGTCTCCCTTGTTTCTTTTCTTTGGTAACAACCGATACTACTTTTGCCGCAGACGGAGGAGAGGCGTCTCTACACTTTGCAACTAATGCATCAACCTTATTCTTATTAAAGGAGCGACCGGTATTCCAAACGGCTCGACACATGATACCACTATTCATGATACCAAGATCGAGTACCCAATATGGCTCTGGCTTGAATGTTTCCATCTCAACATGTCGTGCAACACAGAAGCCAAGTGTAGGTGTCTGGCATGGTCCATAAGATAAAACAGCGGAATCTAAATCTCCATATCTTCCTTGAAAGTATCGAGTTTGAAATCTACTAAAGGCTACGCCAACTTTCAAATCTAATTCCTGCCTTGCATCTACAGATAACGATTGATTCCGATCAGGCTTGCCCAGTGAATTGTAAGCCTTTATAATATCTGATGGATTGATGGCACTAAAATGTGCTCGATACACACGATCATACCCACTACCACTGCCAGCCATTAGGTGTAAGCAACAATCAAGAACCTCAAAGTTAATATTCTCACCCTCACGATCACAGTCCATCCACAACACAATAAAATCAACACCCTTTGGGAACATTAGATTGGATTGAACATAAGATATGAGTCTGTGTACTAACCAGAAATAAACAATACGAGAAATCTCACCTTACAACATTCCTGTAAATGTTTCACAACCGATCCCTTATTTGGTTTTTTAACAATTGGTGCATAGAATAACTCCGCTGGATCGACTGAATCCCAAGATTGATATTCTTTAGTAAAGTCAACTGAATATACATGACCGGCTACCGATGTTATACGATGTAATACTTTAGTGGCGTGTGGTGCCTTGGGGAATTTAGTTTTGGATGTTGTAAATTCATGTATTGGTAAACTTCTACCGTGTGATTCTAAATGATCATTGCTGCTAATTAGTCCTTTTGCTATTGCAAGTCCTATTGATGGCTTTTCAGCGATGTGTACTACTTTGATTGATTGTCCTGCACCGTAACTTAGATTGTTTGTTGTCTGTGGTTGATTCGGCGGTATGGATGGTTGGGTTTTATTCACATCCTTCTTTACTTTTGGTGCAGTATCGTGCTGTTGCTGCTGCTGCTGATTATCTTGTTTCTTCCCCTTCTTATGTTTCTTGTCGTTTTTTGTACTTTGCTGATTCTGTTTCCCTTTGTTCTTCTCGTTTTTGTGTTTAGCCTGATGATGTTGTTGTTGTTTCTTCTCATCACTATCTTTATCGTCTTCTACACTGCTACCCTGAGGATTCTTCTTAACATTCTGCTTCTTATTACCTCCCTTCTTCTTACTATCATTACCCTGCTTTCCGCCTCCTTTCTTGGGATTACTGGTATGTTGTGATGGCTTAGTAGATTCAGATACCTTGCTGCTACTATTACCAGGTACAAAAGAAGTAGCATTTGCAGACAATGAATTATTGTTGGGAATAGCATCATCATTAATAGTAATATTCTTAACTCCATCTGTAGGAATACTATTTGATACAGCACCGCCACCACTACTCTGTTGTTGTTGCTTCTTTTTATGATGATTATTTTTATGATTATTTGGATACTGTCTATCAATGCCATTCTCTCGTTTTATCTTCGATCGATCACCCATTATTTTGGAATCTAGTTTAGTTGCATTATCATTATTATTATTATCATTGATTGCATTGGTATTACCTTTATTTGTTGATTTGTTAGTTTGTTGTTTAGTTTTCTTCTTATACTGTCTACGCTTATTATTGTTATTACTCTTTGATGACTGCTGCTGCTGTTTTGACTTTTGTTGTGCAGCAGCAGTTTGACCTGACGCCGATTGCTGCTGTTTGTCATTTCTTTATCGCATACCAATACATATACATAAAGAAGTAGTAGAGGATACCGTATCGTTTTTAGAACCCAATATAACAATGAATAATATATATACTGCAAAGATACTACCACCAATCGATTAGGCGTTAAAAGCTGACTTAGTCGGTATGCTGTTGATGGTATACGAATTCTAGAAATATGGTCAGTTTACCCTACCTAGGTAACTCCACCACCTTTTAATTGTGTTCCTCCTCTATGGTCATTTAAGAATAAATTTGGCGATAGTAGCGAGTACTTAGCGATAAATTAAATTGTGCCAAACAATACTGTAGATGGATTGCATCGCTGACTATCGCTAAATGGTTTCGAGCTTGAAACGGTCAAAACAGGACCACCACCAATCCATTGCAATACCTTTTATTATATTGAACATGAACCCTATTGATTCATACACGCAGACTACTATTTGAGTGTTCTTAACTCTCTGAACACCGGGTAAACTGCACCTGCCCGAGCAGAGGGTTCTAACCACATCAATCATCAAGTCACAAGACCACCATCTGTTGTATTGTACTTGGGTATCGTCATATCTACGCCTTATTACTGTTAATTGATATCACGGCGGTAGGAGTAGGAGCGAGTTGTAATATCACAGTGATCAGCAGTTTATCATCTTTACAGTGTTGTTGTTTGGTGCAGTTTATAATTATGAGATAAAGAATAGAGTATAAACCAAATAAACTTATACAACAACAACAACATATCCGGTTATCAATAATTGTTTAAACAGTTAGAAGGAGAAAAAGATGGTATACTACATACCGCCAAAATAATAAAACAGAGTGGTAATAGCACGGTAATCAGCAGTTCATCATACTTCATAATGTCTCAAATATTGATATAAAAACAATTAGAAAGAGAAAGATAGAGCATCTGTACATACCCCAAAATATTAAAACAATAATGACTGATATTGCACTGTTCAAAGTAAACGACAGGGTATTGGTTACTGATGCAAACACATCATCTACTACACCCATTAATGAAAGACCTTTATATGAAGCAATAATACGAAAGTCAAGTCTCAAGTATATAGATCCAATAACTCGAAAGATATTACCCGAGAGTAAAAAACGAGGTGGGCGTAATAATGCTAAAAACAATCTCAATTCCAATGTACCACCGCCGCCGGATGGTGAACAAGTATGGTGTCACTTGGTACATTACAATGGATGGAATGTTAGACATGATAAATGGATGTGTGAGAAAGATAATATATTTGAAGATACTCCTGAGAATCGTCAGCGTGTTGGTGGTGATAAAGAAGAAGAGGGAGAAGAAGAGTCTAGTTCAGATGAAGAGGAGATTGAAGAGAGAGCTGATAACAATAAAGCAAAGGATGCAAGTGAAATTAGAAGACAGGCTGCAAAATTGGGATGGGAACGAAGAAAGAAGATGTTAGCTGAGAAGAGTGGTGGTAGTGCCGCAGTGAATACACCAGGGAAGAAGATGAAGTCTAAAAAGAGGTCCATTGATGAGATAAACAATGAGGAGTCATCACCATCATCATCTGATGATGAAGAAGAGGAAGATTTAGAGATTGTTTATCAAAAGAACCTACAACTAATCACTGATGCATGCACATTGCCCTTCACACTACAAACAAAGCTTATCGATGACCGTGACAAGATAACGAAAGTTATATATCCTACTCCAAACTATCATACTGGTGACAATCCATCATCACGAAGAACATCACAAAAGGGTATAACAATGTTACATAAATTGCCATTCACAATGAATATGATACAAATAATGGGACAGTACATCAAGGATAAGAAGCAGGATGATTTGGAAGAGTTGGCTAATGATTCAGAAGAAGACGACGATGATGAAGAGAGTATCAGCAGCTCAACAAAGGCTGAAGTCAAACTACGAAAGAAACAAAGGAAGAAATTTGCAAACGATATCGTTTTGTTGGTGGATTTAGTATTGCCACTGTTTTTATTATATAACGAAGAGCGTGAACAATATACGACCTATATCAATGAGAGGGAAAACACTACTACTGATACTGATGTGTCAGAAGTAACCTCGGGGCAAGGTGAAAAAGATAAACGACGTCCGTGTGCTATTTATGGTGCCGAACATTTGATACGGTTCTTTGTCAAGCTGCCTAGCATCATAGCAAAGATTACACCAACTTCTGAATCCGGTCCCAGTCAATTGTATATATTAAGTTCCATGGAAAAGTCGAGAGAGTTTGCTTACCATGTTAATGAACTATTGGTCTACTTACAAAAGAATGTCAAACATGTGTTCACAGAGAATTACTTTGCAGTAGAACGTTAAAAGTATAGCTTATAATTTGTAGCCCTCTGATATCATACTCTTGCCCCCATTATCATAAATGATATTCCCCATTGTTTAACCCTCTTTCGAAGTCAAAACAAACAACCCCATCATCCCCACTAGTACATATTTCAACACTGGATAATCATTCAATGCAATTGTTACCATACCAACATACCGTAGTGTACCCACAGCCTTGCCTAATATATCCTCCCTCTCTAACCATAACTGTCCCGGGGCATACAATCCTCGATCATCTACACGATTATTATCACCCTTTGTTAATAATTCAACATGTCCATCAGGCTTCGTATGTACCTTTAATATACGATGTACAATTGGAATGTCACGATCTTTAATTTTGAATACCACAACATCGCCGACGTACACTTTTTCAACTGAATTATTTAAAAATAGTATATCACCACGTTGGAAGGCTGGTTCCATTGATCCCGAGAGGACTACTACTACCGGTGATTCACTCTGTATATTATTGGTTATTATTGTTTGTTTGATGTTTATATTTATATTTGTTCAGGAGAGTGTTTGATATATAAATAAGTAATAAATATCATACCACAAAATATTATAAATAAACAGCATGCATATCAATTACCTACTCACCTTTGTCATAAACATCAAACCCTTCCATATCATTAATGCTGAGAAAACAATCATTGCCAAGTTTAATAATTGGAATGTTAATTGACGTTTGTTTGCCCAAAGCTTCTTGAGCTCTAGGACTTGCTTATCTATCATATCCTTAAACATGATGTTTGGTGTATAATCGTTTGTATTCGTTACAATCTATTGCAATAGCCAATAAGAGGTCAAACAGTCAAGCGGTTTATTTGACATTAATTTGACCTCGACGTGAAAATTTTATTTAGGATACCGCTTCTCATGTGCCTACATGTGGAAGTGTATATCACGTAGGAGTCTGCCTTATTTATGTATCGTATCGTACGTACATTACATCCCCTCGGTAAGCTTATCATAGTGCACTTTATATAAGAGGATAATAAAGTATAAATTTATCAATAAATTAGTTTATATTATAATGAACAGTCACAACAACCGAGGAAAGCGTCAGTGGTATCCTAATCTAATGCTTCCCCTTGAATATCTTCTTTATCTTTCCTTTGAGTTTCTTCTTCTGATTGACATCTTGTCTTGTATCTTCCTCGGGTGGTATTTCTACACTTAAAGAACTAACTCTTGGCTTAGGAGTCTCGTCATGTTTCTTTACTGCAAGTTGTAGCTTGAGATCTTCTATCTCCTTCTTCAATGCTTCGACAACTTCGACGTCCACAGTATCATGAGCTCTGGAATCTTTCTGTCCTTCATCCTCAGTATGTGATGGAGAAGCAGTTGCCGTCATGTCATATTGAGATATATGGCTTGATGATTGTTGAGACGACACTGGCGGAATATTTGATGATGGTGAGTTAGATACCAGAGTCTCCAACAAGACCTCAACACGTCGTAGCCTTCCATCTAAGCAAGATCCAGTAGATAATTCATCGTGTCCTTGATCTGATGATACAGATTGGACAAGTGTTGGCATACCATATTGGTTGTGACTATGTGAAATGTTTGCTGGTACTGATTCTTCAATCATTGGGAGCGAGCGACTTTCATTTTCCACCTCAACCTGTTGGGTATAAATTGAATTCTCCTCAATCATAGGAGAGCTTTCATTCGCAAAGCTATCCTCTTCTATATTCGCCGATGAATCCTCGCCATAGTTTTCCACAACACTTTTAGGAAGAGTATCTATTCTACATTCATCTGATTCTGTTTTCATCTTGATTGCTTGAGAAGCACTGTTAGTTGGCTTTATTAACATTCCACGGGATCGCGACTCCATAAGCCATGCTGGCATACTATCTAAGAGGTTTCGATTTGAAGGAGTTGGAGAAGTATTGAAACTCCATGCAGTATGCTCAAGTGATGCGTAAAGGAAGCT
>Ga0214479_100338_pt1 | contig 29179 bp, 26 predicted proteins | sample M1_20Mar14CPVII9_5_FD_165054 | JGI IMG/M metagenome (GOLD analysis project Ga0214479, IMG submission 165054) | Marine eukaryotic communities from Monterey Bay, California, United States - M1_20Mar14CPVII9sort6BwellE14 | ecosystem: Environmental > Aquatic > Marine > Unclassified | place: USA...
CTTTTGTCAAGAAAGGATCCGTCCGTACAGGATCTACATCCCAATTTAATTGGCGCGGCTTTGGTTTACAAGTTGGTTTATGCTTTAATGCTCTACCTGACCATTGTTCATTTTTATACGGTCCATTGGATGCGGAGTATACACCCAAGGAACGTAAAAAGCCAGAACGTCGTAAGAAACAGACACAGGAGGAGTTAAGTGATGGTGAGGAGGAGGAACCAGACAATGTAGATCAAACTGGTAAGAATAAGGATTCAGATGGGAATGAATTAAGTGCAGTGGCACAACACATGAAGGTAATTAGTAAAACATTACATCAACGTTCCAAGGAGGAACTTGAAATGGCCAAAGAAAAGGCGGATGAGTATGAAAAAGAAATATCCAAAGAAATTGATGATCATACCGAAGTACGTCGTAGGAAGAAGGCTTTCATTAAAAAGAATACACAAGTTGATGCCGTTAATTGTTTATTCAATCCAAAGAGTTTTACACAGACCGTGGAAAATGTATTCCACTTTAGTTTCTTGGTGAAGGAAACACAGGCTGGTATTCGAAATAGGACTGTGAAGGAGGCTGAGGAGTTTGGTGGTATGCCTGGTCCAGTGATTGCCCCAAAGAGGGAGGAGGCATCCGTTCCTACACCTAAGCAGGCTATTGTTGCTTTGAATATGAAGGTAAGTGGTGATTAGTTAACGGTGGAGTTGACTCATTAAATAATTGTTAGACTTGATATATCGGGTGCTGTCAATCGTCAACCGTGTTGAACTAATTTTGACGTTTTTCTGATCTCATGCGCTCATGTTTATACACTTGCTCTTTGCTCTCTACCCCTTATTGTAGGATTGGAGGGATATGTGCAAGGCATACAGTGTTGAGGAGAGTGATGTACCCCATCGTCAGGAGGGTAAGGTTGCCAAGTTTGAGAAGAAGGAGAAGAGTAAGTCAGGTAAGCGCAAGTCCAGGTAAATCATGAGGATGAACCTCTTGTTTTTATGGGATGAGCGTTAGTGGGGATTCGGCGGTAAATGTATTGTGGGGATATACTTAGTATTTGGACAATTATTATGTGTAGAAAGATAGATCTCTCTAGAGTGAACCATTTGTTACAGTGAACATCATCATTACTTTACTTTAGAAGAGTGTATGTTGTTTAAGCTGAATCCCCACTAACACTCAATCTCCTTCTAAGTTTCTGCTTACCCTCTGCATCGGTACCATCTCCCTCATCATCGTCGTCACCACCACCCCTTGTAAAACTAACATAGGCAGTCCAAAAGAATGATACCATATGTCTAAAAGGCATACTCATATAAAGTGGCATACTAAATTGGATACAATCACTAGGACCCCACAATTTAATCATTGCCAATAAATCTTCATCTTTATTATTCCAATACTTTGTACATCCATCTTTTACCCAATCTATTGGATTCCAGGAAGTGCCGGTAACAACTTCCTTACATGTATAATATGCAGGGAAGTATATCATTGGTAAATGTATACAAACGTCGAATGCTACCATCTTAATAGCATCAATCATACCCGCAGTATCTTTTAACTTCTCACTTAATGATAATGTCGCGAAGCGTTGTCGTGTTGGGAACCATTTACTAAACTTATTCACCATTAACCAATACTGAAATCCGCCTAAATATGCAAATCCGAAGAAAACAAATATGCCGTTTCGTTTGTAATCTATTTCATTAAAGGATTTACGATCGACTACAACCTGTACCATTATATCAGCTGCTGATGTCTTTGCTGTTGCAACTCCTAGTTGAAATAGAAAGGGATTACGTTCTGCAAAGTGTTGTTGCTTTGCTGTTGCATCCTTTGCATTAGTGTTGGTACTTCGCCGTATAATATTATTCTTTGGTGTCGATCTGCGAGTTGCATTACAAAATGATGATATGTTTGGTCTACTACTACCAACCATTGCCCGTCTGGAGAGCATAGCCGATGCAAACATGTTATTTATAACTGTTGTCGTGTTATTATATTGCGGCGGCCGACAATTAGGTATTAAATTGAAGTGAGATCTTCATTTTTATGAGAGTCTAAAGGATACCTCGGTGTTTGCACGCATCAGACTCATTTTATGAGAGTGTTGTACACTATTACTACCTCTTACAATACACTATTGATCAACGATCGGCATTGGGTGTTTATTATATAGTTTATAAATAAAGTAAGACCGCGCATTGCAGTAGTATATGATGAACTCGTTTATCTCTTTCCTCGCCTTGTCGGCCGGTTGTATATCGGTAGCGGCATTCTCTTCAATAAATTATCCAAAATATCAAAGAAGTACATCATCATCATCATCAACAAGTACTTCACTATCCATGGCATTAACACTATACGGATCACAAGGAAGTCGATCTCCATTGGTAAACTGGGCAGCAACTGAACTAGATCTATCTCTAACAATGGGCGATTTGGCGAAGAATCCACATCCATTTAAACAAATACCATGCCTCACTGATGATAATGATGTAGTGGTTTTTGAAAGTGGTGCTATATTAAACTATCTACAATCAAAAGCAGACGAGAAGAATGCCAAGAAGTCAGCTGCAATAACATCTTGGATTTCGTGGGCTAATGCCTCTCTTGATCCAATTTGCTTTCTTGAAACGCCTGATGGCAAAGTGTAAGACAAATTTATATTGGTTTGAGTTGCTGTAGTATTTACTACCTTTATACCCATTTTGCTCACTCATAGTTTTGTTTCGATTGCATCAAATGATATACAAAACGAACATTACACAATGAATGATATACAACATCAAACATGAACATAAAACAGGTACGACACTGGACTAAAGTCACCAAACAAGAGAATTAGTCAACTCAATGAAATCATATCAGACTCGGAATCATCCTATCTATTACCTGATGGGTTTAGCTTGGCCGATGTAGCGGTGGCATCATATCTATTATATGTTGTACAGTTCTTTCCGGACGTTAAATTAAGCAGATGGCCGGCTATTGTAAAATACATGAAAGATTGTGCAAGTAGAGAGGGATATGGAAAAGCTTTCGGAAGTAATGTACAACAGTTTCTTCTTGACAAGTTAGATGCTCAAGAGAATGGCAAGGAAGAAAAAAAGCTGTTTGGTATGTTTTGAGAAACATTAGAGCTTATACACTAACCAATAACCGCTCAAGAATCACTTTACCAAAGAAAGTCTGCTAGCGATGGTGCTCTTGACGAGTCTCCAAAACCAAGTATTCTCTTTCCTGTGCTTACAGCTGTTCTCCCAAACGCTACATGTACCTCATCTTTTGGCAATTGTATTATACCGTAGTTGTTACTTCGTCCTAGAATAGAATTGGCAGCTTCAATACCTGTTACAAAGGCTTTCTCTTGTGACCATGATCCATGTCTCGACCGGACAATATCACCACAGAAGAAGACGTTTGGGATCGACTTTGATGACACATCTGGCATGTTAGCATATGAACCGGGTGAGTACCAATTCACAGCTTGGGGAAGACGAACAACAGCCGCATCCAAAACATTGGCATCGACTGATTGCTTCCCGAGTATGGTATCTAAATCTCTCTTGACCTTTTCAATTATCTCTTCATCACTCATTACCAGTAGCGAGGCAGAATGGTAGTAATCCAACTCTATTATACTACCAGACACCTCACTCCCGTCGATATCTAACCCATGCAGTTTTGTTATGTCAAACATTGTCATTCCGATTCCTTTATCAAATCCAAAGCATGCATTAGCCGAATATGGAGTATCTAAAGTTGTATCGAGATATAGTCGAGTAGCTAAAACTCCGGTTCCTCTCAGATTTGCAAATCTTCTAAACTCTGCGAGGCGAGAAAGTTCTGGGCTATTTCTCACCATTCCATTTAGAGCTGCACCGCCTACAGCAAATACCACTTTGTCTACATCTAAAGCTTTGCTCTCAAATGTACTATCCTCCAATTTTCTCTTACAGAGCACCCTTGATATGTTGTCGTTATCGCTGCTCATTTCGAAGCCTTCTACTCTAGTTGAAGTTTTAAACTTGACACCCAGCTCAGTCAAATGTTTCACCCAAGGATCAAATATCAGCTCACCAATATTACCCTTACACCAACGAACGTCAAAGGAGTTTTGACTTTTCAGAACAAAGAAATAGGCCATCCCTAATGGAAGAGAAAGTTAGGAGTGTTAGTCTTTGTAGTTCATGTGCCCCATATCATGTCATATTTCATTCTACTCAAAATAACTCTTACCCAATGCAGCGGCAGCTGAGCATTCAGCTCCTGGGGCAAATAATCCAGTGAGTATCATGGGCTCAAAGGCTTCTTCATAGCATCTTTTAGATACACCCAGCTTTATACACAGGTCACGGAAGCTTATTTGATCATACTTTTCCCATGCCTCCTTGCTATCGTCAAACTCTGAGAAGGCAAGTACTAATGGAAAAGCTGATGCTCTATCCAATATGCTTAGATTGATGAACTTTGTATATGCAGCTTGTGCTAAACCAGTAGGCAACTGTGGTTTCATATCACGATATACAGGCCACACAGCCTCCAATCCATTTGGCGAGTATTGACCCTGTTCAGCATAGCCTGATAACACATCATCGATATTTGATATAGTTGGTAATTCATTCTCCAAAAAGTTGAATATATTGTAATAATTATCCCAAAAGCCATGTTGACCTGCCTCAGCTTTGGCATTTGTAGTATTGTTGATTGTTGTAAATCCGTCACGAACTAGACCACCAACTCGAGGTGAAGCATCGACAAGTGTTATATCCAGTTGTTGGTTTGCATTAGATGATGTAGCCAAGGCATGTGCAGCTGACAGTCCTCCCCAGCCTGCGCCTATTATGCATATCTTTTGCTTGCTTTATAGAAATAGAAGTTAGAAATCTATACATACATATCGGTACATAGCATAATATCAGCAACTTACCTATTATCTTGTGTTTTCTCACTACCTTCTATCACTATATCATCTGTCGTTGTTGCAAACAGAACAGCTCTGTTGCAAACAATAACTTGCTGATTTGGATTTTTTGCAAAGTTTTTGTGCTCTTGATATGGAAGAACAAATGCAGTGACTAATGACGTGGATATAAAACACCAACCGACTACACCATACAATAGAAATAGATATTGCATAGTGAGAGAGGATGACTAAAGCATTTCAACAATAATAGTGGCAAAGCTTTGCGCCTTGCGGCTTTCGTACATCTGTAAGTATCGTCCTCCTGAAGCGAGTGTATCTTGGCTTACACAAGCTACTACCGGCAATTTGCTGGTATCCTCAAGTGACATTCTGCTGTGCCCCTCAAGTTTAAATTCTTCTTTGGGTGGGCTTCTTTAAAATTGTGTAGAATTGCCCTTGCTATACTAATGTCGTACTATACCCCCTAGAATGACGCAGGGGTATAATTTATACTAATTCCAATGTAGAATATTTTTGGCGCGGTTATGGTACTAAAACGACATTCGAGATTCATGGTTATATAAATAGAATAAATACTCATTTTTATGTCATTCGAGCCCAAATCAACCAATTAATGGCCACCTTATTTTACACAAGTAACATTAGAACTCTATTTGACAGTTGATGTCTTGGTGGTCAAGCTTGTGCTCGTAGATTGCTATTGTTCTTTGAAACAACATAGTTGCCATAATTTCAGAAGATATTGAATAGCATCAAATATATACCACAATAGTTCTATCGATAAGGTGAGCCGTTATATTGTTGTCGGTGCATCATCTTGCTTCAACCTAATCGAGGAGGACGATATAGGGTGGGCAGGTTTGTTGATGGTTGTCTATACTTATTGTTGATGGCTAGTCTATTTGCTTGCTACTTTGTTGTTGTTTTGTTCGTTTATATATTTTACATAATTATACTAACCACATCTTGTGCACTGTTTTTATTGCAATACCCCAATACAAAACTACAACAGACAAACTTACATCAACTACAACATAAACACAAAGATGAACTCAGCTCTCCAATCATACGCCGAGAATAACGAGGTTAATACGCCTCGTACTACTACCATCAACAAACCGGCAGCGGGGTACAGTGTAACAAATCCCGTACCACATGACCACCCAGCCCTACACGGTTCACTAACACCCCCAACCAATGTGCCCGTTGATAAGATTCTAAACTTTTCACCCGGCCCAACCAGTCTCCCACCCGCAGTTGAGGCTTCCGTACAAGAGAAATGTTTCCCATCACCTTCCGAGAAACGATTAGGTTCCATGGCCTTAAGTCACAGATCACCCGAGTTTGGATCAATCTTACGTCAGACATTGGCTAAATCACGTGAGGTTATGCAGGTACCACCTGAATATGAAATATTATTCACCCAAGGTGGTGGACATGGTCAATTTGCCGCCGTGCCCATGAACTTATGCCCCACGGGTGCTGAAACTGCCACATACGTCGTCAACGGTACGTGGAGTAAACGTGCAGTCGAGGAGGCGAAAAAGTATTGCGTACCCCATGTTATTTCGGCATTAAATGATGATGGTAGCTGCACTTCATTCCCAAGTTTGGATACAATCGAAAATGAGATTAATCCCAATTCCGAATTCTTGTATGTCTGTTCCAATGAGACTGTGAATGGGTTGGAATTACACCGTTTGTTACCCACTTTAAATTGTGGCGTACCGTTGGTTGTGGATGCCTCGTCGGACTTTACATCCAAACCAATTGCCTGGCGTGAGAGTAATGTTGGTATCCTATTCGCTTGTGCATCTAAGAATATTGGACATCCGGGCATTACCATGGTTGTTATTCGTAAGGATTTACTCGGACGTGCCAATCCCTTCACACCCGGGGTATTAAATTATGAAACTAATATTCTTGCCGACAATGTTTGGAATACAATTCCTACATTTAATGTGGATGTTGTTGGTATTATGATGGAATGGATTGGTGAGAATGGTGGAATCCATGAAATGGAACGTATGAGTATTGCCAAGAGTGCCTTGGTTTATTCTACTATTGATAATTCCAATGGATTTTTCGGCACAAAGGTGGATAAGTCAAGCGAATACCGTTCAAGGATGAATGTGCCATTCTGTGTTGCCGGAGGGGATGAAACACTTACGGATTTGTTTCTCGTGGAGTGCTGGGAGAAGGGGATTGTTGGATTGCGTACTATCACGCCCTTTGGCAAGGGTATTTACCTCCGTGCAAGTTTATACCATGGGGTGACATATGATGAGGCTGTGGTATTGACCAACTTTATGAAGGAGTTTGCTGCCAAGCATTCTGCGCCCAAGAAGGTTGAGAAATCTACCTCCCTCATGGAAATCTCGACTCCACTCTTCCGTCAGTCGTTGGATGGGGATCGTCCATGTGCCGAAATTAAGTTCTCTCCCCACAAGGAGTACCCACAGTACAATGAGTTTGCCGCCATGTCGTCTTCCCCTGACGATGTCACGGCTTCAAACCGTTCATCGTTTACATTCTATTCACCGGCGTTGACCCTACCCAAGAATATGAAAGTGAATCAATATGCACGTGTTAGTCACGATATGTTCTCTCCACTTGGGGAACGCGCTTCACCTCCACCAAGCCTCAGATGATGAAACTACTATCGGAGGGAGTCCGAGCGTCTCTTTTGAGACCGAACCAAGGAATAGAATATAGATTTGTTAGGTATTTGATGTGTGTGACCATAAAAGAAAAAAGATCTTGTGTATCTAGCTGGTGAAAGTGAGAAGAAAAGAGTCCAAGGTTGTCCTGGAAGCTGAATGTTAGCAGAGACGTGTTTGTACAACTGATAAGTAAAGTAAGAACCTAAGATAAATGATTATTCTACTGATTGTCAATCAAGAAGCGCATTAATTTCCTACAACAGAGTGTCCAAGAGGTCGATCGGTCTGGGCTGGGATCAAAACTTTGCTCTCATCTCTCTATGTATCTTGAACTATACACTACATATTATATATCGAGTAGCTGATAGAGGTGCAACAATCTTACAGAGTCTTCACCCCTTCTTCTGGATTATAAGGTGGCTGCTCTTGTGTTTGTACATGTCATTCTAATAGCTGCTCTCTTGAGTTAAAGGATACCTCGTGCATCATACTAACTCGAGCCCGAGGATACCCGCGATACACTCTCATAAACAAAAGAACATTCAGACAATAAAGATCTCTCCTACCTCCAGAAAGTGCTGTGATATATGTTGATGCCATCCAATATTTTAATTGCAATTTGCAGCCAATAACAAAGGAATAGCGAACGATGGTGACAAAGTCCAAAGAAGAAGTAGCCACAAGCTCAACTAACAAAGATTTGCAATTGCAAAAAGATATGGAGTTGGACGTTGTACAGGACCCTACTCCCACCACAACTGCTTCGGTAGTTGTAAAGAAAGCCGCGGTAAAGGATATACTACCACCGCCGATGGCTACAAATTCACCGCCGACGGCAGACAAAAAGCCGCCTCCCTCCTTAGTCGTCGTAGGTCATACTTTTGACCACCATGCCACCTACACCTCCACCCCGTCAAGAGGTGCTCCTGATGATGGGGATATCTATATGGATCAAAGCCCGGCTAAGAAGTTAAAGTCGTCTCAAAACAATGATGATAACGAGCCGACGGCAAAACAGTCCATTATTGACCATACGTACAGAGATTTCTCTCAAGTAGACGTATCAGACTATGAGGATGATGATGATGTCGATCCTAAGTCTAAGACTCCAGCAGTAGCAGGCAGTTTGCAACACAAGAACAAGTTCCCTGCTAAGTTATATGCCATTGTTAGTAACCCTGCGTATTACAACATCATTCGTTGGCAGCCTCACGGGCGTAGTTGGAAGATTGTGGTAAGTGCATTATAATAAATAATTTACCCCTATCTCGTATCTCATTCTCATGTCTCAACATACTCCATTTATTCTATTCCCGAGGTAGGATAAAGCCCTTTTGGAGACTGTTGTTTGTCCACGACATTTCCAACATTCTAATTTCGCTAACTTCTATAGGTCTGTGAATAGTAAGTGATATCTACTTCTCATCTGTATAGTTTATTGATAAAATTATACTAATCATAAATTCCATCATTTTTCTGTCTAAGGTTGGGGTTTCAAGGTAAGGAAATCGGAAAGGGGATATGTAAATCATTGCTTTCCTTCCTAGTGAATGAGTTCTCACACACAATATGTTTTTGATATTCATTCTCCATCTTAATTTACGCAGCGTCTCTTGAGTGATGGACCGGTAAGTTTCTTGCCAGCAATTTGCTCACATCTTGTGTCACTTATTTATTCCCATAACTACATACTCACATAACATATTGCTCTACATTATAGGATTGCAAGTCGTATTATCATGAATGTTTCTTGAGGGGATGTCCCAATCTTACCAAGCTTATGCAACGAGTAGGCGGTTCGGGAAGGAGGCTACCAGACAAAGAAGGCGAGCCCGATTTCTATGAGATCAGTAAAAACTTTCCTCTTCCTAACCCCCATCCCGTTGCTACTGTGAACTTGGCACAAGGAGCAGGAGCAGCTCAATTGGCTGGTCAGTATTTACAACATCATGCGCCTCTATCTCCCCAAAATCCATGGTATGGGACAGGTTACCATCCTACGATGACTCTCTATCCACAAACTACTCCATCATCAGCAAATAATGGACAAGGTGAATCCAAAGGTACTCCCCAGTATCAGCAGCAACAGCCGTACCCCCAACCCTATTGGCATGGTCATTATCCAGGTCAGGCATCACCACACTACAATCCCAGTCAGTATGGCGGATACTATCCTTATCAGCATCAGTATCCTTCTCATCCTTACTATTATCAGCAACATCAGCAGCATCATGCTCCTCCTCAGCCTGGCACTGCTACAGTATCAGCACCAAATTCAGTAGCCTTACCTATACAAGAAGCTAGGTCGGTTCAGAGTAGGAAGGAAGTAAAAGCTCTCACTGCAGAAGAGGAGGGGGTTGCGAAAACAGCCCTTGAAATGGCAGTATCGTCAGCAGAAAATGGTGGGGAAGTTGATCCTGGCTTCTTACAACAAGCTGTAATTGCAGGCTATTCTAAACAGTTCGTCCTTGGAAAGGCCGCTGAACGTTGGAATGAGATGAAAGTGCATAACGTTGCCGTGGATAATAACAAGGGGGGGAGTAGTGGTACAGTCTGAGAAACAGGCTCAAGCTCCGGTGAAGATGGAGGCAAAAGCATCTGTGGGAAATATCGAGGAGGCTAATGTTGAGCTATTACCAAGTGATGCAGGTGATGGGGCTGGAGAGAAGAAGGAAGTGGTTTTATCTCCCATGAAAGAATGAGTGACACATTGCTGCCGAAAGATTGTATAGTCAAAAAGTCGTATTAGTAATATTGTTAGGAGGAGAAATTTGGCAGCTCCGATATGGATCACATCATTGATCAATTTGTTTTTATTATTACATCTATTCATATTCCCAGTAAAGAAGGTTGAAAGTTGAAAGGTCGACTGGGATAGTTCATCTTTGGTTGGTTTGCTTGTTAGGTATCTCCTCATCATAAAGTAAATCAATATCTGTATGTCTCTATGCTCAAAGAAAGTAGAGCAAACTGATATTTCCTGTATTTCCTACTTACTTTGCTGCATCCTCTAGAGATACCAGTGGCAATGTGTGTGTGGTTACTACTTCTCCTCCCTATCATATTGTTTTACTTTACTACTAGCCCTCACTCACGAAGGACCTACCCAATTCAACGTCACTATCTTCATTAACAGGTGGTATAAACTTGCAGCAGTAGCAATAGTTTACACATACTTCTACCGTAACTTTAATCAATGCAGAATACACCGATGTTGCAATGTTAAACGCGGCCAATGGTTCCAAAGCATTTGCCTCTTCGAAAGGTTTAGACAGGAATAATGTTAAGAGTATTTGTGGTACATCCTCAAGCAGAATTGTCATGGGTGCCAGCCAGTGTATTGTATCTGGATATTTAAATACTGTTTGGTATAATTCTAGCAGATAACTTAAAGTTCCAATTCCTGCAAAGACAAGTAATGCTAATGTTGCTCGGGCATACATATCACCATCTAAATCTATACCATAGATTATACATTCGAAGAAAAAACCACCAATCTGGAAGATGCCCGTTTGATAGTTAATGAAGATAAAAAAGAAGTGATCGCAACAAATGTTAGTACATGCGGCTTGCAAAGGCATTATGTTTTGCAAAGGTAATCAAATAAAGGCAAACTATGTTCAAATGAAGTATTCGAATGGCCGAGTCTTCATTGAGAACACACCATAGTACACAGCAAAACAACACAAACTCGGACTTTCCAGTTATCAAGTCCAAGTCATCTGATACACTATTTAACCATACTGACATTAATTGCTTCCTATACTTTTGTCTTTCTTCAAACTTTACTGTTGGTCTACGAAATGGATTGCAATGTTCTAATTGGCATCTTAAAGTGCGATGTTTACAAGCGTGTAAAGTCCATCCAACTACCATATTGCGGTGCGGATATAATATAAAAGAAGATGATATGCGCTACTATCCGCGGGTGTGGGTATATTATATACTTATATGATAGCCAAGTATTGAGAAGTATTGATAGTCGCTACTAGATGAGCTGTTAAAATTTTTATGAGAGTGTTTTTTTAGTTTTTTGGTTGTTTTGAAGCTCTCTCCTCTTCGAGCTCAGGTAACAGTTGTAGATTGCGCGTGGTGGATTGACTATCACGCTCTTTATATACATCAGTAATATGTTAGAGAGGCAAGGAAAGATAGCTCCCCATTAGATTTCAACTTTCAAGTGGCGGTGGTCCGATGTCAGAGTATTTTGTGCGAGATGTAAGATGGGATTGCTGGCCCTCTAAGACTACTTACATAGAAAGAAGGTTGACTCTAGAGACACCTCACTAATGTGACTGTAATATAGTACTTATTAGACAATTTTCTCTGCTCATTATTAGAGGTTCGAGATCCTGTGAAGTATCTTGTCTGAAGTATCTTCATCGTTTGGAGTATCATATTGGAGAGAAGCGAATCGATTGAAATTGAATTTTTCTATGACAAATGATACCAATTAGGAGACGCAACAACTATATGTAATGAGTAAGTGTTCCCTATCTAATTACCTGCTTCCTCCTTTTCTCCATGAATCACCTCTGTATATCTCTATCTCTATCTCAAAGTCAAGAACCAGCTAGATCACGGTGTACACATTGATACTAATGATTGATATACAGATGTATACGCTTCTACCAACATCAACCCATTCAGTGGCAGCTCTCCCAGGAGTGGATTTGTAGCCCAATTTGGTAACGACCAATTGATTGCAGGGAGAATAAATAAGAGACACCGCATTAGTTGCAGTTTGATTAATCGTATCTTTTTGATCAGTGCTGTTTCTTCTTTTAATAGTTCGGTCTTTTATTCATGAATGGGATATGGTTTAGATGCAGTAGCAGTTTGATTTAGTTGGATATGGCAAGGAAGAAAGTAGAAGAACACGACATGCCATGCACATAAAAACTTACAACATTTTCCTCTTTACTACCATCACCACCATCCCTCATCTTCTTCTTCCCAGACAATATCTCTCCTATATCACTCAACTGCATCTTCAATTCCTTCCACTTTAAACAACTAACCCAAAAATCACCAACAATGTAAGCAGTCCAAAAACAACAACTGATTGCACTAATCTTATTAGCATTAACCTTAACAAGTTTCGGCATTTGCCATCCTGCATATGCAACATGTTCCAATGGATAATATGCTAACATACTACCCGCCATTATATACTTTGAAATCTTTGCAATTAATGGATTATCCCATGATCCGCCTGCCCATGAGCCTGATCGATATCCCTCGAGTGATTGTAACATACCGTAGAACCGTAATATATATCGTGCCATTGATAATTCATTATATAATTTACGTAAACTTGGTGATATATTAACATTATTAGATTTTGTTGTTGCATATGAGATTGCCCATGATGACCATTGTAAGATTTTAATACCCTGATCTGCTGTGAATGTACTTCCACTGAAGGTACCGTATTTTGATAGAAAGCTATCAAACCTACTACTTATTGGTGTGGTAGGTTGTTTCAGTATGATATCCGTCTTCTCGTCATTGCTAGCATCGGTAGTTTTACTACTATCATGGAGGAGATCTTTCTCATACGTCAATGATGATTCACTCTCTTCGACGACGAGATCGGGAGTGTCATTGTCATTGCTGAAAGCCGTTGTATTTGGTGACATATCTTGCGTAGTATATTACTCTTTATTCAACTTTCAGCTACCAATGATGATATTCAAATGCTTGCAACGAAGGGAGCTTTCTGCTGTATGCCACTGCCTTACTTTTGTCAATGACGAGGCGGGTCAAATAATATAATAGTAGAGACATCAAATTTCAATAAATTTATGGCGGTATCCTAAGAAGTTAAAAATTACTGATTACTGTATCTATGTCAATGATTCTTTCCTCAGCTATTGCCTATCACTATCGTGTTAGTTCCATAATATAACCTATACTAATCATTATAACCAAAGCTATATCACCGTAGTTTATATCTACTATATCCATACAACAATTTCTGCCATCGGTGATAATAGTCAACCAAGTTTTTTAATTGCAAAAAACAACATCACAGAAAAGCTCAACACCAACCATTCAACCACCTTGTTCATCCAACGGGAGAGTGAATTATACTAGGATTTAAATATATAATCAACACCAGAAATCATGTCTAGTGAGTATAAACCATAATATATTACAGTGTGTGTGTGTATATATATGCATATATTATATGGCATATGTAAGATATCTAATTATATTATGCTCACATCTTATGAACATTATTTCTTTACTTTGTGTGTAGATGTATCAGCAGAAGATTTTGCACCGCCAAAACCAAAAGCTAAGAAGAAACTACCCCCTCAGCCTGCAATGTTTCGGTTGCATGCACCCATCTCTGTACCTACGTCACAAGAGGGAACAAAAGTGGGTGGTTCTGATGGGAAAGCAGATCGGCCTGATGCTAAACCAAGTGTCAAACCATCCACGGAATCCAAAGAGGGTGCAACAACTGCATCTATGGATAAGAAGAGGTATGCATTTACTTCTTTATAATATCATTTTAATATGTCTTTTATATATGTGCCTATCGTATTCTCACACCTTACCCAAATGGGGAATCCCCACATATTAACTACTCCTAGTTCCAATTTTGATACCAGCTTCTTGGATTCAGATTCAGACGATGATGGGCCTAAGTTTCTCCAAACAGCAATTAAACGTCCTAGGAATACAGCAAGTGCAGAGGCATATGCCAAACGAATGAGAGAGAAGGAGGAAGCAGCAAAGAAAAAGAAGGAGGAGGAGGAAGAGAAGGCTAGTGAGAAGGAGGAGGAGGTTGTTAAAAGGAGGGATAAGCGTGATAAAGTCCCTGTTAAGAAGAAGAATGATGATGGAGATGAGGGGATTACAACTAATTTTAATGACGTTAAGAAAGCATCATCTCTTGAGGCTAAGGACAAGGAGGCTGGGGAGAAAGCCGAGGAAGAGATCGAGGAGGATAGTAGCAACAACAAGAAGAAGAGTAGTGCCAAATCAACGTCCAAGGTGGTGCCAAAGGGTGCACCACCTCCTCGTAAAACACGTAATGCTAAAGCCGGGCTGAAATCCCCTCCCGAAGAGATTGTGGGCAGTAGTAGAAGTACTCGGGCTTCAAGGAGTAGAGGTTCAGGTCGTGATGGGGAATTAAAGTCCCCACCCGAGGAAATGGTGAAGGAGAACTCACGTCGTCGTTCTACCAGAGCTTCCAAGAAGTCTACTCCTGTAACCAATACAGCAAGTGGACGCTGTTCATCAAGGATTTCTGGTGGCGTTGAGGATTCGGGCCGTAAATCAAAACGCAAACATGATGAAGTAGTAGAAGAGGTACCTGTCAAGAGATCTCGTAAGCAATCATTAGAAGCTCAAGAGGCCGATAATAATCAAGCTGCAGTATCTGCTCTTAAGAGCTCTCCGCCTTCAAAGAAGTCTGCGGCTCCTAAGCGTACGGTAGCCAAGAAGGCGAAGATAACCAAGGTCAAGAATCCTGCCCAATATGAATACTTGGAGGCAAAGATTGACGCTACATATCAGGAAAGAATGACACTGCTCAGGGCACACAAGAAGAAGTATAATACCTGTGATTTAACAGCAGCCCGTCTAGCTGGTGAGACAGTCGATAGTCGTTTACGGAGCTTTGCCATGGAGAGCAGGAAGCAATATAAACGATTCCAGCGGGGTGACCGTTCTAGATTGACACAGGCAAAGATTGAGGAAATGGAAAAAGTTGGCTTTGACTTTGAGCCTTTGAAAACTGGTTCAGTATTAGCTAATCATAATCTTCGCTTTGCACAACAGTGGGATGTACAGTATGAGGAGCTGAAGAAATACAAAGCAAAGCATGGCGATTGTTTAGTTTCAAGTGTTGATAAGGATGTTGAGGTTAGGAAGGTAAGTGGATGATGGATGACGATCGCAACAATCTACCACTGTGTTTATACATCTAACATTTCCTTTCTTTGTCATGGTATCATATAGCTTGGTAACTGGGTACGATCTCAGCGTAAGAAGATGAGCAAGCATGGAAAGAAGGGCTTTGACAAGGAGCAGTTGAAAAAACTAGACAAACTTGGATTTGATTGGGCCCCTTTGAAACAGGGAGGAACATTCATGGAGAAGAGACGTGAAAAAATGTTCCCTCGTATCGACGCTAATTGGCAAAAGAGGTTTAACTCGCTCGTGGAGTATAAGGAGAAGAATGGCGGCAGCATCATCATCGGACCTTCTACTAAGGGATATCCCGGATTGCATGATTGGGTGCACGCTCAACGAAAGGAGTATAAGAAGTATGAAAAGGGTGATGAGAAGGCACTCATGTATGAAGAGTGGGTAGAAAAGCTTTCAGCAATAGGTTTTGATTTCGTAAGTTTGTGTGTTACCTATGCTTGACATATCATGTGTTCATACCTGCACAAAGACCCTTCTCTAACTTATATCTCTTCCCACATCCTTTTCCCAGGCACCCATGAAGAGTGGTGCTTTCAGCAAGATGTTGAAAGACAGGCAAGCTCAACAGTATAGTGGCGTTTGGGAGAAGCAATTCGCGTAAGTGGTTACTTTTGGTTTTGTATACGCTTGAGATTGTTGATTTCGTCTGACATTCTCTCTCCCATTGGCCGAACTCTTAGTAAACTAAAGGCATTTAAGAAGAAGACGGGGCATTGCTACCCAAACCGTAATTCGATAGAGGAGTCTACAATAGCGAGTTGGATTCATGTACAACGCAAGCAGAAGGTCAAACATGACAAGGGAGAGTACTCGTCGCTTACGGAAGAGCGTATCAAGCTCCTTGATGGTATTGGGCTGGATTGGTGTCCTTCAAAAAGCGGAGGCTTGTACAACCCGAATCATCCCAAAAGGAAAACGAAAGACATGGAGTGGGATGCTACTTTCAACGAGCTTGTTGCATTCAAGAAGAAGCATGGACATACCCAACCGGGGAAAAATGTCAAAGTTTTGGGTGGTTGGGTATGTCGTATGAGGGCACTTTATGCCAAGAGGGCAAGGGGTGATGAGACAACTTTAACTGATGAAAAGATCGCCAAGCTGGAGAGTATCGGATTCCAATTTGCTCAACGTTCGGCTCAAGTATGATCTAGGTTGGCAGAGGTAGAAGTAGTTGTTGTTTAGGGTTTATGTATTAGTGAGTCACTGAATAGATTAGAATTAGGTATTAGTGGCGTGTTGAAAGGAATTATATTACTCTTGATTGGTATGTGAAGAGTATGCACATTACACAAGGATCATTTACAACTAGTAACTAAGTAGTATCATCTGTATGTGATTTTTTGGTATCCTAGGATATGGTACCATAACTTATACGAATTTATACTTATGATCTTATCAATCAAAGCTCTTAGTCTAGGATTGTATTATATGATAAGTATTACCTATGTATAAGGTATATATTATACGCTTTGACAGTTCTATGCTATACACTTCACTTCTTCACCAACTGAGGTAGCGGTATCTTTTTCTCAATAATTTCAAGGCGCTGGTGTTCTCGTGTACGCCTCACTCCTTGACTCTAGAATGAGAAGCCTACATCAGCTCAAATCTACAACAAAAGCAACATAAACTAGATAATAAGCAAGCAATCAGATAACAGATACAGTAGTAGGAGTAATCAAGCAATAAGATATAGATTCCACAAACAACATGACAGCTTCAGAGAATAAAAAGATCATCTCACATCATCACCACCACCATGCTCCTTTTATACATGATATTGTACTAATGAATTATTTAACTTACATATGGCTTAGCATTGTAGCACTTGGATTTATCCTTGACCAGATATATCAGTATGTTCACGAACAACCATCTATGATAGCATCGATTGTTCCTTCATTCTCATCTGACGCGTCTGGCAACTGGACAAGTGCATTCTTTAGACTATTTCCCTTGAAGACATGAGATTTAGCAGGCAACACAAGTGTGTAGGAGGAAGAACGTTGGCAGTTGCTGCAGGTAGTGATGTTAGTGTATATTAAAATAAATGATCTAGTCAGTATTGAAAGTAAGATCATGAGAAGGACTAAGATCTACTTTATATTTAACTTAGCATAGCTTACATAAAAAATGTTTCGATTTGTATCTTGTTAAGAATCCAAGAGTTTAAGTTCCACAGAGTCTAAACTTTAGAGGATGCAAGCTCCATCATTGACTCGACTGCACTCTTCTCATCTTGATCATCAACGAGGGTATCATGACTTGGGCGTCTCTTCTTTACACCAGTAGCATCATGATCTTCTTTCTTACTGTCAAACTTGCGCTTCTTTGGAGGACGATTCTTCTTCGTTTGTGGTGATGGAGGAGCAACAGCACCTTGAGTAGAAGACGAGGATGTAGCCTTGGTGATAGCACCAGCTGCTGTTGCACTGTTACCGGAAGATGACTTGGATGACTGCTTGAGATCTTCAGACGAGGGCCCGTCACTGCCATCAGTTCTCTCGCTCTCACTAACCTTGGGACAGAAACGAAGTTCTTCCCCAACTACTTCTCCCTCTCGGATAGGTCGGAAGCATAACAGTAGTTCCTTCTCTTCTTCTTGAACTGACTCGGAAGATGCGGCACTATCATTTCCATCCTTACCTCCTTTAGGTTTGATATCAAACTCACTCACAGGGACGTCATTCGAAGGTTTCGTACGGATGGAAGACGTCAACTCACACCAGATTGTGCTTAGGTCGTTACGAATCAAGCGGATATTGCATGCAGGGGCAAGTGGACGAGTTCGCTTACGACGTTTCTTCTTCCTGGATGATGATCTCTCAGAACTTGCACCAGACGAGGAAGAGCTACTATCTTCAGGATACTCGTTGGACTCCTCCGGACTCTCATTAGAATCTCTATAGCCAGAATCTTCAGAGCTGTTACCACTACGCTTCTTCGTCTTGCTCAGAGATGATGAGCCGGCACTGGAAGAAGATTGCTCTTCTTTCTTGACTTGCTCCTTGGGTTGCTTCTTAGCTGATGACTTGTCTCCGTCAACCTTCGGCTTTTTAGGATGATGCATCAAGGAAGATAGCTTGGCATCAGCATTATTAGCGGTTACAGAAGCTCCCATGACATCGTCCTTGTGGGAGAAACGGACTTGTTCCTCGCCTTCCTTGTCCTTATTCAATTTACACATCTTGACATTCTTGGAGAGATTGGCACTAGCCTTCTTGGCAGAGGATGTTGAATCATCACTCTCGGTAGTTGAGGCTTTCTTCTGATCATCCTCGGAAGTCTTGACTTCCTTATCAGCAGAAGGAGGTTGTTGATCCTCGCCACTGTCAGGACTCAACGATGAGTTCTTGTGAGTGAGAGATGACATCTCAGACAACTTGGCCTGGCCATTCTTACTTGGTGGATCACCAGACGAGTCTGATACATCTTCACCAGCAGCCACCTCCGTTGAACCCTGACCTGCCTTAACCTTCACCTCAAGCAAAGGAGGGTAATTCTGCTCAGACGAATGTCCCGAAATCTCATGCAACATTGCCGCGGCATTGCTATCATCACGGTTATTTCCATTGCCATCTTCATTACCCTCACAGCTCTCATCTTCGTCATCGTCTACAGATAATGCACGTTGCTCGGCAATAATCAAATCTCGGATCAATCGACGTATACTCTCACGAGAATTGGGTACGATGATATCCTCGATATTGGCACCAACTAAGCCTGACACTTCATGTTTCAACACACGCTCTACTTGCATGGAACAGAATGTAATAACGCCATCGGTACTAATGGCAATCACAGGATCAGGAAGGTAGGATAGGATGAGAGCCTGACGACGTAATCGAGCATTATCCTTGGTCATTTCCTCGATGAGAGCCTTCTTCCGAGCTCGGGATGTTGATGCCGACTTACGATTGGCTAGACGTTTGGCATGACGCTTCTCCTCTTTGCGTCTCATATCGGCAATTAGGAGGCTCATTTCTTGAGGAATCGCTTGATGTGCTTCACTGAGTTGTTTCGCATGTGATTCTGTGAACGATGATGAAATGGGTGGGTCGAGAAGAAGAAAGAAGAAGAGTTAGAGAATGTTTTGTCCAAGAAGAGAATGCACTCTACTTCAAACAGACGAAAGATAGACAAACTTACCAAGTTGATCCAGACTCCAACGTTGCATTGTAGTAATTGGAATATTCGCTTGTAACATTGTAGGTACAGCAGCAACACTCGAGGAGGGAACTGCCGCCAAAGCCGCCGCGGCGTTATGATGATGACCAATATGATGATGCAAAGCAGCTTGAACAGCAGCAGCTGCTGATGTGGGCTGCTGTAGTGGTAGTGCACTTATGGCGGCAGTTGATGCTAAGGAAGTAGGTCGATGATGATGAGAATGCAATGGTAGTTTCTTCTTCTTCGTCTTTGACTTCTTGGCAGGAGGAGCGGTAGTAGTGGTGGCTACTGCATCCTTACCTGAGACTCCGGCATTAGCACTGAAGGAGCTACCACTTGATACAGCGGGTATAAACTTCTTCTTTGGGTCTGTAGTAGTCGTAGTGGTCGGTTTGTTGACTGTCAAAGTGAGATCATCTGAACTTGGTCTTTTCTTGGGTTGGGTAGCAGCAACTGCTGTAGAACAAGGCTGCTGCTGTACTGCCAATGCTTGAGGAGCAACATGTGAAACAGCAGGAACTTGATGATTCGAGGAATTAATCATTGTAAGTGCCTGAGATATCGCCGCCGCTGCCAATCCAGGATTGACAGTTTGAAGCAACTGTGCCGAGGCTAGAAGTTGTTGTTGCTGAGCAAAGTTATTATTAGGGAGTAATACTTGTGGAGGAGCAGCAGGAGTAGGAGGTTGTGCCGCCGCTCCAGCCAGTGCTTGCAACAACAAAGGAGGCAAACCACCAGGTGTGGGTTGAGGTGGAGCAACTACTTGTGGAATACTGCCACTCAGAATCTGAGATAAGAGTTCATGAGGTTGAGGAGGCACTTGAGCAGTAGGCATTTGTGGTTGTGGTTGTTGGCTGAGCAACTGTTTCATGTAGGCCGCAGCAGCATCCAGTTGACCACCATCTGCTAATGGCGATGGGCCTTGTTGATTTTGTGACATATTTGTTAGGGGAGGTATATATCTGTTTTCAGTCTGTGATAAATGGAGGAAGATATGATATGATATGTCAGAGATATGTTTGTGAGGATATGACTATCATAATAAAGAACATCAGAATGCGCATATCAATAAATCATAAGTCGACCCTTTGCCCATCATCAAGCCCTACTGTCAATACAATCCCTCATCTGCTACACATAACCATCGTTGAGGAGCATACAAGTCTAACCACAGAAAGAACACATGATATGAGCATATAACCTATCAGAGCCTTGTCGCATACTCGTATGCGCCTTTTTAACACCTCCCCGCCCTATGTATTGTCAGTATGTATGGCAGTGAGAACTCCGCCCACCCATCACCACTGCATACCAGTCCAACCGAAGAGTAATAGTTATTGATTACTAACACAAAGTTTCTTTCTCACTATCAAAAAAGAACACAAGATGTGAACATCCTATCAAGAGCTTTCCACAACTGCTACATCACCCATCATAAACAACAACGATGACACTTACATCAATTCAAATTATCTAACGATATCGATATATTATATATCGTCTTTACCTCTTATTCTTTCTGTACCTATGATTGCAATTTTATGATCAATTACTGGGTGACGTCGGTAGTCAATCTCGTCCAGCAACTTCAGTTCTCTCTAGCTACACTGCAACTTGGCCATATGGCCATCGACGTGTTTTTAATTCCACAGCAATGAGTTGATGACACAGGATGTAGAAGCAAGCAGCTGCCCAATATGAGTTGATGCGCTGGATCCAATCAAGGTACGTAAATTTGGTATCTTTGTTAAAATCTCAATTAATTTAGATAATGAGAATCTAATTTTTCCTAATATAATGTACCAATATTAATATTTGCTCATGCCTAATATTACTTCGCATTCGGACACAAGCTGGCCAGCTGCAAATCATATCCAAAATTATCGCTAAGCCCGGGGACGTCAGTATGCCCGTCTTCTTCAATACAGGTCGATACGTAGACTGTATCAAAGAGAACTACTACTAACCCCCCTTTGTCTAATCTGGGAAGTGTAATGTATGTAGGTACCTTGCCTGCTGTCGAGATTATTACTGGATTGCGAATCCAATCATCATCTTGAGAGTAATAGCACTATTATATCCTTGCTCATCTCATATCGGCTATGTTTACTGCAATCTCCGAGGGCAGGTCTGAAGGTAATATCAATATCCCAGAGCTACCCCTAATTCATGTCTACACGCGTGATATAAATTAGATAGTAAAACTGCTTCTAGTATGAAATTATAAGGACTCTCTAGATTCCCATCGCCCTCCTTATCCCCCAAAAGTATATATGCACCCAGATTGCCAAACCTTCACATACCTCATATCATATCATACAAAGAACAACAATTCTACTACTACCCTGCCAACTCAGCCTCGTGCTCGCGTCTCTCTCCCTTACCATCCTTAGTCTTACCTCTTGCACTACGCGTATCATCACCTGCCCCTCCATCATTCTCACCCAAACCATCCCGTCCCTCCTTGGTACTCTTGCGTTCCTTCTCGGCATTGGCATCTTCCTTGATCAATTCAAAGTCAGGTGGGACCTCTGACATTTGTACCGAGGGTGCACCCTTCAACGACATGAGTTGTGTCAATAAATCTACTCGTACACTTTCCAACGATGCCTCAGTATTCATATTCTCCCGCTGCTCGGGGGTCAAATGCAACTTGTAATCGGGTGCATAATATTCAAAGTAATCATTATATGGAATCTCGTTTGGTAATTCCTGATCAAGCAATACTGATGTTTCATATGCCCAACACCGTGCTACGTTACGGATGGTATATCCTCCACCTCCCAATACCAATGTGGGGACATTAAAACTCTTGGTATACCGAACACACTCGGCATGTCCCTTCAAACTTAAATTAAAACAACCCAATCGATCACCAGTTAACGAATCAGCACCACATTGCAAAACAATTGCACCCGGTCGGAATACTTCCATAATCTTATCCATAACTGGTTTAAATATACGTTCATACGCACCATCCGTCATACCACTAGTCAATGGTGCATTAACACTGAAACCCGTACCCTCCTTAGCGCCCGTATCCTTAATATGTCCCGTACCCGGGAAGAAATCACCATACTTGTGTAAACTAAATGTCATTACCCGGTCGGTACAATAAAATGCCTCCTCAACGCCATCACCATGATGTACATCAATATCAATATATAATACACGTGCATGTACCTTTAATAATTCCAATATAGCCAATACAATATCATTAATATAACAAAATCCCGAGGCTTCACTCTTCTTAGCGTGATGTAACCCTCCACTCCAATTAACGGCCACGTCACAATCACCCCTATTTAACTTCACGGCGCCGTCTAACGAAGCGCCGGTATATAATTGTGTAAATTCATATAATCCATCAAAGACTGGACAATCTGTATATTCACCGACATTAAACTTTTGCATCTGATTGGAATATCCACGTAAATTATCTGGCGTGACCTTGGCTAGAAAGTTAATATAATCTTCGGAATGGAATGCACTCATTTCGTTAGGTGACGCAGGATGGGAACGGTAACATTCCATCTGTCGGTATAATCCATATGATAATATTAAATGATGTGCCATTTTTATACGATGTGGTTTCATTGGATGTGACGGTCCATAGTAATGATGTCCTACGTCTGGCTGATAAAAGTATGAAATACGTTGCTTTGATCCTGTGGAGGATACTACTGTAGTTGGTGGAGACATTATGAGATGATTTATTGTCTTGTTTGTTGTGGTTGTTAATAGATTAGCAACCAAAGAGTGACTGATGAACTGATGTGATTTTTCTTTGCAATGAAAATACTACTCGTCAGGGAAGCTATCAACCTGGCAGCTGTACTCCAAATAAATGCTCAGTATGGAATAGTGCAGAGATATTGAAGAGTTCTATTATTATATTGGCTCTACTATGTACTCTGTACTCTAGGTATGCTGTAGCTACTACAATGGTGGTTGGTATGGCGTTAGCCGATGGTATCCTTTTATGAGAGAGGTAGTGTGGAGGGCAGAGTGAGTACATAGAGGAAGAAGGTGGATGGATGAATGTGACTGGTCTCATGCACATACACGCTGTATCTATTGGTCGGTAAGCATGAGCTTCCATTCATACAATTCGAGCTTAATGCTTAGCTGTTTCTTCTTCATCATTCTTCATTGGGTCGTCTTCTTCTTCCTTCACAACTTCTTGCTTATCATCTGACTCCTCTTCTTCTAGGTGTTTTTGTCTTTTTGCACTGGCACATCCGAAATAACAACACTGACGACAACCACAGTATGGTCCACCCTCATCTCCGTGAGCACGAGATCCAAAGGGATCATATCTTTTCAATACATGTTTCCATACCAACGCATTCAACCCTGTCAAGAATGCCCAAGCAATGATGAAGACACTCACATGAGGTAGAAGATCAAAGTACATGACGAAGCAAGTACTCGTATCTAATCCAAAGCGTGAAATAAAGTAACTGATGATGTTGTTTTCTTCTATTGCCTCGCACTGCTCTGGACTTATCTGTTGTTTATAGAATGAATGATGAACAATGAGCAAGGATGCACTTTCGAGAAACATGAAAGGCAATGAGAACTTACTATATCCTTGGTTAGGTTTGGAAGTTCCGCCATGACAATCAGAACACAAATGAAGAATGGTTCCCAACCGAGAAAGGATCCGACATTATTCGATACATGAGCTAGTCGGACATGCCACAGAGGTCTCATCGGAATCAATGATATAACCGCTAGTATAAAAGCCCGAAGCAGTGGAATGCCCAAGAGGAACAGTCCATAAAACACAGCGAAGCATTTGCCATATCCTGTGCCATCGTTAACGGCAGTAACACAATCAATGACAGAGTAGAAAGTTTCCGTAGCTTCATTCTGGAAAGTGATTATCTCCTCAAAGAGACCCGCTATTGAATACACGAACATTTTGACATAGACTGAAAAGAAATTGTTGAATGTGTGAGATCCTGATGATTCCGAGGGTAATGAACAAAGCAGATGACAATACAACTTACTGGCAAAGAATGTCAGAGGTATGATGCCCAGACCGACAATGATCGATATGATCCTTGTCAGCCTTGAGTTACGACTTCCATCGCTATCACAGAACAGTAAAGATCGTTGATCCTCAACTCCTCTATTTGCAGCTAAAGCTTCGCGAGTACTATCTGCATTCAAGTACATTTTCCTGTTGTGTTTATCATCCACATCCGACACCACAAGCGAGGCTATTATTGAAAAGATTACAGCAAAGGTAAATCCTAGAAAGGCTGGGGGAATCAGAAGTTTATTCCGCACAATGGTCACAAGAATATCCAAGAAATTCAAATAGGGAGGGAGGGAGGGAGGGAGGGAGGGAGGTTAGTATTTGTTAGTGATTTTGCAAAACCATATTATATGCACAATTCAACTCAACCCACAACCATGTGAGTATACATTCATCACTTGGTTTCACAATCATAACACAGAATGACCAGATCAAAGGGAGGTCTGTGACCATTGTGCACAATTAACTTCTGCTTACCTGGATAGATGGTAATATACATTCCAACTGACGCTCCTCCTTCTACGTCAAACCAAGAGTTGATATTGCCAGAGGTAACTGCAGATAATAACTTTGCAAAGACTAGAGACATTGCACTATCCACTTTTGACTCGACAATTCCACTGGGTATTGCCTTGTTGTAGATGACATTGTTTACAATACATTCACATTGGGAGCATTTGTCACCCCTAATACGTAAACATTTAGTCATTATTCCGGCTAGGCCACCCCGTACAGTTGATGGTTCGTAGAATGTTGTTTTCAAGCATGTGTCCCCATCGTTATAAAACGTCGAACATCCCTTTTCCAGAAAAGATTTGTACACTTTCGGATCATCGTTCTCAAAGATGCTGTTGGATAATGTAACTAACTCATCATATACTAAATCTTCACCCTTGTTCAGTAATGATTGTGTTGTATTTGACAACCCTACTGATAAGATGGATGCTGCATCTCCCGAAACTACTACATCATTCATCAATTGTGTCGCTTGATTTGCAATTGCGCCTACATTAATATCAGCCTGAACATTAAGTAATAGGAATAACATACAGGTAGCACAAACATCTGCTAAACTCATCTTCCCTACTGAGTCTAGCCAATACATTGCCGCCTGCCGTGGCTTTGACGGAACAGGTAAATAAAAGTACAAGTGAAGTAATACCAACTTTAGATGTGGCCAGAATGCCGAAAAGACAAATAGAAAGACTGCCGTTAATTTCGAATATATCCATAATTCTGATAACATGCCACCATAACTCCACGATCCTATCTCGACTGCATCTTCATTATTCTTAGTAATTGATGTCTGTCCATTAAATAGTTCACCGGTTATAGTTTGTGTTAAATTATTAGTAGCACTTGCCTGTACATTCACTTGTGTATAGACGAATTGTCCCCATAATATATCAAGTTGTCCCCATAGGAAAAGGGCATGACTTAGTAGTATTAGACATGATATGGATATACGATGTTTATTGGATATAGTTGATGAGAGCGTGTAATTTAGTTTTTGCTGTTCGGTTGTAGTAGTAGTGGTATCAGCCTCCTTCTCCTTGTTGTCAGATGTCATGATATCTTATATGATTTTATGTCTCTTTTGCAAAAAAACTTGATCTAGCTATACTGGCTACTATTGTTCGTATGTGGCGTCTATCGTATGAATAAACTACCTATGTATTCTTAATTATTTATGCTTTGGTCGGTATGTGGTCCGGATGGCGTTAGTTGCAAAAGATAAAGAGAGTATCTAGAGAGTCCATCATCAAACCGAGGTTCAATAAGATCAACAATGATCAACGTTTGATCGCCGACTTTCCACTCTCGCTATTTTGATTGCTGGTTTGTTGAGTAACAGCATAGCGTTGGACTATATACTAACGCCTGCAAAAGAGGAGGTTGGATTTATGGCATTGGCGGATATTAATCAATAGCAAAATTATGTACAGTTTCGGCAGCAGCAGCGGCGGTGGGTGGCGTATCCCGTTGATAGATGACAATCATTTATTTTGACCAATGATTTAGCTCTGCTAAATTTATCTGTTAGATAAATTATGACATCATGGGATGTAAGTGATTGGTCCTACACTGCTGAGGGAGGTAAGCATGCTATATTCCGATACTCTCCTTCTTCTACTACTTTAGCTACCGATAATAATGAGTTCCATGGCCATGTCCTACGAATTGCAAAGAGTGGTTTAGTGTCGTCATTTCATGTCAATGAGGAAGAGTCTACGTCAACTTCCACTCCATACCAGATACCTAACGATTGCAAATCGTCATCACAAACATTTCAAAAGAATATAATTCAACCACTAATAGGTTGTCAATACATTGATATAGGCCATACAGTTCATTTACCCACATCATTTTGCTCGCAATTATATCAACAGACAATTTCTAGTGGTTTGATACCTAATGCAAGATTATCATCTTGGCAGAAGAAGAATTGTAATGGCAGTGTTTGCAATGAGAAAGGTATTGCAGCATTATTGCTACGCGATTATACATCCTATCTTTCACCGCCGTCACCCTCCGCTTCTCAACAACTTCAAAGTAAATCATCATCATCAAAAATGTTTAGTGTAGAGATTAAACCAAAGGCTGGATTTATAACAACATCACCATTGGTATTACCAAATCATCGTTGTAAGTATCAAAGTACAAGATATGCATTACAACAAGAGTTAATGAGGTTGGGTGTTATGCAAAAAGGATGGCAACAGCAACGACAGATAACGTCAACTTCTGAGGAGGGTTGCGGATTTACACCAAGTCAATACTCGCCTCTAAATCTCTTCTCCAACGATATTAATCAAATACATAAGGCTATATCAGATTTAATGAATAATATGCAAAATAATATACGTATTTGGTATGACGGTATTGGACTGGGTAGTGATGATGTTGCTGTGGGGTTTGATGAAATGATTTTGAATGACTTGCTTGACAGCGATGATGATTCAAAGCCGGCCACCACCGACAATACCAACATTCGTGATGCAGTCACCCGAATAGTGTCTACAATTCTATATCATGAACAAGACCTCTTATCCAACATATTATCAAAACAACAACTAGATGTGATTGACGGTGATGGAGCTGTCATGATATATGAACGGTTAGTGCAGTTATGCAATGGATCGAATGTGGAAGCAGAAGCTTTGCTTGATGAGGCGTTGTTAGTTCCTAGTGTTGACTTTGCAGTTGATGCAGTAGAGAAGAAGCAGAGCAATGTATATCATAGTATTACTGAATCTTCTCCATATACCTTTCCACAACATTGCAAGTCACTTCGAAAACTACTAGATGAAATTGAAAAATTTGACAAGTACATGCGTGACCACCATCTACAGAATAAAGAAGCAGCAGCAGTTCATGACGACTACAACGGCAACATCACTTTAGATGAATCTATTGTAGACGCTGCTCACATCAAGAGTATGGATCATATCAATCATTTATCAAAGGAGGGATGTATATACTTACTTCAGAATTGGTTATTATCATTAGTTCTATGTGATATTAGTTTCTTCATTACATTCCGAGTAGTTTCAATTGAATGTGATCATCAAGAAGTAGTAACAAAGTGCCAATCTGATGATCAAAGTGGTATTGTAGTATGCTTACTTCCAACAAAGAATGACGCCCCATCGACTCTTTCTTCAACCTCTTCTTCGTCAGTGGCAATTCAATATGAAGTAAAGGTAGTGGACTGTGACCCAAAGCCTGCCAAGAAACTTCGTGGTCGTAAAGAGATTGAGAACAAGTTCTCTATATAAGGAATAACATTTCGATTTCAAGATCAATGAAGTACGTCCCTCACATCGTTATAAAAGTTGTTTCAACTCTCCATAGGGTCTGTCCTAAAATTTCGGTCTAGGTGTTACCCATTTTGAGTAGGGGTCATATCTTGGGCTTGCAGGGCAATGGATTACAAGCGGCAACCACTCAGGTGCCCCTCAGTAATAATCACACTACCAACTACCCCATTACGAAGCAAGCCTACTAGAATTCAGTCTTCAATCTCTAGTTTATTAAGTAATCGGATGCCGTGAGACAAAAAGCGAGTACCGCGGCATACTACTGCCAAGATGTCGCACAAGATAAGATTTTTTTGTGCTTATTGCAATGCATTGCAATCTTCACTCTTTTTATATCAAGGAATATAGCAAGAGTCTCAAATCAATTAACAACAACAATAGCAACAAGCAATCTTCATTCTCAAGATGAAACTACCTTTTGTGGCATTGGCCTCTCTTCATGCCAGCTCTAGTAGCGGTTTGGCATGGGTGAGTAATATATTTGTTCAACTTCAACTTGATTCATTGTTGATTCGTTGTTCCTTCATGTGTTGTGATGATATAATATATGCATATTCTAAACCGAGAACAGAGACATAACATACCTCAATGGCACTATACTGAT
>Ga0214479_100339_pt1 | contig 29178 bp, 19 predicted proteins | sample M1_20Mar14CPVII9_5_FD_165054 | JGI IMG/M metagenome (GOLD analysis project Ga0214479, IMG submission 165054) | Marine eukaryotic communities from Monterey Bay, California, United States - M1_20Mar14CPVII9sort6BwellE14 | ecosystem: Environmental > Aquatic > Marine > Unclassified | place: USA...
CGAGTCCATGCTACTTGAGAGGTTTCACTTAACGAGCACTGTATGCGTACAATGCATTCGAGCTCTAGTTGTGCATGAAATATACACGTGTGAAAGCCCGCTGCCCCACACTCGCTATCGCTCGTGCGGTGCAGCGAGCTTTCAGCGAGTGCTTCCCTCCTAACTGGCGAACAAACGATGATAAGAAAGACGACCTAAGTACCGAGGATAAAATTAGAACGAAAGGCAATTCATTAATCCAGCCCCTGGCTGATCCACATGTATCATCGAGCGAAAGACGACATTTCATTCACTCATTTTAGCTCACAATCACTAATCGAGTTTGAGCTCTTGCTTTGTTTTGCTCAGGTTTGCTTGACGATTATGCCCATAAATTTATATCGGGCTGAATTGAAGAAATAGCAACAGTCATCGATCAATAAACAGACCATCTATCTCAAACAACGGAGCCGCCTATCTCGACACTAATCAAAGTTCATTGCAATTGCAAAACATATCAAGTGTTCTCATATTTTATCTACTCTTGCATTCTACGAACAAGAGGATCATTGCAATATTATATCAATAGCAGTTCAGTAAAACCTTCCTTATCGAAACCCTAAATATATTATATTGACAATACATACACATCTATCATGGGCAGAAGTAAGCATCCACGACGACGAGCATCACTCGACTCCCCACCATCACCAACCTCAGTTGCAATGCTATCACGACCAAACAATACACAAGCAGGACACGACGGCAGTGCTCTAATCAACGGAACAATGGGCTCATCAGCATTCTATCAAAAAGGACGTACACCATCAACAATAACACCTCCGGGCTCAACACCTGAAGAAATCACAGACGCAATTAATTTTCATTGGAAGAATCTATCAATTGAATTGAAAACATTTCTACTCAAGGATCCAAGTCAATTATCATTAAGTAAATTTGTGCAGTATTGGACTACACCATCTCGGATTGAAAATACATCACCAAATATCGCTGCTAGTATCTGTGGTTGTTCATGGTACCTCGCCCTAAATTATATGAGTATTAACAAGGTCGTCGAAGCACGTGCATTAATCTTAAATGGATGTTTCATGCAACAGTGTTATAACAAACCAATTGATGAGATTATACAATTATCGAATAGTGCACAAGGGGAACATTTTCGCGAAGAGCTGCCATTTTTTACAGATGGTATCCTTGCCATTGCAAGTGAAGATCGCATGTCCAACTTTTTAAGGAACAAGGTATCATCGGATTATCAACGTCGTATGTCATTCGCTACACAAACTAAAGCAACTAAGAACAAGGTTGCCGATTATGTTAATCAAATATCAAGTGATTGGGATACAGGACGGGGTATTGGTGAGAAACAGAAGTTAGAACGGAGGAGACGTGCCACATTGGATTGTTTACCGGCAGATGAGTTTATTCAAATCAAGTTGACTGATTCAAAAAGTAAGGAGGAGAGTTTAATGAGATATGGTAAGACTATGCCATTGAAGCATTTGTTTAAGAAGTATGCCGAGGATAATAACTTGAGTTTACGAGAGCTACGATTCTCCTATGAAGGGCGGACACTCTTCCTATCGTCTGTGGGTGGCAAGACTCCACAAGATTTGGGTATTGCAAACTTGGATGATATTGTTGTTACCAACAACTCGGCTGCCGCCGCCACCGCTGCTCAAGAAGATAGTAGTAGTAGTAGCTCGTCGGATGAATCCAAGAAAGAGAATGCCCAGCCTAAACCAAAGAGTAGCACAAGCAAGGGCGCCAAGAAGAAGAGGAACAAAAGGGGACGACGAGCTTCATGGGATGGCCCCTCAAGTCCAATGAACGAAGAAGAACGTCTCAAGCTAATACATTCCAGACAACTGGGACGTGTCTTCAATGAGGCATCATCTCAGTTTGAACTAATACGTCAACGGTTGAATGCATTAACGTTGCAACGTACCCCTACAAAGGTTAAGAAGAGTCGAAAGAAGTTATCCAAGGTTGATCCACTGGCGTCTATTCCCTGTATGAATAATCCTGGTAATGAAGGTATCGGGGGTAAGGCGGGTGTGCCATTTTATAATGTACATGTCGGAGAGGCTGATAATCTCTACAAGATTACACAGCCATTACAAGGTATGAAGAGTATGTCGATAGACTTGCATGGCTACACCAAGGAAGAGGCTTTGGCAGAGTTGAATGACAAGCTACCACAATGGGTAGACACTGCTCAACGAGGAGGGTATCCATTTGTACTACCGGCAGTGATCATCACGGGAGGTGGTAATCAAATCTTATCCGAGGCTGTTGATCAATGGATCAAGTCGAATGACAGTGTAGCCAAGGCACCGCGAAACAAATTCAGAAGGAGACGAGCCACACAGTAAAATATGTACAGAGTACAAGCAACGGGGGAATAGTGTATATTAGATAAATTAATTATAACTTAAACAAAATCCTAAAGGTAAACTTAAGAGTACGATATAATGTTTAGTGCCAGGTTGCGGTATCCCTCAAAAGTAAAGGGATGTGAAATATTCACAAGGTTAAGTAACACCAAACATTAACTGCAAGATAACTGATCACTTAATAATACAACATGGGCTTTTTCAGTGATAGGAAACGAGCCAGAGCCGAGACAGATATCAAGGATAAGACACTTGACAATGAAGCAAGTTCTCGTCGTGTTAAGATTCGGTCTGAAGTTGCAACTGACTTCAACTGTTTTCGGTGCAATGTCCCGAAGAAGGCCAAACTGAGATATGAATGGTCTACAAGTGAAGGAACTAAGATTGTGTGTAATGGGTGCCACGGTTTCTTATGTTCCCAATCAAATAATAACAACCCTGATAAGAAAAAGAGCAATAAGCGAGCTAAACAAACAAACAAAACGGCACGACAGCAAACTAAGGAGGAGAGTGATATTGATAATATTCCAGACTACTTTTTCGACTAGGAATGAATATCAATAGATCCGTGATGCTCCCCTCATTGTCCTTCAAAAACTGATAGGTAGATATAAATTGAGCACATCATGTGAACAAATTACATCTAATCCAAATCACTATCCTCATCACCACCCTCAGCAGCCTCCTTCTCCAACCTTTCACGTAACAAATCAACAATAGCACGCTGTGTTCGTCTTTCTAACTTATCCATCTTACTTTGTATATCACGTTTTAAATCCCAATTTACCTTTTTAGTAGTGACGGGTAATACACTTGACCATCCACCGGAACCTACATTCTGCCCGGCGGCTTCTCGTGATTCACGTGATGTTTTTGCTAATGCTATTTCTAATGCTGATTTATTGGATGCTTCTGTATTGGTCTTTTGTTTCTTGGATTGTGGTTTGGCGTCGTCAACTAATTGTGTGGAGGAAGCATCAAGTGATTGATCCTTTGGTACATAATTTCTAAATTGTATAGTGGGCTTTGTTGTATCGGTAACTTGTTGATCATTACCATCATCGTTGTTGTTATTAGGTTCTGTAGTATTACGTCCTGCTTTGGCAGCAAGGGCTGCTAAACGAGCTTTCCTATCCGCCATTTGTTTATTTTATTGTGTGGTTATTGTGTAGGTGGTGTATTTTGTTGCAATGTATCGTTTATATATCGATAAACTCCGCAGATATAAAGTTATATGAGTAATTAGGTATTATATAATATATCACTCCAACACAACTGCTGTTTGATTGAGGTCTATTATCCTCTCACCACAACACAAACACTCACACTTCACTGAATTGCAATAGTGCCAATTATCTAAGAGACTCCCAATTAGTTTCATTCACTCAACGAAATCGTAAAATTTTGACAAATTGCATTGCCATAAAATCTGGGGTCAGTATCAAGAACAAATGCTAATAAGCAGCCTATTATGATGGATTGCGAAGAACAGCCGATGTTTGATATGGAGGATGACTACGGATTTTATGAGGATATAGATATTTCCGATCGGTCGGCGGTGGTGGCAGCTCATACCTATCCAACGCCAACATTGTCGGGCTTATTAGATGATGTTGATGACAACACAGCCCCGTTGTCAATCACTTGTGGATCTCGTATTGAGGATGATAATGAAGATAGTCTTATATCTTCACCTCCTATACTATCACCATTTATGGTGGATATGATCGTAGAAGACGGTTTGCCTTGGGCTTTGCAGGAAAATCAATGGTCACGTCTTTATAATTCCTCTCGTGACGGGGAGTCATTCTCAACCTTCATGAGGAGCGTTAGAGGCCATGGCCAAACTATCATCGTGGCTAAGACATCCGTTGGTAGAATTATCGGTGGATATGCTACTAATGTATGGTCGGGTAGGAAGCAGCAGTCGGAGGCTGGCTCTCAAGGCGAGACGAATCACTCCTTTTTATTTGCAATAGAACCGCCCTCCGCCAAGACCAAACATCAACCTCCTATATCCACTAATACCTCCTTTATCCCTGGACTTGGTGCCCTTGGAACATCACCTACATCTGCATTAGACTTTGATTTCGGCCAGCTATCACTGTCTAAGCATGACAACAACAAGAAGAAGAAGCCACATGTAAATATTTTCAAGCCTTCTCAAAAGTTTAAACAAGTATGTCAGATTAGTAACAAGATGATATCCATGGTTAATGATGATAATAACTTGAGTCTATCAATTGAAAACTCCTTCTCTCGTGGAGTATCATGTACACGAGATGATAGACAAGAGGAGTTTACTATTGTTGAGTTTGAAGTCTATTCTTTGGAGGACTGAGACTATATTTTACTCCTCTCAACACACAGCCGTTATTGGAGACACACAGATGGAATGAGCCACACACGACCCCAAGAATTAAACACCTTGTCCACAATAGATAGATTGAACATGAAACTGTATTGTATGTATACTAGAGTACTGATAACTATAAAATATAAAAATGAACATATGATATGTACTTTTACAAACTCTGCATGATATGTAGTCTGTAGATATCTATCAAGAAGTACATATTCTTAGTAAACATACAATGTTCAAAATTATATACACCCCTTCCCCACCTTTTGAGATCCTTTTATTTTAATGCCAAGATTATTCCCTCCCATTTCACCAACAAACAGACCTAATTTGGTTTGATTCTCTGCAACATCATGGACAGGAAATAACCAGTGGAATGGTAAAGCCGACCCGCAAAGCATAGCATACCCAATAGTGATTGATGGTCCGAGTGTTACCAATAGAAGGATGGTGATAAAGGTTCCATAAACAATCCACATATATCCATTAAGTCGATGTACTTGCTCCCTAGACATGACTTTGACTAGAGCTAGAGTTGCTGAGCTCATATGAGGGAGGAGGGTAACATAAGTCATTATGATGTGAGATATGATGAAAGACAAGATCTAGGAATACTCACCTGTCATCTGGTTAATGAGCATTGAGAGTAGTCCAGTAACGTTGAGAAAATATACAATATCACCCACACGTGTTTTTTCATAAAGTTCAATGAGTTGATTTGTACCATACATAACCTCATACAAAGGAGGACCGTAGAAGTATCCAAAGCAAGATGTAAAAGCAATGGCAGGAGTACGATCATTCCAGATGCATCGTTGAACCATTGCTTGGGCAAAGTATGTCAACGATATCAAAGGAAAGACGATGCCGAGAACCGTCCACACTTGACATGCTTTAACATCCGCTTGCGTGATCTTGGGTTGAGCATAGATGGAGTTTGCACAAGCTGCAAGTGATAATGTAAGATGAAGAAATGAATACGTCAAATACCGTAACTTTCCATACTTGTGCATCTTTCTTTGCATATGTGGTGTTAAGAATCCTAGACCCATAAATATGGTGGCCACGCCCATCACTTTGGGAAGAATAGAAGGTCCCCGATGTTCACCGTTCGTAATGAGCATCCAAACACTCAAGGATACGCTCAGGATGAGGGATACGCATCCTCCTATACCATGTAGCAGTGTCCTGCTTTTTACCATTGCATGATGGTACATAGCATGAAGAAGGAAGCTACCTGAACGAGTTTTGTCTTTTGACCGCCAATCCTCACGCGGTGAGCAGTGAGCATCATCGTCATCTTTGCCTTTGCCGACATTGGCTTCTTCTTTTGCCTTTGCAATCATCTCATCTGCGATTCTAATTTGTATTGCCGAGTGTATCCCAAATACGAAAAGGAGTATAATACCACCTGCAAGACAGGTTGCTAGTTGTTCATTTGAAAGAATCATTGTTATGACCACTTAGTCTCTGTTACTGTTGTTTGTGATATTATCTCATCTCAATCTCAAATCTTTATGATGACGATGATGAATGATATGATATCAATATCAATCAATTGTGCCTATTGCAATACAAATCAACTTTCAACAGATGCATCAATTAATAAAAGCATATGGCCATATATCATATGTACTTCCTCTCTCTCAACGCACGCTTGGGCTAATCATCATAAACATCGGCGTTAGGGTTAGGGCATTCTCGTAGAGGGTTAGTACGGACCGTACTATTGCAATCTTATTGGGCAAAAGAAAATACATACGTTCACGTTACGACTTCGACTACCATATTGAGGTTGACGTTAAGTAAATTGTAAGAAAGAGAAAGTTTTAACACAAGATCAAACTTTTTTAAACTCTGAAGGTGTTATTTAGTTGTTTGCTAGTGGCGGCACAGAGTCAATTAAACGCTGTGAATAATATCAAGCATATCACACAATGGACAACTTCAATATGAGCATGATGGGCGGCGGTGGCAATAATCCCCAAGGTGGAAAGAAAGCTGTACATGTCAAGGTGAGTTCATCTAAAAATTATATCTTATCTCGATGACTAAGTTCAACAACAATAGCCCCCTGTGTGAATGATGGATATAGACGGAGGCTGGGGATTAAATGAATGTGCTACAGTGTATATATGAAGATAATTGGTGTTGTGAAACAATTCTGCTTTCTCGTTTCACATCTCTGTCACAAATTATAAATCTAAACTATTGCCATGAGATGATGACTGTGGCATATGTCGGTGGCACATGACAGTGTCATATGACTATGGATTTGCAAATTGATATTCCGATATGATGATATATTGATATTAATACTAACGCAGCATCCATCCTTTTCCCAACTCTCTCTGTGTTTATTTAACGTCCCCTACACCCTTCTCAAAACGTCATAATTTCCATTGCAATTAATAAACATCAAAAACAATATAAAATCATCATGACAACATAATAAACAGTGGGCAGGGAAAACGATAGCCCTAGGAACATTTCCACATCAAGAAGCCGAAGAGAAATGTGCCCGTGCCAAGGCATTAACACGTGCATGGCGTTCTACCATGCGCCCCAAACCAACTCGTGAATGGGTAATGTTAGAATTAGAGAGATTGGGTGTACGTGTTGTTAGTGGAAGATTGAAGAGTGGTGGTCCAGGTGGTGAAAGTGGTGGTGCAGGTGTAGGAGATGATGATAGTGCTGATAGTGTTGGTGGTGGTGGTGGTGGTGATAACAAGGGTGTTAATAACAATAATATGTCAGGGGTGAGTTTTATTTTGGGGGTTGCAATTTTATAAAAAGTACATATGGTACCTATCTTATGCTCAAATTTCAACTCTGTATTGATATGCTGCTGGATGAAATTTATAGATGGCTGCCATGGGAATGGGTAATAACATGGGGATGGTAAGTTTTTCAATTGTTGGTTATGCGTTAATAGGTGGTGTAACTCGTTCTTCCCCAACCCGTAATACTAATTTTATTGTTTGTACTTTTTAATAAACAAAACACAGATGGGGAACAATATGCCCAATCTTGGCTCTGATCCAAGTCCTGGTAGTAGTAATCATCGTCCCTTGGTTGGTGGGGGTTCTGCCGCGGCATATGAGGCAGCTCGAGCTGATCATTACGGAAAGTGAGTATCTAGAATTTGAAACATATGTGTCTACACTCTACCATTAATTTACCCTCGTCACTAATCCCATTCCCTTATTCAACAAACCGCACTCTCATTAGACTTGATAACAAACAGGGTGGTGCTGCACAGGGAGGAAATATTGGTGGAAATATCAATAATAACATGCCTAGCATGCCAAACAATAACAACAACATGGCAGCACCCACCATGCCATCATTCGGCCTATCCGTGAACCCCAATCAACACTACGAGATGCTCAAGCTTCATCATATGAACTTATTGAATGAGATTCAAGAAACGACCCTTATGATGAACTTATATCAGCAGCAGCAGTTGCAACAGCAGGGTGGTGCTGGAGGAGGTAATATGTCGAATAACAATATGGGAAACATGTCGAATAATAACATGAACCAGATGGGTCAAATGGGGGGAGGAAATCAAATGGGCCAGCAGAATAACATGACACCATTGATGAATCAAGGCATGATGAATCAAAATCAAGGTATGAATAACCAAGGTGTAATGCTTGGTAGCAACGGTATGAACAACAACGCTCCCCAAGACCAGCTGTCAAATAGTCAAGACCGACCTAGCAGTTCTGCTAGTGGCAATGTAAATGGTGCCGGCGGTGCTGGCGAAAGTAAAGAAGATAAGGCCGCGTGGCTTAAGCAGTTGAAGGATGATATTGCAAAGCGGGAGAAGGAAGCTGAGGCATTAGAAGCCTCGATCGGTAATGATGAAAAGAGGAAGAATGATGATGGCACCCCTTCCTCCAACAAGAAGGCCAAGTTAGACACAACCGCTGTCTAAGGAGATGGTTTTGGGATTGTATATATGTCTACTTTGTATGGTCTGGGTTTTCAACAAGAATTTGATAACCTAGTTTGATTTTGAATGAAAAACATTTATCTTAATGAATATTGTACATTTCGTAATATATATTACACTTCACTTGAATTTGAGATATATCATTTTCAATCTTCTCAATTGCAAATATTAGTAGATACACAAGCCTTGCATTTACGGTTTTCTCCCTTCTTGAGTTGGCTCTTTGAATAACTGTCGGCAGCTTTTGTTTGAGAGCATGCCTTACACCAAAGGTGATTGGGATCACCACTGCTAAGGTTCTCAGGTTCCTCCTCATCTTCTCGTAGAGCCTCGTTCAGTTCCTCATTCAGTTTACGGAGTAGTGATAGTGCTTTCTTAGCACCACGGCGGTCACTTGGCGTCTTTGCCATTGTTACACTCTGCTTCTGTGTATCAGATTTGCCTGTAATCTTCACACGGCGGCTGTAGATGAGATGATTCTTCGACCTCTTGAGCTTCCATCCTCCTTGTTGAAGAGCTTCTTCCACTGTCCGTGCCTTTTGTTGAGGTTTGGAGGCAACTGCTGTATCCTCCTCCTGCTCCTCCTCTTCCTCTTCCTTGATATTGTTATCATCCAATGTTTCATATGCAATAGTGGGAGATATGTCTCTTTCAATAGGGATATTAGCAGTGGGTTGCTCGTCGAGTTTGGAGCAACGTCGAATCGGAATCGGAGTCGGAGTGGTTGCTTCCTCTCCATCAAAATGGATGAAGCAAAGAGTGGCTGTTGAGAAAACCACAGATCCCGTCTTACTCCTTTTAGATACAAGTGCAGAACTCTTTAATCCCTCTTCAGAGCTATCATCCTGCCAGTATCTCTCATCAGAACTATCAATACTATCTTCTTCATACTCATCACCTTCTTCTTTATCCTTTACTATAACTCGGTCACCTTCTGAAAACTCGACACAGCTGTGAACCGAAGAACTTAGTGCAAGTAACCCTTCCATTGCCGAACCACTGCCACCATTATCCTCACTTGATAAATAGTTCTTCAGAGCCTGATCGGCGTCAATAGATACTTCGGTGCATGATTCTTGTCCATCGACTCTTAGTTTGAGGAACTCCTCAGCCTCTGACAGCTTCACTGGCAACTGTCCTTCCACAATCTCTTCACCGTCTATTTCAGTATAAGTATGGGCAAACTCAGTTAAGAGAAGGACACACTCTCTGTTTGTGATTCTCTTCCTCTTCAATGCAGTATAGAAGTCATTCTTGGCGATCCTAATTTTCCATGTCTTGTATTGTGTTTGTACACTTTGTTTGAGACCTGTCATCTCGTGGTCATAAGGGGTAGGCCTTCCCCTCCAAACAGATATAGTACGAAGAATGTATTCGACACAGCACTTCACAAGATGACTTGAGGGCTCATCTGCATCCACATTAAAGGCAGATCTCAATATTGGCATCCTTCCTAATGAACGTAATGCCATAAGTGATAAAGCCTGACTAATAACCAGGGTCAAAGGGTTCAGATATGGGGCCAAGGCATAGTCGAATGAATGTCGATGAAAGGAGACCCAAGATAGAAATACTTGAGTTGATTTGAAAGACAACCACGACATCAGCATCCACCAAAATCCAATAAAAGCAGCAGAATGTACCCGTCCAATTGTAACTAGCTTTCTGGATCGTATAATCCGCTCACGCTCTGTCTTTACAAGGGTCCTACGTGTACTGTGCACCATCATAGCAGTAGATGTCCAACAGGAATCTTGCAATGCATCGTCGAGAACACTGAACTTGGGCACGAATCCGGAAGGATTCGTTCCATTTAGCCGAGGCGTTTCACAGTATGATAGAAGGACAAGCTTCAGATAATTAGTAATAAACTGGGAGATTTCCAAAGCCAATGCAGCAGAGGGGGTCTCCCTTCCTTTCACCTCGTCATCCTCTGGCGGAGGAATGTTCTTTTCCAACGTTGCTTGTAATGTCATGTGGATGTTTGAACTATTCTCAGTAATGATGACTTGGTCACTGGCCTCAAGAGTTGAAAGAAGCTCGCCAGTGTATCCGCTTGATACTGCAATATGCTCAAGGCTAACCCCCTCGTTACCTTGACTCCCAACCGATCCTAGGTTATATTGAGATACCAACCTTCTCAACCTCTTTGCAGCAATCTTGGCCATCTCAGCAGATATCTTTTTAGCATAAAGTTCAGTTATGGCTTCTTCGTTAATCTCCAGTCTCTTGTACTTCTTTGAAGTTCCACCAACCAGACGGATTGTAGAATAATCAGGCTTTGCTTGTTTACGTATTTCTGAAGCCGTTTCTGTAACCCTTACTTTTGCATCTACCTCGTATGAACAATTAAAGTTGGTGAGAACCGCTTGCTCATCTCCCTCCCAACGATTGCTTAGATTAAACCGTATGGCATTCCTAATAGGAAGGATGGTTGACTTGAAGTTTGATGTGTTCATTAAATACATTCCACACTTTCTTGCAGCATTACTAAGCTGTTTATAATCATAATTGCACTCATCTGGGAGAGGGATCATCCGTGGCTTACCAGATCGACAGTCATCATCGTAGATTCCCAACTGCACAATCATACTAACGATTTTAATATCAATATCAACGTCTTCTATTGACTCGAGTGAGTTGATAATTTGTGTAATCCGTCGAGTACAAAACTTTGTAAGTCCGATACCCAGCTTTTGTTTTGGAAACAACTTAGTAACTTTTTCAACTACATCATCATCTCCAAGGGCTAGTGCTGCCGCAAGCATTACATCCTCTTTATCATGCTCATTACTAATCAAGGGAAGGTTTAATCTTTGTAGGTTGTTACTTCTTAATGGTTCTACCCCCTCCCCAACCTTTAAAACTAAATCATACAAGTTTTCTTCAACCTGTGCAAATACTCCTACTTGAAACAAACTTCGAAACAAGAAGTCTTCTCCAGCTGACATTGGACTTTTACCTTTCTTTCTCTATACATAAGGGTATGAGAAGATAGTTTATGCATTGATATTAAAGATGTCTAAAATCACACACCACTAATCTACAACCATTTGCAACAAACATGACGGCTATTTCCTTTTCTATGCTAATTGCATCTGCACTTTTTATCGTCGGCGGAGTTAGTGGTGCCGCTGCATTAGAAAACAACAACGATGAAGAGCGTATCTATTTTCCAGGTGAAGAAGGAGAACAGTGCAGAAGTAAGTTAGTCAAGGAATGGCTATCAACAGGAGAAGGTGATCGTACATCCTTAAATCCAAACTATGAAGATGGTGTTACTAAAGAAAAGCTAGATAGTATCATGTCAACAGAACTATACAAACGAGCAAAAGACAAATGCTCAGCTGAGATTGAATTATACAATAGAGCAAGCGGTGTAGTTTGTTTACTTGAAAGTCAAGCGAGTTATGATCTCAATTATACTGATTTCTGGATGGGTGGACCGTACTATCTTGATGGGGAGTTTGATCTTGCTACGGTATGTTTATGATTGAAGATGATAATGATGTATCAAAAGTTATACTAATCATCTCTCACTCTCTCGATTTAGATGTTTCAGTATACCGCCAACTTTACTCAAATTGCCCTCGATCCTGATATGTGCATGGCCGATTGCTATCTGGGTGGTGAAGTTGGTGGTGAAACATGTGAAGTGCATAAAGTCTGGATGAAGAACTATGGCAAGATCACACTTGAACAATATTGTAATATGGAATGGGGACGTATAGATATGGCATACTTTTCGTTGAAGTTATGTGCAGCTGAGGCGATTGGTGCCCCTACAAGTACATCTGATGAAGAAGGAATGAGTAAGAGTGAATATGTTGGTCAAATGCAAGCGCAAGAAGTGACTTACTCGATTTGCAAATATCGGTACTGTGATAGTTATGTCTATGATTACATTAAGAAAGGTTGGGACAAAGCAGAAGATGGAGGAGGAGACGAATCAACTACTCCATCGACAGACTTTGCAAAGGTCCAGCTGAGACATTAACATTATGAGTTGATGATTTGACAGTTTTAGGTGATATGTACAGGTAGGAGAATCGATCTATAGTCTGTTTAGTGCAGTGAAATGTATAGTCTTTAGTTTAAAACAACTCTTTGATGTAGTCATTACGACACCCTGCTATTTAAGATTAACAGGGACATAATACTATATACATTCATCACCTCACTAACATTGTCTTCCGACTCCTCTCATACCCCTTGCAAACCCATCCTTCTTACTTTCCCTCTTTTTTCTCTGTCCAGGCTTCTTCTTCTTAGTTTTGCCTGGAGTAGCCATGTTATTATCAGTTACCTTTAAATCACTTCTGGCAAAATCTCTAGAGGCACTTCCAGTGATTACAAAACCATGATGTGATATATTCACTGCCAACGTGTCATCTGTGCAAGCCATCGAAAGAGCCTCTGCAGGAAGAGGACTCCGATAGACTTCTTGCCTAGATGAGATGTGATAGACAATCATTTCATATGAAGATGAATCAATCCCAAACCACTGTCCGTCAATTTCATCTTCTTCCTCTTCGGGACGCTTGCAAATGGTAACAAAAACATACTCCTCATGAATAATACAGACATAGTGTAGTAAGTAATCTTGACCAACGACTTCGATTGATTGGTACGTATTATCTTGGATGTTCATGATGTGTAATACAGGTCCTTGTAACGGATCAGTAGAGTAGACTGCATACTTAGAAGTCAATGATGCTCCCATATGTGACCAAGGCGCTAGCTCTTCACTCTCGACCATCGATTTTTTGATTATATCAGCTATTCCATCTCTATTCACGTCAACACTTATGAACACGATTGGCATAGTAGGCCCGGATATTAAGATGTTTGTACATAGCACAGACTGTGTATCTGAATCTAATCGACGCTTGTAAGGACGTGATGCAAACAAACTGGTACCCTCACGGTATCGTTCAAGATGTAAGCTCTTAATGATGGTTCCAAATCGAGATGAGAATAAGAAGAGTCGATGGCCTTGAATGCCAGGATGTCCACTTATACTCGGTTCATTGCCCTCTTCGTCGTCCAGAGATAGACCGGCTGGGATACGGATAAAGGCATGAAATAGATAGATACCCTTTCCACAAGCTATGATTCTCGGAGTCACCGATATATGGACATGTGATTCGTCTTCGTATGTTGACAAATAGTTGTGGAGACTCTCTTGTAGCTCATCATATACACCCGGCTCATCTGAGCCACCGAGTATGAAGTCAATAATGGATGCACGAAGGTCGTATGCCTGTATACACTCATCTTCCACTAAACCTTCATTTCCAGCAACGATCAGATCTTCACGTGATATTACAGTCAGCCATGGCTTGATTGAATGTTGCTCGTCAATATCGCTGTGCTGCTCCTCAACTGATTCCTCAATAATGCATGCCACCGAATCATCATCTAAATCAATGCTAACTAAGTCACAACTATCCTTCTTGGTGGAGAATGATGAAGGAGTAGGGCGAAGACAAACAACCTGGGAGATGCGCATGTCATAGTATGAAGATTAAGAGAGGTGATCATAACTTCTGTTAGTGTAAGTGGCTTACCAACTCATTGAGACTTCATATTGAATACAAAATGTACATGACAAGACAATACTAACGCGGACTTTCCTGACGGCATATGATACTGTTACTGTTGTCACTGCCACCACCTCCTCGGACAACTTCAAACAAACGAAGTGTACAATCTTCATATGCTGCCAATGCTCTCGTACTTGAATCTTCACTGTAGGCTGTATTCGACCAAATCTTAACTTGACATTGATTGTCTCGTGTCTTCCTAAGGGATGGTGCTCCCTTTGTTGCCTTGAATAGTTGCACGGCAGACTCTCTCCCGATACAGCTATGTTGCCTGTTGCTACTGGACCCGGTAGTCATGTAATTGCAAGCATCAACTATAGCCCGTACATCTCGAACCACAGTATAGTGTGAGATGAATGTCTCCTTTGTCTGTTTACATTCATCCAAAACATCAACATCATCATTCTCCCCCTCACTCGTCTTCATACCAAACGGCCAACCATGACGAAATAACAACATCTTCCACAACTGAGGTGATCGTGTACCAACCTCATCACGCCATGATTGACAAACCTGTGGTAATGTCGAAACACACTTATCATCACAATATGATAATATCTCATCTAACAAATGATGTGTTAATTCTTGATGTATAATCATTGGACCTGCATTGAGTTGCTGCTGTTGCTCCTCATCCATCTGTTGATCAAGATGCATCTCCTCCTCGGCTGATAATTCAATAATCGTACCATACAATAAAAATTGTTCTTCTTTATCAGATACTACAAGTCCATTAGTACGATGTCGATCGTATATTAATATACCCTGTATGGTTAGATAGACTATTGATGTTGGTTGTATCTTTTCCTTGGTTAGGAGCTGATGTAATGTTTGTGAAATGATGGATTGCTGTTGTTTGTCCTTATCTTGTTGTTCGTCATCACTTTCATCACCACTGCTACTGCTAATATTACTTCCATCATTATCAATACCTTGCGGCTCCTTATTCTCAACAGTAAATCTTGTATGGTACATCATATCAACACATGAACTACCTTCCTTGGTATTGGCATTATACGAAGACTTAAGCGCGGCATCCCGAACTTTAACAGGAAGAGATGACATTGGTTTAATAACATCATCACTAGTAGAATGTGTCGGTACATACTTTTCATGTAATACTTGATAGAGTGTTAATGGTTTCTGTGATTTGATCTTGTGATTTCTTTTAAACTTTGGTAATTGGTGATAATGCTGATATGTACATCCAGTAGAATTGTCTTCTATGTTGCCGATACTATCAGAACGACCTTTCCGCCCTCCCTTCTTACTGCCACCATGCTGTTGTTTGTTATATGATGTACCCTTGCATGTATCCTTACCAAGATAAAACTCTTTAGCACATAATCTCTCATCTTTTACATTCTTATACTGTTGAGATGTTGAATTACTTCTATCCCTACTACTACCCACTACAGTAATATCATTATTATCTCTGTGTTTATTATTAGCATTTGGATGTGATTTACCTTTAGACTTTTTGAAACCACCTCTTTTGCCTTTTACCATTTTGTTACCTTTAAATCTACCTCCTTTACCTACTTTGCGTCCATTATCATAATCTTCATCACTGTCGTTAAAGTCGACATTATCATCATCGTGTTGTTTTTGGGGTAGATATTCAAATCTAGATTCAGGACGAGTGTCGGTCCATATATCAATTGTAATACTACTACTAACTTTATCCTCCTTTATATCAATACCTTTCTTGTCATCTTCGCTTAGAACACCAATACCATCTCCTTTCAATATCAACCATTCATCTAACTTTTCAAATGATATTTTATAATCATTACTAGTAGCAGTAGTATAAGTACTTAGTGAATTACTACGTTGTTTATTGCGACGTTGTTCCTTCTGTAACTTTGCGGCTGTACGACGTTCTGTGGATTGTTCAACTCTTCTTTGCCAATTACCCCTTACCATTGTTTTAATCTCTTCTTGTGTTTATATTGCAATTTTGCAATGTTAAGAAGAGTGATATGCCTGAAGGTATATAACTTGAAAACTATGTAAAAAGAAGTATATAATATGAACTAATTGCCTTTACTTATTGATAGAAGGAAGCTAAGATATCGTATTGCGTCATTCAGTCGACGCCGAATCTGCATATGAATATCACATCATTACTGAGCAGAATCTAATATCAGTACGGCGTACTTCGTATCATACATATTCGATATCAGTACGTAAAGAGACGTAAGAAGGCTGCCAATATTTGACTAATAGAAGTATTGTTAGTGCCTTTATAAATGTGCTGGGGGGTTACTGACCTTGTTATGCACCTAGCCAATGCCAATCTTCTACTATTGTAGCACCTGCATGCTGTTATACCCCACTTCATGGCCAAACTTGCCTGGGAGTTGGCAGGAAATCGAGATTTGATCTGAATCCTGAGGCATCATATGGCGATTAATACACATTCCGTCATAAATATACCAACCAACCACTTGTGATACGATTCCCATTTTCTCTCTCTAAGGTCAGTGTGGTATAAGAAGAAATCGGAACTACCATTAAGATTCTTAGTCCGTATTATATATCAACAACTACTCCCCGTCAACATTCTCATCGAGCTCACTATCTTCATCATTCTCAACCATAGAAAACATATTGTTCTCTACACTCAATAGCAATTCCTCCATACCTACTCCATCCTTTGAGGTTGTCAAATATATAACCGGATCCATATATACCTCCTCACTATCATGATTTGTTGTGTTAGTACCCATGTATAATGAATGGTACCGCATGCATAGTTGATTTGCAAGTCGAACACATGTCGCTTTACTTGACCCATCAACCTTTGTTAAGACTATAGTGTATGGTATTGAATATTCATCACACCATCCCATTACACTGATATCAAGTAGTGGAGGATCTGGTAATCTTGAATCTAATAAGAGATATAGACGTTTCAATGGTGGTGATGGTGAATTATGCTGATTGATCCTTTGTTGATGTTTATTTAGCTTGTTCAAGTTGTCATTATTAGAATCAGGCCATGGTTGTATACTACCACTAGACGTATCATCTTGAGTGGATGCCCTTGAAATCAAGAATTCTTGTGTCTTCCTCTGCCATTCATCCACAGATTCATCCGGTGCTGCCGCATATCCAAATCCTGGCAAATCTACTAGAAATAACTTACATAGATTTGGATTATTCTGTTCTTTCTTCACTTCATTATTGGATAACAAACCAAAATAATTGATTGTTTGTGTCCTACCTGGACGTTTGGATGTTTTTGCTAATTCACCAAAACCGCTTGCTCCAGTGGTTCCTGTAGTAGTCCCACCCCGTTGTATCATGGATGATAATGCATTTATTAATGATGATTTACCAACATTAGACCGTCCCAAGAATGCCACCTCAGGCGTACCATAATTTGGTGGTTCAAAATTGGGAAATGATGATGGTGAAAAGTATTCAAGATGTGAGTTACGAAATATACGTGGTAACTTATTCTTGTGCAAAGAGAGTAAGAGATATTGTTTAGATATGACTATTAAACAGAAGGAGATAATCTCTTGAGTAACTTCCTATCTTGGTTTGGATTTCACACAAGATAAGGACCTGCCCAAGAGCCAACTAATACGGTAAACTGGTCCTCCTCAAACTAACTAACCCTCATCCAACAATATCATTCGGACAACTTTAATAATCCGACTATGGCGATCAATCATCTTTGTCTTATCTTCGGGTGACGAAAACGTCTCTACAACATGCTCCAATATAACTCGATCCAACAGCTCCCTTAATGATAATATCAGGACGGCATTTCCTTTGGCTTTTTCATCTTCGCTACTAACTTTGAACTTGAGCCATTTATCAACTATTATTGCATCTTTACTAATTCAAGCTCCCCACCGAAGAGAATAAGGGCAAACTTGGAAACGAAGTTAACCTCTGATAAGAATGTTTCCGGTGGTCGTTTGTTTCCTGGTGTTGATGTACCAAGGCTTCTATGTTTCGAGTGGAAGACTGCATAGGCATCTTTTCCCGACTTTGATGCTCGTTGTACCCGTGTCCTTTGGAATGAATTCGATGATGGCCGGCAGGTATCCTTACTATCATTAGTGAGCAGTCTTCCGCCACCTTTGGGACTGGTTGGTCTGATAAGTGTTGCAATATTTGGGTACAAGCCTCCAACGATACAACAGCTAGTGAGAAGAGCATCCTCGTTGGCAATATTGCATTCATCCATATCAGAAGAGCCGTTGTTTTGGGATACAAGGCCTGCATCGATCATGAGACCTTCAAACTGCTTCCGTAGAGTATCCATGTCTCGGAGTGTCATGCTGTTTAATGCATGACATCTACAAAACTTTTCACGCAGATGATGTTTCTCTTTTGTCCACGCTCGATATGCCGCAACCACTGCAATTAGATCTCCCTTAACTGTCCCTCCTGGCCAACCACTACCGCCAAATCCATGTTCAATCAAGTCATCTCTTGCCTCGATCGATGATGTGTTAATATTTCTATTATGAATACATGATTTGGTACAAGATAGTGCTGCCGCAATTGTCAATGCATTATCAAGACAACCTAACACGCATCCGATGATGAGCATCTTACCAACTTTGGCGTCCATAGGTAATCTTGATAGATGATATCCAAGTGGTGTTAAGCGATATAACTCTTCACCATCCGTGCCATCGACTACTCTAATAGCTTCCACCTCCATCAAATGCTTACTTGCTTGTATAAGACTTGTTTCGGCAGGTGGTGTTGGTGTATTTGATAAGAATTTGATTGGTTTGAAGCCAGGGACAAATGGTCGTTGAACCTCTCTGTCTTCATTCACTGCTTTCCGATTGTATTCATCTCTTCGTTGTTCAAACAGTAAACCAATCTGTAATACCAACTCATCAAGTGGCGTACGAACCATTTCTGGAACAGTGGAATCCAATAATTCGGTATTAGCAAACTCCTCCGAACAGAGTCTCCAGCAGGTACCAGAGGATGTACGTCCTGCCCTACCTGCCCTTTGTTTCATAGATGCATGTGACGTCCATACTGTAACAAGTTCCTTGATTCGAGCTTCAGAGTTGTGACGGCTTTCCTTTACCCTGCAGCTATCAATCACATGTGACACATCGGGTATGGTAACAGATGTCTGGTTTAAGGATAAGAGAAGATGAGGCAATGTGAGCACTTGAGACTCATACATACAAAAAGCAAACTATTACTGAACATACCTCGGCAATGTTAGTTGCCAATACAACCTTAACAGTTCCAACAAAGGCAGGTGTAAATACTTGCCGTTGATCAGCCTTGGGTATAGAGGAATGTAACTTCATTATTTTGCACAAGTTACGATCACTCACAACCGTGCCCTTTTCATAAAGACATCGTGCTAAGGATTCAATCTCCCCCATGCCTGGTAAGAATACGAGGATGGCACCGGTAGCTCTATATCTACCATCAGTTGTATCATTCAATGTATTTTTTGTTCGTTGTTCCTCGATAATCTTAACTATTAATGCTCGTATCAGTTTGTTATCTATATTCTCGGTGGCACGTGGTGATAAAGAGACACCGCTATTTGAGCTGTTGCTATTGGCTCGTTCATTCTTTTGGTTGTCACTATTTTGCCGAATCATCATTGACTGTTGACCACTATACTGTTCACATTCTGATAACCATTTCGTTTCTACTGGGTAAGTCCGTCCAGGTACGTCAATGGCAACAGGAACAATACTCTTGGTACTAAAGTAATCAATAAAGAGATCTGATGATGCCGTGGCTGACATTAGAATAAGTCGAGGCATACTTAACGATGATGGAGATGATATCATTCCTTTTAATAATGTCAGGACGAAATCCGTATTAACATCTCTTTCGTGTGTCTCGTCAATAATGAGATGAGATATCGTATCAATTGACAATAGTGGAGCAATATTATCATCTTCATCTACTTTGTTATTGTCATTCGATTCATTTCGTTGATTCACTAGCATTCGTAATAAGATACCAATAGTCATATAAATAATACGACATGATGGCAAGTAAACTCTTCGATCAGATCGTACCATATATCCCACTGAACTACCCTGTACACCTGGCGGGGGACATCCTCGTTCCTCTGCAACACGGCTTGCTAATGATATAGCTGCTACCTTTCTTGGTTGTGTTACTACAATGTATCTCCTTCTTCTACTACTACTTGCTTCTGCCATACTACTATTACCTCCATCACAGTCATTACTCTCCTCCAATATGAATTGAGGTACCTGTGTACTCTTACCACTTCCAGTAGCCCCACTCAATACCACTACCTCATTATCATTAATTATTTGTAATATATCTTCTTTATAATTTGATACTGGTAAACTTTTTCGTATAGCTGTGAATGATGTACGACGATTCTCATCGTCAATAACTTCCGGTATAATACGGGGTGAACTATTATTATATTGATTGGTATTTCGGTATGATTCTTGTTTCTGATATGCTTGTTTAACTGATTCTAATGGGTCAATTATTGGTATAGAGGATGACTCTTTATCATTCTCATCATCTACCCCATCATCACCACCAACTTCCTCTTCTTCCGGAAAAGGTTTTGGAGTAACCGAAACATACAATACCGTACCATCCTCTAAGCCACTAATATCTATATCTAAATCAAACAATATACCCTTATCCTCGTGTTGTATAAATGCACGTATTGGTGTCTTTTTCAATTTCAACTTGGATTTTGACTTTTTAAGTAGGTCTGATATTGAGGTTGTTTTTGGTAGTACTAATACCTTTTTGGTACCAACTTTAAATGGATCCTTCTTCTTATTCTTCTTGCTACTGCTGCTCTTTTTCTTATCCTTTGTATCTGACTTTGGAAAGATTGCTTCTACTAATTCAATACGTACATTTATTGAGTTGCTGATACTTGGGTTTGATTGTGCAGTAGGATTTGCAGTACTTCTACTTCTCGGCTGCTCATTGCTTTTACTTGCAACAGTAGTAGTAGTAGCATTAAACCTCTGTTGCAACTGACGTTGTTCAAATTGACATATCAATCGTTTCATAAATCGCTTTTGCTCTCGTTTCTTATCATGTGCTGATAGTTCCTTCTTGTTGCTGTCGTCAACAATACCACTATCTTCCTTCTCCAAGCTCATTAAGAGATCAATAAGGGCTAATTGACTCTCTTGACTTAATATAGCTTTACCACCGCCTTTGATTTGACTACTACTACCGCTACTGCTCATAACTATTACCTAAATATTTTGATGCATGCACTAACTTTGGTTATAGATTTTGATAAAAGTATAATGTTTATCACACTATAACCACCACAGTTCAAAAGATCATTAAAAAGTGATCTATGGAGTATGCTGTTGGTATACGAATCCTAAAATTGATGCCGTAGGGCCTTATTTATTAAGAGGTGTAGGTAATAAGGTGATGTACATAGCCGCCTGATGTGGAAGGGTATCCTTGGTATCCTCTGAACAGTAGGTAGTACGATATTGTACTCAATAGGTACACGGATAGAGATAGAACACAGCTGGTTGTAGTTTGCAATTGTCGGCTCTTTAGAGACCACACCATATCGATATATACCTCACTGTTATTATTTGATTTGTCAGTTTTCTCTGTGTTGCAAAAGCATACCCACAGGGTCATCTAAACTACTATACTCTCATAATAATCGCACTTCATTAAAAATGGGAGAAAGTGATCAAACTACTCGTCCAAGACGGAAGAGAATCAGTAATACTACTACAAATGGTATAGTTTCATCAATAGATAAATTGCATAGTGCTGTTAACGGTGTAGATGTAGAGAATGGCAACGGTGCAATCGATAATAACTCCTCTAAATCTCAAACTAGTGGAGTTAGTAATAGTAGATCAGCCACAAGAAGAAAGAGAATACAGAAAGCTAAACGAAGGAAACAAAAGAACAAGTCAAATAGTACAACATTAATAGCTATCGGTTTCATTGTATGTATTATAAGTTTTGGTATCATCTACGAGGTTGGTGTATTGTTGAGCAATTTGATATTAAATGGTGCACCAACAATGTCAAACTCCTCCACTACTTCTACTAAACAGCAGCAGCAAAGTGATGAAGATATAGAAACATTACTACAAAGTAAAATACCAAATAATAATCTACCATTAACTACAGAACAAGAACAAACTATACTCCAATCTGCATCTCAACATCTTAATACATTTCCAATATCAATAGGTACCGACGCCGGCACTAAAGATGATCAAGATTGGGAAAGTATATTACATCCCGGAACAGAGGCATTACAATACTTTACCGGTAATGGTAATAGACGTTTTCAAAAGAAGAAAAAGAAACTGGCTGCTAAAGATATTGCTAGTTTGTTATCTAATAACAAGTTAAGAGGCAATCAAGAAAAAGAAGTTGTAAGAGATAAAGAAGAAGAAGAGGATGATGGATATATGAGAGTACCTAAACTATGGGACCCTCTACCATACAGAATAATAGCAAATGAACGAGATAAACGTAGTGGTATAATTACCACCAATGCTAGAGAGAGTGGTGTAAGACGTTATCTTGGTAATTTTGGACAACGATTAATGACTCCTGTTGAGGCTAAGTCAATTGGTAGTCGTATCAAAGTCAATACAACTGAAGGTGAAGTACTACTTGAAACAATATTCGTAGCAATAGCAAGTTACAGAGATTATCAATGTACACAAACAATCGAATCAGTATTCAATCGAGCTACATATCCACAACGGATACGTGTAGGTGTGATAGATCAAATACATTACAACAAAGACACGCCATGTTCAACACCCAAAAATGGTACATGTATTGAGAATCCAAATCAAGCTATATGTAAATATACAAAACAAATTGATTATTTAACAATAAATTCAGAATTATCAGTTGGACCAGTCTTTGCAAGACATTTGGGTCATCGTCTTTATAGAGGTGAATACTTTGGAATCCAGTCAGATGCACATGTTGAATATGTAAAAGGATGGGATGTTGAAATTATAGAACAATGGCATTCTGCTCAAAATGAAATGGCAATATTAAGTACTTATCTATCGGGTGTTGAACATCATATTGATTTAGAGACTGGTGAAAGGATATCAAAGTCACGACCGATAATGTGTCAAAGTGACTTTGAGGGACGAGGGGGATTGAAACATTTGAGGCATGGACAACAGCCTGAGGGAGTACCGTATATACATGATATGCCTACTTTGAATCCATTTTGGGCGGCCGGCTTTTCCTTTGGAAGGGGACACTTTGTGGTTAATATACCGTATGATCAACATTTACCATGGATATTCCAGGGAGAAGAGATATCAATCGGGCTTAGAGGATTTAGTTATGGGTATGATTATTACAGTCCCGAACGAGCGGCATGTTATCATTACTACCACCGAAAGAATCCACCTCCTATGTTTTGGGAGAATAGCCAAATCTACCGAGGATCGGGACTGTATGGTATGAATCGACTCAATGCCATTATACAAATGTTAGGACCTAGTCATAAGACAAACGGTGGTGGAGAAACTACCGATTGGATAAAGACGGATGAACTAAAGTATGGTATAGGAAAGGTACGAGAGTTAAGTACCTTCTTTGATACGTTTGGTATTGATGTTAAGAAACAAACAGTTGAGAAGCATCTTTGCAAGTTTGTCGGTCAGCCAATGCAAAAGAAGTTTATCCCAGCATTAAGATCTAATCAAATGGGGTTGGATTATGATAAGATCAACTACCGCTTTGTTGATCCTGATTCACCGATTCCGATCAGGGCACAATAAGTGCTTGGCTATCCATTCGAGGGTGCATATGATGTGAACAATATGTGATATGGGCTGATGCAGCTATCTGAAGACTTGGATAATTGGTGAGTTGTATATCCTCCGCTATCGATAGAATCAAATATATGCACGGGAGAGAAGTAGTACATACGAATTGGTAGTTGTCACAACAGGTGCATTATTAGATAGATTGCGTGAGCTTAGTTAATTTTGAACACCATGACTGATGCCTTGCCCAATCAGCCTTTTGGCACTCAACCGAGCAATAAGTCTTATACCAACATCCACCGCATAAAAAGAGAAGTTTACGGTCCTTCTCGTTGGAGTAACAGGTTTGACACAATCCTATTCTAGGCAAAGTCTTTGCTTGCAGAAAGATCTCATACAGGCAAAGACAAGAAGATCTCTTGAAAAAGTATTTGGATGCATCGTAAAGTAGACCTTCTAGAAGGTCACGCAGTATACTTCGGCTTGCTTTTGATATCATGACTGCATCGGTATTAAAATTGTGTTCGGAATGCAATGCCGTTATTGCAATTAAAGCAACTCGATGAGTAGAGTGGCCTTCGCCAACCCGCTTAGACCGGTGTCGCTGACCGAGTAATGTGTTTGTTCCAAGACAGACAAAGAGTTGTAGAAGCTTTTTCTGATACTCTTTACTATCCCAAATCTCGGAATACTTTCCTGTTTCTTTCAACCGTTTGATTATATCATTGTGTAAATCAAGAAGACGGGGGCGATTGCACTCTGAGTTATGAACCTCACGCATTTCCAATTCAAATTGCTGCACGAATTGATAGCAAATGTCGTCCTTACTCATTGGTTCACATCCATGTCTACAAACATTGTTGTCGTGTAGGATGAGGTTGCCTTGCTTAGCCTTGGCCCTCCTCGCCTTGCCCTTTGCTTTCTTACGCGATGAAGGCATGTTCAGTCAGGGAGGTATCGGTCTGGTTTAGTATCACGGCTAGTTAGTAGTTACAAGACTGAAGGCCACGGTACTACCAGTCAACTTGCTGTTCATTAGACGTAAGATGGCACTACACATCATTATTGGTTAGTAGTTTTTAGTTGTGAAGAGGGCACAAGAGCGGCGGTGCGTGGATAATACATACCTACGTACATAAATTTTGAGGTCACAGCTCTCTCATATCTTTGGTTAAGTAGAGTTCAAGATGTCAAAAGGAATAGAGCTGATACACAACGCCTCGTGGCAGAATGATGCGGCGTCGTCGTCAATCATTGAGCTCTGTCCCACTAGTAGTTTGACGGTTACAGCGAACTCGAATCAAGTGTTGTCATTCAACTACCTCAAAGGAGTTGAAGATGAAACTAGCATCGCCTTGACTCTACCATCTGGTGATATCACTTCGGTTTCTTTTCACCCATCAGGCAAGCACATACTGATTGCTACACGAGATGAATTACAGCTTGCCAACATTTTAGTAGATGGCATTGTTCCGTTTTGGAAAGCCTACCACTTGTCAATCACTGATTGCAAGTTCAACCTACGAGGTACAATCTTTGCTGCCATTTGTGGCACGTCAATTGTAGTCTACGACTTTACCAATGGTATTGAGGTTATACGAATCAAGAGTAGTGCTGCCTCAATAAATTCTTTAAGCTTCGGACAAAACTGCTCAATCTTTACCGTCTCCACTAACGACGAGGAAGGAACGTCTGCCCTGTGCAAGTACGATGCCTTGACTGGCGAAACATTGGCGGAGTACAAGTCAGAGGACAATATTCTTGCCTATGCTTTGGCCAATGATACGAAACCAATTATTCTGTCTAGTAACAACTCCGTCGTTTACCTCAACAAAGAGCTAAACCAATCCAAGATTGTTTCAATTGAGGATGAATACACTCTTAGCGGAGCAATCTGCGTGTCAAGTGAAGGCCTCTTGTTTGTGGGTTTACAATGCAAAGATTCACAATCATCTGTTGTTCGAATCTACAGTGCAGTAGGAGGAGATTACTTCGATCAACCAATGAAGGATATAGTATTGAATGCAATGCACATTAGCCATGACAACAGGCATCTTCTTGTCAACAGTTCTTTATATCAGATTAAAGACAATCGCATCAGCAGTTCATACATTACCTCATTAGATAATGTCTCCGCATCAGTGGAAGAGGAAGAAGCTGATAATCACGCAACACAACTCCTCGTGTCAACTAAATACATTAAAACAAAGAAGGAGACGATTGAAGATTTGCAGTCTAGAGTCACTGAGAGGGAAGTGATGAATGAAGTCCAACTTCGTCAAAGATCAATAGCACACACTGATGAGCTCAACACAATCAAGGAATCGTATAACACGGAGATGAGGAAGCTTGAACAACAACGAGACGAGTTACTGCAGAGGAAACAAGAAATGATAAAAGAGCATCAATCCAATATCAAGACCACTACTAGCAAGAACCTATTGGCAATACACAAGCTTGAGGATTCATTAAAGGTAGATCTAGTAGCACAGGCAAGTGAATATTCTAATCTCGAGAGTGAACAACAGAAGCAAGAGATGGAAATGAAGGCAGTTCGTGATAATCTACTCAAGAAACACGGTACAGAGTTGACTCAGTTTAGATTGCAAGCTGAAGTGAAAAGAACAAGACAGGCAGAGATTACTTGTCAACTTGAAAAAGATATGGCAACTGTCCAAAGTCAGAGTAAGGAGAGAATAGCTCGTGTAGAAGACGACATTGATGACTCAATCTCTCTCCTAACAAGCAAGTTTGAGAAGGAGATACAGAACGAACGTCAGCTATACGAAAAGTTACACATCGAGAACGGTCTTCTTTCTCGTCGGATAGAGAGCGGCAGTGATAAATGTATTGCCTTAAAGGAGAGAGTATCATCATTATTGAGCCAGGAAGACGAGAAACAAAAGGTGATTAGAATGAAAGAGGAAGAGAGTGAACGTCTTAGTACAGTACGCTCCAAGAAGGAAACCGAACTTGCTTCCAAAACAAACGCCGTGTCTAGACTCGTGTCACTGAACCATCAACTCATCAAGTCGAATGAAATAGAAACAGATCGATTGAAGGAGATGCAAGCGCTTCTAGACAATGGTCCTCTGTCGATGGAGCATGAAAGACTATGTCATGAAATAACAAGCACAACTGCCAAACTTGAAAAGCAACAAAGTTTACATGCATCAATGGAGAATCGGATAGTCAAGTTGAACAAAGTGAGTCTCATCGAGAAGGATAATCTTGCCAGACTACAAATCAAGGTGCGCTCATACGACTCCACTATAAACAGCTACCTCATACAACTCGAAGATTGTAACAAGGCTATTCAAAGTCCTGGTTTGCTCAAGGAGGTCTTTTCAAAGATGTGCACAAGTGGTGGTATCGAGGGACAGAGTAATAGTGAAATAATGACTGCTAATGAGAGGATGGCTGAGAATCAACTTACACTTCTCTTTTTGGAGAAGAAGAATGAGCTAGAAGAATTGACACAGGAGAATGTAGCCTTGATAAACAAGTTCAAAGAAGAAAAGGCAAATCAAATATCAGTAAATGCAGCTCTATTGAAGAGGGTATCATCTACTCAACCAACAAGACGTCGGAGTACTATTTTTAGGAGTTGATGATTAATAATGTAACAATATTGGTGGATATCTCGGACTTACTTCTAATAAGTACTCCTATAGCTTACATTATATCACATACGCTTCTATAAACTTAGATCTTAACTTCCGTCCTTTGCAATGCAAGCCAAACTATCAAGAGACTTGTTATGTCATCAAGTGGGGTACGCCATCATGTAGGTGCTACAATAGTAGATGTTTGGCATTGTATGGGTGTATAACAAGTTGATGAACACTCCAAGCATGATTGTTAGTCCCTCTGCCATACTCTTACAGCCACATGTAGGCAGGTTTCTTCCGCGGAAATGGCAAAAAATCCAATTTTCTGCCGACTTTCAGGCAATGTTTGGCCATCAAGTGGGGGTATGCCATCATGTAGGTGCTGCAATAGTGGTTGTTTGGCAATGTATGGGTGTATAACAAGTTGATGAACACTCCCAGCATGATTGTTAGTCCCTCCACCATACTTTTACAGCCACATGTAGGCAGGTGTCATACCTCAGATCTTGATTTTCTGCCGACTTTCAGGCAATGTTTGGCCTTCAAGTGGGGGTATGCCATCATGTAGGTGCTGCAATAGTGGTTGTTTGGCAATGTATGGGTGTATAACAAGTTGATGAACACTCTCAGCATGATTGTTAGTCCCTCTGCCATACTCTTACAGCCACATGTAGGCAGGTTTCTTCCGCAGAAATGGCAAAAAATCCAATTTTCTGCCGACTTTCAGGCAATGTTTGGCCATCAAGTGGGGGTATGCCATCATGTACGTGCTGCAAAAGTGGATGTTTGGCATTGTATGGGTGTATAACGAGTTGATGAACACTCTCAGCATGATTGTTAGTCCCTCCGTCATACTTTTACAGCCACATGTAGGCAGGTTTCATGTCTCAGATCAGGCAAAAATCCTGATTTTCCACGGCCTGTCAAGCAATGTTTGGACATCAAGTGATGGTATGGCATCATGTAGGTGCTACAATAGTAGATGTTTGGCATTGTATGGGTGTATAACAAGTTGATGAACACTGTCAGCATGATTGTAAGTCCATCCATCATACTTCTACAGCCACATGTAGGCAGGTTTCATGTCTCAGATCAGGCAAAAATCCTGATTTTCCACGGCCTGTCAAGCAATGTTTGGCCATCAAGTGATAGTATGGCATCATGTAGGTGCTACAATAGTAGATGTCTGGCATTGTATGGGTGTATAACAAGTTGATGAACACTCCCAGCATGATTCTAAGTCCCTCAACCATACTTTTACAGCCACATGTAGGCAGGTTTCATGCCTCAGATCAGGCAAAAATCTCAATTTTCTGCCTACTCTCAGACAAGTTTGACCATCAAGTGATGGTATGGCATCATGTAGGTGCTACAATAGTAGATGTCTGGCATTGTATGGGTGTATAACAAGTTGATGAACACTCCCAGCATGATTCTAAGTCCCTCAACCATACTTTTACAGCCACATGTAGGCAGGT
>Ga0214479_100341_pt1 | contig 29095 bp, 18 predicted proteins | sample M1_20Mar14CPVII9_5_FD_165054 | JGI IMG/M metagenome (GOLD analysis project Ga0214479, IMG submission 165054) | Marine eukaryotic communities from Monterey Bay, California, United States - M1_20Mar14CPVII9sort6BwellE14 | ecosystem: Environmental > Aquatic > Marine > Unclassified | place: USA...
TGTCGAGTTGAAAGTAAGAGAAGTCAAAGTGGCAAAACCAAGTAATAATGCAGCATCACCATTACACATCAGCTTTATAGACAAAATCAAAGAAGAGGAAACAAGCACTGAAGCACCATCACAACAATCATCATCTGATATAAGATACAAAATAGTCTCTGGTAGAACTCGTCCATCCAAAATTGCAAGAATGGTTCAGCTTGTGCCTGGATCAAACTTTCAAATCCGTCATGATCTCTGGTCACAACTTTCTGCATTTCCCAAAAGGGTTGGGAGCAGCAAGGGAAGAGGGAAGTCTGCAATCTTCTCAACTATCCACGCCATTCAACCAAGGCCAACATCAGACAATACTGCTGAACTTCAAATAATTGCTACCGAAAATAAACCATACACATCTCTTGAATATGGAGTTACCAAGTCTTTGTACTCTGATGAGTGGGAAGGTGAGCTTGATTTGAAACACAACAACGCCTTTGGTGGTGGCGAGGTTGCAACATTCAATATACGAAAGGGAAAGAGTAGTAGTCAAAGTCGAGATGGATCAGATTCTGCAAATAAATGGCAACAATCTGTAACCTCAGGGCCTTTGAATTGGAGATTTAGTATCAAAGATGATTACTTATCTGGTAGTAGTAGTAATGCTGGGTATGACCTTGAGGTATTTCGTGATCATGTAGGTGTTAGCAGTGGAGAAAACAAGGCAAAGATGCCAGAAAGAGAAGCAGACTCAAATGAAAGTGATACACCAATTACAAACTCACCCCTTCGAACAGGAGCAAGTATGAGATTGAAGCTACCCCAAATGAATCGTCTATCATCATTCTTGCCCAAAGCTATATCAACGAGATTAGAACGGGTTGATCCATTCACTAATGATGACTCTGCACAATACATAGCTAGTACATCTACTGATATTGGACCTTACAATCACAAGTGGAATATACTATCTCGGCCTCTAAGATCGACTGTTTCAGCTATTGGTAGTGCTGGGGGTAGATGGAATATAGATGATTCAAAAGCATTAGAGGTCGAGAAGGAGGATAGCGCCAAGACTTTACAATATGCTACTGGCACTATTACATCACAGCAAGTAATGCCTTTACACAATAATAGAGAAGGAGTTGCTGCAATAGACTTGACAATGAAATATGTAGTCTCGGCGTCTACTAGGAATCTACCACGGCATGAAGCCATTTTGTTAGGTCTGTCTTCAGCTCGGATAAGAGGATATAAATACAATTACCAACAACCATCAAATATAGAACAGTCAGCGGAGAAAGAGAAAAAAGAGGAACCAAGCCCACTGCAAGCCATAAAGCAGTTTGTCAAAGGAGGTAGTGAAAATCAGTTTCGACCTCCAATTGCTATTAAGAATGCAATATCGGGAAGTATGGAAGTCCGTATACCATTTGAGCGTATATTCAAAGCCCCCATCTTGAGCAGTGGTACCATTATTGTGTTCGGAGATTGGTGTGTTGCTCAGGCACTGCCATCTTCATCATCAGGAGATGCACAAGATTGGCTTCGTCACTCTAGCATGGGAATAGGGATGAGAAAAGCCGTGCAAGGAATACCACTAAAGATTGATGCATGTATAACAGAGCACGGTAACAAGGGTCTATTCTTTGGCATTGGAGTTTAATCTTAAGTTGGCGTTCTACCTTAGGATATGCTATTCAGATAAAGCTAACTGGCTTCACACACATTTATCAATTGCCCAATTCAATGTAGCTCTTAAAAGTCTCGCTGCTTGCAATTTCATATCTCGCGGAACTCCGACACGGTCTCTTAAGTAAGCTAAACTCATAGCAACCTGCTCATCTAAACCATCTTCTTTCTTCAGGACTGTTACCAAATTATTCATTGCTTCATCACAATCCTCACCGTCCAACAGTTTTGTAAGTATAATTTTTAATGACGCATCAACAAACGGCTGAACGGATTCATTTGATACTGCATTAGGATCTGAAAGCTCGGCGCCATATCGAGGAAATCCAGCACTTCCAGCGCCTCGACAAGCAAACTTAACGATAGCTTGATGGTTGGCTGATACCCTCTCAACTGCTTCTAACTTGGCAGCTCCTTTATCACCACAGAATGTCCAGTCTGGTTCTCCCTCGTGCGCAATCAGAGGATAATGCCAGCTTCCTGGTGTCTTGCCATTGATTGCATCTTGGAACTCTTCACTTCCAAATTCTGAAACACAATTTCCTAGTTGCGGAGGCAAATCCCAACAGTGTGTATAGTAATCCGACTTTGTAAGTTGATAAGATTCCAATGTCTCCATAGCATCAAACCAACTATTGATGGCAGGATAGTTCGTCTTTTCTCCGGGCGCAACACGAATCTCAAACCCTTTGAAGTATAGCATCGATGCGACTATACGCTCAAGAAAAGGAACAAACATCATATCAACTAATGATATTTCATCTCCAAGGAAGAACGGTCCGTTTGCATTTGACAATTCACTTTCAACCTCTGATAGTACAGATATGAAATTGGAACGTAATTCTCCTCTGGGACTATCTCTCGATGTGAGCCAATACATCCAAGCTGAGAATAGTGTTCGTTCTAACCTAAGCAGTTCTTGTGCCTTTGCCATTTGTTTGTTGTCATCTCTTGAAAGTAATGCTTTGTGATCTGGGAATGTATCTTCCAATTTATATATGATATCGTTTGACTGATTGTATGTTACTCCATCAATAATAGCCACCGGTATAGCACCGCTCGGTTGAAGCCTGTTGAACGAAGCTGGCTTCTCACCGTAACATCTCATGTTGATCTTCTCTACCTTGTATGGTATACGCTTTTCTTCCAGTGTTGCCCACACCTTGTGACAATATGGACACCATGAAGCACTGTCTCTATATAGTGTAACCCTAACATCCTCTTCCTTATTACTTTCATCGAATAATCGTAGTTTATGTAGCGGAGAACCTTTGCCATATCCTTTATCAAGATTATCTCGAAATTTGAGCTCGTCATTTGTTTGCTTTGATTGCAATTGATTTCGTATATCATCCCATGAACCAATAGAATGAGAAGAAAGTACTTGATCAGTTAATGTTTGCAATTCTCCGATACAATCAGACGATATGGTGGACATTCCTTGTTGTTGTATATTCGACCAAATTGATTTGAATGGATTTATTGCAAATAACTTATTGTTGTGTATGTTTAGTCTTGATGAAGGCATAGACGATGATGACGCTGTAGAGAATGCCGATGAACAGTCAGGGAACCGCAGTAGCAGCACACAATAGTAGTATGGAGGTAGTTTCATTGTTTTATATTGGTATTATGTTATATATAAGTACGTGGCATTAAAAGTTGAAAAAGATACGGAGCAGTGGGTATCCTTATAGACTGCCAATTCTCGTGAGTAGGAAGCAGAGTTGAGCTCTCCCTTCATCGCTATTGCTATAACATTGATGCAATTATTATCAACTCGAATATTGCAATTCAATATGATATCAATAATTTGTATACTAGCTGGGTTTTTATATGCATCTGCAGCAAGAGAAGGAGACCATCGTAATAATAATAGTCTTGAGCTATCCGAGTTTCAATCAATACTATCTCGAACAGGATTAGACGATGAGCTTGTCAAGTTTGCCCAAGATGGATTATACATTCATCAAAATGCAGAGGATCAAAGACATATGCACAAGAAAAAGAGATTAAATGTAAGAAGACGAACAACCAACAACCAAGACCTTCATTATATATCATCATTTTCAGAAGAGCATGTATGGGATAATCTATTAAGACATGCATGGAATTTAGCATCCTCTGTAAAGAGAGATAACGGGCATAGTTTATCAATCACAACGAATCCACAAGAGGCATATCCATCACCATTTCTGATTTGCCATCATCACAGTCATTTACAAGATACTCTTGATCTGTATTTGATACACAATATGAAGATTCTTTAGTACTATCATCTTCACATGAAAGATCATGTCTCATCTTAACGACTACAGCATACCAAGTAGATGAAGTTACTAATAGTAACCCAACATTAGAAGCAACTCCACTATTAGATATAAGCAAGATAAATGCAGGTACAATTGATGAGATATCCTCTCAAGGATGGACTATACCTTTTCGTGAACACGAAGAAGAGCGAGATTCTACTTCAGAAAGGAAGAATGAAACTGAATCAATGAATGATTGGGAACGAATGATTACAGTTGACTTTGTGCCAGGCTTGGGAGGAATGAAGGAGGAGTCTGAACTACTCGAGACTGTTAATGATATGATGAGTGATATATTAGATATGGGTGAGGTAGGATGGCTTAAATCCATTGGAATGACAGAGTCAAGTCAATATTATAGGATAGACGAGTCTCTTGTCGGTGTACCTAGAAAGTCTGCGTTTGTATTGTTTTATCATGTGAATTCAAATATTCAATATGAAGTCTCGATGAGTTGGCTATTCATTTGACCTTTCTCTGCTATGTTTGATTGCTTTTGTAACCCACATATGCTAACAAAAGTTGCTCTCCCTCTCTTACATCTTCATAAACTGTGAATAACGCGCATCTTCCAGCTCTCTCCGATATGTTTTCTCTTACATCGTCAACATTCGACGGAGCTAATACAAACGACAATGTCAAATTCTGGAGAGACTCTTTCAAGAATGGTTTGGAAACTGAACATGCATGTAGTGAAATGTTCTCGACACTCTTTGTCAAGCCAAGAGCGGGATACTATTCATATGATTTGGTGCTGAACCCGCTGGACGGCCCTCCTCCGAAAGAGTATGAAAGCTCGGCATCAAATTCTGCCTGTGCAATCTCTTTGGTAGCAGCTTTGTCAATGCATCCATACGTGCTCTCTGTTAAGGCGGGTAACGTTCCAATATACCAGGGATGGAACATTATATCAAAACTTAATTGAACAAGTAACGTTAAAAGATATATGTTAATGGAGTTGACTAATAAGTTTATCATATCTCCTTGAATGTGTATCGATATCTTCTCATGGATAAACTACTTAGATAGTATTACTCTCTTGATAAGTACGATACTACTCATAATAAATATATAATACTCAACGAGGATAGAGACACTAAGCAATAATGTCTTCTTTAGATGGTGGTGATCTCACCACGCCCAGTGCCCGGGATAAGTGCCCTTTGGTCTTGGTTGTCAATTGTCATTGCCAACACAGAGTCATCACACTCTGGTAAAAGCGCCAATGAACTTTGCAAGTTATTACCCGCACAATATAATAAATTATGATGATAACAAGGGGGCTGATGTTGATAGTTACTGCTTTGGTAGTGTTATTATCTGTTTGTGATGGCAAGAGATATCCGCTAGAATCATCAACTGTAACACAAAAACCAAACACATCAAAAGAGAGTAAAAGAAGGAAGCCATCATTGAATGTACCTAAATTATGGCGGCAGAAATCTAAATCGGTATCAGATGAAGATGTTAGTGATACCAATGAAAATAGTAATGATAGCGTGAGTGAAGAGAGTACCAAGGATGAAGATATTAGAGATGACACACCAAAAGAAGTTGATGATGAACAAGAAAGCAAATCAGATGATGCTGGCAAACAACCAGAACCTCAAACAAACAATCAAACATTATATATCAATATGATGGCACCTCCTGCAATGCTACCCCATCAACAGGGTGGGCGTCCTATGCCATACGGAGTAACTCCTCAACGGTATCCTTCAGCGACACCTCCACGCAACAAATCGTCGTCCCTGCTCTCTGCACTATTGGGTTTATTATTGCCTCGTCCACAAAATATACCTCCGGGTATGCCTGGTATGCCTCCATCAACGCCCCAGCCTATTGGAATTAGTCCTATTGCAATCATGTTATTGGCAACTAAGATATGGGACTTTTTCTTTTCCTCGCACACCGATGCGTTTATTCCATCTCCAAACCAACACTTTACCTTTGAGCGTTTGAATGATAGGTATAGAAAGGATGGATCTGCACTGAGACAGGCACTTGCTAGTCCTCCGCCTGGTATTAGAAAACATAGATGGAAAAGAGTCTTCAGAAAGAGAAAGAGAGATGCTGTTAGCAAATCTGCAGAAGATTCAATCCCCTCCCTTGCAAATGGAGAACTGTACAATCGAACGGTCATCATTGTTGATATGAAACCCGACTCAAGAGTGGGAAATGGTATTGCAGAGCAGCTGAGAGATACGGTATCATTTCTACTCGAACAACATCGTGATCATATCGACAAACGAAATCGAGCAGAGGGACAGCAACCTCTTCGTCTGCCATCCAAAATTCTCCCTTCATACCTCTCTTCATCATCATACGGCATAAGATCATCTCTTGGCAAAGAACTCGAGGTTGTAATCTTCCTTGATTCTCCAGGTGGTTCAGTATCTGATTATGGACTAGCATCTAGCCAACTGCAAAGGCTACGAAACGAACCACATGTGACTTTAACAATATGTGTCGATAGGGTTGCGGCAAGTGGGGGTTATATGATGGCATGTCAAGCAACGCCCGGGCATCTTTATGCAGCACCGTTTGCTATGCTTGGTTCAATAGGTGTAATTATGGAGACAGTTAATGTTAACGAAGTACTACGAAAGTATGGAGTAAACCCATTGATCATAAAAGCTGGAAAAAATAAAGCTGCATTATCAACATTGGGTGAAGTTACAACGGATGAATTGCAAATGGCTCAAAATGATGCAGATGTAATACACTCATCTTTCCAACAATGGGTACTCAACGCTCGTCCAAACGTTGTGGCATCTAAAGAGTGGATAGAGAAAGTATGTAATGGATCAGTATTCCTAGGTAACGAGGCAAAAGAACTAGGGTTGGTTGATAGAGTGGTGACATCAGATGAGTATGTAGCCGAGAGGATCTCAGCTGGGGATAGAGTTCTTCGACTTATGCCTTACAGAGGCCAGTTTATGTTACCAATTGATTTACTGCAAGGTTTGAATGCCGAAGGTAGAGCGAATATCAAAAGGAGAATACAAGGTTTAGGCAAAGGAATGTTTCAATTATCACCTCTTTTTAGAGTTGTAGGTGCAGTTGGTATATTGAATGTGATTTCAGCACTGCAGTTCAATCAAGCAAGTGGCGGCGGCTACTCTTGGTCTGCATAGACTAATATATTAAGCTCTTCTTATAATGTAGGGTATGTATGTGTTACTAAGAAATGAACATAGTTGGTCGGCTTTCATTCTTTTTTTACCTATTTAACTCAAGACAATCTTTAGAACTTTTCTTATCTGTTAACAACCCTGGGAAGAAATTATGAGAGTGTATTTTGAGTTTTTCCTCTACTACTGCTACATGGCTTGGCTGACCCCACTCTAGATATAATAATAGTACTGCCATACTGAGGCAATAGACAGGTAGGCAATCAATACATATAGACGCATATAAACTATTAACTCCTCTCGCCACATCGTCAGTTATTGCATATAAATGTCTATCCGCTCAAGATCAAGTATATTTAGTTGGGTGAGAAGTAACAACGAACTTCAAATGGAGAAGAAGAACAATTATCATGCTAGTGAATCCATATCTGTAGTTGACATCGGCGCTCTTCCTAGTAGTTCCCCGAATTCAGGTAACTCGTCCATCTCTGAGACTAAACCATTAGTATCGGCTCAAGATGATGATTTGAAAAAGAGTGATGATACAACAAAGAAGAATGAGTCTACTGCCACTTCTTCTTCTACTACCTTATCAAAGATGGGTCTCAGTGTATTACTTATACTTGCTGTACAAAATACATCAAAGAATCTACTACTTCGGGCAGTAATGAAGGAACATCCGAAGTTCTTAACTTCTGCTGCAATTCTAGGTGTCGAGACGGTCAAACTTACAATGTCACTCTTATATATTGTTTGTGTTCAGCGTAGGCCAGCATTTAGTGCAGTGACATTTATGAAGAAGGATAAGAGAAATACTATATTGATGGCTATACCTGCAACACTATATAGTATACAAATGACACTTGAGTACGTTGCATTAGGCAATATTGATGCATCAGTATTCTCTGTATTGGTACAGATGAAGATGTTAGCGACGGCTGGTTGTGCTGTTCTTATTTTGGGAAAGAGGATTAAGAAGGTGCAACTTATCAGTTTAGTTCTTTTGACAATCGGTGTTATGTTATGTAATATGAAGAACTATGGTGCATCTCCGTCCGAAGAAGAGGCAGTAGGAAATGCAAAGAAGGGCATTTTAGCAACATTTGGTATCGCAGGATGTAGTGGACTTGCAAGTGTGTATACAGAAAAGGTTATCAAGGAAAGTTGATCTTACTTTGCTTTAATTTGATTGCGTTTGCAAAACACATATACTAACAAACGTCACTATCATCTCTCTTCATATTCATAAATTGTTAAACACTCATCTTCAAGGCAAAGCGAAGCATTAACAATGAACTGCCTACACAGCAAATAGACAACGAAAAAGAATTGAAAGAGAAATATGGCCTTGCTTATACACAGGTTCAGCTTGCTGCTGTAAGTCTTGTCATCATGGGGTGTTATTGCGCTGTAATGGAAATGGATCAAATAATTGAAAAGGGACTCTGGTATGGGTTCAACGGCCCTGCTGTCATTAGTATCTTGGTTAGTGCTATAGGAGGGTTGATTGTCGCCGCAGTATTAAAGTTTGCGGATGCAGTATTGAAAGGATATGCGACTGCAATGAGTGTCGTTCTTACTGGGGTTTGTAGTATGATATTGTTTGGTACCAAGTTGAATGTTCTCTACTTTCTTGGTATCGGTAATACGATTTGTGCTGTCCTCTTGTACAGCGCCAAAGATCTAGATAGACTGTTGTGCTGAACAATGTAATACAGTGATAACTAATGAATTAGAAATGAAACTATTCGCTCAAGGACATACCACGCTTACACCTTCTATGTCTACTCTGTCTCGCTGAAGTGATGAGGGGATGGAGTTGTATCGTAGGATACCATTATCTTTTTATCTTAGAACTAACTGAGCACTGAGCGACCTCTAAATAAGAGGTACTCTGCTCTGTGCTATAGGCCAATCACATCTTGCCTCATATATCTTACTATTCTATAGTATTTTCTTTATGCTTTCAGTATTATTATTTCGTGCTTCTGGATTTACAACAAGATCTTTTAAATTTCCACATCATAAACAATCAATACAACATAAATTATTATATCGACATAAATCAACTCAAACACATATCAACATGGTACAAGGAGTTAATATTATCGATGGTGTTATCCAAAACATCAACCCTGCAACAGGTGAATTACTAAGTCCTTCAGTTTCGGTAACAACATCGACCGAGTTGGCCGATGTTGTGAAATTAGCAAATGCTTCACAAGAATCTTGGAGTGCACTATCACTGGATGAGAGGATTGACATTTTGCGCAAGGGTCTTGCTGCAGTAGAACCTATTGCAAAGAAGTTGGCAGAGACTATAACAAATGAAATGGGAAAGGTACCGAAAGAGGCAATCGCAGAAGTAGAAGAGGCTATTGGATTGAAGGATGAGTGGTTGGATTTAGTAAAAGAGGCCAATGAAGATGTAAAGTTAAGTGATGGAGAGTCTGAGAGTATTATTGTGAGAGATCCACTTGGTGTTGTGGTAGTTATATCTCCCTGGAATGTGAGTATGCATGCGTATCTTACGTTATATCTATTGAATACAGTATACTCAGATGCATCTCCTCTGTCATTTGTAGTTTCCTGCAGGAGAGATCCCATTCCTGGCAATACCAGCTTTGGCATCTGGCAATACTGTCATTGTGAAGCCCAGCGAAGTTACCCCATTTTCTGGTGCTTTGTATTGCTCAGCATTATCTTCAGTTCTACCCGAGGGAGTGTTGCAACTTGTTCAGGGTGATGGAAGTGTTGGCGAGCAATTAGTATCAAGTGAAGATGTGCACATGATAGCCATGACGGGTTCCTCTGCTAGTGAGTATATATGGCAATCATATTTCAGACTCTTATTCAGTATATTATTACTCTCTAACATGTATCCAATCCTCTCTATCTTTTGTAGCTGGTAAGAAGATTATGGAGAGCTGCTCTAAGAATCTAAAGCGTCTCGTATTGGAACTCGGCGGTAAAGATGCACTGGTTGTATTTGCAGATGCAGACCTAGATAAAGCAGCATCTGATGCAGTTACCAACTCTCTATCTAACGCTGGCCAAGTTTGCTGTTCAGTAGAAAGAATCTATGTTGAAGAGTCTGTAAAGTCTGATTTTGAACAGAAAGTTGTAGAGCTAGCAAAACAACAAAAAGTAGGTGTACCAACACAAGACGGAATAACAATGGGCCCTCTTGTTACTCAAAATCAACTAGAGATTGTGAAGAAACAAGTTGATGATTCCATTGTAAATGGAGCAACTAGATTATATCAAAGTGACATTCCAGAAGAGGGAGGTAACTTTTATCCAGTAACAGTATTGTCAGATTTGAATCAAGACATGCTTATACAGAGGGCCGAAACTTTTGGTCCTGTTGTAGCAATAAGTACATTTGATGGTTCTGAGAAGAAGGCTGTGGATCTTGCTAATGACACAGAATATGGTCTAGCTGGATATGTTTACTCCGGTGATCTAAAGCGTGGGGCGAGAGTGGCTAGAAAGATGAGATCTGGTCAAGTTGGTATTAATTGTTACTCATTGAATGCAGCTCAACTCAAGTGTCCATGGATTGGTCATAAGAATTCTGGTTTTGGATCACATTCAGGAATGGACGGATTTAGATCATTCTCCGTTCCAAAATCTCTTGTCTTTACCACAAGTGCTCCTTAAAAAGCACCTTGTGATACCCTAAACTCTAAAAAGTTCCTATGATATGTACTTATGACTTCTATACCATAAGTGCTCCTCTAGAGTTCTGGATTTTGCTCATGTAGTGTGCTTGTTTCAAAGAGCGTATGTGAGTATGTGTAGGTTTTCACTGCAATACAAATTAATCTGTGCGATTCGCCGAGAGGATTTCACAATTCAATCGTGGAGAACTCAACTGATCCCCAGGAGATCTATGAACACTCTATCCACACCTAACACAACCATGGTCTTCTCATATGATATCAAGCAGGCGGTAACAAGCCCCTTGAGCATCATGAAGAAGAGATCCTCACATCATGTGGAGGGAAAAGCTCCTAATGATACGCAGAAGACAATGATCCTACCAGATCCTGCTGCTGGTGAGACGTGTGATACGCACAGTCACGACGGACAGACGCCCTGAGTCAGCACAAACATAGCCATAGAAGTTGACGAGCTTTGCTCATAAGATGTTAACACACCTTAAGTGATAGTAGTCTCGTAGACTTCTTACTAGGTCTGTGCACTAGTTCTCTAGTGTTAAGCATCTTTATTGTCATCGGCAGCGTGTATCGCCGCTGCACGATGGTGTTAATAATTGAAGACTAGCATAGAGCAGCGCCATGGTCGGCGCTGCGTAACCAAATAAAATCAACCACTATCGACCGAGGAACATCCATCGATAGTCCTGTGTAGAGACGATAACATACCTCCACAGGCAAATAGCAATAACAAACAACAACAACAATAAAAGCGATACGCGGAGGAGGTTTCGGGATATATCCTTTCCTACTCCGCCATGATTTGCATCTCACCAAGGCCCATCCTATCAAAAATAAATAAATAATATCGATAACTACTAAAGAGGTGATAAATCGATCAAGGATGTATGGTATAAACTAATGAGATGTGCTGCCTACGGATTTATATTAATCGTAGCCCGTGTAAGATATCTACTGCCTTCTAACAATACAAGCAAAGAAGTGATATGTTGCTCCAAGATTCAGAGTAGAGAGCGAAGAACGCCTCCTCGATAGAGCAGATGATGTTTGTTGGTGCATCATCCTACAATAGAATAGGCAATATAGAACCTACAAAAGAATAGACATATCATACGAGATATTGGGGAGTATGCAGAAAAGAATAGATACAGAAGGAACCGAATAGTATCCTCAACAGAGTTTAAGGCATTCTAATGAACCTCTTCTATCGCTTGATGATGATAATAGTGATGCTCCATCTGAGGGAGAGACGGAGTTCCTTAATAAGATGGGAGAGACGGAGTTCCTTAATAGTCTTGAGTGTTTGAAGAATGATTATGGTTCATATGCCCCTATTATGAAAGATCATTTAGACTCTGATCAGATGAAGAAGATTACAAATAAACTTGCACAACGGATTGTTGAGGTTGATGATGAAAATGGATTATCTACCACGTTCAGTATTGAAAGCCTCACATCTAAACAAGAAGCTTTAGCTTCTACATTTGTTGGGAAGTCTGATGTGCTTTGTGATCAAAGTATAACAATGAATTCGCTTACTTGTGGAGAAGATGTAGAGTCGTCAAATGAAGGGATTGAAGTTATAGCTACGACACAATGTGATGAGGGCGTAGAGTTAATACCAGCTGCCGTGGGGGTCGTGTTGAATGAATCCAAGGCAGACGCCCCGCCATTATCAAATGAGTCATCTCCTTTGCAAGAGCCCAAGAAGTATGGACAGTATGATCCTTTCGGCGTTAAAACAGACTACTCATCAGGCTTTATTCATGAGGCTCCTCAACTTAAAAGAGTCCGCCACTTTAGCTTTTCTAATGTGGATAACTTGGACAAGTATGAGGACATTGACCTATCTAAGAGAAAGACATTATCTAATCTTATGGAAGCTCAGGCCTCGGGAGTCAACATCTATTGACTATCAAATGGTGTGGAGGCAAAGAATGCGTTGGTGGAGCCATTGAGATGCTTGATGCCTAATCATGTATTATGAAGCGCCAAGTTAGTATGCCGTGTTCATATCAGTATGTAGTGTAATTTAATGATAGTAATGATCAAATTTCTAATCTTTATTTGTATTAATCAACACTGTATGGTCTGCTTTTGGGGATCAAATCAATAATCATAATTGTCATATTATCGCCTCCGATTCCCTGTGATGCTCGGGGATCGGCACTGACGATTTCATCTAACATTTCTTTCCCTATTTCTAGAGGGTGTTTGCTATCGATACGATCATGTACATACTTGACACATTCCTCATTCGTTAGACAATCCCAGATTCCATCACAGCCTAATACAATGAACTCATCTCCTGGTTTCAGAGTTGTACTTAAAATATCAGGTTCTGCTGTAATCATTTGTTCCGAAGGATGTATACCGGGAACTTGCTTGTATTTCAAATCTCCTATCGAGCGTGAGAGGTTTAGATTACCATTTACACGACCAAATTGGTTAACGAAGCCACCTGCATTTGTAATACGGTTCATCTCGCGATTCTAAGAAGAAATATATAAGAGGGTTAAAGGTTGAGTGACATATGCAATATCAAGAGAAATTTACATCAAACAAGAACAGCTTACCTGCAATGGTTTGTGGTCAAAACTCAGAGGCTCGGTCAGTCCTCCAGCTCTACATACGACGGCACGTGAATCCCCTGCATTGGCAACGACAAGTGTTTGACCAACAATAACAGCCACAACGGATGTACATCCTGCATGTACGGGATGATCAGGAAGGTTGCAAATCTAATATGGAGAGATATTAGGTAAAATGTGAGTAAGCTGAAGAGGGATATTGTGGCATGGACAATACATAAGACACTCACCTTTCTGCCATTCTGAATTCGTGTAGGAACTGAAGCTGATGGCGCCACAATCCCCGTGGGAGGGTTCAGTAACGCTTCCTTGGTAGGGATTATAGCCTCCTTTGGCTGTTCTTCTACATTATCACTCTCCCCGTTCTCTTCGGTACCAGTGCTATCATTATTGTCCTCGTCATCTTCATCATCATCTCCCTCATCAGTCCCATTCATGTGAAGTAACTTTTGAAATAGTGAAACAGCATCATTGGCAGATAAAACCGTTGTGCCCTTCTCATCTCCTGATGCCTTGTCTACCTCACCATCATCGTTTTCATTCTTCTCATTTGTCTGCTCTTCCTTCTCGTCATCATCACTATCATCGTGCACAACACCATCTGCACATTTATTTTCCAACTCATCAACATCATCCGTGGTAGGAGGATGTTCTTCGAGACTATCCTCAAAGACTTCATCTTCATCCTCGTCAGCAGCATCTAGCAGATTGGCAGAAGTATTGACAGTTCCATTTAGAGTGGTCGCATCTTTGCTACTCACATCCTCTTCCTCTTTCTTATCCTCCTCACTAACACCGTTTGTATTACTCTCCTCAGAGGCAACATCGCTCTCATCACCCCCGTCATCAATCAAGTGTAGTTTGGCAGCATCTTCTGCAATTTCACTAGGATCCATGACAGTATGCCTCCGCTGCTGTAGCTGATCCGTTGACAGATCACTTTCACTTTCTAATACTACACGTTCTTCATCATCTCCATCTTCCTCTTTTCCTGCTGGCGCTCCATTAGATAGGATTGAAGGATTATCATAAACATCATTCGTCTCACCGTGAGCATATGGGGGTGGACGTTCTAATCTCCACCTTTCAATTTCAGATCGTGAATTAGGATCATCAATCAACCGATCTAATGCATGGAATGATTCTACAAGTGCATTTCCTATACTGGATGCCATATTAACATCATCTGAGTCATCATCATCCTCTGTCTTTTCGGCATTATTTTCCTCAGAATTGGATTCTTCATCCTTACCTTTCCAATGAGGTTGAGATGTTAATACGGGTACTAAATGAATTTGACAAAATCTAGCAACCTCTGCACCACCATGTCCATCAAATACAGCAAATACTTTGGCATGTGATGCAGCATCATTGTCATCAGTACTACTACTACCTTCCTCCTTAGTTTCTCCATTATCATTTTCACCAGGGGCACTCTTCTTTTGTTTCAGGTAAGAGCTAGGTAAAGCGACATCAGTACGTGCTACATGTGCATCTTCCATGCTCTTTCGCCATCCCTGTATTATTATAGAATCGTATGTTTACAATGTGTGAGGAACAGAAAGTACACAAACAGCCAAATATGAAAACACATTGTGTAATACAATTACTAACCTGCATATCAACAACTGCCCACCGAACATCAGGCGTATTAGTATCATTTATATCTGATCCATCCTCTGAATGTTTATCCAATACTGGTGTGGATAGATACGTTCCCATTATATATTATTCTTGGGTATTTAATAGGCTGGTATGTTAAAAAAGTAAATGATATGGTTGGTCGTGAATTTTTTATTGTGCTCTCTATCTATGCCGAGAATCTGATAGCATTGAAACTATATATGCAGCTAACAAATATAATCCTACTTGAGCAATATTAAACGTCTCTTATATAGACTTTTCCTAGGGTATCAATAAACAAATAACCACTTCTCTGCAACCACCACCAACGATTTTCAATGAGGTTATAGGATACCGTTATTGTTATTAGCAAAACTTCATGGCTCTGAGCTTATTAGTGTATGTTGGCCTTGCGTTAGTTGTCATGATTTGAGGTCAATATAGTCTACAATATTAGCGCATTCGTATACATCCAGTATTATCACCTTAATCAGCTTTTGACGATCTTTAATTATTAGTATATCAACAAACCATGTCTCCCAATCTTGAAGATGAGGGCCAATCAAATAATTTGGAGACAGTGTGGTCTACCTTCCAACTACCCATACCAATTATAAGCAAAGATACATATATTAATGATGGTCCGTATGACGAATGGCTATTTCAGGCACTCGATCTGCTCCGTCTTTTGCATACTATGAATGAGCAATTTAATACACAATATACAAATGCTGCTCAATCGAATAGTATATCACAGAGAATGAAGAGTCAAATGAAATTAGCATGCACATTACTTGAAAAGGTAGAATGTACATTTCCTTCATTGTCACAACAGCAATTGGCTCGTGAAAGTAACAAGGCTGATGTTATGCTGCAAAACAATCATATGTTTCAAGAAAATGCACATCATCTTTTGCAAAAGTTGCAACATGATACTAATGATACATGTGCAAGGTTTCAACAGTGGTTTGATAGACATTGTAGTAGTCAACAGCAAGAGGAGCGAGATTTGATTTATGATATGTTCCTATCAACTGAAGATGCCTATGATAATCATCACGAAAGTAGTGAAGAGCTGTTGGATGATGAGTTTAGTGATGATGGGATAATAGATGTAGAAGATAGTTCTGGTAGTGGTCAGCAGCAAAGTCAAACGCAACAGTATCAGAAACAGCAATCAATAAGAAAACAACCACCATCTACTTCCAGACAAGAAATGGATCCAACAGAATTACAAAAGCAACAACAGGAACTACTCGAAGCAGAACTATCAGACATGGCAAAGCATCTCAAAAACTCCACACTTGCCATGAATGCAACGTTACAAACACAGACCAAAGATCTAGATGATATGGAGGTATTGGCACAAACAAACTTGGATCAAGTTACAGATACGACAAAAGATGTTGAAAAAAGATTGAAGCGAAATAAGGGGTGGAAGAAACGTATAGCAACATGGAGTTTAATTGGTACTGTTATTGGTATGTGGATATTATGTTTCATGATTATGCGTACTGTACCCAAACGACAAATTCGAGAGACACAGTTTTGGACAAAGAGTAAAGTTGGATTACAAAAAGCTTGGGATAGAACTATAATATTTTGGGACAAGATAAAGCCAACCATGCCATTGGAAGAGGAAGAATATGATGATGAATATTATGATGAATACGGGGGACCGCAAACTGATTATGATATTCAAGAAGAAATGGCAGAAGAAGAGGAAGAAGTGGTTGACAAAGAAAAATGGGTTGTGTGGGATAGTGACGATGAATACTGGTACCAACAACAAAAGAAGAAGGCACATACAGAGGCAGAGTGTGAAGTCCTTTCTGATGGGACACAGATATGCCAAGAGACAAAGGAGGCTGAGACAAATTCATTTGCAACAGAGAATACTTGCATACCAATCAGCGATGGAATGCTCAAGGAACAAAGCAAACTAGACACGATATTATTTGCTTCCGAAGATATTAGTCGAGAAATCTACACAATTCCATTGAAGAAAGGATCAACTGAACGTGTAAAGTTGGAGGCGCAAATGGCCAAGTATGACAAAGAATTGAGCAAGCAAAAGGCAATATTTGAGATAGAGTATGATAAGGCCTTATCAGAGTTCTGGACCAACAGGGCTAATAAGGTATTAGCTCGAGATCGAAACCGAGCAATGAATAGTGCACCATTCTGTACCAAAAGTGGAAGGTCTTATGAGGATCAAGTGTTGATGGATAGAGAATCACACCGTAGAGAACTGGAGAAAGAGAGACTCCAAAAGCAGCAACAGAAAATGGAGGCAGAGGAAGAAGAAACTCGGAGAAAAATGAAAGAGATGGAGCAACAACAACAAGCTGAACGGCAGAGAATCGATGAACAGGCGAAGTTGGAGAAAGCTGAAAAAGAACGAATCAAACAGGCTAAGATTGATGCTGAAAACAAAAGACAGGCCGATGAAGTTGCACGTAGACTTGAAGCCGAGAATGAAAGACTTGAAGCTGAAAAGAAAGAAGCCAAAAGGAGAGAGAAAGAGAGAATAGAAAGGGTTGAAATTGAACGATTAGAGGAGGAAAGGCTAGCAGAAGAAACCAGGCAAGTTGAACTTGAAAAGGTTGAACAACAACAGCGTGAACTAAAGAGGGTGTTGGAGCAAGCGAAAGCTGATGCCAACAAGGCAACCACACTTGCAAGTCAAATGGCTGAAGATGGTCCAGGATTTGTCGCCAATGATGTTAGAGCTGCTGCAAGTGATATGAACAAGAATGACTTGCTGGCGTATTATATTGCATCAACCCCCGAGTGGATAGACGCTTCTGATAGACGTGGTTGGCGTCCAATACACGAATCCGCAAGGGCTGGTAATCTTGCAGGTATCGAGTTGCTTATATCTGCTGGATGTGATCTATCATCGAGAACTGGGCGTACTGGTAATGGAGGAACAGCGTTGTGGTGGGCAATTCAACGCTTCGGTGAAGATCACAGTGTGGTGCATCTACTTCGTTCTCATGGAGCGCTTGATATTGGGCCAGAGATATGAGCATACCTTATCATAACAGTAATTAGCTTTAAGATTGATAATATACATGTATAATAGCCTAGACCAGTTTGATGATTAGCTCACGTCCACCAAGAGCTCTATCTCCACCAAACTAGTTTGTTCATTAGCGATTTCATTTACACAGCGTAGCATTCAAAATTTGTAGCGAGGTTCTTTACCAAAGTCCACTTCCTAATCCAACTTCGTCGTTTCCCCAGGCAGTATCCATGTAGGTCTCCTTGTGATGATCAGCAACGTACTCTTTCATTTCAGTTTTTAACTCCTTCTGGGTGCGTAACATATGTAGGACATGTTCAGTATCTTCAAGATGAGTAGAATCGGTTGAGATGGTTTGAGTAAGTGTAAAACAACAAACTAAACACAAGATACAACGAACAAACTCAAACTAGACACAAGATATGTATCTATTAACAACAAACGAATCTCTCACCCTTGTAGTCATCACGGTTTTGAAGTTCAGAATGTTGAAATGAATCAAGTTCTTTTTGGAATATCGGGTAAGAAGATGAGTTGTAAGATCACAGTTTATCGAGACACTACAGCGCCATATTTATTGTTCGTGACTTACCATCAGCAAGCGTTTCTAACTCATCGAGGTCGCAGTCATAGGCAACTGCACACTCTTCAGCCCTGCAGTAAATATAGAGAGTAATATAGTTAGATGACTAATCATTTGATATATACTTCATTTACCTTTAGTTCTCAATAACTCACCTTGCAAAGTTGTTGGGCAGTACAGAGTGGAGGGATGTCGTCTTGACATTGACAACTTGATGAGCGGGGGCAAATGCGGTCGTGATGGGGAGAATTGCAAGGAGGGAAAGTAACTTCATAATTCGTAGATGATATAGAGGGGCGTGTTCTTGCGAGATTATATAGCTGTGTTTGCAATATCTTTTAGAAGATTTATGATGGATATCTTTGTGTGATGGGAGGTGTCAACAATCAAGATAAAAAAAGAACAATGCGTGCGTTGATGTAGCATTTTTTTTCCAAGATACCGCCAAGTATCATGAGATGTGAGAAAAGATTCTCAAGGTATTGATCTACAGTCAACTTCTAATTAAGCAGCCGCTGTAGGTTAAATAAAAGGCGTGCAGAAGCTCTTATTTTGGTTGGACGGCTATATCATTGCTGTATGACAAGTAGCGTCATCAATAAATATCATATCATATCATATCATATCATATAAGGTATCATTAGATAACTCGCTCGACCTTTGGATCCATCAATCTTCATCATCAAGGATCAATTGAGTTCAAGTTTTACCTTAATTCACATTATATGAACCGCTATATCTACTGCTACATTATACCATCAATCATACTGTCAAAACGTACTCTATATGCACATTCTTGGTTGATACCTCATCCATTCTTCGCCTCAAATCAATTCAAAGAACAAAAGTTCAGGATCATGTCTACTTCACAACAATCCAATGATGTAAATAAAGAGGAAAGCGGTGATGTTATCATCTTGTCGGATTATCCCTTTTATATCAATGGACCTGATCCCAAACAAATTGCAAAGGTAGCAGAAAAAGTAAAGACAATAATGGAAGATGCATGTGGCGAACAACTGAGATGTATTAATCGAATGGGAAGTAGTGCAATTGATGGAATAGCTGGTACACCAGTGTGTGATATGTTAGCAGAAGTTTCACCTTGGCCATTATCTGATGAAGCAAAGGAAAAGCTAGCCATCGCAGGTTACGAATGCAAGGGTATAGCTCCTCATGACAAACAAGATGAATGGTATTGGGGAGGAGATGGTAAACCAGGACATCTTGGAAGAGTTGTGTTACATACAGTACCAGAAGGATCAGAGTTTGTACGCGATATGAAGGCATTTGTAGCATACGTCAATACACATGCTGATGCATTCCAAAGATATAACACAGTTAAAGTTGAAGGAGCTAGACTTATGCTTGAAAGAGAAGAGCAAGAAGGACGATTGATTGGATATAAAATGAAGAAGGCAGAAGTTTGTAATACTATCAAGAAGGAAGCTATTGCATGGTGGAAAGAAACACATGATGGCAAGTGATACAGAGTAGTTTAGTCGTACATTCTTCGATAACACCAGATGATCCGAAGTAACAAACAATATGCAGAGTATATTAGAGCCTGGAGTAGAATACAACGCCTCTTGCCAAATCTAGCCACTCCGGTATATTCCCACTGTTTATACTGCCTATGTTGAGTATAGAAAGTAGTACATACCATCTGAGAGAACAAAGTACAAATAGTCAAATGCCGATTGATTAAAAGGTAGGTTCTTAGTACATAGCTTTAAAAATCTAAGCAAGAGACTCACAAAGAAAAACAACAACAAAAAATATAGCCTAGCAGTCACATAGTTTGTACTCTCCTTGACTTGATTGATAGCCATACCATGGATAATACAATACAGGGTGGTATTGATCAGTGGTTATAATCGGTTGCTATACAAATTAAATCACAATTCGCGTTCGTTTAATTATTGAGTTGTTGAGGTGAACCAATCAAAACATCTATTATTATTCATAAGGATAACATTATGTCTGCTACTAATAATTCCACCAGCAGTGCAACTAACTTTACTACTACCAGTAAGGGTAGAATCGCTAGTAAATTATCATCCCGTAACAATCGACGTAGACGTCGTAGTGGTGAGAATAAGGAACGATCGAAAAAATCATCGCGTAGACGAAGGAATAATAATGAAAGAGTACCAATACCATCATTCACGCCAATTAAAGAAGAGTTTAGTGATTGTGATAACGTTGATGGCAGTGCAGAGTGTGCATCTGAATTATTATCAAAGGTTAAGGAAAGTTCATTATCGAATGATAAATTATCAGGAGATGAAAATGAATGTATAAAATGTATAGAAATTACTTCAAGTAAAGTGGCAGCTAATGTTAAAGGTGCTGCATCAAGCCGGGATGATATATCAACCGATCAAACTAATGATGAGCATAACAATCAAGAACATACTAAACAACATACTACCTATATTAAATCAGATGAAAATCAAATAATAGAACCTAATCTACAGATCAAACAATTGCATGTTGAAGACAAGAACAATTCACTCAGCTGTACTGTGCAAGAAGAGAAAGCGGTTAATAACAACAAATTAATAAAGGAAACTGATGTAAATGACAAACAATGTGCAGCAAAGATTCACGTGCCAACCACAAAAGTAGATGGAGAGTTGAGGAAAGAAGAAGAGCCCAGTCTTAAGGAGGAATCTCTTCATCTTGATAATAGTTCGTCCATCAAGAAGTCCACAGCATCGAGAGGTAGTAGTGAGAATGATGTCAAAGCAAATGTTAAACAATCAAAGTACTTTGTTGACGAACCAGCTAAGAAGAAAGATACTGAATCTGTAATTGAAATCCTTGATGATGATGATGAACATGATAATGATATTAATAGTGAGAAGCCAACTACTAAACGCAGTGCTATTACAAAGAAGGATGGAGGTCCCAATCAGAAGCAGAAACCCAATAAGGCCAACCAGACAAAGAAAAAGAAGCGTAAAGCTACTGACGAAGAAGGTGATGAGTTGGTGCATGCCGATGTTAAAAAGGCTAAGAAACCATCAAAGAAACGGAATCAAACTAAAAAGGTGACCAAGTCTGATAGTACTACTACTACAGATGCCACTGGTGATACTCAAAAGAAGGGTAAAACAGCTGCACAGAAGAAAAAGCAGTCCAAGACAAAGTTATGTTTTGCATGCTCTTCTTGTAAGTGTAACACAAGATCGGGCACAGATGCTACACCTCAAAAGTTCTCATCTCTATCAGGTTCTGATGCACGTCAAGAACAAACATTAGCCAATAGACTCCAACGTATAGAGCGTAACATTGCATGGAATGAGGGGCAGAGGAATGATGTGGCTCGTGATTTGAAAAAACATCGAGGTCAAATGAACAAGAGATTCCAATCATCTAATAATTCTGCTGAGAAGCCCCGTTTCCTTGCAGATGTGGACACTATTGATGAGTTGGGTGTTATATCCTCAAAGATGGAATCAGATGAAGTATACACTACCAACAGTCGAATCTTTGGTAGCGGCAATGGCAAGACCCATCAGCCAACTCTTACACAAATAATGCGAGGTCCAAACGATGATGATGATGGTGGTGGCGATGATGCCGATGATGCTGCAAAGGAGGTTCAAGATGATGCAATTAAACCTATACATCAAGAAGCTACATCACCTGATTCTGGTGGTGATGGGTTTCTATCTTTCCTGGGCACTAACATTGTTGACGCAACACGATGTCTTGGTACCATGGGAGATTTCAACCATGCTATAACTCAAGGCAAGTTAAATACCGTGACGAGCAATGGTCTGTGGGCAACATCTGTTAGAAATAAACTGCAAATTGAACAGGATGAAGGTTTTGATGCATTAGTATCTTTGTTCGATTCGTCTATTGATGGAAGTAAGAATGCAACACACTGCTCTCAACAAAATGATGATGATGATACTGCGAGTGTTGAAAATAGTATGGTCACGAGCCCTGTGCAACAAGATCTCACGCCAAGAGGAAAACAAGTCAAGGAGGAGATTGAAACTTCAGTAAAGAGTGAAAAGTTGACATCTATAGAAAGAATGTGTCCCAATTGGAAGGGAAATGTTACACTTGCACAAGCTCAGACTAATCCTGATGTTGTATCAAAAGCTCTTGACAATGTTAAACGGGCTAAAGCTGATCTCGAATGTATGAAAGAACGAATTCTCCAGGCTTTTCTTGATAGACAACAGACACTAGAGTTGTATGAACTCTCTTTTCAAAGCTCACTTGATCGAATATCTATAGATAATTTAGATTAATAACGCCTGAACTTGTGTTTCTTAGGTATGCATGCATGCAAATGATAATGAATTTGCGTAATATAAGTTGTTACAGTCGATGAGTCTCTAGTGGTTTGCACTTGCAAGCAACACTATACCTTACAACTCAACACAAAACTAAACTGCCATGATATCAAAAACAGAATGATGCATGTACTCAATTTAGGGATCAACACCGTGTGTAGTATCGTATTATGAGTGCCAATATCACAGTTGGTGGTGTTCCGGTGACAAGTGAATCCCTGAGGGTCGGTATCCTATGTAAAGGTAATTTATACGATAATCGATTGATTGCAGTTGAAGTGTTAGAGATATATGTGCTCTTTTCACTGGTTTTGCAGCGCTCCAAGTATTGTAGGACAAAACCGTTCTCTTCTATTATTTACTTCAACATATATGAAATATGTCTGAGGAATCTACAAACAAAAATGGAGATGATACACAAGAACAGAGAGAAAAGGCGTTTCAATCATTGAGTACCCCGTTGATAGATATATCGCACATGTCTGTAAACAATTGTAGTCAAGAAGAAGTCGACGAGTCCAAGAAGCAGAAACCAGATGAATTGTTATTTGCACCATTACATCGAGATGGAAATCAAGCAAGGTTAGTAGAGGAAGTTCGTAGACGACAAAGACAGCAATATGAAGAGACATCCTATACACAATGGTTCTGGGAATTGTTGTATGAATATGGACCTCCAGGCATCATTGATGATCCACGAAATACTAATAACAATCAGAGTATACATCATTCAACCATCAACAACTTGCCAATACAAAATCCATATCAAGATAATACTAGATTAATATTAAATAATAACAAAGGGCAAAGCAACAATACATCACAAACAACGACAGATTTAACTAAGAATGTATATCAATCTGTATATTATCCAGACATTTCCAAACTATCAAAATATCCACGCATTATTCGTTTCATATGTGTTTTTCTCATACGGTGTTTATATATGCTTCGGTGGTGTATAGACTTTTGTATTACAAAGATGAGTTGTCATATAAAACCTCTTCAACCCAATCCTCCATTTCCAACATATTCGTCTTCACCGGTATATGACTTACATATAACTGCAGATAATATCATATGTTTATTGGTCATCTTATTAGTAATATTCTATTACAGCTCAAAGATGAATTCTATCATGAGTCCAGTGGTTGTTTTAATGTGCTTAACTGTATGCTTTGTTTGTTGGAAGGTAGTTGATCGAGTACAACAAGTTCATGAAAGCCCAAGTCAAAGGAAGCAACCACAACAACAACAACAACAACAAACTCATGCTAATACAACAGCAGTACCTAAACAGTCCATACCAAACAATGTGAAGAACACAACACAACAAGATGAGCATGCAAAAGCAACAGAAAGATTGCAAAAACAATATCCAGGTGCAACACATGCTGAGTGTAAAAGATTTTATAAATGTGTGAACTATAAAGAAGAAGCTGCCTCTAAACGGCTTGATAAGTTCTTAAAATGGAGATCAGAATGTGGATTGAAGAACGTATCAGACAATGAAGATACTACAACTCAACAAAGTGCATTCAATGAAACAAAAGATGAATTAGACTGGGAAGAATGCAGTCAGCTGGCAATCTCAATCATGACAAAGTCACACATATCAGAAAGTGGTGTCTCGAACCTACCGCAGATTATATGTTCATATGAAAATCATGAAACAACACCCAACAAGAAGAAGAATGATACATTTGCACCACCAAGATGTAACGACGGTACTCGCATCTTGCACATACTTCCATTCCGTTTAGATCTTTCGATTGCTACGGCCCAAACCTACTCTTTGGCGGCAGCGCTTTACCTTGACCGTAGACTATCTCGATCCAGCTTGGAATTTATCACATTGTTTGTTGATGTAAGAGGAGGAAGAAATTGGAGCAATCCAACTCCTTGGTCTACTCTACCATTCATACAATCTACTGCATCGCTGTTGGGTAGTCATTATCCAGAACGGTTGAGTAAATTAGTGCTGGTCCCCATGCCAAAGAGTGCCATCTGGGTCTGGTCTGCGGCACAGAAGTGCTTAGATCCCAATACTGCAAGTAAAGTGGTAGTCGTCAGTTCATCAGGAGATGGCTCTAGTGGCCTACCTGACAAATTGAATGAATTTATCAGTGAAGAGAGCTTGATTATATTGGAAAAGAGAAGAAGATCCTTCTTTGTAGGATAAGACCTGACTCTGTAACATATACACATAACTCTCTATATTTAGTAATATCCTCTATAACACAAACAGGGTTGGTTGTGTTGAGATACCTATGCTCAATTTCTTCTTATGAAGAAGTCACTTTTTATGGGAAGAGCCATGTTAGAGCACACAATAAGAAAAACACAAACGCAACAATTAATGCAGCGATTGTAATATCTGGATGTCGTACGTCCTCATGATGCCCACAAAAGAAGGTACCGCATGGCATGTCTCGACTCTCTATAACCTCATCGAGCATTCGTCTATATATTGTTCTGTCCACAGCCATTACATATAAGTCTGGTGGAAGGCGTTTTTGTTTCTCATGACATCTATTGCAACCATCACATGTACAGTGACATGAATTATTCGGATCTAAATCGTCGTCATGAACTTCCTCTTCATGAAACTCAACAAAGAATTTATCCTCATCCTCGACTAATGCACGCTTATATACACTACCTGCCTCTAATTGACAGTCCATCAAGATACGAAAACTATCCTTTGGTAATTGTAAACGAATACGACCAGTATCAGTAACTCCTTTAAATAATGCTGACTTTGCCATATTTGTTGTAACACTTTTAACACTTGCATCAATAGATTGCATAGATGCGCCAGACATGAGTCGTTGATGACGTACTGGATTCTTATTAGATTCTCCACCTAGTTCAACATTGGATATTGAACCATATCCATAAGGTCCTCCACCACCACTACTAACACTTGCATTATCTGAAGAGAGCATTAAGGGCCCGTCACTACCAGTTCTACTTCTATTTCGTGTATGCATTGGTTTTGGCGCTCCACCCCATCTAGGACTTGGCAAGTTCTTTAGTAAATCTTCTTTTGTAATTATACGTCGTCCTCCATTGATACTACTTCCTCCTGAACCAAACATTGCAAGTGGAATATCAGACTTGGCACGTCTATGAGCCATTGGTTTACTACGATTGCCATTGACACCTGGATATGGTACTGGTGACTGAGGAGAGACTACTGATTGCTGTGGTACTACAGAATTGGCTCGTGGTGGTCTATTGAAACGGTTGGAGTTACCACCAACTGGAGCTGGAGGTGATATCCCTTTATTAAATGGATGTGTAGGATCAACTAGTGGATGTGCACCAGTACCATATTGACCAGGGAGTTCAGATCTACTTCTTCCATGGCGTTGTTGTTTTGGGTTTATAGGTCTAGATGATGAATTTAATTGATCATATGCAGATGTAGGTGGTAATTGTGGTGCCGCTAACACTGATTGTGGTAATAGCGGAGACTGCTCACCATCATTAGAGTTCCGTCTATACCCGCCGTTATGATTTGATGGTGGTCTCGATCTAGGTGGTGATTGTTGCTGTTGATTTGCAGCCCATGATTTCATCCACTCTTGTTCACCACCATTTGCTTGCTTTAGTAATGCTCCAAACTCTTCTTGTGATGCCATGGTAAATTTGTAGTTTTATTAGGTGATATGTTGGTGTATAATATCTAATCTAATCTTGATGAGTATATATCCAAATCTCCTAAATTTGCCTTTACTACCCTCTCGATATTGATGCCGTCACCACACTAGAATGCTTACCATGGTACATCGCTATCCAGCAACCATTGCAATAAGATGAGGCACATATTATTATACAAATTTTCAACTGATTGTTTGCAGGATACCCTATTTGAAGAAAATGATCATGATTGATCGAAATTGTCGACGCAGAGTGATGAGGAATAAGAGTTGATGCAGACCTATTTAAGTGTATTCCTACTACTGTTCTTTATTTTCATAGTACAATTGGGCAATTCCCGGAGTGTTTTGGAAAAACATTCTTTTGATCTCTTTAATATGGTTTTTATGTTACATTTGTCTCTGCAACTCTCAAGTACATGATCATGTACCTTGCAAAACCAGCAATGTATACATATCTCTTTCTCTATTTCTGTTCCCCCCTTTAATCCGTTCCCTTATTTTACATGTTCATACAATAATTTCTACTTATTGCTTCGCATAACCTAAATCCAGTGTCGATTCTGTTGTTAACTTAAATCCATTTAATCCTTTTAAAGCTGATGTTGCTTCATCCTCTGACCCAAATTCAACTGTTGCATTCCCTTCTCCTACCATTTTAACCTCTTTATATCCTGCATATTGACGGAATAACATTTGTAACATCATTTCATTACATTCTGATGGCAAATTCTTGGAGAGCAATAAAGCTGTAGGTGAAGTAGATTCTAATGACTCTGCAGTAGGTGGTGGGGGTGGAGCGGAGCTTTGTTGTCCACCAACTAGTGATGACGGATCATTTACCGACGTTACCCCTCCCTCCTCATTAATTTTAACCATTTTGTTTGGAGAAGATGAAGCATCCTCCAACTTTCTCTTCTCTTTCCTCTGTTCGGTAGTTTTGACATTGAAAGTGCCATCCCGCTTTGCAATACGATCACTAACCTCCTTTGCATAATTTACCATTAGAGGTCTACCAAAGAACACAAATCCACGTTCAGCTTGGAGGGCTGCAGTAGCAACAGATACTGATTCAAATATTACCCATGCCTGACCTCGAAGGGGTTTACCAGAACCTCCATTACCGCGTAGACATATAATTTCAAGTACCTTACCATGACGACTAAATAGTGCAAGTAAACTCCGTTTTAGAAGTGCCTTCTTAATTGACCAATCGATATTACTTAGGTATAGTGTAGGATTTGCAGGACAGGAAGGTTGTTGCTTAATGTTTGGTGTTGATTCGGAATCAGCCACTTGTGCTCCATTTACTTGTGAATCAGAACCCATGATGTAATAATGATAAATATAGGTAGAGAGATGTGAAATAATAATATAACCAATACAAACTATCGTACAATATCCACTTATTGTGTCGCCGTCAATTCAGGTACTTAGTATCAATAATCAAGTGATCCTTCCTAATTATTAAAGGTGAAAAAATGTGTCTCTGTACAAATGTGTGGCCTATAGAAGATACCAGAAGATACCACCATTAATACAAAGATGACAACTATAGGCCTCACTAACTAAGATTAGGGTAGATTTGCATTAGAAATAGGTTAAAGAAGGATCACACTTGCGTAGCAAGCTAGCCGTAGCGCATGCGGAGGCTAGTAATACATAAATCTGAAATTATTTTGCGGCGTCCAGACGATACGAATATTACACGTGGAGTCAGAGAATAAAATGCACGGAGTTGCGTACGATACGAGTCCGATAGTTCTGAATAGTTGAGACTCTATATTCTATATGTTTGTTTGGGCAAGTCGCTCTTACGCCTCGAGCAACTCAAGTTTTTCTTGTAACTCTATATTCTCCTCCGCTTTACTCATGGTATGAGTATATCCTAGACCAAAGGCATCGTCCACCGATTCCCAATCGCTGTCCTTTTCTCCATCTTTTCTAAATGCCGATTCTCTTCTCATACCTGCTTGATTTCTATCTCCATACATTACATCTCTATAGATGGAGTTACACATGTCTGTAAGATGCTACCAAGCCAACTGTAGGGCCAGTAAGTAGTCCAAGCTTATCGATCAATCCAAAAGGCAAAGTGAAGCTCCACTTTTGCTAATGATATGTATCGTAGAATAAAGGGAGCATGTAGATAGATAGTACATACCATGGAGATGGCATGCAGTAAACTGCAGTAAATTGGGCTAGAAGGGTAATAAACCAAAGATACTTAGGTATCCTTTCAGAAATCTCATACACTCCTAGAGTCTTACTCCTCGACCTACTACCTATTTGGCTTAGTGATTCCAGCCATAGCACTCTCAGTTTGCTGTTTTGATGTATTGGCTCTCAATCTTTAAAGTTATAGAATGTAACCTTGCTGTGACAAGTCTTCAAACTCGAATGATATGCAAGTTATATTCGAATGTGTTGAGTATGTATTATCTGCATCTACTCTCAATCAAAGACCGATATCTGTCCAACCCTGCTGT